>UMEM01001999.1_pt1 | contig 67317 bp, 57 predicted proteins | sample 1964761 | NCBI WGS metagenome assembly UMEM01 (sample SAMEA4836021, study PRJEB28245) | human gut metagenome | biome: gut microbiome; material: fecal sample | place: Denmark | collected 2008 | reverse complement strand
CGGCTCCTCCGATCCGGCCGGGATCATCCGGACCCAGTCGCCGATATGGACTCTCACATATTTTGACAGACCATCCCGCTCACCCGCAGACACAGAACCATCTTTCTTCATCAGATCGAGGACCGTCGGCATCGGATATGTCTTTTCCAGTGTTCTGTCATAAGGAAAACCCTTGCTGTCTCTCGTTTTATCCGACGCAAACTCTCCGTTCAGGTCCTCTGAATGCACCGCTGCCCTGGCTCCATTTACATAAACAGAACTGTAACAGAACGGAAACTCCGAGGCTGCCCGTCCGGAAACTCCGAAGTTTCCCCCAATAGAACCATAAACTCCCACAAAAGCAGCTTCTCTCTGCGGCTGGTCCGCATCCGGAGCTTCTCCCTGTTCCGTGTTCCGGGACCTTGTGACGGCGTTTGAGTACACCGATGCCGTCACATAGGAATGGGAAACTGCGCTGCCCGCCGGAAGAACTCCCGCCAGACCGCCTGCTCTCGTGTTTCTCGATACGATGTTATACCGGCCTGTTGTTTTCTCAAATTCTGCCTGCCCCGGCACAGGATCTCCTAAAAATTTCCCTTCCGAAGTATGGCCGCCGACATAGCAGCCGTCGATCATGACTTTTCCAGCCGTGACAGCACCTCCAATAAGACCGCCAACGTAATCCTTTCCATCTACATAGACGGATGACGCACTGGCGGAGATCTTTAAATTTCCATCTGTCACACTTCCGATGAGACCGCCAGCCGCTCCATAGGAGGAAAAGATCCTGAGCGCGGTCTCTTCCTCCCCTGAAAGTTCTGTCCGATCCGGTTCAGATCCGGCGGACACTTTGCTGCGGAAGCTGTTCTCCACAAGAACTCCTGTAAGAGAAAGACTCTTTCCATCAAAAGTTCCGACAACACCTCCCGCGTCCACGCTTGCGCCGGATGCTGCGTTCCTGGTTCCATTTACAGAAATTTCCGGGTACTGGATCAGGACATCCCTCACGTCGATCTGGCTCTCCTCGCTTCCGCGCCCGATCAGTGCACCGGCACAGGCTGTCCCATTTGCAGTGACGTTCATCCGGCGCAGTATCAGATGATCTACCGTCAGATTCTTTGTCACATTTCCAAAGAGACCGCCGTTCACCCCGTCCTCTGTTTCGATCCGGATCCCGTCGATAGAAAAGGTATTTCCGTGGTAATCCAACGCAAACTGTGGATCCACCGGCACAAAACAGCCAGCTTTCGCGCTTTTCTGCTCTTCCCGCTCTTCTCCTGCTGTCATGTAATAGACGGAAATCTGGGATGGATCGATCTGTTTTCTCCGGAAGTTTCTATGGATATCTGCCGCGTCTTCCCGGAATTCTTCCCAGGAAAGGTCCTTCTGCTGCACAGCCGCGTATCTCTGATCTGAAGAGTCATCTCCTACTGTGGATAATGCCAGCCTTTCCCCGTTTTCAACAGGATCAAACTCTGAGATTCTGTAATCAAGGTTTTCCAGATGGCGCAGATCCCCGATCGTAACTTTGTCTTCTTTTTTACTCTCAAAGAGACTGTTTGCCTCAAGAATCTCGCTGCTCTGAAGGACACGTGATCCACCCGGTGCGAACAGTTTTGCGCATACCCGGATATCCTCTCCGGGAATCAATCGTTCTGTTCCCTCGAAATTGCCCGCAAGCTCTTCATTCAGATCCGCAAACCGCAGGCCTTTTTCCGTCACATCATCCAGAACATAGTAATAAGCTTCACTTGTGGCGACCCCGTTCTGTCTGGAACCATCTTTCTTCAGATCAAACCAGCATTCCGCCCCGCTGGACATTCCTTCCAGAAACAGTTTCAGATCATAATCCTTATTTGAGAGCATGTTCGGATCATATACTTTCACATAAAGGACCGGCCCGTCAAAAAGCTCCATGGAGATCGGCTGAAACTCCGGCGCTGTCGACTGATCTCCACTCCCAGAGCTCTCACCGCCATAATATCCGACTGCCTGTCCATGACCCGCAAAAGCGTTGTTTGTTCCGCAAAACCGTTCTCTCTTATCGGGATCGGCGGCCGCTTCTGTGAGTGCTTCACTTCCGATATCCTCCCGTACAAACTGATATCTGTCGGAATACCATACCCCCCGGACACTTCCCGTTCCTGGTTCATAAAATACAAGATAGTTTCCGTCTGTCCTCACGGTCTCATCGATGGAACCAAACGGGAGAAGTCTCTCCCTGATCTCACCGGTTGAATCATTTTCCCCTCCGTCATACAGGACCACATAGACCGCATCGGAATCGCTGGCCTTTATCCCAAGCTTCCCCTCAGACTCCCCCTGTTCCAGCAGACGGGCCATGGTTCCCTGGGAGCTTTCCAGACTGAGCCTGTTCTGGGCCGCGAGGAAGATCTCTTTCGCGGTCTGGTCCATCTCCAGCCTCCGCAGACGGCTTTGATAGCGGAGCACTGCCACAAAAGAAACACCGGCAAGGATCGTGATGATCGCGACGACCACCAGAAGTTCTGCCAGTGTAAATCCCCATTTCCCCCTTTTTCTATTATTTTCCGTATCTTTCATCTAACGTTCCTCCAGATTGACTGCCCTTACTTTTAACTCCGGCAAAACAGCCACAGGGGTTCCTGTTCCGGTCCCCGATCTATTTTTTTCGTACACAGAAATATTTTTTACTGTAAAACAGGCATTTCCATAGGTACATCTCTCAAAGGCCGTATAAAACCGGTCAGCCATCGCTCCCTCTGACAACAGAGGAATCCCGCTTTCGACAGTCCCATTTTCATACACTTTGCTGATCCCATGCTCCGGGTCCGCGGAAAACCGTATCCACGCGTGTTCTTTTCCGCTCAGAAACAGGCTGCTCTCTACAGGATCTGTCTCCGCGCTTTCATCCACGTCGAGGGCAGAAGAAAGTTCCCCTGTCATCAATTCCACCGTCGTTGCAAGAACCTGTTCCGCATCCGCCCTTCTCACGACCTTTTCATAGGCATGCTTTACTGCCATGACACCGCCGCTGATCACCAGGGTCAGCATGGAAAGGATCAGGAGTGACGCTAAAAGTTCTGTGAGTGTCATTCCTAAATCAGAAAAAAGCCGCCGGATACCGGCATTCGTTTCATTTTTTTTCATAGGCTATCTGACGTACCTCCAGATCTTTTTCGAATCGATATCCGCATGATAAAGTTTCACCGGGTATGTTCCTTTTCCGTTCTCTCCGGACGGCGAACCAATATCTACCCGTTTTCCTCCGGTTTCCTCGACAGTCAGGGTTCCCCCGGTTTCCTTTTCGCTTTTTTCCCCCTCCAGGTCATTTCTCTCCGAATAGTAGGTTTCGATTTGCTCCGTCCCAAGAATCAGCATTTTTCTTGAAGCCGTGAGGGCCACGGCAAACATTGAGAGTCCAAGGGCGATCACCAGGACAGAGAGCAGGAGTTCTGTCAGGGTCTCACCATTCTCGGATGTCAGCTTTTTTTCCATTCTCTGTCCTCTCCTCTCCATTTCCTCTTACATCTCCTCGATCGTTCCGCGTTCCCATCGGATCGTAGTCGTCTGGGTCGTGGTCGTGATCGTCCACTCTTCAATAACATTTCCGTCCGCGTCTTTTGTCTCATTGTGCTCCACGGATACATCGGTATCGGTCTGGACTTTAGATGGAACCGTAAGTTTTCGTCGGCAGAGATCCTCCGGATGATCCGTGTCTGTCTCTGCATCGGAGATGACCGCTGTTATCCCGTAATCTGAGGACATGGAAATATGAATATCCGCCTCCAGCTTTTTCAGGTCTTCCTGTCCCGCTCCGCTTCCACTGTTTAATGATACCGAAAGGTCCTTCTCCGAACCATCACCGCCCGGAACTGCATCTCCTAACGGTTCATAATTTGCTCTCACATAGGATTCCAGAAGGGAATTTCTTCCCTCCCCGCTTCCACCGGGCAGAGAAAATGAGATCTGGTCACTAACAGGCTCCGACATTCTGGAATCCTCCACCAGAATTTCCTTCACGGTGATCACATTTTTATCATCCTTCAGTTCGTCCCGGAGAAATGCCGCCGCGGATTCCACGGCAAACCGTTTCTGGTCCGCTGCCGGAAGCTGGCCCATTTTTCCCGCGGTCGATGAGGCAGCCGCCAAAATGATCAAAGCTCCCACCCCGCACAGTACAAAAAACAGGAGTGCCGCGGCGAGGCTGGCGCCTTCTTCGCTTTTTAATCTGTTTCCCGTCTTTTTCATTCGTTAATTCTCCAAAACAGCTTCCGCAGCCGTCTCAGGATCCGATCGTTCCAGATCCGACACATCCGCATTTGTGAAACCGCCTGCTTTCTCCGTACTCTCCTGGGACTCCAGGCCCTCCATAGTATCCGCTCCATAGCTTGTCTCATAAGCCGTCATAAGAAACGTCACTGTCACAGGATCCTGTTTGATATCATCCTGGTGATCCGCGCTTGTTCTGGAATTACTTGAGATCGAAAGATCATGGACCATGGTGCGGAATGGACTGTTCAGGATCTCTTTCACCATTTCCTTTGCTGCCTCGAAATTTTTCGCGTCGAATTTGACCGCGACATTTCTCCGGATCAGGCTGCCGTCCTGCTCCGGCTCAGAAAACTGAAAATCGAAATCAACCGCGTTCCCAAAGATCTTATTCAGTTCCGCAATCTCCTCTTTAAACGAATTATATGACGGGATCTCCGGAAGCCCAGCCTCTTTATTCGCTGTGATCTCCTTCTGCATCGACTGGATCTTTAGGGCCTTCATCTCCTCAATGGAGAGCTCATCTTCCAGCTCTGTGGTATCTGCCGCCTGGATCCTCTGCCTGATCGGACGGTAGATCCCGAAAAACCATATGCTGCCCAGACACGCGAGGACAACAATGACCAGGAATATCTTTTCTTTTTTCGTCAATACATGGTTTAATATAGATCTCATGATGTCTCCCCGCTCTCTCCTGGAAGTTTAAACATGACAGTCAGTGTCGCGTTTACCGCTTTCTGCGCCGCCAGACGATCATCTGCTCCCGCAGTCTGATCTTTTTGTGTCGATTCGATGGATGCGGTCACATACCTCACCGCGTCATCCTGCTCGATCCCACCTACAAGCTCCGACAGGACAGTTCCTTTCGGCAAAATACAGCTGATCACCATCTGGTCATCGCTGACCGAAATATCAGAGATCGACTTGCACTGCGGGAAGATCTTTGTTTCCAGCGTGTTGATCATCACCAGGCGGTCCGGTGTATTTTTTTCCTCGTCACTCATAAAGGAACTTCCGTAGTGGGCATACTCTGCGGACACATCATTGAAAATACCGTTGGCGGCCCGCATCGTCTCAAGCTGGGATACCATATTCTGATAGACCATCTCCGCGTGGTCCGCCTGCTGCATCGGCAGAAGCACTCCAACACGTACAAACACGTACAGTGCAACCCCGAACAGAGCAAATGCCGCAAGTTCAAGTGCCACCGTACTTTTTTTGATCCTGCGCTGATACAGATTGATCCTTCTTTTTTCCGGGTATCTGGAGCCGCCGATCTGCATTCCGGCAAGCATCTTTAAATCAGCCATTTTTCTCCTCCTTATGCCAGTAAAACGCCGTAGGTCTGTGGGCTGTCCAGCCACTCCGGCATCTTTTCAAGATCCACCTCCGGGGCAAGCTCCCCAAGACTCTTCACAGGAAGATCCAGGTTCGCCCGGATCGCATCGATCAGCTCCTTGAATCTCGCGCCGCCGCCGCAGTAATAGAGCGTGTCAATGGTATTATCCGTATTATTGAAGCTGTAAAAATTCAGGACACGCATGATCTGGATACCGATGCTTCGATACCGTTCATCCAGTGTACTTTTCAGATTCTTTTTATCATTTTCATCCCAGGCGGATTCGTCGGGGTCCAACCCCAGTTCCCGGATCATCTCCGGGTCCCGGTTCCAGATCTTCTCGATCTCCATGCATCCGGTCTCCATCGTTCTGGTGATCTCATAGATACCGTCGTTGAAGAAATGGACCATGACAGCCCTGGTTCTGAGATCAAGCACTGCAAAATCTTTCTTTTCTCCATGAAGCGCCCGCTCCAGGATCCTCTCCAGACCGATGGCGGAAGGAACGATTCCCACGATCTTTAATTTTGCAAGTTTTGCAATTTTTTCAAACTGCTGGCACAATTCTTTTCTGCAGGCAGCCGCGAGAAGCTCCATCTCATCATCCGTCCGGTCGATCATCGCGTAATCATACTGAAATGCGTCGAGCCGCTCTCCGATATAATCCTGGAATTCATATGGAAGATTCAGCTTTAACTGTTCTGTTGTCATGAGCGGCAGCTTAAATTTTTTCACGTAGGAATCCTCCTGGCGCAGCACAAAGACAACCTTTTTGCAGCGGATCATTTTTTGAGCCAGAAGATCCCGGATCGTCTCCGCGCAGAGTCTGGCATCCGGTTTCGCTCCTTCTTCGATCCGTTCTGAAATATACTCCTTCAGTACGCCTTTTTCCATATACGCGATCTTGATCCGGTAATTTCCAATCTCAATTCCCAAACAATTTTTCATCTTGAAGTTCTCCATTTCAGAACAGGCCAGTATACCAGCCGGTCAATTTTTCTCCGTATAATATCATAATAAAACAGGCCGCCGCGATCGCAGGGCCAAAAGGAACACGTTTTTCTTTCCGGAAAGACGCGAACCCCAGACCGAAGAGACAGCTTAAGATCAGGTAAAACAGGATCTCCCAGGCCGAGCTCAGGTAAAGTCCTGTCATAAAAAACAATTTGATATCGCCCCCGCCAAGGCTCTCCTTCCCTGTGAGCTTGTCAAAGACCAGAGATACGAGAAGCATCCCCCCGCCGAGGATCAATCCAAGGAAGAGACCTCCAAAGATTCTCTGGATCGGGTCCGGGAGAAGCAGGGCGGTCGTTAAAAATATCACACAACCCGCAATCTGCAGGCGGTCGGGGATGATCCATCCATGAAGGTCGGTCAGGCTGAGGATCATAAGGACTACTGTCAGAAGAATTCCCCTGAGACTCATCACAGACATGTCATAGCGATACACGATCATACAGCAGGCAATTCCCGATACCAGTTCCACAAAAAAGGCTTCTGCCGGTATCTTTGCCCTGCAGTAGCGGCAGTGTCCTTTTAAAAGGAGCCATGAAAACAGCGGGATCAAGTCCGGCACTCCCAGGACATGCCCGCAGTGATCACAGTGGGACCGCCCGGCAACCACTGACTCTCCGGAAAGAAGCCGTCCCGCCGCGCAGTCCGCAAAGCTTCCGAGACAGCAGCCCAGGATGAATGTGATCGTTAGGATGTATATTGTAATTCCCGGGCTGATGTGCAGCATATTGATACTCCTTTATCTTTTTGCTAAGGATCCTTTGTAGTCCTATCTTCGAGGGCCGAATGGGTTCTGTCCCTGGATCTTTCCTACGTTTCCATCCTCGTCGTAGTATGGGGCTGTCTGGATAATATTTTCGCCGGCATTTTTTTCATTGTTCAGGTCTAGGAAAACATAGATATTGTCACAGACCTGGTTGTTTATGGCTTTATTATACTCTTCTTTTGCTTTTGCGTTAATATCATTCCAATGGACGTTTGTATACGTATCTGTAATGATTCCTTCCTTTACATTATAAACAAGATACATATACTGATTTTCTTCCGTTCCTGTCAGTTTTTCAGCTTTCCCTCCATATAACTCACTTGCTACAGCCGCTTTTGCCGCACGAATATTCGCCTGATTCGTCGCCCTGACTGCTTTTGTCCGCTGCGCGGTGAAGATTGGAATGCTGATAGCGACCAAAATTGCAATAATCGCTACTACTACAAGAAGCTCAGAAAGGGTAAAACCTCTTTTTTCCTTCATTTGTTTCATAAATAATTTCCCTAGAGTCTTATGTTTCAATTGAATATTTTGTTTTGGCATGAAGAAAGGATGGGGAACCCCCATCCTTTCCTTCCACTGATTGTAGTTCCAGAATTGTTCTATTACTCTGCATATAAAGTTACTTCAGCGTTAACATCTCCAGCATTATCTACTTTTCCATCAATCTTAGTTGTGATACCTACCCATACGCTCTCATATACCTTTTTACTCGATACGTTATATCCCTTTTGGGTCTCAATATATTCTATTTCACTACCTTTAACATCCTTTACATCGGTGCCCACATAAGTTGCCTCACCTTTCTGAATATCATACTTATAATATAACGTATCGGAACTAGCAGTTTTATTTTCATCTGTCAAGAACTCTGCTACAGCAGCCACCTTAGCCGCTCTTAAGTTAGCTTCATTCGTTGCCTTTCTAGCCTTACCAAGCTGTGCAGTAAAGATCGGCACAGAAATCGCAACAAGAATTGCAACGATCGCAACTACAACAAGTAACTCTGCCAGTGTAAATCCCTTTTTGTTCTCACGGAACTTCTTCAATAAACCTTTCATCGTTCTCTTCTCCTTTGAGTATATTTAAACGGGTTTATGACCCGTTTTTATCAATTTTACATCAGATCATACATCGTAAAGATCGGCAGATAGATCGAGATCACGATAAAACCTGCAAAGAGCGAGAGCAGCACTAAAAGTGCCGGCTCCAGCATTGTCAGGAGTCTCTGGGAACGGTAGTCTGCCTCATTGCTGTAATAGTCAGCAACATTCTCCAGGTTTTCCTCCAGTTCACCTGTCTCCTCTCCGATGGAACACATATCGATCATGGTCTGTGGAAAGTACGGTCTGTTCTGCAGGCATTCCGTGAGGGAACGTCCCTGCTCGATCCCGTCTTTCATGGAGTGGACTGCTTCCTGAAACAGCGCGTTGTCCATCACTCTCGCCGTGGTCTCTACCGCCTGATCCAGCGTGATTCCAGCCGCCAGGAGCACAGACATCGTATTTGCGAACTGGGCCGCGGAACTCATCTGGTTGATCACCCCCACCAGAGGAACCGTAAGGGCGGCCTTCGCCTTCCAGATCTTTCCTTCCTTTGTCCTTCCAAAAAGCTTCAGACCTGCCCAGATAAGGAACAGGACTCCGAGCATCACAAGCCACCACTTCTCGAAGAAATCAGAAAAGCCGATCATCATCCGTGTCATCAGCGGAAGATTTCCTCCGAGATCCGCAAACACATTCGCGAGTGTCGGAATAACCTTCGCCATCACGATGATCAGGACTACCACTGCGACCGCCACAACAAACATCGGATACATCAGCGCGCTTCGGATCTTCTCCGTTGTCTTGTACGCCTTATCATAGTACTTATGTAATCTGTCGAAGGAGCGGTCCAATGTACCGGACTGCTCTCCCGCACGGATCGTATCAATAAACGTCAGTGGGAAGCGCTCGCTGTACTGTTCCAAGGCGGATGCCACGGTACTTCCGGAATCCACCTGCTCCGCGGCCTTCTCCATCACCTTCTGGAGACGCTTGTCTCCGCACTGCCCCGCCAGCATCCGCATCGCGCGTCCCACCGGCATTCCGGAGCGGAGCGTGATCGCGAACTGGGAACACAGGATTGCCAGTGTCTTCGTCTTTATCCTTTTATTTCCGATCTCCATACTCAGGATCCCGGAAATCTTCTTTTTCTCATCATGCGGACTGACGTTTAAAAGGACCGGGTAGCTGTGCCGGATCCTGGCGATGGCATCCGCTTTATTCTCTGCCTGGAGCACACCGCGGACTTCTTTTCCGTCCCTGCCGAGCGCCCGATAGGAAAATTTCGGCATTTTCTGTACCTCCAGTTCTTACGTTATCCCCTTCTTTGACGATATCTTAACATTCACAACAGATTTTGTAAATAACTTCCATATGTTTTTCTGCTAAATTGTCGCAAATTTCGTCACAATTGTGACCTTTTTCCCATCTAAAACCGCAGCAGATTCTTATTCATCCCGGCAGGATCGTCCGAGGCTTCCACCGCCGTCTCCGGCATAATGATCCCCTTTCCCACAAGCTCCATCAGCGAGTGGTCCATGGTCACGGATCCATCCTTCGCTCCCGAGAGCAGGAACGATGACATCTGCGGGGTCTTGCCGTCACGGATCAGGTTTTTGATCGGCGGAGTGATCATCATCAGTTCGCAGGCCGCTACCCGCCCATGCCCGTTCGCACAGGGAACAAGCTGCTGGGACAGCAGCGCCTTCAATGTCATGGATAACTGCAGCCTGATCTGGGGCTGTTTGTTCTCCGGAAAGACACCGACGATACGGTCAATGCTGTCCACCGCGGAATTTGTGTGGATCGTGGAGAAAACGAGATGACCTGTCTCTGCAGCCGCCAACGCCGTCTCGATCGTCTCCGGGGTACGCATCTCACCGATCAGGATCACATCCGGATCTTCCCGGAGTGCCGCGTAGAGTCCCTTCTCATAATCCTCCACATCGGTACCGACCTCCCGCTGGTTGATGATCGCGCGCTTCGGCTTATAGACATATTCGATGGGATCCTCCAGCGTAATAATATGAAGCGGTCGCTTCCGGTTGATCTCCTCCAGGATCGCTGCCAGCGTCGTGGATTTTCCGCTTCCGGTCTCCCCGGTCACAAGAACGATCCCTTTATTCCACCTTGAAAACTGCCGCACCGCCGGCGGGAGCCCCAGATCATCGAGCTGCGGGATGCTGCTGTTCAAAAGCCGGAGTGCCGCCGACAATGAGCCCTGCTGGCGGAACAGGTTGATACGGATCCGGCATCCCGCGATGGCAGCACTGAGATCCAGCTGCCCTCTATGAAGGATCTCCGATACATCTTCCCCCGCCAGCTGGCGCCCGTATTCCTCACAGTCCTCATGGGTCAGAGTCTCCTCCGTCAGATTCGTGATAAGACCGTCGATCCTGCATTTCGGCGGAAGTCCCGCGATCAGGTGGACATCCGAAGCGCCCTTCTCCGAGGCAATGGTGATCAGTTCCTCTATTCTGTACATATCGTTTCCTTTCATAATGCCTTTACAGCGTCATCAGCGTCCGGATCACCTCATCCACGGTGGTGATACCCTTATCCACCAGCTTCCTGGCATGTTCCGCCATAGTCACATAACCACTCGCCTCTCTCGCGGCTTCCATAAACCGTTTCCGGTCCGCCCCGTCAAGAATACATCTGCGGAGTTCTTCCTGAACCATCATAACCTCGAATACACCGATCCTTCCGCGGTATCCGGAACGGAAACACTGGTCACAGCCCGCGCCGTGCCAGTAGATCTTTCCCGGGACATCCGGAATTCCGGCAAGCTCCAGGGACTTCTCCGATGGCACAGTCTCCTGCTTGCAGCTCGGGCAGATCCTTCTGAGAAGCCGCTGGGAGATCACGCCGCGGAGTCCTGCCGCGATCAGATACGGAGGAACTCCCATATCTCTCAGGCGGTCGATGGCGGAGATCGCGTCCTCCGTGTGGACCGTGGTGATCACAAGATGTCCTGTCATCGCCGCGCGCATGGCGATCTCCGCGGTCTCACCGTCACGGATCTCACCGACGCAGATGATATCCGGGTCCTGACGCAGAATCGAGCGGAGTCCCGACGCGAAAGTCAGACCTACCTTCTCATTGATCTGCACCTGGGTCGCCCCGTCAATGTGATACTCCACCGGATCTTCCAGTGTGATCAGGTTCGTGCGGTCGGAAAGGAGTTCCCGGATCAGGGTGTACATTGTGGAAGATTTACCGGAGCCGGTCGGTCCCACGATCATGATCACTCCGGATGTCAGACCGAGAAGCTTATCGATCTTCGCGTCCTCCGATGCCGGAATCCCAATTCCGCGCCGGTTCAATGTCTCCTCAGTTCTTCTCAGGATTCGGATCACGACCTTTTCGCCGTGGATCGTCGGAAGCGTGGAGGTACGCATGTCCAACTCTGTCCCCTTCATCGGGAGGACCGCCCGGCCATCCTGTGGGATCCTTTTCTCCACAATGTCCAGCTTCGCCATGATCTTCAGGCGGGAAACCACGGAATCCTTTAATTCCTGCGGGATCGTCATGATCCGGTGCAGCTGCCCGTCGATACGCATGCGGATCACCATATTGTCCTCCGTCGGCTCGAAATGGATATCTGAGGCATTCTCCGAAACCGCGCGCTCAATAATGGAATTTACGAGACGGATCATCGGCGTTGTATTTTCCTGGATCTCCTGCTGCCTCTGAGGCTCTGTCTCCCGGGTCGCCGCCGTCTCCGCCCGGATATCCGCCATGGCGCGGGCAGCGCCCTCATTTCCGTATAAAACATTGATGACATGTCTCACCGCCGGTTCCGACGCGATCATCGGCACGATCCTCTTTTTTGAGGTGCGCTTTGCCTCCTCGATCGCCATGAAGTTCAATGGATCCGCCATCGCCAGAAAGAGCTGGTCCCTGGAAACACGGACCGGAACCACATTCATCTTTTTCGCCAGGTTCTTTGGTACATATCTGGACATTTCCGGCGTGATATCCACCTTTGAGAGATCGATATATTCAATGCCAAGCTGGATACGCAGTGTATCGATCAGCTGTTTTTCCGTTATATAGTTATGTTTGACCAGAGTCGTTCCCAGTCGTTCTTTTTCCTGTGCCTGATATTTTAATGCCTCGCCAAGCTGCTCCTCCGTGATCAGCCCCGCCTCAAGAAGCATATCCCCTAAACGTTTTGTATGCATAATTTGTCACCTCTGCAAGGATTCGGTCATATCTGACTGCCAATTTTCTGAACAGACATGTTCTTTTGTATTGTACCATAGGGAAACGTTCTTTTGTAATTTTTCTGGCCGAACGTCTGATTTTTATCTTCCAGCCTTTTTGTTTAAGCGAAAAAAACAGTCATCCGGTGCAGGTTCGTTCATGCCTGCATCAGATGACCGTTTTTTCAAATATTTGATCAATATTCCATTGATCCTACCGGATATCAGCTCCAAGACGGAACTTCAGGTTTCCGAGGATCTTCTTTACGAATCTCTCGATATCCTTCGGATCAAGTGCCTTGTCCTCCGGGACAAAGGTGATCTTGAATGCCATGCTCTTCTTACCCTTTCCGAGCTGCTCGCCGCGGTAGATATCGAAGAGCTCTGCGTCACCGACCTGCTTGCATGCCTTCCTGATCTCATTGATCAGGCTACCACAGCTTACATCCTCGTCAACGACCATAGCCAGGTCACGGGTAACCGTGTCATACTCGGAGATCGGTTTGTAGCGCAGACCTTCCGGCATATGGGAAGCAAGTGCCGCGAAGTCTATCTCACCGAGATAGATCTGGTTGTTTGCCTTGCTGTCTTTCGGGAGTTTTAACTCACCCGCAACGCTGTTTGCAAGCTTACCGAAGGAACCGACGCGCTCGCCATCACAGAGAATGTATGCGGAGATTCCCGGATGAAGATACGGAACATCCTCTGCTCTCTCGTAGTCGAAGCTTACGCCGAAGGAAGCTGCAAGCTCTTCCATGGTTCCTTTGACGGTAAAGAAGTCTTCTTCCTCACCGAATGCCGCGAATCCCACATGCGGGATCTCGTTCGGAAGTTCTGTAAGCGGAAGTGCCTTCGGATAGTACACATTCGCGTACTCAAAGAAACGTCCTGCCGTGTTGCCCTTCTTCACGTTCTCAACAACTGTATTCAGCATGGACGGAGCCAGTGTTGTTCTCATGATGGAAAGGTTTGTGGTGATCGGGTTTAACAGGCGGATCACGTTGCGCTCCTTAGCGTCCTCAGCGATATGAAGCGCGTCGAGGTCAGCGTCAGAGTAGAATGCCAGAGTAGATACCTCGAAATAGCCCTGGGATACCATCACCTGTTTTAATTTTGTTCTTCTCTTCTGCGCCGGGTTTAATCCACCGTTTGTAACAGCGGAATCCTTTAAGAAGGTCGGAACGATGTGCTCGTAACCGTATTCACGGATCACTTCCTCCGCGAGATCCGTCTCACCAACCTCGATATCCTCACGGTAGCGCGGTGCTGTCACAGTAAGAACATCACCGTCGCGCTCTACCTCGAAGCAGAGTCTGCGGAGAATGTCAAGAACGTTCTCTGCCGGAACCTCGATGCCGAGGATCTTGTTGATGCCGCTCAATGTCGCGGTAAATTTCTTACCTTCTCTCGGTGCGCCTGCGCTCACATCGAATGTGCTGGCTGTGATCTCGCCGCAGCCGAGTTCTTCGATCAGGTGAAGGGCACGTGCCATACCGATCTCAACGGTATACTCTGCGATACCTTTCTCGTAATGGCTGGACGCATCCGTGTTCTGTCCGAGGCTTCTCGCGGTCTTACGGATATTGTCGCGCATAAATTTTGCGGACTCAAAGAGAAGCTGTGTGGTGTTCTCTGTGATCTCACTGTTCATGCCGCCCATGATACCCGCAAGGGCTACCGGTTTGCTGCCGTCGCAGATCACAAGGTTGTTCTCGTTTAACTTAAACTCTTTTCCATCAAGTGTCTGGATTATCTCGCCGTTCTCCGCGCGGCGGACGATGATCTGGCTGCTCTCCAATGTGTTCATATCAAAGGCATGCATCGGCTGTCCGATCTCAAGCATGACATAGTTTGTGATATCGACCACGTTGCTGATGCTTCTTAAACCGCAGAGAGCCAGCTGACGGCGCATCCATCTCGGGGACTGGCCCGGAGTAATGTTTCTGACACCATGGCCTAAGTAGCGCGGGCAGAGATCCTGTGCTTCTACTTTGATGTCAAGGTTTTCATATTTATAATCGCTCTCCTTGTAGTCCAGAGCCGGCATCTTAAGCGGCTTGTCCAGTACCGCAGCGACCTCTCGTGCGATACCTAATACTGACTGGCAGTCCGCGCGGTTTGCTGTTACAGAGATGTCAAAGATATAATCGTCTAATCCGACCACCTTCGCAATATCTGTTCCCGGAACCGTGTCCTTCGGAAGATCTAAGAGACCATAAACCTCAGAGCCCGGATACAGGTCATCGTTCAGGCCAAGTTCCTCGCCGGAGCAGAGCATACCGTTGGACTCAATGCCGCGCATCGGTTTTGCCTTGATCCTGATACCGCCCGGAAGAGAGGAATTGTCAAGAGCCGCCGGTGTGTGCATGCCTGCGTAGACATTTGGAGCGCCTGTGACGATCTGAATGTCATTTCCATACTCGCCGCAGTCTACTTTACATGTGTAAAGATGTGTTCCCTCCACCGGGGTACATTCTTTTACAACACCGACAACGACACGGTCGATCTCAGCGGAGAGATCGATCAGTTCCTCTACCTCGAATCCGCAGCCGAAAAGCTTATCCTCTAACTCCTGGGCTGTCACGTCAATGTCAACATATTCTTTTAGCCAACTAAATGGTACTTTCATGATCTTCTCCCTCCCTTATTAGCCTTTGAACTGCTTCAGGAAACGAAGATCATTCTCATAAAGCAGGTTGATGTTGTTAATACCATATTTTAACATGGCAATACGCTCGATACCGATACCAAAAGCAAGACCAGAATACTCATTCGGGTCGATTCCGCAGTTTTCCAGTACCTTATGGTGTACGATACCGCCGCCGAGAACCTCGATCCAGCCGGTGTGCTTGCAGAGCGGGCAGCCTTTTCCGCCGCACTCGAAGCAACTGACATCGACCTCAACACTCGGCTCCGTGAATGGGAAATAGCTCGGGCGGAGACGTGTCTTTACATCGCTTCCGAAGATCGCCTGTACAAACTTGTCCAGCATACCCTGAAGGTCGCAGAGAGTGATCTTCTTATCCACAACAAGACCTTCCATCTGATGGAACATCGGGGAATGAGTCGCGTCGCTGTCGGAACGGAATACGCGCCCCGGTGCCAGCATCTTGATCGGCGGCTTCTTCGCGTCCATGACACGGATCTGTCCCGGGCTTGTGTGGGTACGGAGCAAGATATCTTCCGCTACATAGAAGGTATCCTGCATGTCTCTCGCCGGATGGTTCTTAGCTACATTCAATCTTGTAAAGTTGTGATCATCATCCTCGATCTCCGGACCGTCATAGATCTCAAAGCCCATTCCTGCGAAGACATCAATCATCTCGTTCTCTGTAACGGTAAGCGGATGAAGTCCTCCTGCCGGGCGCATCTTTGCCGGCATGGTGATGTCGACCTGCTCGCTCTTATTGCGGGCTGCAAGCTCTAACTCATCCATCCTGTTTTTCATTTCCTGATAGCGCGCTTCTACCTGATTCTTGAATTCATTGATCGTCTTTCCAACATTCGGGCGCTCCTCCTTCGGAACACTTCCAAGACCTTTCATCAGGTCCGCGATACTGCCTTTCTTTCCAAGGAAATTCTGCCAGAACTCAGCAAGCTGTTCCTTGGAGTCTACATGGCCGAGAGCAGCTTCCATCTGCTCTTTCAGTGCCTTGATCTTCTCTTCCATAGTCCACCTCATTCTTTCGGTATGGTTTGATTTCTCTATCAGTGCGGCGGTCAGGCTTTTCTACATATCCATATCTTCTTGTTTTCGCCTTCACGAAAACAAGAAGCACGGGGCGTTCCCCGTATGATGATTTTCCCTGAAAAAGGCTTATGCAAGCAAGCTCGCAACACCTTTCCCAGAAAAAATCATCGCATGGTTGAACTGTTAACATAAAAAAAGCCCCGTCCCGCCTTGGGACGAAGCTGACTCTCCGTGGTACCACCCAGATTCCGCATGATTTATATGCGGCACTCAAACGTCTGTAACGGGACTTCCCGTCCTGCACTACCGGAATTTCTTTCGCACAGGCTGCTCAAGAGTGAATTTACAAAAGCTTCCTTCGGAAGGTCTTTCAGCCGGTGAACCTTCTCTCTGTGATACCGGAATTCCTTTGTACTGTCTCTGTCATTGCGTTTCACACAGTGTTGATGGTAGCACATTCCGTATTATTTGTCAAGCAGCCGTTCGGTCTGTTCATTTTCCGTTCATATTACATGAACTTATTTTGAAACATCCGTATCCTTTCTTGACATCATTCTCATTTTATGGCATTATCACCTTGTGAAGGCGAATTATCTGCATATTATATTTTGTTTCATCCATTCGCATCCACAATATGCAGGTCATTTCGCGACAACACCCGCAAAAAAGGAGGAATTTCAATGGATTTTCTGACACTGACTATTGGAAAGCAGAAAAACATCGCTCTGATCGCCCATGACAGCAAAAAGCATGAGATGATCGACTGGTGCGAGGCAAATAAAGAGATCTTAAAGGGACATTTCTTATGCGGTACCGGAACCACCGCAAGAATGATCACAGAAGCCACCGGTCTCCCGGTAAAGGGCTACAACAGCGGTCCTCTCGGCGGTGATCAGCAGATCGGAGCAAAGATCGTGGAAGGTCGCATCGATTTCGTTGTGTTCTTCTCAGATCCCCTGACTGCCCAGCCCCATGATCCGGATGTAAAGGCACTCCTTCGTATTGCTCAGGTCTATGACATCCCGATTGCCAACAACCGGGCAACCGCAGATTTCCTGATCTCCTCTCCGCTTATGAATGAGACATATGACCACCGGGTCATCAATTTCCATGAGGCGATCGCTGACCGCGCGAAAAAACTGTAAATTTCTCGATCACTGCAGCCTGCAGGTCTGCACGAGTATAAGAAAAGCAGAAAAACATTCATCACGAGTGTTCTTCTGCTTTTCCTGTCATTTCATATTTCAACGTATTTCACCGTTGTTGATCGCTTCTTCCAGCTCCTTTAACCGGCTCTCCCCGTACACTTTCAGTCCATACCCGGCAAGCAGGGCCGCAGTCTTTCCCATTCCTTCGCGGAGTTTATGGGAAAAGGTTCCGTCATAGATGCCCTCTGAGCCGCATGACGGGCTTCTTTCTTTTAAAATCGCGATGGTGCAGTCATATTTTTTCGCCTCCCGGAGCGCGAAGTCGGCGCCGAGGAGGAATTCTGCCGTGACGTCCTCGCCATTCGTGTTCATGACCGCCTCGTCCGGCATATGAATCTCGGAGGCCGCCCGCGGGGTCGGAAGTCCGCCCGCCTGTTCCGGGCAGACCGGATGGAACTTTGCCTTTCCTTCCATTTTTTTCATAAAATCGAGCACATCCTGATTGCGGTTGTTCGAGCCGTCCCACTTGCAGTTTTCGCCGATGAGACAGGCACTGATCAATATCTGAAGCATAATTCTCCCTCTTTCAATGCATGCCGGACAGAGTTCCAGGCTCCTGCATCAACACATTCTGTTGCTCAGATGGCAGGAATCATCACACAGGTTTCTTATTTCTCTCAATCCGGCTGTATGATAAAAGCAGGATCGTCCCACACTTTTTCATGCGGAAGCGATCCTGCTTTCTTTCTATCTTTTCATAAGATCACGCTGCGTCTTCGTGATCCTATCTTCGTACGTTTCCGCGCAGATGGTGATCAATGATTACATCTGGCTCTTCTTGCTGATCATGGCTCTCTTTCTGAGAGTCGGATCAAGGATCTTCTTTCTGATACGAAGGCTTGTCGGTGTGATCTCAAGAAGCTCGTCTGTATCGATGAAGTCCAGACACTGCTCCAGGCTCATAATCTTCGGCGGAACAAGCTTTAATGCCTCGTCGGCGCTGGAGGAACGTGTATTTGTTAACTTCTTTGTCTTGCAGACGTTGATCTCGATATCCTCCGCCTTCGGGCTCTGTCCGACGATCATACCGGAGTAAACCTTTACGCCCGGTCCGATGAACAGGGTACCTCTCTCCTGGGCGTTGAACAGACCGTAGGTGATGGACTCACCGGCCTCGAACGCGATCAGGGAGCCTGTCTTTCTGTAGCTTAACTCACCCTTGAACGGAGCGTATCCGTCAAAGCTTGTGTTCAAGATACCGTTACCCTTTGTATCTGTCATGAACTCACCGCGATAACCGATGAGACCTCTGGACGGGATGGAGAACTCAAGTCTTGTGTAGCCGCCGTTTGTCGGGCTCATTCCCTGAAGTTCACCCTTTCTGCTTGTAAGCTTCTGGATAACAGCTCCGGTAAACTCATCCGGAACATCAACGTAAGCGAGCTCCATCGGCTCTAACTTTCTGTTTCTCTCGTCGTATTTGTAGATAACCTCTGCCTTGCTGACAGCGAACTCAAAGCCCTCACGGCGCATGTTCTCGATCAGGACGGACAGATGAAGCTCACCACGGCCGGATACCTTGAAGCAGTCTGCGGACTCTGTCTCTTCTACACGAAGGCTGACATCCGTGTTTAACTCACGGAACAGACGGTCGCGGAGGTGACGGGAAGTAATGAACTTACCTTCCTGACCTGCCAGCGGGCTGTCATTTACCATGAAGTTCATGGAGATCGTCGGCTCGGAGATCTTCTGGAACGGAATCGCCTCCGGCTTCTCCGGAGAACACAGGGTATCACCGATATGGATATCCGGGATACCAGAGATCGCTACGATCTCACCGATGGTCGCGTTCTGTACTTCAACTCTCTTTAAGCCGTCGAATACATAGAGCTTACCGATCTTAACCTTCTTCATCTTATCCGGATCATGATGGTTTACAATCACGCAGTCCTGATTTAACTTTAAGGAACCGCTGTCGATCTTACCGATACCGATACGGCCTACGAACTCGTTGTAGTCGATGGTGCTGATAAGGACCTGAGTCTCAGCCTCCGGGTCACCTTCCGGCTCCGGGATATAGTTGATGATGGTCTCGAACAGCGGGCTCATATCCACTTCCGGATCATCTAATTCTTTCTTTGCGAAACCTGCGCGGGCAGAAGCGTAAACGAACGGGCAGTCAAGCTGCTCATCAGATGCGTCGAGATCCATGAATAATTCAAGAGTCTCATCGATCACTGCATCCGGTCTTGCCTCCGGGCGGTCGATCTTGTTGATGCAGACGATAACTCTTAAGTCAAGGTCAAGTGCTTTCTGGAGAACGAACTTCGTCTGCGGCATCGGTCCCTCGAATGCGTCGACAACAAGGACAACACCGTCTACCATCTTAAGGACACGCTCAACCTCGCCGCCAAAGTCCGCATGACCTGGGGTGTCGATGATATTGATCTTCACACCCTTGTAGAATACGGCTGTATTCTTGGAGAGGATGGTGATTCCTCTTTCTCTCTCGATGTCATTGGAGTCCATGACACGCTCTTCTACTTCCTGGTTTGCACGGAATACGCCGCTCTGCTTTAATAACTGGTCTACCAGGGTCGTTTTACCGTGGTCAACGTGGGCGATGATCGCAATATTTCTGATATCTTCGCGTTTGATCTTCATAATCAATCCTCTTTCTTCATCTATAACTGTCCTCTCACCGATCATTTCCCGACCCGTTTTGCACAGTCATCTTACATTGTATACACTACATTTCCTAATTTTTGCATTACCGACTCAAAATTATAGCATTCATGAAATCAAAATGCAATATATAATCTTTCAAAATTCGGGGCAGATCTGCCTTTTCTGTGTGTTTTTTTCTGTCCAATCGGCAGTTAGTTTTCTCTCACCCATTCAAAATGTCAGAAAAACCATTCGTTAAAACAGAATCACTTCCTTATTAAGTATTCCGTACCACACCTCATCTCCCTTCCCGATCTTCGCCCCGCCGCTTGTCCCCTCGGTGATCTTCTTTTCCAGGCCATCGTACTCTGCCACCGGGACGAGAACGGAAAACTCCACCTTATCCGTGTACACGCTGTCCAACACCGTCATATTTTCCTGTCCCAAAATGTACTGGATCTTTCCGATACCTGTGTAGTCCGTCACGATCTTCATCTCAAAGGCGCGCTTCTTCTCAACGATCTCGGAAGCCGCAAGTCCCTCCTTCACAGCGCCGGAATAAGCCCGCACAAGACCGCCTGTTCCAAGCAGGGTCCCGCCGAAATATCTCGTCACGACGACACAGACGTTGTGGACATCCTCGCCTAAAAGCACGTCAAGCATCGGCCGTCCCGCCGTCTGGGCCGGTTCCCCATCATCGCTGCATCTTGTGAGCTCGTGGTTCATGCCGATGGTAAAGGCCTGGCAGTTGTGACGGGCGTCCCAGTATTTCTTTTTAATCTCGGCGATAAACGCCGCTGCCTCCTCCTCGGACTCCACCGGTTTCAGATTCGCGATAAAGCGGGATTTCTTCACCTCGATCTCCGCTGTGCCGCCTTTGTACAAAATTTTCACGCTGTCAAGAGCCATATCTTCTCTCCTTCATATCCCATCCAAACCTGCTGTCCGTCCCGTATATTTTTCCGTTATTTCCGGTTTCCGGGCAGAACCGGACAGGCAACCTTCATAATTCCACATTGCGGAAAGTTATCCCTGTCATTCATATTTTTGTCATGTTTTTGACGATTCCGACCACAAAATGTAATTTTTCCTTCATATTTTCCCACTTTGCGGTCAAAAATATCATAATACAAACCAAACTTTTCCACAATAACTATTTATAAATGAATGAAACTTTGCTATAATTAGGGAATGATAAAGGAGGCATCCTGAATGAATTATGGAAAAAACGAGGTGGAAAAGACACTCCGCAAGACAAATTCCAGATCACAGAAGATCACCTCACATCTGGTGCTTCTTCTCACAAAGATCATCCTGATCCTGGTTCTGTTTGCAGCGGTGCTTGGAATCAGCTTCGGTTACGGAATCTTCAAGGGCGTTATCGACGCAGCCCCGGAGATCGATGTAGCGAGCATCGAGCCAAGCGGTTATGCCACCATGGTCTATGACAGTAAGGGAAACCTCACGGAAACGCTCGTAAAATCAGGAGCAAACCGTCTTGAGGCATCCTACGAGGAACTTCCCCAGTGCCTGATCGACGCCTTCGTTGCGATCGAGGATTCCAGGTTCTGGTCCCACAAAGGCGTTGATGTCCGTTCCATGGTCCGTGCGGCCGTCGGAATCATTACCGGTGACTCCAGTGCCGGCGGCGGAAGTACCCTGACCCAGCAGCTCATTAAAAACAATATCTTTGAAGGCGGCAATGAGGACACCTTCGGGGAGAAGCTTGAGCGAAAGATCCAGGAGCAGTATCTGGCGATCCAGTTAGAGAAGATCATGGATAAAAAGATCATCCTCAAAAACTACTTAAACACCATCAACCTCGGAAACAACACTCTGGGCGTAAAGGCGGCGGCTCTCCGTTACTTTGATAAGGATGTTTCGGACCTTACACTCTCCGAAGCGACCGTCATCGCCGGAATCACCCAGAACCCGTCGAGATTTAACCCGCTCTCCGAGAACGGAAGAAAACGCAACGAAGAAAAGCGCCGCGTGATCCTCCAGTACATGTACGAGCAGGGAAAGATCACGAAGGAAGAGCAGGAGGAGGCTCTTGCCGATGACGTTTACTCCCGGATCAAAAACGTGGATATCGTCACAAAAGAGACCCAGACGCCGTACTCCTACTTTACCGACGAGCTGATCGATCAGGTATTAAAAGCCCTGCAGGACAAGAAAGGCTACACGGAGACGCAGGCCTACAATCTCCTCTTCTCCGGCGGTCTTGAGATCCACACCACCCAGGATCCGGATATCCAGTCCGTGGTGGATGAAGAGATCAGCAGACCGGAAAACTACGACGTTGTCTACTACTCGATCGACTACCGTCTGTCGATCCAGCATCCGGACCAGACAACGACGAACTATTCCGATGAGACATTAAAAACATATTTCCGCAAGGAACTCGGCGAGACAAACTTCGACGGTCTCTTCTCCTCAAAGGAGAAGGCGGATGAGGCCATCGCGAAATACAAAGCTGCAGTGACAAAAGACGGGGATACGGTTCTCGGCGAATCTGTCCACTATGTACTTCAGCCTCAGGCGTCCTTCGTCCTCATCGACCAGTCCAGCGGCTATGTGAAGGCGCTCAGCGGCGGCCGCGGCCAGAAAGAGGTCAGCCGTTCCTTAAACCGTGCCACAAACACCCTGCGCCAGCCTGGTTCCACCTTCAAGGTCATCACATCCTTCGCCCCGGCGATCGATACCTGCGGCGCTACCCTGGGAAGTGTCTACTACGACGGCCCGTACACCATGGGCACAAAGACGTTCCGGAACTGGTACAGCAGCAAGGGCTACATGGGCTACAGCACGATCCGTGACGGTATCGTCTACTCCATGAACATTGTTGCCGTCCGCTGCATGATCGAGACTGTGACACCGCAGCTCGGCGTGGAATACGCGAGAAACTTAGGGATCACTTCCTTAACAGATACGGACTACAACGCTTCCACCGCTCTCGGCGGTATCACAAAGGGCGTTTCAAACCTGGAGCTCACCAATGCCTTTGCGGCCATCGCAAACGGCGGTATCTACACGAAACCAGTGTTCTTCACCCAGATCCTGGACCACAACGGAAAAGCGCTTCTGGAGAATGCGCCGGAGACAAAGCGTGTACTTAAGGACTCCACCGCATTCCTTCTCACGGACGCGATGTCCCAGTCCATGGAAAGCAGCCGCATGTTCGCGTCCTCCGGAGTCAGCTTGAACTCCACAAGTGCCGTGGCAAATATTCCGGGAATGTCCAACGCCGGTAAGTCCGGTACCACAACAAACAATAACGATATCTGGTTTGTCGGATTTACCCCGTACTACACGGCAGGAATCTGGTCCGGATGTGACGATAACCAGAAGATCTCAGCCATCGGAAGCAGTACTTCCTACCACAAGAAGATCTGGAAAGCGATCATGACAAAGATCCATGAGGGACTTGCGGACACCGGTTTCCCGGTTCCGTCCTCCGTCACAACTGCCCAGATCTGCCGGAAATCCGGAAAGCTTGCGATCCCTGGTGTCTGCGAGAATGATCCAAGAGGAAACGCCGTTTACACCGAGTACTTCGCAAAGGGAACTGTTCCAACAGAGGTCTGCGACCATCATGTACAGCTGACCGTGTGCAGCGAGTCCGGCGAACTTGCAACGGAATACTGCCCGAAGAAGAATACAAGGACCTTCATGGTGATTCCGGACGGCGAATCCGGCGGAACAGATGATTCTAAGTACCATTCTCCGGGAACCTGCACGATCCACAGCTCGACCTCCGTTGTTCTTCCGAGCGAAGAAGACACTGAGAACATGGGTTCCACAAAGGTCGAGACTGTTCCGGAAACCGTTCCGGAGACCACAAAAGCAGCGCCGAAATCGCCGCTTGACCAGGTATATATTCCTGTGGGACCTGGATATAACTAATCCTAAGTAAAGCAATACGCCGGATAGATTGAGTTCTATCTGGCGTATTGTTATAGAAGTTTATAAGATTCCAGACACTGCCTGCGGCGAATTTATAGTCGATAAAATTCTCTGTTGATTCGCAAATAGTAGTAAGCTGCAAAGCACCGCTCAGAAAGTTATACTGCTGAAAAATCCCCCAGCTTTAATACCGGGGGACTCTCTCTATTTACATCATGGCTTTTGTAAATACGACCTTTATTCCGCTTTTCTTTTCTTCATCTCTTCGATCATCACCGGAAGGATCTTTGTGACATCCCCGACGATTCCCGCATCTGCCACATCAAAGATGGACGCATCCTCATCCTTATTGATGGCTACGATATAGCCGGAACCGATCATGCCGGATACATGCTGGGTGGCGCCGGAGATTCCACATGCGATGTAGAGCTTCGGAGCGACGATCTTGCCGGACTGCCCGACCTGGTGGGCTCTGGATACCCAGCCTTCCTCGATTGCAGGTCTGGTGGCTCCCACAACGCCTCCCATAACCTCTGCGAGCTCTTCCACAAGGGCAAAATTCTCCTTGCTGCCCATTCCTCTTCCGCCGGATACGATGATCTGTGCTTCCTCGAGGTTGACGGTCTCTGCGATCTCTTTTACTGTCTCAACGACCTTTGTGCGGACTGTGTCTGCGGAGGCGTCCTCAGCGATGACTTCACCAGTTCTGCCCTCATCTAAGTTCTTTGCGAAAGAACCGGAACGTACGGTCGCAACATGCGGAAGGTTCTCTCCCATCTTCATGTCATTCAGTACATTTCCGTTGTAAGAAAGGGATGTGTAAACGCCGTCTGCAGTGATCCCTGTCACATCTGTCACACAGCCAGACTCAAAGACTGCGGAGACTGCCGGGGCGATCATCTTTCCCTCCGGGGTTCCTGCCATATAGACTGCCTTCGGCTGATATTTCTCCGCAAGTTTTGCGAGGATCTGTGCCTTCTCCTCAGCCTGAAGTGCTTCCTCGCCTGCCACGAGGACCTTGGAAGCTCCTGATGTGATCACGGTCTTTGTATCAGTGTCCTTTCCAAATACAACAGCGATCACTTCCTCGCCGTTTGCCTTTGCAAGCTCTGCGGCCTTGCTGACTGTCTCAAGTGCTGCACCGACCGGTGCGCCGTCTGCGCTCTGGGCGTAGACCATGATATTCTTTCCATCTGTATATTTCATCGTCTCAATTTCCTTCCATGCTTAATTCCGGCTGACATTCACGTTTTGCGCGGACCAAAGCCGGTTCTGCCGATCCAGCATTCATTAGATTGCTTTTGCTTCGCTCATCATGGCGAGCGCCTGGCTTACCGCCTCCGCCGGATCTTCTGCCTTGATCTTCACACCTGCGGCTCTTTTTGCCGGTGCGTAGACCCTGAGGACCTCGACCTGTGCAGCTCCTGCCTCTTCTGCGGCAAGCTCCTCGATCGGTTTCTTTCTCGCTACCATCTTGCTCTTGATCGTCGGATAGCGCGGGTCATACTCCGGCTTATTGACAGCCACAACGCACGGAAGCCCTGACTCGATCATGCAGTAACCTTCCTCCGTCTCCTGCTTTACTGTCACTTTTCCCTCTCCTGCTGTGATATCAACGACATCTGCTGTTACCGGAGCGGAAAGCTCCTTCGCCAGGATCGTTCCCACCTGTCCGGAAGCGAAATCTGTGGTCTCTTTGCCGCAGAACACGATGTCAAATTTCTTTCCTGTCTTCTCCTCGATGGCTTCCTTCGCAGCCTTCAGTTCCTTTGCGATGATCTCCGGATCAGCGCTCTGGTAAGCGTCATTTGCCGCAAGGTACGCGTAGTCAGCGCCCACTGCTAGGCAGTTCTTTAAGGAGTTTTTAACGCTCTCATCGCCGATGGAAAGAACGGTCACCTCTCCTCCTGCCGCCTCTTTTAAGCGGACCGCCATCTCCAGCGCATATGTATCAAATGCGTTTACTACCGGTGTCACACCGTCAAGAGCCGGTGCCCCTGTCTTCGGATCCAGGGAGATCTCAACGGAATCGTCCGGAACCTGTTTTACACATACTAAAATTTCCATGTTTTCCTCCAAAATTCGTCCGGTTCCGGCAGAACCAGTTCTTCACTGATACTGCCGGACCGATGTAATATCTCGAAATTTTGCGGCTTTCACAGCCGTTTCTCCGCCATTCATTTGCCTTTACGCGCAAATTGCTTTTACTTTCCTATCACGTTGTTTGCCACAACAATTCTCTGTACCTCATTTGTTCCCTCAAAGATCTGGAAGATCTTCGCATCTCTAAGAAGCTTCTCGACCGGGTACTCTCTGCTGTAGCCGTAACCGCCGAACATCTGGATCGCCTCAGAAGCAACCTCCATTGCGATATCGGACGCATAGCATTTCGCGATAGCGGATTCCTTCGTGTACGGAAGTCCCATATCCATCTTTGTTAAAGCATGGGCAACCATCTGACGGGCCGTCTCTGTCTTGATCTCCATGTCGGCTACCTTGAACTGTAATGCCTGGTTCTTGATGATCGGTTTGCCGAACTGGATCCTCTCCTTGCCGTATGCGACTGCCTCGTTGATGCCTCTCTGGGCGATACCTGTGGCCACGCAGCCCATCCATGCACGGGCCTGGTCGAGAGTCTTCATGGCGATTCCGAAGCCCTTTCCTTCCTCTCCGATGAGGTTCGCTGCCGGAATCCTGCAGTCCTCGAATACAACGTCACAGGTATTGGAGGTACGGATACCCATCTTGTTTTCCTCATGTCCTGTGGAGAGACCCGGAGTTCCGGCATCTACCAGGAACATGGAGATTCCCTTTACCCCTTTGGATTTATCGGTCATGGCTGTCACGCAGTAGAAGGAAGCGACACCGCCGTTCGTGATGAAGCATTTTCTGCCGTTTAATACATACTCATCCCCGTCTTTCACCGCTGTGGTCTTGCCTGCGCTGGCATCGGAGCCTGCACCCGGCTCTGTCAGACAGAACGCACCGAAGCCTCCGTCGAGGATCAGATCGCAGACATGCTGCTTCTGCTCGTCGCTGCCCGCGATGAGGACCGGCTTCATGCCGAGTCCACTGGCGGAGATCGTTGTGGCAAAGCCTGCGTCCGCGATCGCCATCTGCTCGATAAGGGCAGCTACATCCACACGGGAAAGGCCCGGGCCGCCGAACTCTTCCGGAACCTCGAGAGCCTGATAACCCTGCTCGATCGCTTTATCGTAAATTGCCTTCGGCCATTCGCCGGAAACATCGTATTCCTTGCACTGCTCTGCAACTTCTTTGTCGCAGAAATTTTTAACATCCTGCAGGAGATCCTGCGCCTCTTCAGAAATTAAGTATGCCATAATGAAATTCCTTTGCTGCTATGTTTTCTGCGGCCGCCCTGAAAAATATGCGGGCTTGCCGGACAGCAGCTTTCCTTTCTTTTTTATTTGCGCCGGCCGGTTCAAGGGGGAGATTGCCGCCCGGCAGACAGTGTCAACAAATATATTGGTGTACGGCAGCCGTCTCGCAGGGAGGAAAAGGACTGCTGCCGAGGCTAAACAGAATACTTTACGCCTCTTCCTTCGGATCATAGCAGATCTTGCCCGGGTTTAAGATCATCTTCGGGTCGAAGGTCTCCTTGATGCCGCGCATCAGACGCATGTTCACCGGACCAGCGAACTCTGCAAGATAGCCTTTCTTTCCGAAGCCGATTCCGTGCTCACCGGAAATCAGGCCGCCAAGCTCTGCTGCCTTCCTGTAAATGTCTGCCATGAACTCGGAAACCTGTTTCTTGAAGGTCTCCTCGTCCATATCGTTCGCGCATGTATAGATATGTAAGTTTCCATCGCCCGCATGTCCGAAGCTTTTGACCTCGAAGTCATATTTCTCGGATACACCCTTGACATATGTCAGATATTTCGCGATCTGGTTTACCGGAACGACAACGTCGCACTCATCGAGGAGCTTTGTCTCCGCCTCGATGGCCTCAAGGAAGGAGCTTCTCGCTGCCCATGCGTCTTTCTTCTTCGCCGGGGTATCAGCAACGAGAACATCCACAGCGCCCGCATCGAGAACGACCTCTGCTGCCTGCTCCGTGAGCTCCTCCAGCTGTTCCATGTTGTCGCCGTCGAATGTCACAAGAAGGTAAGCGCCGATATCAACGCCCTCGACCTGCTTCGGGAATACGCTCTTTCCGAGGTAGCGCTCGGAAGCGAGAACGATCTCTTTCTCCATGAATTCCAGTGCCTGCGGCTGGAAGTGGTTCATGAAAAACTTCGGAACCGTCGCGATACAGTCTTCCAGGTTCTCATACGGGATGATCAGGCTGATGGTCTCCTTCGGTGCCGGGATGAGCTTTAAGGTGAGCTCTGTGATGATACCTAAGGTTCCCTCGGAACCGATCATTAAGTTTAACAGACTGTATCCGGTACTTGTCTTGGAGACGGTAGCGCCCAGCTTTACGATCTCACCGGTCGGAAGGACAACGGTCATGGCGCGCACATAATCTCTTGTGCATCCATATTTGACGGCGCGCATGCCGCCTGCGTTCGTGGAAACATTTCCGCCGAGAGTCGCAAACTTTTCACCCGGATCCGGCGGATATAAGAGGCCCTGCTTCTGTGCGTCCTCAGCGAGGTCATTTAACAGAACGCCCGGCTCCACGCGGACTACGAAGTTCTCGAGATCATAGCCAAGGATCTTATTCATCTTGCTCATGTCGATCATGACCCCGCCGTCTACAGCTACTGCCGCGCCGGTAAGACCGGTTCCTGCTCCTCTCGGGATCACCGGGAGAGAGTTCTCATAACAGACCTTCACGATAGCCGCGATGTCCTCTGTGGTCGTCGCCTCGATCACGACCTCCGGCGCGCCCTTTCCGTAGATCGGCATCTCGTCGTGGAAATAGTCACTGTTGATCTCTTCGCCTGCGTATACTTTTCCCGGAACGATCGCTTTGAACTGTTCCAGGATCTCAGGCGTTACCTCATTATACTTCTTTGCCATGTTTGCTTTCTCCTCTTCTCATATATTGCCGCCACCCATATGACACATGTGCGGTTTTGTGCAATGCAATTGATTCTCATTTGTATTGGTAGTACCAATTATGATGTTTTTTTAACACTATGCACATTTGTTTGTTTACTGCGCACAATGTTGATTGTTTTTCTTTTATTGGTAGAACCAATTTGTTCTAAAAAATAACTGCCATCAATAAGCAGTGTATTTTTTCTGATACAAGGATATCGCTGTCCCGGATTTTTGTCAAGACTTTTTGTTTTTCTTTGCGCAAATTTCGCACAGATTGTCTGATTTTTGTCAGGCTTGTTAGAATTATATCATAGTCATGGTTCCCGCTCTTTTCCCTGACTCTCAAAGCACTGGCTTATCGAAATAATCCGTCGGAACTCTGCCATGATTTTTATAAGTACTGGTAAATATAGTGGAAATGCAGCTTCAGTCCCTCTCTCGCCTTCTCGATATTTCCCTCCGCAAAACCTTCTGCCAGTGTCCTGTGAGCGCGGCTTAAGAACTGCTCGCTGTGCATGCCCTCGATGATCTTTCCACGCATCTTCGGGATATACTCGTCCATGATCTTGTTGAGGGCCTTATAGTTTGCCAGCATACAGAAGTTTCCGGATGCCTCGATGAGAAGGTAGTGGATCGCCTTATCCCAGCGGACACGCTCCTCCTCCGTCTCCGCCCGCTCCAGATTATCGAGATAGGACATCATCTTCTTGCGTTGCTCCTCCGTCGCTTGTTTCACCCCTGTCTCAATAGCCCCCCACTCCAGGGTAGAACGGAATTCCGTGATCTTATCCACGTCAATCTTCTTTAAAATATACATGAACGACAACATCTCCGCCAGGATCTCGTCAAAATTTCCGGAGACATAGTTTCCCGCACCCTGCTGGCTCTCCAGAACTCCCATGTTTTCCAGGATCCGGAGTCCCTCTCTCGCGGAATTCCGGCTGATCTCCAGCTTCTGGGCAAGTTCCCTCTCCGGGAGAAGCTTCTCCCCCGCCTGGATCTCCCCGCTTCCGATTCCATGTTTTACATATTCAATGACTTTCTCGTAGGATTTCTCCATTTTTGATTCAGCTGTCCTTTCTTTTAACCAGAACTCCTGTACTTTCTACCCTGTTAGGCTGATGCACCGCTCAAACAGATCCAGCATCTCTCAGCAGACCGTACATTCATTAAAATAGAAAAGCACAGCCGCTGCCCCTTGAAACAGAGCTGACGTTCCATCTCCGCATCCATAATAAACTGCAGTCCGGCTGTGTTCTTAAATGTCTTTTTTATGCGGAATCTTTTCCATAAGATTCCTGCTATTCTTCCATCGCCTTTTTGATCGCCTCAAAGAGCTCATCATACGTCTCGAACGCTGTGATCTCCGGATGATCTTTCTTGATCTGCTCCGTGCTGCGGAACAGGAATCCCGCCTTGCTCGCCTCTATCATTCCGAGATCATTGTAGCTGTCCCCGCTGGCGATCGTCTCAAAGCCGATGGACTGAAGTGCCTTCACCGTCGTATACTTGGACTTCTCGATCCGCATCTTAAATCCCGTGATCTCCCCGTCCGGAGCGACCTCCAGGGAATTGCAGAAGATCGTCGGCCAGCCAAGCTTCTTCATCAGAGGCTTCGCAAACTGCGTAAACGTATCACTGATAATGATGACCTGTCCAAGCTCACGAAGCTTATCCAGGAACTCCTTCGCGCCCGGAAGCGGATCGATCTTCTCGATGGTCTCCTGGATCTCCTTCAGTCCCAGTCCATGTTCCTTCAGGATCCCGATTCTCCAGTGCATCAGCTTATCATAATCCGGCTCGTCCCTCGTCGTCCTCTTAAGCTCCGGGATCCCACTGGCCTCCGCAAACGCGATCCAGATCTCCGGCACTAAAACTCCCTCTAAGTCAAGGCATGTGATATACATAACTGTTTCCTCCTCATTCCCGTGCTTTATTGTCATAATGAAAATATTATAACATTATCATCTAGAAAAATCTATAACCGCTTTACCCGCCCATAAAAATATGCTGCCCGCTGAATCTCCCAGCCAGACAGCATTTCATTAAATTTATAGCCTTTTCAAAAAAATATTCCCGCCGGTTATTTTGCCGTCTCTCCCTTTAAATACTCATACATTACCCGCGCACCATCACAGATACTCGAAAGCTCCGCATGCTCCGACGGATTGTGTGACACACCGCCCCGGCACGGAATAAACACCATACCGGAATCACAGATCTCCGCAAACGACATGGCATCATGACCCGCACCGCTGGGCATTCTCCGGCTGGAAATTCCAAGCCGCTTCGCCGCCTGTTCCAGACCGTCTTCCACCGCCGCGCTCATATCGATCGGCGGAATACTGTTGATCTTCTCCGCCACATACTCAACGCCGCGCTTCTTGCAGCTCTCCCGCACCGCGGCCTTAAACGCCCGCTCCATACGGTCCAGGCTGTCCTGATCAATGCCACGCATGTCCACACCAAGCTCCACCCGTCCCGGGATCACATTCAGAACATTCGGATGGTTCTGAACCACGCCCACCGTCGCCACCGACTCGTACGCAGATTCCCACTTTCCGATCTTCTCCATCTCCAGAATGATCTCCGCAGCCGCACAGAGCGCGTCACTCCTCATATCCATCGGCGTAGCGCCAGAATGCTCTGCCATACCACGAAGATACACCCGATACCTCACCGGCCCCGCGATCGTCCCGACAATACCGACCTGCGTCTTACATTCCTCAAGCACCTTTCCCTGCTCAATATGTAACTCCAGATATCTCCGAAGTCCCGATATCTTCTTCGGATGAAGCGTCAACCCCCGGCGCTCAAAAATACTCTCCAAAGACTCCCCGTCCTTCGACATCAGATGTCCGATATCCTGCTTATAGACCTCATGTGTAATCAGTCCACTACCGATCGTACAGCACCCAAAATTACTAGACTCCTCACACCGGAACGCCCCGACCCGAAGCGGGATCCTGATTCCATCCTCCTTCGCCCAGCGCATCACCATAAGCCCAGCCATCACGCCAGCCACACCATCATACCGTCCGCCCTCGATCACAGAATCCAGATGCGACCCGATCAGCGTATACCCGTCCTCGTCTGTATTCGTCACATAAGTATTCCCAACCTCGTCCGTAATCACAGAAGCCCCGAGCTCCCTTCCAAGCCCCTTAAAGACCTCATGCATCGCGTCCTCCGTTTCCGAATACCCCAGCCGCGTCACGCCGCCCTGCGACGTACTTCCGATATCATAAAAACTCTGAAATAACCTTTCACAATACTGAACATCCTCGATCCGACGCTCCATAACAAGTACCTCCTGAGTTCCCCTAAGTATTTTCCGATTTATCTCATCTTCATTGCATATTTACTTTATCTCTATTTCGCAACAAGAAATAATTCCGACAATACCATTATAATCCATAAGAACTCAGAATTATATGTTCTCCCAGCCAAACTGAAACGCGCCTTTTTGTACGTACGGACAAAACAGCCTCCCTGGCATGCCAGTACACAGCGGGGGTGAGGCTTCGGGCACGGATGCGCCTGAAGCCTCACCCTCGCGTACCCCTCGTCACTCCTTCATCCGCCAAGCCAAAACTCCCATATACAACTTAAAACCATCCTCCGGCCTTTTAATATCCAACCCCGTAACCGCCTGAATCCTCCCCAGCCGATACTTCACCGTATTCCTATGCGTATGCAGCACCCCAGCCGTCTCATCCAGACTCCCCGAACACATAAAATACGTCCACAGAGTCTCTAAAAACTCCCGACTCTCCACCGGTGCCAAAATCCTCTCAAATACATCCCTTTTCCCCGCTGAAAAAAGATCCTGCAACACGCAGTACATCTCAACCTTTTCATAAACGCAGACACAATTCTCAGGCTGAAGCTTTCTCATGACCCTAATTGCCTTAAACGCATCACTGTATGTATCGCGAATCCCGTCGAGTCCAGTCCGGACCGGACCGACAGAACAGACAAACTTATCCGTTCCCGCATTCCACAGAGAACATATTCTCTCCTCTTCAAAAAAATCCACAAGCGTCTCCCGAAGCCTGCACTCATCCTCTCCCTCAGTCAGAATCAGATACCCCTTCTCCAACGGAACCATCACACACTCCCTGATCCCAGCAGTCTCTCTCATCCTCTCCAACAAAGTCCGCCCCAGAAACCTGATTCCCTTCCAATCCTGCTCATCCGGCACATACCGCTTTCTGAAATTGATCACCACCGCCGAAAACCAGTCATGCTCCACGTCCATCCCAAAAAGCCGTCCCCGTTCCTCCATCAGGATCTCATCACTGTAATTCTCGTAAAGAATATCCTTCACATACTTCTCCAGAATCTCCGAGTTTCCCTCCTCCTCAAAGATCAGATTCATCACATTCACAATAATATCAATATAAGCCAGCTCCCCCGGAATTTCCAAAACCGGCAGTCCCACCTCATCCGCCGCTCTCTTCACACTCTCCGCGACAGTCTTCACATACTGCCCCGTCTTCACCGCAATACAACAGCACGTATCCGCCAGATCCCGGATCAAGGCACACTGATCCTCCTCACTCTTCCGCACCGAATAAAAACTCGTGATCAGAAAATCATTTCCCTTGAGCCACCTCTTGATCTCCGGGACCTCCATCACCGTCACATGCTCCACTTTCCTAAAAAGTCCCTCTTCCCCCGCCACCACGCGGACACCCCGCATAACCGAAAGCTTCAGGACATCACTTACCTTTGCCACAAAAGTCCTTATCTCCTTTACAAATCATTACACTTTTCCATTCAAGGAACAATTGTTAATTACGTTATCTCCTAAGCGGAAATCATAACTTACGTTATAGACCCTAATACACATAACTATTTTACCACATTCTACGATTATTCTCAATCTATCCTTGCCTTAATGCCACTCCACAAGCCCCGTCATACTGTCTATCTCGTTGCCTCTCGTCTTCCTGTTCCATCACCTTACAAATAATCGTATCAATCTGCACCGAATCAGCATGTTTTTTTACACCCTTCAAATTTAATCATCCCTATTTTTCAAATAATATTTTTACATATAAATTCGCACCATAACAATACCGTTCAAAAAATTCCAAATATTTTTTACTCTTCCACAAACTCCCGCGCCTTTTTGTCCCTCCGGGACAAAAACAGCCCACCCTGGCATGCCAGTGCACAGCGTGGGTGAGGCTTCGGGCACGGTCGCGCCTGAAGCCTCACCCCCGCGTACTCCTGTCACTCCTTCATCCCCGGCCTGAAGATAATCGCACCCAGATATCCAAACACCAACGCCCCACTGATCCCCACAGCACTGGCTGTAAATCCCCCTTTAAAGATTCCAAGCACTCCATCCTCCGCCATCGCCTTCACAACCCCTTTCCAAAGTGTATTTCCAAATCCAAGCAGCGGCACAGTCGCTCCTGCCCCGGCCCACTCGGCAAACGGCTCATACACTCCCAAAAATCCAAGGACACTCCCGCTGACCACTAACAGCACCATGATCCTCCCCGGCATCATCTTTGTCTTATCCATCAGGATCTGCACCAGCATGCAGATCAGACCACCAACAAGAAAAGCTCTGATATATTCCATAGCCACACTCACTCCACTTCTCATTCCTAAGATTTATATTTTCACATTCCGTATGATCCACGTACGTCTTCCCTTAACATTTTTTCAACAGATTGTTCCTCCTTCGAAAATCCCCGGCTAAGTTCTTACAGAAAATCCGGTGTCTCCAGCACCACCCCGTGCGCGATCCCCGGCACACTCTTCCCCTCATTAAAGCTCACCGTAGAAAGCAGTGCCCCCGTCGGCAGAAACAGCACCCTTTTCCACTCCCCGCTCTTTATCTTCGGCAAAACAAACCCGCAAAGCACCGCCGCTGAACACCCACATCCGCTTCCCCCGGCATGGGTATCCTGCTCCTCCGGCGAAAACATCTCGATCCCGCAGTCCATATACCGGCTCTCGATCCGGTACCCCGCCTTCATAAGATAATCCAGCAGAAGTCTCCGTCCCACTGTCCCCAGATCTCCGGTGATGATCTTATCATAATGCGTCTCGTCCACCCCGAGATCCCTGAAATTTTGCAGGATCGTATCAAGCGCCGCCATCGCCATCGCAGCCCCCATATTCATGGAGTCATGAAAATCCATATCCACGATTTTTCCCGTCGTCAACGCCGTGATCTTCGCAAGCGGCGCTTCCTTCCCCCGGCAATCCCCGGAGGACACGATCACCGCTCCGCACCCAGTCACCGTCCATGTAGCCGAATACGGCCTCTGATTCCCATATTCCAACGGAAACCGGAACTGCTTCTCCGCCGAAGCGAAATGGCTGGAAGCGCCTACAAGAACATGATCCGCAAATCCGCCCTCCACGCACATGGCGCCCAGCCCCAGACCTTCCCCCATGGTAGAGCATGCTCCGTAAAGCCCGAACATTGGGATCTCCAGATTTATATTTCCAAAAGAAGTGGCGATGAGCTGTGCCAGAAGATCCCCCGCAAACGAATACCGGATTTCTTCCTTAGAAAGCCCGCTCTTCTCGATCACAAGACCTGCAGTCCTGCTCTGAAGCTCACTCTCCGCCTCTTCCCAGCTTTTCTTTCCCAGCATGGGATCCAGCTCCACCCGGTCAAAAAAAACGCCAAGAGGCCCGTCTCCTTCCTTCTTTCCCACCGTCGACGCAGCCGCCGTGATCAGCGGCGGATTTTCAAACACCACACTGGCACGCCCGCGCTGTTTTCTTAACGTTCCTGTTTTCTCATCCATTTTTCTATCCACTCCCATCTTTATTTTGGTCTCAAAATAGGATCCCCAAAACAAACAAAAAGATGCAGGAATCCGAAGTCCACCTCGAATTTCCGCATCTTTTCCCATGACACACATTCTATAAATTTTTCACTCACATCGCCTGAAGCAGCCCCAAAATCACCGAGTACACCGCCTCATTCTTTTTCAACACAAATGCCAGCTCCTCCTTTGCCTGGTTCAGCCGGTGAAACAGCCGCCTTACACTCCGGTTCCCAGACCGCAGATATCCCGTCTCATCATAAAAATATTTCTCATCCAGCAAAACAACAAGCCGCTCCACATCCTCGCTGCTCCCGGCATTCTCCTCAAAATACCGATATCCCAGCGCCAGATACCCTTTTAAAAGCTTCTCTGCTTCCTCATCATCATTCGCGTACCCAGCCGAGACATGGGGATACATCCGTCTCCCCTTTCCTCTGGTCAGGCGCATCATATTCTGGATAAAAACAGACAGCTCTGCGTTCGTCCGGATCCGGTTCGTCATCCGGAATGTCTGCACACCCGGCACAGATTTCCACACCATCTCAGCGCTCTCTCCCAGCTCATCCGGCGAGATCACATCCTCGCAGTCCCCGGAAAAGATCACCGGCCGCCGGGTACTGATCCCAGCCAGCAGCTCCCTCGCCCCAGGCTCAAGAAGATGTGCCTCATCCACCAGAACCGCGGAATACTCTTCCAGACCGCACTCCGCCCCAATTTCGGAATCTGGCAGATACTCCACCCGCCGAAGTCTCTCATGAAGCCGCTTCCAGTCCTTCTTGCTCTCCCCGCAGTGGATCATGCAGACCCTCTGCTTCCCGGAAAGCTTCATAGCGATATCGTAGAGCAGCAGCGTCTTTCCAGTCCCCGGAAGTCCCGTAAACCAGTACGCCCCGGTCCGCTCCGCCCGGATTTTCTTTAAGATCTGGCGTTCGATATCCCGCTGCTGGGCAGTCAGGAAATATTCCTTGTTCAGGAATCGCTCCGGCTCTGTGAGAGGCGAGATCAGATACAGTTCCGCCTGAAACAGCTCCTCCACATCGCCCTCATAGTCCTTTCCGCCATCCCTCAGATCCACGCAGAGCTGTTCCCAGTCCGCATCCACGATCCGGTCGTGGTTCGTAAGGCGGACAAGCCGGTTCTGGCTGCTGATATATGTATAGGACCGGATCGTCTTTCCCTGCACCGCGAGATAATATCGGTTCTGTATCAACTGTTTCCGCAGCGCCTCATCGGAGACTGCTCCGCTCTTCAGCTCCACATTCACGATCTGGTCCTCCCTGATCTGCAGAAGGTCAAACTCCTTTCCCAGTCTCGGAATCTGAAACGAGTAAAAGAACCAAAGCGCATACACCTCGTCCATATGCGTCTCCAATTCCCTCACAAAGGCCTTCATGCTGTCAAGCTCCCACTCCCGCATCTTCAAAAAGTACCCACGCCCCGACATCTGCCTCTCCAGCTTCTGGACGCAGGAAATATTCTGATTTCTTGTGAGCGTATAGATCGATACTGATTTCACGTTTTCCTCCGCTTATTCCATGCTGACGCTGTTCATATGCTCCACAGCCGCCGCATCTTCTCTCTCCATTATACGTTCCTGCCGGTTCGTTTACAAGTATCTCCAGAAATACTTCACCATCCCCAGCACCCAGCTCGCAAGGATCCCGTAGAGGATCACCGGTCCCGCGATCGTAAAGATCTTGCAGCCGATCCCGAAGACATGGCCCTCCGCCTTGTACTCGATTGCCGGGGATACCACGGAATTCGCAAATCCTGTGATGGGAACCAGGGCCCCGGCTCCACCGAATTTTACGATCTTCTGGTACACATGAAACCCGGTCAGGATCACGCTGAGGCCGATGAGACTCAATGTCGTCCACGCCGCCGCGCTCTCCTTCTCGATCCCGAAGGACATGTAGACGGATGTGAATATCTGTCCCAGCATGCAGATCAGTCCGCCAACGAGAAACGCCCGCCAGAGGTTCTTCCAGGTGTTGTGGACCGGTGTCACCTGCTTCACATATTTTCCGTACTCTTTCTTATCGATCTCCATAAATTCCTCCATGTATACTTTCAAGTTGAACGTTCGTGAGACTTGGCGCGTGATTCTGGTCAGCGAAGCTGACAGATTCCTATCAGAATCACTGCGCATCCTCGCGGAGCGTTTATCTCAGTCGGAGATCAGACTCCCACTGAGATAAATCATCCGAATCCCCGCAGAAAATACACTGCCGATCCAAATGCCTTTCCCGCAGCCACCGCCAGGATCACATACTGCAGCCCCACCGCCAGCCCGATCCGGCGGTTCAGGATCGGCAGTGCCTTTAGCGTTTCCGCCAAAGACATCACAAGGCATCCCACGAAAATTCCGACAGCCGTCCCACACACTGCGAGCACAAACTTTCCAGGGAACGGAAACGCCACGCTGTAGAAGTCCGCCAGATTTCCCCATGTTCCCCCGAGGATCAGAAGCGTCTCATAGAGGATCACATGCTCCGCTGTATGGGTCACGCCGATGAGTCTCGGAAACACGCCGATGATGGCGAGGAAGGCAAAGATTCCGGCAGCGATCACTGCCCCGGCACCGAGACCTGCAAAGGCCAGAATCCCAAGCTTAAGATACATCGACCCCTGACTCCTTTCTCCCGCCATTTTTGATCAACGTCTTATTTAAGTTCTCCTCGTAAAGCCGCATCTCCACCTCTATGGGCGTAGGGTCCACCGTGATCTTCCAGGAGGCGAAATGGTTGAAGAACAATAAAATCCCCAGGGCCAGTCCCACGGAGTAGGACGCCTCCAGGATCGTCGGTCCGTCCGCCCGGGTCCCGATGATCATCTCATAGAGCTTCGCGAACACATCCGTCACGTTTGCGTCGTTGTTGAATGTCATGATGGCAAACGCCGCCCCGAAAAACGCCACCGCGGACACCATGGCCGTCTTCATCCACTCCCATACCAGACTTTCCTTCTTCCCTGCCCGGTATGTGACCACGAAATCCGATTCCCCGATATTGTCCACCTGGATATTCTGGCCGGTCTTCTCGATCTTTTCCACGAGTTCCATGACATTTCCAACAAACACTGCCTCTTTTCCCTTCCCGGAAAATGAGGTGATTTTCACGGCTTTCGCCTTCGCCTCCGCAGCCCTGTCGCAGCTGTGGACATCGGCGATCATTCCGAGGTACACCTCCGGCTCATAAACTTCCTTCACCTGGGGAAGCTTTAAGTAGATCGTCGTGCTGCTCATGCGCTCCACGGCTTTCTGTCCATATCCCCAATGGTCTTTAAAACCCCTGTGACAGTGCCTCGGCAGACTTCCATTTCCGTCCCCGGCACCATCACGAATGTCCCCGACTGCTCCGCTTTCTTTGCCGGGACCGCCACGAGAAAATACCAGAACACAAACACCAGTACCGCCAGCGCCAGCACCGCAAAAATGATCTCCACATAGTCCTTTAACGGTTTCATAATATTCCACCTTCTCATCCTGTTTATCGCATTGCTTTACGCAAATAGGATGTTCCGAATCAATGGACATTATACATAACCATGGGCAGAATCATTTTCATCTTTTATGAAGTCAGTCTCTCCCTCATCTCCCTCAAGATCTTCTTCTCCAGCCGCGACACCTGCACCTGGGAGATTCCAAGCCGCCCTGCGATCACAGTCTGGGTCATATTTTCAAAATACCGCATTTTTATGATCTGCTGTTCCTTCTCCCCGAGACCGGACAAAAGCTCCGCCAGCACGATCCGGTCCAGGACCTTGTCATTCTCCGATGTCTTTTCCGCGATCCGGTCCGCCAGGCAGCCTCCGGATTCATCACCGGCATCGAAGGGCTCGTAGATGGATCCGACTCTCGCCCCAGCTTCCATGGATGCCGCAACCTCCTCACGGCTGGCTCCCACCGACCTTGCAAGCTCCTCCACTGTCGGCTCCCGCCCGAGGTCTGCCTCCAGCTTTTCTCTCGCCGCCCCGACCTTTCCCGCCAGTTCCTTTAGCGGCCTGCTGACTTTGATCATCCCGTCATCCCGGAGAAATCTCCTGATCTCCCCGGTGATCATGGGAACGGCATAGGTGGAAAACCGGACGCCAAGTTCCGTGTCAAAATGATCGATGGCCTTCATAAGACCGATGTTCCCGATCTGGAACAGGTCATCCGGTTCCGGTCCTCTCCCGACAAATCTCCGGACGATGCTCCAGACAAGGCCCGCATTCTCCATGACGAGGCGGTCCCTCGCCTCTTTATCCCCTGCGTGTGAACGTTTTAAGAGTTCCGCAGTATCCGCCATCCCGTCACCTGCCGATCTTCTTTTTCAGGGTGACGGAGGTTCCCTTTCCCGGTGCGGAGACCACCTCCACCCGGTCCATGAAGGCCTCCATGAAGGAGAATCCCATGCCGGACCTCCCGTCCTCCGGACATGTGGTGAACATGGGTTCCATGGCCTGCTCTACGTCACGGATCCCGACGCCCTCATCCCGCACCGTCACAGAAAACAGCTGCTCCTTTTCCCATGCCGTCGCCGAGAGATAGATCTTGCCTTCCTGTCCCCGGTATCCGTGGATCACCGCGTTCGTCACGGCTTCCGACACGGCGGTCTTGATATCGTCCAGTTCCTCCAATGTCGGATCCAGGCGGCTTGCGAAAACGGCTGCCACAACTCTCGCGAACTCCTCGTTCTCCGACCTGCTCTCCATAATGAGTTCCATAGTCTCACACTCCGGCATTCCTACATTTTTCCCGTTCTGTCCAGTCTGCTCTGCCTGCACTTTCTGCGTTTCCTGTACAGTCTGTACTGTCTCTTCCATCCCTATACCTCCCTGCTGTAGATTGCTTCTTCTTTTGAGTCATATTGATTCATCAGCCCCAGAATTCCCGCAACCTTTAGGACCCGCATCACTTGCGGGCCGGCACCGTAAAAACCGGTATGTCCTGCTTTCATCTGCTTGTAGCGGTTTAAGAGGACTCCGATGCCGGAGCTGTCCATGAACCGGGTACGCGTAAAATCGAAAATGATCCTGGAGACATAGTTTTCCGCCATCAGAAGGTCCGTCTCATACCTCAGATTCCGGCAATTGTGATGGTCGAACTCCTTCGGCAGGTGTATGATGAGTGTGGGGCCTTTTGCCTCGTATACGAATGAATCTTCCATAAATTATTCCTCCCATTTCAAAATTTTGCAGCCAGATTCAGCCCACATCCTGTGTTTTTCTGGTCTGAAACATCAAAAAAAGAGACCTCACAGTATTTTCTTCTGTAAAGTCTCTTCTTAAATTCTTCTATGTAATGTTTATCAGCGGATTCCCGGGAATTCTCTGCGAAGCCGGAGCCGGAACCATGATCACTTCCTAATATCCTCTCTCCGCCTTCGCCTTCTCCGCAAACTCCGAATCCGCAAAGTTCATGATGACCTGCCCGAACATCTGGTTCGCGGTGTCGGTGTCGCCCTTTGCCTTGTACACCATTCCCATGTTGTAGATGACTTCTGGGTTTTTGTCGTCGAATTCCATGTATTTCTCATAGTAGCGGAGCGCTGTGTCATAATCCCCGACGGAGTTTGACTGGGCTGCTGCCGCCATAAGGACTGCCGGGGCGTTTGCGTCCATGTCCGCCTTGATCTCATTTAAGATCGCCACAGAGCTGTCATCCGTGATCTTCGACTGATCCATATCCACATAAGTCAGAACCGCCGTGTTTGTATCCCCTTTGCGGTACGCATCCAGGACCTTTGCGAGCGCCGCGTACTGGTTCACCGTGCTTCCGGAATCGCCTTTTAAGTCATTTAACTGACCTTCCGCATCCTCCTTCTGCTTCTGGTAATCCTCAACCTGGAGCTTCAACTTGTCCGTCTCCTGGTTCGCGAGATTTAGCTTATCCGTGTAGGACTGCATCTCCTGATTATGTTCATAGTTTAACGCCCTCTCCTTCGCCGGCATAATGAGGAACACCACCATGACCGCGCCCAGGACGAGACCGATGCCGATGTTGATGATGGACTGCCAGCCCGTGTTCTCCTTGTATGTCGGTGGCAGGATCACATCGTCATCCTGCATCTCCCGGTGGGAGAACGCGTTCTTCATCCTCCGCTTCTCAATCTCCGCCTTTCCGGTCCTGCTCTTCACATACTCCATGTATCGTGTGGCTTTCTCATTGTTGTTGTCGATCTGAAGTACCTTGAACAGGGATTTTCCGGCTTTCGTATAATCCCCGTGCTCCATGTAGAGAAGCGCCAGAAGCAGATGGGCTTTCACGAAATTCTGCTTCTCGTCGACGATCCTCTTAAGCTGCAGGACCGCCAGATCATCGCTGTCATTCTGGGCATAAAATAATGCCTGATTGAACTTCTTTACCATCTGGCTCGCGATCTCAAGCTGTCCCGGCTTTCTCTGGACCTCATCGAGGTAATAGTCTGCCCGGTTTCCGTCCGGCTGGAGATTGATGCTGATGACCCACTGGATCAGCGCATCTGACGTCTCACCCATCTCGTAAAAGATCAGTCCAAGAAGGTTTCTTGCATCTGTGTGGTATTTATTAAACTGCAGGGCGCGTTTTAAGAATCTCGCCGCCCCGGAAAGGTTTCTCTCCTTTGCCATTTCCAGACCGCGGTTGTAGTAGCTGTTGGCCGCGTACTGGATCTTCTGCATCTCATCCATATATTACTTTTCCTTTTTGATATCCTTCATGATGTCCATCATAATATCTGCCATATCTGTGAGATCGCTTTTTACGATGGCGTCGCTGACCGCCTCCACCTCAAGACTCGGCTTGAAGCGCTCGATCTCTTCCTCAAAGTTGATCATTTTTCTTCCTCCTTTGGTGCCCCGGTAACAGCATACTGGAACGGTCAGCTTAAATTGTGCTTTGGCTGATCTGTTCCTTTACTTCCCCCGCAAGGTACAGCGACCCCGCGATAAACGTGAGATCCCGCTCCCCATGCAGGCTAAGCAGTTCCTTCAAGGCATGTTTCACATCCTGGCTCACCCGGCACTCCGTTTTCTCTCCGTGTTCTGCCCGCAGTTCTTCTGCCTCCGCTTCCAGGTCTTTTATGGAAAGTGTCCGGTGTGACTCCATTTTTGACAGGATCCACAGATCCGGTTTCAGCCGCTCTGCGATCTCGCCAAGCATCCTATGGTGATCCTTGTCCGCGGAGACCGCAAACAGAATCCTCACATGGTTCGGCTTCCGAAGTTCCTTTAACCTGCAGGCCGCGTCAAGAAACGCCCGGATCCCATCCTCATTGTGTGCTCCGTCAAGGTACACGCCAGTGCTGATCTCCTCCATCCGCGCAGGCCATTTCGCTTTTTTTACTCCCTCTGCCACCTGTTCCGGCGTCACTGAAAGTCCTGAAACATCTAACGCCCGGATCGCCAGCGCCGCATTCATGAGCTGATAAGGAGCCGCAAATGGGATCTCAAGCATTATCTCTTCACCGCGGTAGGAAAAGTTCATTTCCTGATGTCCTGCCGCGCCCGGATCCGCCGGATCCAGAGTTTTTTCGAGACGGGGGTGGATCCCGCAACGCACTTTATCCGGCATCACAGGAAATTCCTGTGACTCCATCTCCTTTGCTTTCGCAGCGATCACCGCTGCCGCTTCCGGCGAACTTCCGTCATACACAACCGGACGTCCCGGCTTTATGATCCCCGCTTTATGTGACGCGATCTCCTGGATCGTTGACCCCAGAAACGCCGTGTGATCGATGCTGATGGATGTGATGGCGGAGACAAGCGGATTTTCCACAACATTCGTCACATCATAAGTTCCGCCCATTCCTGTCTCTAAGACGAGCACCCTCACACCCTCGTTCCGGAATATGCAGAGTCCCATGTAAAATAAAAATTCAAAATAGGTGGGATGGGGCTCTCCTCTCTTTTCCCATATCCTGCAGGCATGCTGTACCTCCAGAAATGCCCTGATAAAATCCGGCTCCGGGACTATCTCCCCGTTTATAAGGAACCGCTCCCGGATATCCACAAGATGGGGTGACACGAAGGTCCCGCAGGGAATTTTTGCTTCCCGGATCATGGAAGTAAGGAATGCGCAGACGGAACCCTTTCCGTTGGTTCCCGCCACATGGATCACCTGAAATTCCCGGTCCGGTTCTCCCAGAAGACCAAGGAATTCCCGTACTTTTAAAAGACTGCTCTTTTTTCTCGCATATCCCGGGATCGCCTCGATCTGATCCCAGGCTTCCTGCATCGTTATGTACTCCAAGAAATCGCCTCCTGTTGTGACCTGCAATCGGAACGCTGTCTGGCGGTATTCCCGGTACAGAAAATATCTGCCGTAAACGGCAGCGTTTCTTTCACTTATGATACCTGTTTATGGTATTTTTTGCAACCAGAACATGTCGGAAAGATTCGACAGGATTACTGTATCGGTTCCTGTTCCCGCCCTGAACAAACAGAAACCGCTTTTGCCGATGCTACTCCCATAAAATGAACAGCCACAGGCCATAAAACCTGCGGCTGCCCTGACAGCAGGTCATGTTCCACCCGCTGTCCTTTCCTGCTGAAACCATTCAGCACTTTCATGCCATGGTCATATTTTCATCGATTACTTACCAAGCTGAGCCAGACGAGTCTTTACCTGCTCCATCATCTCGGTGTACTTCTGAAGTTTTGCCTTCTCCTCATCGATCTTCGCCTGCGGTGCCTTGCTTACGAACTTTTCGTTTGCAAGCATTCCGTTTACGCGGGCAAGCTCTTTTGTGAGGCGCTCTTCTTCCTTCTTTAAGCGCTCGGTCTCCTTCTCGATGTCGACAAGCTCAGCGAACGGCATATAGATCGCTGCCTTCGGGATCACTGCGGATACAGCGTCCTCACCGATTCCTGTCTTATCCTTCTGGATCACTACCTCGCTGGCGGAAGCAAGGGTACTGAAGAATACGCGGCTGTTCTCGAAGATATCCGTGAGATCGGCATCCTCAGTTACAACAAATACTTTTGCCTTTCTGCTCGGCGGAACGTTCATGGATGTGCGCACATTACGGATCGCGCGGACAGCCTCTTTGATGACCTCTACCGCGTGCTCGTCTGCCGCGAAGTTCCACTCTTCCTTATATACCGGCCAGGAGGAGATCATAATGGACGGCTCCTCGTCCTGTAAATTGCAGAAGATCTCTTCTGTGATAAACGGCATGAACGGATGTAAGAGCTTTAAGGAATTGATCAGAACTGTCTTTAAAGTCCAGATTGCAGCCGCCTTCGTCCGGTCCTCATCGTTCCAGAGACGCGGTTTTACCATCTCGATATACCAGTCACAGAATTCCTCCCATACGAAGTCGTAGACCTTCTGGAGAGCGATTCCGAGCTCGTACTTGTCCATGTTTTCCGTTACTTCCTTCGCGAGGTCGTTGACCTTGGAGAGGATCCATTTATCTGCTGCCGTGAGGTCTGTAAGCTTTGCCTCGCCTGCCGGCGCTTTCTCGATATTCATCATGATGAAACGGCTCGCGTTCCATACCTTGTTTGCGAAGTTTCTGCTGGCCTCGACTCTCTCCCAGTAGAAACGCATATCGTTGCCCGGTGCGTTTCCTGTCATAAGCGTCATACGGAGAGCATCCGCTCCGTACTTGTCGATCACTTCCAGCGGATCGATGCCGTTTCCTAAGGACTTACTCATCTTGCGTCCCTGGGAGTCACGGACAAGACCGTGGATCAGGACAGTGTTGAACGGGCACTCGCCTGTCTGCTCAAGTCCCGAGAATACCATACGGATGACCCAGAAGAAGATGATATCGTATCCGGTAACGAGAACGTCGGTCGGATAGAAATATTTCATTTCATCGGTTTCCTTCGGCCAGCCCAGTGTGGAGAACGGCCATAACGCGGAGGAGAACCAGGTATCAAGAGTGTCCTCATCCTGCTTTAAATGTGTGCAGCCGCACTTCGGGCACTTCTCCGGCATCATCTTCGCAACGGTCATCTCGCCGCACTCTTCACAGTAGTAAGCCGGGATTCTGTGTCCCCACCAGAGCTGTCTGGAGATACACCAGTCGCGGATCCCCTCAAGCCAGTGGAGATATGTCTTACCGAAACTCTCCGGAACGAATCTTAATTTGCCGCTCTTTAATGCCTCGATGGCCGGTTTTGCCATCTCATCCATCTTTACGAACCACTGCGGTTTTACCATCGGTTCTACGGTCGTGCCGCAGCGGTCGTGGGTGCCGACATTGTGGCTGTGCGGAACAACTTTCACGAGAAGTCCCATTTCCTTCAAATCCTCGACCATGGCTTTTCTCGCCTCATAGCGGTCCATGCCGAAGTATTTGCCCGGAACATTGATCGTCGCATCGTCGTTCATGATGCAGATCTCTTCCAGGTTGTGGCGTTTTCCGACCTCGAAGTCGTTCGGGTCGTGAGCCGGTGTAATCTTTACGCAGCCGGTTCCGAATTCCTTGTCAACATACTCATCTGCGATCACCGGGATCTCGCGGTCTGTGAGCGGAAGCTTTAACATCTTTCCGATGATGTCTTTGTAGCGCTCGTCCTCCGGATTTACGGCAACGGCTGTATCGCCGAGCAGTGTCTCCGGTCTTGTCGTCGCAATCTCAACGAATCTTCCCTCTTCGCCTACGATCGGGTAGTTGATGTGCCAGAAGAAGCCGTCCTGCTCCTTGTGCTCAACCTCAGCGTCGGAGATGGATGTCTTGCAGACCGGGCACCAGTTGATAATCCTGGATCCTTTATAGATATATCCTTTCTCATAGAGGCGTGTAAATACCTCTAAAACAGCCTCGGAGCAGCCTGCGTCCATCGTGAAGCGCTCTCTGTCCCAATCCGCGGAGGAACCGAGTTTGTGGAGCTGCTTGATGATCCTTGTGCCGTACTCCTCTTTCCACTTCCAGGCCTCTTTTAAGAATCCCTCACGTCCGAGGTCGTTCTTGTTGATGCCCTCTTTCTTTAACTTGTCGATAACCTTGACCTCGGTAGCGATGGCTGCGTGGTCAGTACCCGGCTGCCAGAGTGCCTCGTAGCCCTGCATTCTCTTGTAACGGATCAGGATATCCTGCATCGTGTTGTCAAGAGCGTGTCCCATATGAAGCTGTCCTGTGATGTTTGGCGGCGGCATTACGATCGTGAACGGCTTTTTGCCCTCGCGTCTTCCTCTCTCCGCGTCAGCGTGGAAATATTTGTTGTCCAGCCATTTCTGGTACAGGCGGTCTTCAATGTCCGCCGGATTGTAGGTCTTTTCCAGTTCTTTCATGGTCTTCTCCTTATTCTTTTCTACATCTGTTTTCTTACGATGGCATATTCATCATCAAGCTGGTAGAACCCGCAGGAAAAATCACTTCCCCGAAGGAACGCAGACATCTCGTCCTCGTCCAGATCCGCCTCGCAGACGTAGTAGCCATACTCTTCATCATATGTGTAAAAGGCGCAGGTCTCGCAGTTTGTGATTTGTACTTTTTTCTGTTTGGAATCTTTCTTTGTCATCGTTTTGTACTCCTGTTGCCGGTGCCTTTTGTTTTTCCGGAAATCCTGCCGGACTTTCCCGCTAAAACAAAAACGCCCTCTGCACATTCATGCAAAGGGCGAATCACCGCGTTACCACCTTTATTCACCATCCCCAGGACCTTCCGATCCTTCAGACAGTATCTCATTTGTTCTTAACGAGGTTTCTCCCCGGGAACAGCTACTTTCCGTTCACTGCTCCGGCTCCGAAGCTACCTTCCATTTCCGCATTCCCAAACCGTCTTCCAGCCAATGGACAGTTCTCTCTGGAGGTGCAAAAAATGTACTCCTCTTCTTCCCAGCTTTTCACTTGTTTCCCAGACCGGCTCTTTCTTTCATCCGGTTCGCTTCATAGCCGCAAATATTTTCCGACTGCTCTTTCCTAATATAGTAGAATCCTGATAAAATGTCAAGGAAAAAGTCAGCAAAATCCACCACTGTCCCTGTATCACACAGGATTTTCCGGTCCAAAAACTTCTGCCCGTGAAAATGATCTTACAGCATTCTCCTGTATTCCATCTTCCAGCGGTTCAGCACATCCCCCGCCGCCGCGATCCGGCCGGCCGGGTCTTTCTCGAACACAGCAGCAAGTTTTAAGGTCTCCGGCGCTTTTTCCGCCTCTTCCCTTGCCTCCTTCACTTCCTGATCCCAGACTTCCTTGTCATCCTCCCCGATCATCTCCTGGAACTTATCTTTTAATTTAAGCTCCGGATTCAGCGCCGTGAGGAAGTACATACGCTTCACATACTCCGCCTCCGGCTTCGCGTTCCAGGCATTCTCGTAGGCATGCATGGCTTTCTGATAGCAGAAGAGTTTCGCGTAGCAGGCCGCAATGTTGTTCCAGACTTTTCCCCGGAAATCCCCGGAGAGATGGCGTCCAGCGCCGTCTAAGATCTGCTCGTAGATCGTCACGGCTTTCCCGAAAAGATCCAGTCCGTAGAAATAGTCCGCGCGGCGTTTCTCATACTCTTCTTCCGAAAGTTTTTTTAGTCCATTCACGGTCTGACGGTAAGCTGCCTGTTCCTTCGGGGAATAATAATTACACTCCTTAAGGATCAGGTACAGAATTTCCTCCGTCGCTCCGTGGCTCTCGATCCATTTTTCCACCCGCTCCGCGAGAAACGGCATCCGAAGCTCGCTTCGAAGAAAATCGATCAGACGGTTGTCGATAAAGTCCTCCAGTACCAGCAGCGGATTGTTGTAGATCACATAGCAGAGTTCCTGGGAGGAATAGATATGGATCCCAAGATCCTCGATATAAAGCGGAACCGTCACCGGCTCCTGTCTGCAGAGAATCAGGCTCATAACGTCACCTCCTGGCGGATCACCGCATCTGTCTTCGGGAACAGTTCCCCGAAGCCCTGATCCGTGAGCTTGACCGCCATAGTCTTCTCATCCACGAATCCCACTGCTACCCGGATCTTCGTCGTCTTGTTCGGTCTCTCCGGAAATCCATCCAGGGCGATCTTCACGACACGTTTCTTCTTCGGCTCCTGCTGCGGCGTGATAGTAAAACTGATCTCTTTCTCCCCATCCGGGATCACTTCCACTGCGCTCCTCGCCTCGTACCAGCTCTCACCGGCGGATGCTAAGTTGATCTCCGTCTTCGCATCCCGCTTCATAACTTCCATAGAAACCGTGGATCTTAATTTTCCCTCGCAGAGGCATACGAACGGTCTGGAACTGCTGTCGTTCAAATAGTCCTCCGCCTTCAAGGCAGCGCCTTTTGCGAAGAGCGCCGTCTCCACGAAGACCCTTCTCCGGTTGCAGATCTGATTCATAAACTCCGGCGCCCAGTCGGTTCTCGCAAAACCTTTTCCCGTCAGGAAGATCGAGGAAAAGATCTTTTTCTGTAAAAAACGCTCCCCGCAGGCGCAGAGGATCTTATCCGCCATCTTCGCCCCGGAACCGGTATCGAGAACACTCAGACTGAAACCTTCTTCCAGCTCCTCGTGCTCCGCGAGAGCCGTCATCTGGCGCGGTCCTCTTGTCACCTTTAACTCGTAGTAGCGCAGGTCCTCATCGGATAAGGAGAACATGCCCACCTGACCGCCCCAGATATCTCTTCTCTGGTTTAATACATAGTAGACAAAACATTCCGTGTGGCTCGCGATATGGACATTTCCCCTTGGGATCCCTAATGCCTCCACGCTGGCCGTAAGGCCCTCCAAAAGCTTCATCTCCATGTTTTTCAGGCTGATGACCAGCTCGTCGATCTTCTGCCCGCCGTACTCTGCCCGGACCATGGCGAGGATGCTGCCCAGGAATCTCTGGAGCAGTTCCATTCCGCCGTACTTCACACCTCCGATGGTGGACGTTCCTTCTTTTGCCGCCAGGCTTAAGAGCTTGTCAACGATGACTCCCTCACCCACCAGCGTATATTTGTATGCATCTTCCCCCACATACCACTCTTCCGCAGACTTTTTTCTGCAGATGACGGTCGGGAGCATCCATGCCTCCTCACGTCCCAGGACAGCTGCCTGGGTGTAGGTGTCGCAGAGGTCGATGCCAATGATCAGTTTCTCCATTTATTTGTCCTCGTTATGCCAGACGGAACAGTTTTTTCGCGATCTGACTGTCCGTCACGTATTCTGTCATGCTTTCTTTTAATTTCCGGTCGTCTTTCATTCCGAGATAGAGATTCATGGAATTTAAGGCTGTGAAGCGGTTTCCTTTGTCTCCCGTCGCCGGTTCACTGCAGGTCACTTCGCCTTCCGCCTTCTTAACCAGTTTGCCGTCCTCGTTCTCCCAGATCTCATACTCCATGATCTCGCCATCGAACAGGAGTTTCTGGCGCACATAGATGCCTTTATAGACCATGTTCATCTCTTCCTCATGGAACTCTTCCTCGTCCGGCAGGATCCGGATCTTAAGGATCGGTCTTCCATCCGGCCGTCCATGGTACTCGATGATCTCCTTGTCCATGACTTCGCCCGGCATGTCCACATATTTCGCAAGGTCCTTATACCACGCAAATACCATGCCCCGGGCGGAAAGGATATCCATCATCCTGGAGAGCAGCTCTTTCTGCTCTTCAGAGACGGAAGCCTGGGCCGAGTAGAATTTCGCCAGCGCCAGAAGATAGATCTCCGGAACCTTCCGAAGCTCCATTCCGTGGATCGCGCCTTCTAAGTACGCGAATACCTTATCTCCCGGAACCACATCCCGCAGGAAGTATTCTGTGCACTTCACGGTAAAGTACGCCTTCACGATCACATCACTGGTCTCTTTTCTCGAAGCGTAGAGATCGAACACCGTGTCCATGTGCTTCTCACAGCCCGAGAACAGGCACTGGGCAAGCAGGCGCTCCTCAAGATCGTATGTCTCCACATGGGTCTTCACGGCCTCCGCCAGGATCTTATACATGGATTCCCCGCTGCCGTTATAATGCTCGCAGAGGTAATCCAGGATCACACTGTCCCCATGTCCATCCGCGAATACGCGTCCGGCAAGATGGAGAAGAAGTCCGTCTTCCTCAAACATCCGGTCTAAGATCAGCTGGGTCACCATAGCCGCAAGACGTTTCACGCGGATCTGCTCCTCGCCGAACTCCTTGATCATCTCATAGGCCTGAACCATATAGTTCTGGACGATCAGCGTCTCGCAGACATCCACACGCTCCGGCCTTGAGAGTGTCTTTTTGTCAAGTTTTAAGAGGTACGCTCCGCCTTCCGCGTCCATGGCCTCGTCGTCACCTAAAAGCGCCGCGCGGTAGTAGGAGATGATCCTCGTCAGCATCTTCTGCTGGTAGGCCGGTTTCACCGGAAGTGTATCCAGGGCAGACTCAAGTTCAGTCACATCTTCCTTCTCGAGATCCTTTTTCTCCATGATCTCCAGACACGCCTTCATCTTAAGCATCGGGTGGTCCGGATACATCTCAAAGCACTTTTCTTCCAGTTCTTTCTCATCAAGAACCGGTTCTTTCGTATATTCCACGTCCATGTATCTGTTCCCGAAGGTATCCTGGAACATGATCACGCTGTCCTCAAAGAATAGCGGCACATAGGCGGTCTGATTCTGCAGCGGATAAGCGTCCTCCCCTGTCAGGATCTCATTAGAGACGATCACATACTTCATCGCCGCGTCTTTCACCTGGATCCGGTTCGCTTTCAAGATCCCCGGAAGCACCTGGGCCACCTGAGTATCGATAATATCCCGGTAGATGATATGCTTATAGATCACCGCGAGTCTCTTATTGATCCGGGACTCAAAAAGCTGCTCCATGGCAAACTTTTCCATCTCACGCTCATATTTCTTATAGAGCGGATCGTCCTGCGGAATATATGCCGCCACGTTGGCATAGAGGGCCGCCCGGCTCTTCTGGTCTAAGTGGGCACTCTCGTAAGAGAAGTACAGCAGCACCTGGCGCGGCATCATCTTTTCATAGTCATCTGGGAGCGCATAGAGGAAGTATTCGTAGATCCTCGTGAGACTGATCTCCTGGCTGATCCCCTTTTCATACCACGAAAAGCTCTCTTTTCCCCGGACATTTCCCTTGATCAGCAGACAGCACACCGCCGTCAGCATATCCTTTGTGGAATACTTCTCATAGAGTTTCGCCAGCAGCCGGTAATACAGGCGGTGGAAGAATTTCGCTCCAGGTGCCAGCGCGCAGATCCGCTCCGCTAAGTTCTCTCCCACAAGGCCGTTCATGGCACCATAATAGAGGACATGGATCTCAAAGGAATCCATCACCTTTAAAAGTTCCGGATTCTTTTCAAAGAGGCGCACCGTCTCGATATAGAGGAACGGGCTGCGGCAGCCATTCTTAAACTGCGTCTTAAAACTCTCCGCGAGGGCTTCCTCCTCCTCGTACATTTCCGGCATCATCTTCAGCTGTAAAAGCTGTAAGTAGAATCTTCCGTTGGCGTCTTCCAGCTTTTTCCTGAACAGGCGGACTACAGCGTCCTTTTTATTCTCATCCGGAGCCAGCCGGTACTGCAGATACTGATAATAGCAATAGAGCGTACCGATCCGGTCTCTGAGGGCAGAAACAGTATCCCACACTTCATCCAGGCACATCGCCGCCTGATCCGGTCTTCCCGCATCCAGATAAGTCTCCGCCTGTAAAAGAGACAGGATCACAGAACTGCCGTTGGCGCCACGGATAGCATCCAGTTCGTTCTGGATTTTTCCGAGAACGATCTTCTTATCGTAAAGTCCGCTCTCGTAGGCCTCGCGAAGCTTCATATACCGGCAGACACTGGCTTTGCTGATCTCGCCGTCGATTTTTTTTCTCTCCGGCTCCTCACCCATCGCCTCGATCTTAATCACCGTGTCACCGTGGACCGTAAGCAGGCGGATCGCGCCGAGATTCTTTCCTTTATGCATCCGCTCCGGGTGGATCCTAAAACGCAGGTCCAGACGGTCATCCTCAAAATCCGCCTGGGTGATGACCTTCTTCGGGATCTCGATAAAATCACCGTCGGCCCGGACTTCCATATAGATATATCCCCAGGTATTTTTCCGGAGGACCACCTTGTCGCTAACGATATCTTTCGGTCTGTCGTAAACTTTTTTCGCTGTGGATAAGGTCAGTTCGATGGGTTCCTTGACTCCTGTCGCCAGGAAGAATTCCTCCAGGGCATTCTGGCGGTTTCCATGCCCCTTTAAGCCCTCATAGATCGTGCGGATCTTTAGATCCTTAAAGAGCGGCGCCTCCGTAAAATCCCGGTACTCCATGAGGCGAAGTGCCAGCTCCATATCTTTTTTCGCCAGCTCCACGAAATCGTCCATGGTCTTTAATGTAGACAGGACACGGACGGACTCGATCATTTCCACACGAAAAAGAAAAGGAACCTCCAGTTCTCCGCTGTTTGTGACAAGCGTGAAGTTTCCCTTGATCAGGTCTCCGTTCTCGCACCAGGAGGTGTCGACTTCGTAGACAATATGGTTTCTCAAGCCACCGAACGCGCTCTTTAAGATCTTTACGCGGCTGTGGCTTGAGTAGGCAAGACCTTTAATGTATAAATTGTTCTCACTTGCTAAGTATAGTTCTCTTTTATAAACTGTATCGCTCCCCAGAGTCTCCTCGACCTTCACAGGATCCAGGAAAAGCTTCGGCGTCTCCGCGTCCACGATTCCTCTGGAAAGGCGCATGATCCGTTCTCTCATATATTTTCACCTTATATTTATAATCCGATACCCGACTGCTCTGCGACATACGCTTTGCAGTCTGCTAAAATATTCGTGGTATCATCATAGCACATTTTCAGATCAAATTCACTACAAATTTCGACCTTTTTCATATGATGGAAGAAAAAGGGCTTGAATCCATGTGGAGAAACCTGTAAAATAAATGTATTCGCTATGAAGGGGGCACCGTATATGTTATCTGATCCAATCACGCTCTACAAATTAATGATCCTCTATATGCTGGACCACGTCAATTTTCCACTGACAAACTCCCAGCTCACGGATTTTTTCCTGGATCACGAATATACAACATACTTTACACTCCAGCAGGCGTTAAATGAGTTAAAAGAAGCGGGGCTGATCCGGATGGAATCCACCCATAACTCCTCCCGCTACGAAATAACAAAAGAGGGCGATGATACCCTCTCCTTCTTCGGAAACAACATCTCCCCGGCGATTATCGAGGATATCGACGGCTACTTAAAGGAGAACAAATTCCGCTTAAGAAACGAGGTCGGCGTCATCTCCGATTTCTATAAATCCACAAACCAGGACTACATCGTCCACTGCGAAGTCCGGGAGGGAAAATCCGTCCTGATCGGCTTCGACCTCTCCGTCCCCGACAAAGACCAGGCCGAGACCATGGCCAGCCACTGGAAGGAGCGTAGCCAGGATATCTATTCTTATGTGATGAAGACCTTGATGAAAGGCTGAGATATGCGTTCTGAAGTCTGCCGCTGGCATGTTCCTTCTGGACGTACGTGAAAACGGCATCTGCCGCAGGGAAATTTCTGCGGCGGGTGCCGTTTTTCATATCTTTCTTCTTTTCACTTTTCTTATCTGCTCTCGATCCAGACTGGATTCGTAAATGCGAACCCTTTCTCGATTTTCTCCGGATCCGCAAGATACGCAGTAACTCCGAGACCTGTGATGACTTCCGCCCTGTAAAACTCTCCTGCTGCCACATCCAGATAGATCTGCTTTACAAAGTTTCGTTTCTCATCTTCCCCGATCGGATAGAATTCAAGCACTGCCTTTGTATTCGGTTTTACCGTATACTCCCCATCGATATGCCCGCGATAGACCCGGATCTCCTGAATATCTCCCAGCGGATCAAATACATCAAGGACCATCCGTTTCTTTGTCTTTCTGTTTTTATCATCAGTTTCGACCCTGCACGTTTCCCCCATACCTGCTTCCCCGATGGAAAGCCGGATCTCCGGCCCATTGGAACCGAAATATTTTCCGCTCATCAAAAGTTCTTCCACCGCGCTCCTGTCGAGCTTCTCCAAATATCCCTTGATATAAGGACTTCCCTGGCCTTTCATCGTATGGGCATCTGAAACGGAATTTCCATAATAGTGTCTGTCCCCTCGCCGGTTGAGCGCATCCCAGATCTCAAAATTTTTCCGGTTCTGATACGCTAACGCATGGTAATTATATCCATTCCATGCTTCTACTCCGACCATGCCTTTGATTCCGCATAGGACATCATCTCCGAATTCATAGCGTGGCGCCTCATACGGATGTGCCAGGTATACAAACGCGCCGGCTGCGTTCTCGTCATCCACGAATGACTGCCACATGCTTAAATTATTCCGCTCAGTAATCCGATCTGTACTCATCGTCTGTCCACTTCTGTAAGCAATGGCATGACCAAATTTTGTGGTAAATTCCCATCCCGGTAGATGTAAAAAATTCTCCTGCTCTCCCGCTTTCGCATATGCAAGAAGTTCCTCAAAATGATTCGTTGTATTGTGGTCCGTCGAATAGATAAAACTATGCCCGCAGTCCATCATCGCCTTTCGGTTCTCTTCCAACGTACTCTTTCCGTCACTGTATGTGGAATGGCTGTGGGTATTCCCAGAATACCATCCGGCACCTTCTGCCAGCACGATCACATGGCACAGGGTATTTCGCTGACTGCCCTTTTCCCATGCATAAAAAACAAATCTTCCGCCGCAGGAAAAATGATATGTGAGCTCCACCTTCTGGACTTCATTCTCCGCGATCCGGTCAACTTTCACCTCCGTACAGCAGAACGGGACCGCATATTCCGGCGCCTGCACGCAGACAATCCCACTTTCCGGGATCTTCCGGTCCCCCATCACCGTCAATACGATCTTCGAGGATCTCTCCTCTGAATTCTCTGTTATTCTCGCAAGATCGATCTTCATTTGTCACACCCCCTGTTCTTATCTGAACTGCGGGATCGCTTCCCACAGTCTTTTTGTATATTCATGCTGCGGATTCTGGAACAGTTCCAATGTCTCCCCATCTTCCACGATCTTTCCCCTGCACATTACGGACACATGGTCTGAGATATGGCGGACCACCGCGAGATTATGAGATATAAACAGCATGGAGACGCCTTTCGTCTTTCTGATATCCAGAAGCAGATTCAGGATCTGTGCCTGGATTGAGACGTCCAGTGCGGATGTAGGTTCATCCGCAATGATAAGTTCCGGATCTGTCGCCATTGCACGGGCAATCGACACACGCTGTCTTTGACCACCGGACAGCTGATGCGGATATCGTTCCAAAAATTCCGCCGGCAGACATACCATATCCATCAGTTCCAGCAGGCGTTCATTCATGTCCTGTTTTTCGACCGTGTGATTAATGATCATGGGTTCTGCCAGGATTGTTTTTATTTTCATGTTCGGATTCAGGGAGCTGTTGGAATCCTGAAAGACCATCTGGATCCCGGAGTGATTTTTCTTTGTATGTACCAGGTCGATTGGCTCCCCGTATTTTGGATGAAACAGGATACTTCCTTCTGAAACTGGGGAAAGACCGATAATGCTCCGCCCAAGCGTGCTTTTTCCCGATCCTGATTCACCCACAAGACCATGGATCTCATTTCTTCTGATGGACAGGTCCACATGGTCCACCGCATGGATCACTCCCTCTTTTCCGCGGCTGAACACATTTGATTTTTTTCTGAAATCTACGCCAAGATCCCTGATCTCCAAAACGTTGTCTCTCATGCGGCTCCCTCCTGTATGAACGCAGTCGATACATAGTGGTTCTCTCCGACTTTCCTGAAAGTAATTCTTCCCCGGCAGTCCGGATCAAAAAATTTCCGCATGGTTCCCGCATCCGATGAATAAAGGAAATCTTTTTTTGTGAGAAGCGGTGTGCCCGGAACCGTATCCATCGTAGGAATCGATTTCAATAGCAGTTCTGTATACGGATGGTCTGGGTTATGGAAGATCTGTTCCACGGTTCCGTATTCCATGATGTTTCCGGAATACATGACAGCCACCGTATCGGCAAATTCTGATACGACCGCCAGATCATGGGTGATGATGAAGATCGACATATGATTTTCCCGCTGGATCTTCTTTAAAAGTTCCAGGATCTGTTTTTGGACGGTAACATCAAGGGCCGTTGTCGGCTCATCCGCGATCAGACAGGCCGGATTGCACGCAATGGCCATCGCGATCATAATTCTCTGAAGCTGTCCGCCAGAAAACTGGTGCGGGAAGCACTGGAAGCGCTCTTCTGCATTTGGGATCTCGACCTGGTTTAAAAGTTCGATCGCGCGCTCCTTTGCCTCCTTATGCGTCATTTTATTGTGAAGCAGCAGGACCTCCATGATCTGTTTTCCAACGGAGAGCACTGGATTTAAGGCTGTGAGCGGTTCCTGGAAGATCATGCTGATATCATTTCCCCTGAGTCTGTCATATTCTTTTTCACTGAGTTCTGTCAGCTCATGACTGATCCCCTGCTTATCCGTAAATACGATACTTCCCGAAATCTCCGTGTCAAGATAACTGCTCCACGAGCTTAAAAGTCCCATAATGCTGAGGGCTGTCATGGATTTTCCACTTCCGGACTCTCCTACAAGGGCAAATGTTTCCCCTCTTCTGATCTCAAAATTCACATTTTCCACCGGATATGTGATTCCTTTTCTTCCCTTGATTCCGATCTTTAAATCTTTTACTCTTAAAATTGTGTCTTCCACTGTGATTCTTTCCTTCCACTAATCCTTCAGCAGGCGGATATCCATCTCATCCCGCATCCACTCTCCGATCTGCTGAACGCAGTAAGAGAGAATGACGATCACCGCCGCGGGAACAAGTGCCAGCCACGGGGTGACAACAAGGTAGTTTCTTCCATTGCCGACCATCTGTCCCAATGTCGCTGTCGGCGGCTGGACTCCGATCCCGATAAATGTCAGGGAGGACTCCAGCATCAGGACTGACGGAAATGACAGCGCGATCGCCACGATGAGGGATGGGAGCACATTCGGAAAAATATACCGGAATACGATCCTGAATCCACTTGCGTGGTAACTCTTTGCCGCTTCCACAAACTGCTTATCCTTGATTCCAAGCACCGTACTCCGCGTAAACTTCGCGTAGTACTCCCACTTGGCCAGCCCGATAAAACACATGAGGACCGGAATGCTTCTTCCAAACACGACCACACCAAGCATGATGATCAGTGTGACCGGAACAGACTGCTGGAAATTGATAAGCGCCATCACGATGCGGTCCCAGATCCCGCCGATATATCCTGCTGATAATCCCAGAAGGACTCCGACCGAGCCGCCGATCACAATACCAAACATTGTCATGCCTAAGCTGACCCGCGTACCGTAAAGGATCCTGCTGAAGATATCTCTTCCAAGCTCATCTGTGCCAAAGATATGGCTCATGCTGCCGCCCATGAATACCGGCGGCAGATTTCTCTCGAGAAGCGAATTGGCATTCGGATCATACGGCATGAGTATATTCGCGAAAAGTGCCGCAAGGCTGATCAGGATAAAAGTAATGCTGCATATCCTGATCCATAATGGCATATGGGAAATCATGCGTTTCACTGTTTTGATCCTCCCTTTTCAATTCTCGGATCCACGATCATGTACAGGATGTCCAGAATATAATTCGTGAGAATCACGATCGAGGATAAAAATACCACTCCAAACTGGATCAAAGGAAAATCGCGGTCCATAACGGAGCTCACAAGCGTCATCCCGATCCCCGGCCAGGAGAATACGGTCTCCACCACCATGGAGCCCGTGATGATGTCCACGACCACGATTCCAATGATCGTCAAGGTCGGGATCAGCGCGTTCCGGAACGCGTGATCCAGGATCACCTTCCTTTTTCCCGCTCCTTTCGCCACAGCGGTGCGGATATAATCCTGAGAGAGCGTCTCCTTGATACCGTTGCTGACATGACGGATGATGCTGATCGTTGGCTTTGCCGCAAGACAGATCACCGGCATGATATAATGCGCGGGAGACCCGCCGCCAAAAGTAGGCAGAAGATTCAGATAGTAACCAAAGATCATGATCAGGATGATCGCGATCACGAATCCCGGAACCGCATACAGAGCCGATATGATATGATTGATCACCTTGCTGATCAGCTTGTCCTGATTGACTGCCATAAAGATCCCCATCGATACTCCAACCGCCACGCTGACAAAGAACGCGATGCTTCCGAGCTTCAATGTCTCTGCGGCTTTCTCAAAAAATATATCCGTCACAGGACGTTTCTTGACAAGACTGATTCCGAAATCCCCATGCGCCACGTTGTTCATGTAATCCGCAAACTGCTGTGCGAAGTTCTGGTCCAGACCATATTCCTCATTGTACTGCTCCAGCTGGCCCGGTTCCATCCCCTCGGGGTACATGACCTCGAAGGGATTTCCTGTCATTCTGGCTGCAAAAAACACAAACAGGAACACGCAGATCAGGGTACATATGCTTGTCAGAGTATTTTTCAAAATATAACGCAACATCTGCATTGCCTATCCTATCTCCTTTGCCTGATGGCTTTCCTAGTTCATGCTGATCTCACCGGCGCGGAATCCGAGTGTGTATGCTCTCGCATTTGTCGGGATCTTATAATCCACGGAGGAAGAGACAGCTACGGACTCATATGGTTTATACAGATAGATAAACGGAGTCTCCGCTCTGAAGTAGTCGTAGATATGTCCAAGCGCTTCCCTGCGTGCTTCTTTGTCTGTGCTGTATCTCGCGATATTGAACTGCTTTGTGTATTCTTCCGACGCGACAAAGTGTCCTGTCTTGATCTGTGCGCCGTCCGGGGACCAATGTCTCTCAAGAACCCCCATCGGATCCTGATAATATAACGGGTTGGACCATGTTCTGATCATCTGTTCCTCGTTTGAGAATGTGGATAAGCTCTCTGCCTCCACTAACTCCGCATTCACACCGATCGCTTTCCACATTTCAATCACAGCCTGTGCTGCAAGATCCGCGTGGGTGTAATAATCAGTCTGGTTGTAGATGCGCACGGTCTCGCCATTGTAATTTGATTTCGCGAGAAATTCTTTTGCCTTCTCCACGTCATATGTGATCTCGTTGTCTCTTCCTTCCAGATAAAGATCACCATATTCGTCAAACTGGTATCCGGTTGCCGCAACTGCTTTTCCATGCCAGATCGTATCCACTAATTTCTGTCTGTCGATGGCATAATCAAGAGCCGCGCGCAGGTTGGAATCCTTCATCAGTTCGTTTGTCATGTTCAGACGGTATACATGGTACATCGGAAGAACACCGCCGATCAGCTTTACATTCGTGTTGCCTTCCAGCATGGATTCCTGATCCGGAGGAATGTTTGTGATGAAATCCACTTCCCCGTTCTGGAGGGCTGTGATTCTGGAAATGATCTCCGGAATACAGGTGATCTCGATCTTCTCAAAAGGAGCTTTTTCACCCCAGTAATCGTCGAAACGCTCTAATTCAACGGAGTGGCCTGGATCAAAAGATACTACTTTATATGGACCTGTCGTGATCGGACTGAGACCCGCCTGCTCTAATCCAACACTCTCACAGTATTCCTTGCTGCTGATTCCGGCGTTTGGGTCGGATAACAGGTTTTCGATCAGCGGTTCCGGATTTTTCGTGTATGCCTTGACTGTCAGATCATCCACCGCCTCAAATTTTTCGAAATTCGATAATAAATAGGAATTCGCGGTCTGATAAGACGCGTCTTCATTGTTGATCACACGGTTCATGGAGTAGCACACATCGTCCGCGTCCATCGTTGTTCCATCCTGGAACTTTACGCCGTCTCTGAGTTTAAACTCCCACTCCAGATCCCCGGTCTGTGTCCAGCTCTCGGCGAGCCCCGGAAGGAATGTCGGCGTATCCGCGCTGGTATCTCTCATGATCAGCGTGTCATAAATGTTGTAATATACCTGGATTCCGGCGTTGGACACGGACGCATTCGCGTCCAGTGTTGTCGGAAGTGTGGCTGTCGCCACTCTTAAGACCTGGTTTCCTGCCTCTTTTTCTGCCTGTGTTTCCCCGGCTGCCTCTGTCTTTGTCTCCGCTGTACTTGTATTTCCAGCCGTATTTTTTGTTCCCGCGTTGTTTCCGCAGCCTGCGCAGCTGGCAACCATCACTGCAGCTGATACCATCGCTAAAACTCTCTGGAACGTTCTTTTTCTTTTCATCTCTATTCTCCTGTTGGATAACTAGTAAATGCTCTCTAAGATCTCTAAAATGTCATCTTTGTCAAGCGTTCTCGGGTTATTGTCGATCCTTCCTTTTGTAGCGCTCTGGCCTGCAAGCATCGGAAGATCCTCTTTTTTTACATTCCACTCCCTCAGCCGGTACTTGATTCCCGCAAGCGCAAAGATCTCTTTCAGTTCCTGATCAAGTTCCCCGATATCTGAGATACCAAACGCATAAAACAGTTCTTCTTTATGCTCAATATAATCTTCATTCTTTCTCATCACCGCTGTCAGCAGCATGCTCACGGCAACTCCGTGAGGAATATGATAGTGCATCGTCAACGGATAAGACAAGGAATGACAAGCCGTCGTCTTTGTGTTGCTGAATGCCATGCCCGCGAGCATACTGCCCTGGGACATGTAATCGTGGGCCTCTTTTGCCTTATCCGGATCTGCCAGTTCTTTGATATGGCTCATAACTACGGAAATAGCTTTGCAGGCATATACCCTGGAAACCAGATTTGACGCCTTCGCCCAGTAGCTCTCTGTCGCGTGGGCAACCGCATCCAGGGCAGAGGAAGCTGCGAGGCTCACCGGCATGGAGAACGCGAACTGCGGATCCACAAATGCGGCGTACGCGTAATTATCCTGACTCTCCAGGGATAATTTGCTGTTCTCCCTCGAATTCCATATGGTTGCCCAGCATGTCACTTCACTTCCGGTTCCAGCTGTCGTCGGAACCCCGATCCACCGGCATGTTCCCCTGTGGCACTCTTTCTTTCTGATCTTTTCAGAAAGTTCCTCCACGGAACCGATCCCGCTTTCGTACAGGCAGCACAGGGATTTTCCGACATCGAGAACACTTCCGCCGCCGATCGCAATGATCAGACTGATGTCTTTTTCCTTCGTCTTTTCATACACCTCAAAAAGCTCATCCACTTCTGGATTGGATGCCGCGAAATGATAAAAATCCCAATGATATTCCGGGCACGCATCCACAAGGAAGCGGATGTCTTCGTGATCTTTGAGGTCTTCATTCCACATGATCACAAGAATGTTTTTTGACTGCAGTCCCATCTTTGGAACAATCTTTGCAATCTCCCTCACGCAGTGATATCCCTGAAATGTTTTTACCGGATTATAATAATGATTCATATCCTATTGACCTTTCTCATTGATCTTCTGAATGACTCCCGGAAGTTCCCGCATCGTACGGATCACATAGTCCGCGCCCGCTTCCCAGTACTTCTTCTCCGCCTGTCTGTAGATATCCTCTTTCTCACTGGCACTCATCTCATTCGCTTCTTCCTGTGAAAGTCCTGCCTGACTGGATCCCTCCAGGATCCCGACAGTCCAAACTCCAGCATTTACACCTTCCAGAATGTCCATGGTCGTGTCACCGACTTTTACAACACTTGAGACCGGATACACACCGGCAAGCCTCATATTCTCATAGATCATAAATGGTCCCGGTCTTCCACTTCCGACAGCATCCGGTGTCACGAGATGGTCCGGTCCGTAGCCGCCTTCCTCTGCTCTTTTTAAGACTCTCTCCATGATCTCTCTCGTGTATCCGGTGGTGGATCCAATCTGGATCCCTGCCTTTTTCAGCTCGTCAACTGTCTCTTTTACACCTGGAATCACTTCTGAGTAATCCGCGACGATATCAGAAAGCATTCCCTCAAAAATATCGTACATCTCGTCCACGTCGCTTTCCTGCCAGTCTCTGCCGTAGAGCTTTCTCCACTCTCCGGTCACATGGTCCAGCTTTAAAAGTTCCCTGATATGATCTCTTTTCTCCATGCCCATAGGACGTAAGATCTCTTCTTTTTTCAGCGTGATCCCTTTCTGCTCAAAAACTTTTTTGAACACGACTGCCGGTGCCATACATCCGTAATCCACGGTCGTACCTGCCCAGTCAAAAACGACTAATCTGACGTTACTGTCCATTGTTTGCTCCTTTTTTCTGTTTTTTGCTGTTTTTTGCTGTTTGCATTCTTATATTATCATCATTAAATTGCACAAACTATCATATCGTGGTAAATCCTATGTAAAATTTCTTTCACATAGCAACAAAATGCTGGATTGTTTTCCGGTCCGGGAGTATAATCAAGAAAGGAAAAAAGAAAGGATTTTCGATCCATGTTGTATACAGAACGAAAAGAATTGATTTTAAAACAGCTCTCTTTGAAGTCCGTCGTCGGGATCACCGACCTTGCGAAGGAATTCCAGGTCTCTTTTGATACCATTAGACGTGATCTTAAAAATATGGAACAGGAAGGCCTGTTAAAATGTGTGCGGGGCGGCGCATGTCTTCCCGACGATTCCATGCAGTTCTCGAATTTTAAGGGCCGCGAGATCATTCACAGCACTTTAAAAAGAGAGGCGGCAAAAAAAGCCGTCTCTCTGGTCCATAATGGTGATGTGATCATGATGAATTCCGGGACGACCAACACCATCATCGCCCAGGAACTGGTCTCCTCTCAACTCGAATGTTCCGTCGTCACAAACAACATTGCGGCAGTCTCTATTCTGAGCGCAAGGCCTGCGATCCGGACGATCGTTCTCGGCGGCTCCCTGGATGCCCTGGAATGCTCCACTTACGGGACACAATGCGAGAATGAACTGGATACCTATTACCCAGACCTCTGTTTTCTCTCCGTTAACGCCCTGCATCCCCAGCACGGATTTACGGATTTCCGCCTAAATGAGATCCATATCATGCAGTTGATGGCAAAGCGGTCAAAAAAGACCTTCGCCGTGATGGACTCCAGTAAGCTGGATATGACCTCCAAGCGCGCGACTATGCTGGAAAAAGATATCACTTCCGTGATCATGGATGACCATGTGCCTGAGGATGTTCTTTCCCGGTATCGGGAAGCGGGGATCCAAATCATATAGAAGTTTTCAGACTACCTAAAAAACGGCATCATCACAGTAAGTTTTCTGTGATGATGCCGTTTTTTCTTTTTCAATCGCATCAGCCAAGGGGGGTATCTTACTCCTGCGTACCCTGAGCTTCTTTCGCCGCCTTCTTCGCCGCCCATTCCGCAGCTTTCTCTACCTGGATCTCCTCCTCAGCAGTCAGAAGGTCTTCTCCCGCTGCCATCTTGTCGATGAGATTCCAGATGTCCTCTCTGCCCTGCTTTGTCTCGGCGGAGAACGGGATCAGGATATCCTGTTTTTCCATGCCGAGACCAGTGCGGATGAGTTTTACCTGTTTCTGGATCTGGCTGCGCTTGATCTTGTCGAGCTTTGTGGCGATGATGACCGGACGGAAGCCGTTGTAAACGACCCAGTCGTACATAGTCTTGTCGTTGGCGGACGGTTCGTGGCGGATGTCCACAAGAAGGAAGACGCATTTTAACATCTGGGACTTGTGGAGATAATTCTCGATCATCTTGCCCCATTTTACCTTCTCAGACTGCGGAACCTTCGCGTAACCGTAGCCGGGGAGATCCACATAGTAGAGATCTCCGTTGATATTATAAAAGTTGATCGTCTGGGTCTTTCCCGGCTGAGAGGACGTTCTCGCTAACGCCTTCCGGTTCATGAGCGCGTTGATCAGGGAAGATTTTCCCACATTTGATTTTCCCGCGAAGGCGAACTCCGGCAGCGTATTCTCCGGCAGTGTGCTCGTCACACCGCAGACGGTCTCAAGTTCCACATTTCTGATTACCATATATTTCTCCTCTTATGGCCAGCGCAGCATACGCGCAGACCTACCGAACAGTTACCTTTTTCCATCTCAGAGTCAGCAGCTCTCCAACAGGCAAGCCCCGTCAGAAAGCCGCCGACCTTTGTATCCTGGCATTACACGAACGCCTCTCTTACCACGTCATCCATCGTCTTCACGAACACGATCTCCATGCCCTTCGTGATCTCCTTCGAGATCTCCGCCATATCCGGGCGGTTCTTATCCGGCACGAGAACTTTCTTCATATGCGCCATTCTCGCCGCCAGTGTCTTTTCCTTTAAGCCGCCGATCGGCAGGACACGACCTCTCAGGGTGATCTCACCGGTCATCGCAACGCTGGCGCGCACCTTCTTACCAGTCACAGCAGACAACATCGCTGTTGCCATCGTAATACCCGCAGACGGTCCATCCTTCGGCACAGCTCCCTCCGGGATATGTAAATGAAGATCATGTTCCTTAAAATACTTGCTTTCCACGCCATACTGGTCAGCCACGGACCGCACATACGTCAGTGCGATCTGCGCGGATTCCTTCATGACATCGCCCATCTGGCCCGTCATCTGGAGCTTTCCATCTCCCGGCATCACATTTACCTCGATCTGAAGCGTATCGCCGCCGACGCTGGTCCACGCGAGACCTCGTACGATTCCGATCTCATCTTCCTCGTTGGCGTTCTCGAAGGTAATCTTCTCTTTTCCGAGATATTTCTGGATGTTTCCCTCTGTGATATGCACAGATTTCCGTTTCTTCTCCAGGAACTCCCTGGCTGCCTTTCTGCAGATCTCACCGATCCGGCGCTCTAAGTTTCTAACACCGGCTTCTCTCGTGTAGTTGTGGATGATCTTTTCAAGGGCTTTATCGCTGAAGGTGAGCTTGTCCCCGGTAAGTCCATTTCTCTCCAGCTGCTTCGGAACGAGATACTTCTTTGCAATATGGAATTTCTCATTTTCCGTGTAACTGGACACCTCGATGACTTCCATACGGTCGAGAAGCGGTCTCGGGATCGTTGACACGTCATTTGCTGTCGCGATAAAGAGAACTCCCGAGAGATCCAGCGGGATCTCCAGATAGTGATCGCGGAACTTCACATTCTGCTCCCCGTCAAGGACTTCCAAGAGCGCTGAGGAGACATCTCCCCGATAGTCGCCGGAGACCTTATCGATCTCGTCCAAAAGCATTAACGGGTTTGCAACGCCCGCCTGGCGCATCGCGTCAGCGATACGGCCCGGCATCGCTCCCACATATGTCTTTCTGTGACCGCGGATCTCCGCCTCATCGTGAATACCGCCAAGACTGATCCGTACATACTTCTTTCCGAGGGCGCGGGCAACGGATCTCGCGATGGATGTCTTACCTGTTCCAGGCGGTCCCACAAGGCAGAGGATCGGGCTTGTGCCTTTCTTTGTGAGGGCACGGACCGCAAGGAATTCCAGAACACGGTCCTTCACCTGCTCCAATCCGTAATGGTCCTCTTCCAGAACTTCTTTCGCATGAACAATGTCCTGATTATCACGGGATGTCTTCCTCCACGGCATCTCAAGCACTGTTTCGATATAGGTGCGGAGAACGTTAGCCTCCTGGCTGCCGCCTGGCATAGCCTTGAAGCGCTGGATCTCTTTTTTGATCTTTTCCTTTGTTTCCTTGTCCGCGTTCAGTTTTTCCAACTGCTCCATGTATCCGTCGGCGTCCTCCACCCCGGCATCATCGCCAAGTTCCTCACGGATCACTTTCAGTTCTTCTCTTAAAATATAATCTCTCTGATTTTTATCGATATGTTCTTTTACTTTTCCCTGATAATCGCGCTTGATCATTAAGATCTCAAGTTCGCGCATCAGATAGTACACGATCCGGTCATAGAGATGGCTTATATAGTCACACTCCAGAAGCTCCTGTTTTACAGCAAAATCCCACGGGAATTCGTTTGCCGTCTGAGTCAGAAGCTGCTCCAGATCCGTGATCACTAAGAGACTTCCGATGAAATCCTTCACCGCCTTCGGGTTCGCATTTCCGAACTCCTCAAGTTTCTCCTTGACGATCCGGCTCATAGCCTCTTTCACTGTATCGGAGAGCTCTTCCTCCTGCATCGGATCGTCCTCGATCTCCGCCTCCAGATACGCGCCTTCCTCGAACAGGGTGAGCAGTGCCGCTCTCTTCTCGCCTTCCACCATCACGCGGATATTTCCACCCGGCATCTTTACGATCTGCTTGATCTGGGATACGGTTCCCACCTGATACAGATCTGCCGCCGTCGGTACTTCCTGCTCCGGATGACGCTGGGTCACAAGGTAGATCTTCTGGTTCCCCATCATGGCTGTCTCCACAGCACGGACAGATTTTTCCCGGCTGATATCGAAATGCTGTACCATTCCCGGAAGGATCGTGAGTCCGCGGAGTGCCACCGTCGGCATCGTAATTTTCTTATCTTCCATTCATTTCTCCTATTGCATTAAAAAGGCTGCCGTGACATTTCTGTGCGCAGCAGCCCCTCTTATCTGCGGGATACGGGTCCTGCAGGTTCATTTTTTCTCATACGGGAATGCCGTCTGTTACGCGATCTCCCCGTTACTATCTTTTCTGGATCTTCCGGCCAATGCCTTTTTCGGCACTGTCACGTCGCGGTAAACGACCTCCGGCTTTTCCTTTCCGTCCACTGCGTCCTTCGTTACGGTGCAGATTCCCACATTGGAATCAGACGGAACTTCATACATCGTATCCATCATGACAGATTCCATGATCGCGCGAAGTCCTCTGGCTCCTGTTTTT
>UMEM01000778.1_pt1 | contig 67755 bp, 63 predicted proteins | sample 1964761 | NCBI WGS metagenome assembly UMEM01 (sample SAMEA4836021, study PRJEB28245) | human gut metagenome | biome: gut microbiome; material: fecal sample | place: Denmark | collected 2008 | reverse complement strand
AACTCCAGTATGTGGAGGTCATTGCAGTAACGGCAAACAGCGGATATGACGCCAATACCGGGGAACGGGGCGATGAGGAGACGGAGAAAGAACTGCCGGGAACCGTGACACTTCTGGTTACGCCGGATCAGGGAAGGGTCCTTGCAGAACTGGAGGCGGACGCGAAGCTGCATTTATCCCTGGTGTACCGGGGAACAAAGGAAAATGCCCGGAAGTTTGTGGAAGCCCAGGAAATCATGCTGGAAGAACTATATCCGCCAGAGGGTGAGGGAACGGAAGAGAATACGGAGAAGGAAAGCGGAACCGAAGAAACAGAAACAGTAGAAGAAGCCGGTGAAGAAACAGTACAAGGAGAGGAGACGGAGGCAACCGCAGGAAGAGAGAGCGGGGTGGAATAAATGCTGAATTTCAAAAAAAGAAGTATTTTCGACCGCTCGGAAAAGGCGCAGGAGGATTTCATGGATGAGCCGGGGAATCAGGTTTTGGCGGTCTGGGGGAGTCCGGGCAGCGGTAAATCTACGGTGGCTGTGAAGCTGGCAAAGTACCTGGCCGGGAAGAAGCGAAACGTCATTCTCCTGACCTGCGATATGACTGCCCCCATGCTGCCCTGTATCTGCCCGCCGGCGGACCTGGAAGGTGAACATTCCCTGGGAAGTGTGCTGGCGGCCGCCCAGGTGACACAATCCTTGGTTCGCCATAATCTGATTACCCATAAAAAGTATGACTATCTGACCCTGATGGGGATGCTGCGGGGAGAGAATGAATATACCTATCCCCCATACAACGCGAAACAGGCAACGGAGCTGATCACGTGTCTTCGGGAAATGGCCCCTTATGTGATTATCGACTGTGGAAGCTACATTGCCAATGATATCCTGTCAGCCATTGCACTGATGGAATCCGATACAGTCCTTCGATTGGTAAACTGCGATCTGAAGAGCATTAGCTATCTTTCCAGCCAGCTGCCCCTGCTGCGGGATAACAAATGGGATGCGGATAAACAGTACAAGATAGCCAGCAACATCAAGCCCAATGAGGCCAGCGAACATGTGGAGCAGGTGCTTGGAAGCGTGACGTTTAAGCTGCCTTACTCTGCAGAACTGGCAGCGCAGAGTCTGGCCGGTGACCTCTTGGCGGATTTGTCTTTGCGGGAGAGCAGAGGGTTTCGTAAGGCGATTGAAGCAATCAGCAGGGAGGTGTTTGGATGTTAGGGGAAAAGCGCTCCGGGGATATATTTGGGCCGGGACCGAAGCGGGAGACTGGCGGACAGGAGGCAATGGCAGGAGAGGCTGTTAATTCCCCAAAAGTGGAACCGCAGAATGAGCACGAATTAAGGCAGAAAAAAGAACAGGTCGTAATACCCGAAAGGCAGCCAGATTCGGATGGGATGAGTTTAGTAGAAATCGACAAGGCTGAAGAAGAGGCCGGAGAACGGCTGCTCTTTCAGGAATCGCAGGTTCCCCGCGCCCACAACCTGTTCTTTTCCCCACAGGGAGAAGGCCGGGAGTTTACGGATGTTTTAAAAGAAGTGCAGGAGTACATTTCCAGCAAATATTCCACGCTGATCATTGACCAGGAAAGTGGGGATGTGAAGGATCAGATTAAGCGTTATATCACCAAGTATGTGCAAGACTACCGGATTGCAGTTAAGGGGATGGACCGCCAGGAACTGGTGGATACCATTTATACTGAGATGGCGGAGTTCTCCTTCCTCACAAAGTACGTGTTTGGGACAGGGATTGAGGAGATCGACATCAACAGCTGGCGGGATATCGAAGTCCAGTATTCCGGGGGCGTCACGAAGAAACTGACCGAACGATTTGAGAGTCCTCAGCACGCAATCAATGTAATCCGCCGTATGCTTCACACGTCCGGTATGGTTCTGGACAATGCCAGCCCGGCTGTGCTTGGGCATCTGTCCAAGAACATCCGAATTGCAGCCATGAAAACGCCGTTGGTGGATGAGGACGTAGGGATTGCAGCCTCGATTCGTATTGTGAATCCACAATCCATGAAGCAGGAGGATTTTATAAACGGGGGAACGGCCACCCAGCCGATGATGGACTTTTTGACCGAGTGTCTGCGGTATGGGATCTCCATCTGTGTGGCAGGGGCGACAAGCTCAGGAAAGACAACACTGCTTGGATGGCTTTTGACAACCATACCGGATAACAAGCGAATTTACACCATTGAGAGTGGTTCCAGGGAGCTGGCGCTGGTGCGCGAGAAGGAAGGCGCGGTAACGAATTCCGTTATCCATACCCTGACACGGGACAGTGAGAATGAGCGCCAGAGGGTGGATCAGATTGCCTTACTGGACATGGCGCTGCGGTTTAACCCGGATATTATTGTGGTGGGGGAAATGCGCGGGCCAGAGGCCAATGCGGCCCAGGAGGCTGCCAGGACCGGCGTGGCGGTGGTAACCACCATTCATTCCAACAGCTGTGAAGCCACATACCGGCGTATGGTGTCCCTGTGCAAACGGGCGGTGGATATGAGCGATGAGACCCTCCTATCCTATGTGACGGAGGCCTATCCAATCGTGGCATTCTGTAAACAGCTGGAAAACCGGGAACGGCGTCTGATGGAAATCCAGGAGTGTGAAATCCGTCCGGATGGAACCAGAAGCTACCGGCCGCTGTTCCAGTACAAGATCACGGAAAACCGGGTGGAAGACGGAAAATTCATCATTGAAGGCCACCATGAGCAGGTACATGCCATATCGGACGGGCTGGCGAAACGGCTGTTGGAGAACGGGATGCCGGGAGAGACGCTGAAACGATTGAGGGGAGGTGTGAATGTATGACATTGATGCAGCTTTTAGCCTGTGCCGGTATGATAACCGGCGCTTTTTTGGTTTTGGGCCTAAAGCCGATGGAATTTACAGACGGCCTGTTTGGTTTTCTGATGCAAAAGCCCAGAACGTTAAAGGAGGAAATCAACGAGGCCACCAGCCGGAAGAAACCGGGAGTGTTTCGCCGGGAAATCCGGGCAGCTCAGGAGATCCTGGCCATGACGGGCCGGGAAAGCCGTTTTTCCATGATCTGTGCAGCCAGCCTGTCATTGTTCTGTCTTGGAGGCTCTCTGGCAATCCTGATGGGGAACTATTTTCTGGCCCCGGTCCTGGCGGTGGGCTTCCTGTTTTTCCCTTTCTGGTATGTGCGGCTGACAGCCGGCCATTACAAGAAGAACGTTGCTGCGGAGCTGGAGACCGCTCTGTCCATCATTACCACCGCGTATTTGAGGAATGAGGACATCCTGACTGCGGTGGAGGAAAACCTGAACTACTTAAATCCGCCGGTCCGCAACGTGTTCCAGGAATTTTCGACCCAGGTGCGGATGGTGAATCCTGATGTGGAAGCCGGGCTGCAGGCACTGAGAGGGCGGATTGAAAACGATGTGTTCGAGGAGTGGTGCAATGCACTGTGTGACTGCCAGTATGACCGCAGCTTAAAGACCACGCTGACGCCGATTGTAAGTAAGCTGTCGGATATGCGGATCGTGAATGCGGAGCTGGAGCTGTTGGTGACGGAACCCAGAAAGGAATTTATTACCATGGTGATCCTTGTCATTGGAAATATCCCGTTAATGTATTTTTTAAACCGAAGCTGGTATGAGACGCTGATGTTTTCCTATATGGGGCAGATCATCCTGGCGGGAACGGCGGCTCTTATCTTTGTCAGTACGGCATGTGTGATCCGATTGACTAAGCCGCTGGAATACAGGAGGTGACGGGGATGATTGGATTGCTGGTCTGCTTTGGCGGACTGCTGGCGGCCGGATTATTTTTCCTGGCAGCGGATTTGCTGCGGCTGCCTTATTTAAAGACGTCAAAGGCGATGATTAACACAGGGAGGGAGAACAGAAAGGCAGCAAAGAGCCTGGAAACGTACCTTCTTTCCCTGGCGGTGAAGCTGGCGCCTTATATCCATATGGATGAGTATAAACGGGGGCGGCAGAAAAACATCTTAAAAGCCAGTGGGCTGAATATGGAGCCGGAGGTGTATCAGGCCTATGTTATTTCCAAGGCCGGGCTTGTGCTGCTGGGAGTCATTCCCTGCTTGCTAGTATTCCCACTGCTGGTCGTGATTGTCGTGGTTTTGGCAGTGATGGTGTATTTCAAGGAGCAGGAGCGGGCGGATGAGCTGCTGGCGAAAAAGAGAGGAGCGCTGGAAGGCGAGCTGCCCCGGTTTGTGTCAACCATTGAGCAGGAACTGAAGAACAGCCGGGATGTGCTGTCCATTGTGGAAAACTATAAAAAGAACGCCGGGGAAGAATTTTCCAATGAACTGGAAATCCTGGCGGCGGATATGCGCTCCTCCAGCTACGAGGCAGCGCTCACCCGGTTTGAGGCCAGGATTAACTCCCCCATGCTCTCTGATGTGGTGCGGGGACTGATTGGCGTGCTTCGCGGCGATGACGGGGCCATGTATTTTCAGATGCTGTCTCATGATTTCAAACAGATGGAGCTGCAGTGGCTGAAAAAGGAAGCACAGAAGATCCCGCCCAAGATCCGTGTGTTCAGCTTCCTCATACTGGTGTGTTTTATTGTCACTTATCTGGCGATTATCGTATTTGAGATTCTAAAGTCTATGGGAAGTATGTTTTAGAAAAGAAAAAGACGGAGGCGTAAGGACATGAGCAGTGTAAAAAATCAGACAGGAATGGCAGAAAAAGAAGTTGAAAACGGGAGCGGGCAAAAATTATCGGGAACGGTACGGGAGTTTTTGGAGAGACATCCCAAAGAACCGGTGTTTATGATGACGCCCGGAGGATATGTATATCTGGTTCCGGAGCAGATAGGGAATCTTTTGGCAGGCCAAGCCGTCTCCGGCAGCCCGTGCAGTTGGAGGGAGTGTGTCCAGATCAAGGCGGAGGAACTTCTACAGCAGAGGGTGGATTCAATGAACCATGCGGACGGCACCTGGTATGTGTTAACGCGGTTATATGAGCCGGAAGCGATTCCTGCCAGAACCAGTGAGGAGGGGATGGTGTGTCACGTTTAAGGAAGATTCTTGCTGGACGCAGCGGGGAAGGGTACATCGATGTGGCGGTTTTAATCCTGTGTGTGATGCTGGTACTGGCTCTGTCCGTAAAGATTCTGCCTGTGTTTATCGCAAAACAGCAGCTGGATACCTTTGCGACAGAACTTTGCCGGGAGGCGGAGATTACTGGCCGGATCGGGAGTGAGACGAACCGGAGGGCGGCTGTCCTCAGAGAAAAGACAGGACTTGATCCCGAGATTCATTGGTCAGCCAGCGGTCGGATTCAACTCAATGAGGAAGTAACGGTGCAGCTGACCTGCCGCTATAATCTGGGATTGTTTGGAGGATTTGGTTCCTTCCCCATCACCCTCCGTGCTGCGGCAACCGGAAAGTCTGAGGTGTATTGGAAATGAAAAAATGGCTGGCATGTTTAAAAGATCAACGCGGGACCGCGTTCCCTTTGGTAATCGCTGTGACGCTGGCCTGCCTTTTGATTCTGTGCGGAATCATGGAATTTTTCCGTCTGAGCCTAATCGCCTCCGGGGTGAAGGAAGCCCTGCAGGATGCAGTGGTTGTGGTGGTAAATGACAACTACGCCAATGTCTACCACGGAGTACGGGAAGGATACTCGGGTGGATATTATACGGAAGGATACGGCTTTGAGGAAGCGGTGGATACCGGAGATATTTATTACCACCTGGATGAAACGCTGGGAACACGGCGGGAGGGAGGAAACCGGGGGAAATATACAGGAGGCGTTCTGGAGTATAAAATCACCGGGCTGGACGTTGAAATACGCAATGCGCCTTTGGCACCCTCCGACCCTGCAAATGCCCAGCGGTTTGAAGCAGATGCCGTGGTCTGGCTGGAGGTTCCGGTACGGTTTGCAGGGAAGACATTTCCTTCGATGAAGATGAAACTTAAAGTTCAGGCCGGTTATATTGAAGTATTCTGAAAAATAGGGGAGAAAGAGGGGGAAATGAGAAAAGTCGCTGGACTTTTAGGGAGGGTTACGGTATGTTATGTCGTACAAAGATAAAAGCATGAGGAGGCGTAATCAATGAAACTGAATGAGCGGATGAAGCGGCGGCTGGCTGTCCTTGGTTGCGTGGTCGTGGGAGCTGTATTGATTGCAGCAATCGGCAGCCAATTCAGAGGAGAGGCACAGGGAAGCAATCATGCGGAGGCGCGGACAGAACAGACGGAAGAAGTGACAGTAGCGGAAATACCGACTGAGACAACAGAAGCAGCAACAACAGAGGAAGAAACAGAGCCAACCAAACCGGATATCGTGGTGAGAACCGAACCGGCAACGGAACCTTCCAGGACAGGGACAACGGAGCCAACAGAGGCTCTGCCGGCACAGACGGACCGGACGGAACAGGCCGTGCAGCCGGCTCCAGAAAAACCGACTGCTCCCCCAGAAGAGGTGTTGAAGAATCCTACACAAAAGCCGGATGGAGAGACAGTGGAAGGAACGCCGGAGGCCATACCCCATGAGGAGGTAGTACAGACCAGCGAGGCGCCCACGCAAGCAGGGGAGCCGCAGTATGGAGACACACAAAACGGAAAGATTTATGTGCCGGGATTTGGCTGGATTGATGAGATTGGGGAAGGGCAGGGAACGGTAGCTGAGGATATGTATGAAAATGGAAATAAGATTGGCATTATGGATTAAAAGGATTGTGACGAGACACCGCTTCGGCGGTGTTTTTTCTTTGAGGATGTGCAGGGATAGGGCAAAGATACTGGCTGTGCTGGCAATGGCCTTGATGCTTATGTCTCCTCTCACTGCATACGCAGTCGGGGAAGGGAATCTGGATGGAGGCGGCGGGTCCATGGGACAGGGAACCTCACAGAACAAGTGGACGCCCGGCATGGAGGGCGTGAGGGTGACGGTCATCCTGGCGGATACCAGGACCCCGGTAACACAGCCCATTGACTTTACCAATAAAAGGCCGACCAATATCCAGCTGCATTTTGGGAAGGTTAGCAAGCTGTCCTATAACAAAGGGACTGCGCTGAGTGCAAGCGGTGAGGCTTATACGTTCATAAATCCGGGACAGTCCCTGCCGCGGATCATCAGCTCCCAGAGTCTTGGCGCGGCCAGTATTGAGGCAATAAAAAGCTATTTTACTGACGAGCAGGTCATCCGCAGCATTGCGAACCTGACAGGAATGGACTTTGAAGTGCTGACAAACGGCAAGTATAAGCTGATGCTGGAACCGATTGCTTATGTTGTGTTTCAGGGGGTGAACGTGGCAATGACTGCCACGGAAGCTGCCCTGTATGATCAGACGGTAAACGGCGCTATGCGGGCAATGCTTCCTACGGTTGCATTTCAAAATCTGCCGTTGTCCATGTTTTTGGAGACCGCAGATTTAGGATATCCTGCCTGGAGCGGACCAAAGTCTGGTGTGCGTTCCAACCAGGAAATCATCACGTCCCTTGGTCTGGGAATTGTGCGTTTTAATGAGATAACCACGCCGCCAGCCGTGGATGCTTTTGACTATGAGTACCGGGTGAATACGGAAGTTATCACCGCTGTGACTGTAAGGGGAGGCCAGTCGGATCCGGACCACCCGGTCTCAGTAACCTTTCGGGTGGCCGGAAAGACGATGCGCGTGGATCACGTATATTATCCGGAGGGGGACAGTCAGATTGCCTGGATTCGCTGGACCACACCTTCCACACCGCAGACCATGACCATACATGTCACGGTTTCCGGCGGGGGAAGGACCGACAAAAATACGATTACAGCTAATATCGTAGACTTGAGTAAGAATCCTCCTCCAGATCCCAATGCGGATGATCGGAATGACGGTTTTACCATCCCGACAGTTCCAGGCAGGGAACAGGTGACGAGAGCCGATTGGGGTGTGTGGAGGCCATGGTGGTATTCCTACTGGGTCTGGCACAGTGGAGATGATGATGACGATGGATATTGGTGCGATCACGGCTGGTGGGAATTTGATTATGACCGTTACCATGCCAGACTAACTGCTGAGATGGAAATCCATCCGGATGAGAAATCCCCGACCGCTTCCGGAAATACACTGAAGTCCGGATATGGCATCCAGGAAATCGTGACAGCAGGGGTGAGCACCAATCAAAGCCATGCGGTGACAGAAGCCCAGAACGCCATCACCTACTTTCCAGAATTTGATTATCAGAGCTACTGGCGTGTACTGGAACGGATGGGGCGGGGATATCAGACCCAGTTTGAGTTTGAGGAGAACCCATTCAGCACCTATGAACGAAGGACACATTTTTTGCCAATCTGGTATCCCGATGGCAGCTATACGCCCTATACATGGCTGATTGACTGCTGGACGCCGGCCGGGATGTTGTCCATGAATCTGACAGATTCGGTCCGGGTGCAAGGGAATCTTTGGCAGGATTGGCATAGTGCGATACGTTTCCTCACAAACATCATTCTGTAACAACATTTACAGGCGCAAGACTGTGTGATGCTAAAAGAGGAGCATTTCCGAATGAATAATATAACGGAAATGACAACTGATATTCCGATGGGTGGAATGACGGGGTAACGCCCTGAAACGCCCCCTTGATACTCCGACGTGCGCAGCGGTGTGTAATAACTACTGTGTACGAAGCTCGGTGAAGCCGGCAGAGAGCAACCGTAAGCAGATGAAAAACAATGCCTGCACGAAAGCTGTCCAGAGGTGGATGGTGTTGCCTATATGCCGGAGGTCTATAAAATATCTATGGTGAGAATGTGGGAGCGACGCCCACTGACAAAACGTCCGAATGAACGGGTCTATAAGTCAATACGGTAGAAATGCCGTAGCCGCCAACGTGCGGCGTGCGTGAGGTTTAGTAAAATAGTGCCCATGAAAAACCTTGCGGTATTACAGGTACCGCCCAGCGTACAGGCTCAAAGGACAGCCTAAGGATATGTGAAAAGATAGGAATATCGGAACGTAGTAAGGTCAGAACGTGGAACGGATTACACTGTTATGAAGCGTTAGCAAGGAAACCCCACAGGGAATAACTTGCTTTTATCTGACTGAAAGTGGTGGCACAGTACCGATGAAGCCGTAGAAATACGGTGGAGGGATAGCCACCAGTCGAGAATTACACTGAAAAACAGTACAACAAAACAACAAAATCATAGGTTCGAGTAGGAATAAGAAAGGCTATCCCCACGGAAAGTGAGGTACGCCGACTATGAGTGCAAAAGGCAAACAGAAGAAAAAGGCAAAGTTACGCTTTGCCGAATACTACGATTTACAAGATACCCTTGATAAGCTCTATACGGACAGCCAGAACGGTAAATTGTTTCAAAATCTTATGCCGCTTATCTGTGCAGAGGAAAATATTAAATTGGCTTTCCGCACACTAAAGAAAAACAAGGGTAGCAAAACGGCAGGCACAGACAGCAAAACCATTAAAAATCTTGCAAAATTAAGTGATGAACGGCTGATTTACCTCGTACAACGAAAACTGCAATGGTACGAACCGCAACCAGTACGGAGGGTGGAGATTCCAAAGCCTAACGACCCGGCTAAACTGCGGCCGCTTGGAATACCAACAATTATGGACAGGCTGATACAACAATGTGTGCTACAAATTTTAGAGCCTATCTGTGAAGCGAAATTCCACGATAGCAGTCACGGGTTCCGACCAAACCGAAGCACTGAACATGCAATCGCCGAAGCCTATAAGCATATGCAGCTTACCCACTGTTCATTTGTAGTGGATGTTGACATCAAAGGATTTTTCGACAATGTCAGCCATGGCAAGCTGTTAAAGCAGATGTGGACAATGGGAATTCGGGATAAAACCTTGATTTCCGTCATATCAGCAATGCTAAAAGCAGAAGTCGCAGGAATTGGATTCCCTGAAAAGGGCACTCCGCAAGGCGGTATCATTTCACCGCTGTTATCCAATATCGTGCTTAACGAATTGGATTGGTGGATACACAGCCAATGGACAGGAATGCCAACCAAACGACAGTATGCGGTAGGTGTCAGCGCAAACGGTTCGCTTATCCACAGCAGTAGATATGGTTCACTGCGTAATCTCACAAAGCTAAAGGAGTGTCACATTGTTCGGTATGCGGACGATTTTAGAATTTTCTGCAAAACCAGAGGTGATGCGCAAAAGCTGTTCTATGCCACTAAGGATTGGCTTCATCATCGTTTGGGATTGGAAATTAACGAGCAAAAATCTCAAATCGTCAATCTGAAAAAGCGGTACTCCGAATTTCTCGGCTTCAAGATGAAGCTGAACCGCCGTGGCAAAAAGAAAAATGGCGAACCAAAATATATCGTTCAAAGCCACATCACTGAAAAATCAGCAGAGAAAATAGCGCTGAAAGCAAGAGAGCTCATTTACAACATCCAAAATCCTGCGGACAAAAGCGGCCAATTTGCAGCAACGTACGTTTACAATTCATTTGTCATAGGCGTTCACAATTATTATGACATGGCTACACACGTTCAAAAGGATTTTCGGAAAATTGCCTTTCCTATTCAAAAGAGCCTAAAAATTAGACTTCGAGAGAGGTTAAAGACCAAAAAGCAGCTTGAAGAAAAGAAAAGTAACTACACCATTCCTGCACACATTCAAGAGGCATACGGAAAAAGCAAGCAGTTACGCTTTGTCGGCTATGACAAAGTGTTGGTGCCAATCGGATATATTTCTTATAAAAAGCCACTGGCAAAAGTACGAAAAGTGAACAAGTACACACCGGAGGGCAGAGAGTATATTCACAAAGGACTTGAACGGATAGATAAAAACATTTTGCACTATCTGATGAGAAATCCTGTGCGAAACTGTTCCGTTGAGTTTAATGACAACCGCCTGTCATTGTATTGTGCGCAACAAGGAAAATGCGCAGTTAGCGGAGTGTTTCTGGAAAAAGATGATGTCTATTGCCACCATCGAACACCTAAATATTTAGGTGGCAAGGACAACTACAAAAACCTCGTCATCGTTTCAGAAGCTATCCACAAGCTGATACACGCAAACAATCCCGACACCATCTTTAAGCTGTTAAATGGTCTGAACCTGAATGTAAAACAAATTAAGAAGTTGAACCAGTTACGAAAACTTGCCATTGTGCAAAGTTGTTTTGTGATACCAGATGTAATTCCCGATGGAACGCCGTGTGAGGTGAAAGTCTCGTGCACGGTGTGAGGCGGGGGAAAATCCAGTGATAACATCAAAGGATTACCTATCGCCATTCGGCCCTGTAAAGTGAGGAAATGACGATGAATCATTCGGATAAAACGCTTGCAATCCTGCAAGGCTCCCATGACGGCAATGACCTTGCCCCGGAGCATTTGAAGCTGGTGGAATGGGCGGCAAATAACTGTTTGAATGAATGGGGATGGGCGGCGGTTGATGAGCTATACGCCAGCGTTTCGCAGGGAACCTATCGAAAACCCGCCTATCTTGACGTGGAGTTTATGACCCGTGACCATGACGGGTTTGTTTACTTTAAGGATACACAGGTGGAGCATTACTCTAACTTTTGGGCATATACGCTGGACGCCAAGGCAAGCCTGACGAAGCTCCAGCATCAATGCCTGTTTTTGGAGGGGATTGGGGAATTGACTGCTTACCCGTATATGCTATGTGATTATGGGATGAAAGGAAAATTCGGGGAAGCATTTGTTCAGCACGAAAAGGAAAGTCTGGATCAGCATATTGGAGAGGATGGAATATGTTTTTCACTGGTAACGGTCGGCACAGATAAGACACCAGAGAAATTTATGCTGCCCGGCCATGTCTCTCCTGCCATGGTTCAGGATTCTGCGGAGTACAGGGAAATGCTGATGGTTGGGCGCGCCGACAACCCCCGCCAGATAACCATTACCGCTTATTCCTACGGCGGTGCAAAAGAACGGCCTGCCGCCAAGGAAGAATTGGACTACCTGAAATGCTGTATGGATTATTTGAACGACCAAGAACTTCTGAAAGCACAGGAAACGGTATCCTGCGATTTGACGCCAGAGCAGGAAGATGAATTTAAACGCTAATATGGAGGTGAGCCATGGGAAACCGTGCAATCTATCAAATCATTGAAAACGGCGGAAGCCATATCTTTACCGCCCACAACGGCGCAAACGCCCTGTCCCCGCTGCTGCGGCTGGCACAGGCAAAAGAGGTTCAGGCTGGCATGGAGGAACCGCAGAGCCTCGCCTACATTTTTTCTCATTTGGGCGATGACGGACAGTATCATAATCCCCGTCTGCCGGAGGAGGATATGTTCTGCAATCCGGTGAAACCGGCACAGTGCCGCACTTTACAGGAGCGGTATGAGCGGCACAGCGACTATGAAATGCACATCACCCTTGACCTCGACCATGACAACTGCAGCCTGTCCTATAACCCAAACTGCCCATGGTATCGTACCATGGGCAGTTTGTCTATTACCTTAACGGACGGCCTTGCCAACGTGGAAAAACTGTTAGAGCATGGGGAGGAACGAGGTATCACAGATTTCTACAAGCTGCTTGCCATCTATGACAGAAGCACCGGCCTTGACAAACTGCTGGAAAGTGCCCGTGGAGATATGCGGCTTACGGAGTATTTGGATTCCCCGGAGGCTGCGGAGCAGCGGCAGCGATACCGGGATCTGGTGGAACAGCGGACAGAGCCGGAAAACGAAGAAATGGAGGAACAATAACATATGGAGGGACTTTTATTCCCAATCATCATGCTTGCCGTCACCCTTGTGGGTGGCGGCATTTTTCTTTTGGTGTTGAAGCACCAGAAGCGAGGGAACCCAGCCAGCGGGGAAAGCACGGCTATCCGCACGGCGCAGGAGTTTATCAACGTCCGTGATGTCAAGGACAAGTACCTCTACACAAAGGACGGGATGGTGCTGACTTTCCTGCGGGTACATTCCATCAGCATTGACCTATACAGCAAATCAGAAAAGCACAGCCTGATCCGGCAGCTTACCGCCGAACTGTCAGACATCCAGTACCCATTCAAATTTATGGCGGTCAGCCGCCCGGTGGATATTTCGCCGCTGATTGCGGATATGCAGTCCATGCTCAAAGACGCGGGCGATAAGCAAAAGGAGCTGCTCAGGCAGGAGATTTTGCAGATGAGCGGCTATGCCCTGTCCGGCGAGATCGTGGAGCGGCAGTTTTATATCTCCCTATGGGAGAAATACGAGGACGGAGTGGAAAAAGACCTATTCAAACGGGCGGCTCTGCTTGCGGAGAAATTCAGCGGGAATGGGGTTGGCTGCGATGTGCTGACGGAAAAGGAAATCATCCGGCTCTTAAATCTTGTCAACAACCCCTCTTACACCCATCTGGAGGATACCGAATACAGCGCCAGCGTACCCACGCTGAAGGAGGACATTTATGCGTAAACAACAAAACGTGCAGGAGCAGGACGTAACCAACAGCGCCCTGTTGAATGTGATTACCCCGGTTGGGCTGGAATTTCAGAAGAACAGCCTGTCCATCGGGGAGAACATCGGAAAAATCTATGGACTGATCCGTTATCCGCAAAAGGTGGACGCAGAGTGGCTTTCCAAGATTACCAATATCCCGGCCACCATTGTTTCGATTGGCTTTAAGCCAGTGGACAACGCCACGCTGATCAGCGCCATATCCCGCAGTGTGGTACAGCAGCGCGGGTTTGCGGAGGGCGCCAAAGACCCGCTTTCCAGACAGAGGGCGGAAAAGGCCGCCGAGGACGGCGAGAAAATCATCATGCAGATTGACCGGGAGGGGGAAACCGTGGGGCTGATGAGCGTACAGGTCTGCCCTATCGCGGGGGACGATAAGACGTTCAAAAAGGTCTGCCGCCGTGCGGAGAGCATTGTCAGCGTGATGAAGTGCAAAATGCGGGTGATCCCCAATCTGCAAAAAGAATGTTTTCAACACCTCTCCCCCTCATTCCCCGCAAACGGGAAGATTGAAAGTATTTTACAGAAGATTGTGCCGCTGTCCACTTTTGTGGGCGGTTTCCCCTTTGCCAGCAGCGGCTTCAATGATGGAGAAGGGTATTATTTTGCACAGGACTCCAGCGGCGGCCTTGTGATTGTGGATGTATGGAAGCGCGGCGGCGACCGTACCAACAGTAATTTTGTGGTAATGGGGAATTCAGGCGTAGGTAAGTCCACGGCCATCAAGCATATCCTGATGAGCGAGTACATGAAAGGCACAAAAATCCTTGTCGTAGATCCTGAAAGTGAGTACAAAGACCTCTGTTACAACCTCGGCGGCGACTGGATCAACGCCGTGGGCGGCGCGGGCGGCCGTTTCAACCCCCTTCAGGTGCGCCCATCGCCCCGTGACGATGAAAGCGAAAAGGAAGCCGACCGGCTTTACCGTGACGAGGGCTACGGCATGAACGACCTTGCGCTGCACATGAAAAATCTTGAGATTTTTTTCAGCCTATATATCCCGTCCCTGACCGATATGCAGAAAGCCGTGCTGAAGAAATGCCTTGTAGAACTGTACCAGCGGTTCGGCATTACATGGGATACGGATGTGGCAAAACTGAAGCCCACGGATTTTCCCATCTTCTCCGACCTCTACAAGCTGGTAAAGGAAAAAGCGGATACGGAAAAGGACAGGCAGGCTTACGCCGACCTCTCCCTGCTTTTATACGATATTGCGGAGGGTTCCGACAGCTTTATATGGAACGGCCACAGCACCATCGCCACGGACAGCCCTTTTATCTGCCTTGATACCAATGCCTTGCAGGAAACCAGCGACAGCATCAAGCGGACACAGTATTTCAATCTGCTGACCTACTGCTGGGAGCAGATGAGCCGGAACCGTGAAGAACGGGTACTGCTGATCTGCGATGAGGCGTACCTGATGATTGACCAGAAAGTGCCACAGTCTCTTGTCTATCTCCGCAATGTAATGAAACGCGCCAGAAAATACGAGGGTGCGCTGGGGATCATCAGCCACAGCGTCATTGATTTCCTGTCCGAGAGCATTAAGCAGTATGGGCAGGCGCTCCTTGACATTCCCTGCTATAAGCTGCTCATGGGTACGGACGGCCCGAACCTGAAAGAAACGGCCAAGCTCTACGACCTGACCGAAGCGGAGCAGGAACTTCTGCTTGCCAGAAAGCGCGGTCACGCCCTGTTCATGGTGGGGGCAAAGCGGCTCCATATCAGCTTTGAGATTCCGGATTATAAGATGTTTTACATGGGGAAAGCGGGTGGACGCTGATGGCGGTTGACCCGATTACAGCAAAGATACTGGCACAGTTGGCGGCACAGGCCGTAACGGATGAGCAGGCGCGGAAACGCCTGCTCATCATCATTTTGGCACCGGTCATATCTTTGTTGGTGCTGATTGCCTTTATCGTCTATCTGCTCACAAGTCCGCTCTCCCTATTTGCGGAGTGGGCATTCGGCGGGGAGGAACTGGCGGCCATTGAGTCGTTCCAGCAAGGGTATGGCTACAACCAGAACCTCGGTGTTTTTGAGCAGGACTATGTAGACGGCAGCGGACAGTCCTATGAGGGCGTAACATTTACGGACGGCGGCATGGAAGTGACCTACTATAATCAGTTGGATGAGCGTTGGGCGGATACCATGTATGGCACGTCCGGCACCATCGGACAGGCAGGGTGCGGTCCCACTTCCATGGCAATCGTGATTTCCACGCTGACCGGAGAAGCACACGACCCCATAGAATTGTCAAACTGGTCGGTAGCAAACGGACACCGCTGTGAGGGCAACGGCTCTTATCACAGTCTGATACCGGCCGCAGCAAAAGCCTACGGATTGACGGTTCAGAAGAATTTGGACGCACAGGGCATTGTGGACGCCCTATCTTCCGGCAAACTGGTGGTGGTTATTATGAGCAAGGGGCATTTCACAAATGGCGGCCACTTCATTGTCCTGCGGGGCGTGACCAGCGAGGGGAAAATCCTTGTGGCTGACCCTGCCAGCTATCGCAGAAGCGAACAGGAATGGGATTTGTCCATCATCATGGATGAGTCCAACAAGGCCGGAGCAGCCGGAGGCCCTTACTGGGCAATCGGCAAATAACGGCGAAAGGAGACGGATGAAATGATTTTATATCTTGCTTCAACCCAGCATACCAATCTGCTGGACTTTACCGGGTGGTATGCACCGGACAGTGACACGCCTATCAAGAAAATGGTGGGCAGCTTTGTCCTGCAACAATTTGTTGTACACGATATGCGCAATTTCAGCCATTTCACCGATGTAGTGCTTGACCGTCTGGCATTCGGGGACGATGACGCCGGATTTGCCGGGGCGATAGAGGAATTTCTGACCATGTACCATGCCAGAGTGACGGTAATCTGCGAGGGGCTTTCTCCATCTGATCCGCTGTTTCAGGCGCTCCTTGACAGCGGCGTGGGCAATATCGTCTGTGATACAGAAATTGCCGCTATTCAGCAGGAGCTTACCGAATCCTTAAGTGAAACCGGCATGACCCGGTATAACCCCAAGGAACGTCCGCAAAAGAACGGCATAAAATACCGGTTTTCCTGTGAGAACGTGCGTATTGCCATGATTGGCGCACAACCGAGAATGGGAACCACCACGGCCGCCATGGGCTTATGTCACTGGCTTCAGAGCGTAGGGGCGGCAGTCTGTTTTGTGGAGAAAAATGAAAATGGTCATCTGCCCCTGCTTGCCCGAAGCTATGGCATGGAACAGAGTGGGAACGGCTGGATTTATGAAAATGTGCAGTACCGCAGGCAGGGGCAGGAGCCGGAAACGCCGGTAAACTTTATCGTGATGGATATTGGATTTGCGGCCAAGATCTTGCCAGAGGCAGATGTGCTTATCCTTGTCTGTGGGACGAAGCCGCAGGAGCTTCCCTATACCGCCAAGCTGAAACGGACACAGGAGGGCAATCACGCCTGGCTCCTGTGTCCGTTTGTTGTGGAAGAAGCCAGAGAGGATGTGGCAGACGCCTTGCAGGACGATTACCACAAGGTGCTGTTTCTGGACTATCAGCCGGAGCCGACAGACGGCGCGGCTAATGCAAAGCAGTTTAAGATGATGATAACAAAGTATATTGCCGGGGCATAAGGCCCCGGCGTTAGGAGGAATTTTGATGATGACAAAACAAGCCGAGTTAAAGAAACAAGCCTATGAAAGCGTTCTGAAAAGCCGTGCGCTGTCTGTCTTAATCTATCTGATTGACCGTTCCAATAAGGACTTGACCTGTTTTCCCGCCATTCCCACTATGGCAGAGCAGCTTCACATTTCAGTATCGACTGTGAAACGTGCGCTCCATGAGCTGGTACAGGCGGGTTTCATCAAAAAGGACTCCCGTTTCCGCGATAAGAACCGTGGGCAGACCTCAAATCTTTATACCCTTGTGTTGCGGGAGAATACACCGGAACCGCTGGAAAGTAAGGTATCAGACGTTGAACCAAAGCAGGAGGATAAAACGGTGTGTACCGTAGAACATCTTACCTTTGAAAACCTGAAAGCAAGACGGCAGCCGGAGAATGAGATGGTGGTTTCCCCTGTCTGCAAAATGGCGGATACCCCTATGGGACAGAAAGAACCACAGACAAAACCAGAGATTGTGGAGAAAATTTCCGATATAGTACAATCGCCCGTTTGGATTCAAAAAGGGGCATATTCACTTTGTCCGGCGTATAGAAGCAAAGCCCGCAAGCTGGTTCATCTTTCTTTCCAGCAGCGGGCTTTGCCTGTTTTATTTCAGTGGACGGGGGTGGGGTTCAATTTGCAGCCCCCTTGAACTACTCAATCTAACGGTTTAGAAAAGCGTAAAATAAGTATGACAAATGCATGTTCAGGGTTGCTCTAACTTTTCTGCCAGCCATTTCAACAAAACAGTAGCATTATTTTGTGTCGTATCTTTGGCAGCATAAAGGAGAGTTACATTACTACTTTTAAGCAGGAGGTTACAGTCACTCATAAATTGAACAGAAACTGGGTTTTTGTCCAACTCTGACAAATATGCGGCGCGGAACAAATCGAATCGCTCCGGTTCATGATGAAACCACGACCTCAGCTCCGGAGAAGGGGCAATGTCTTTACACCAAAGATCAATATGGGCATCCGTTTTTTTTAGCCCTCTTGGCCAAAGACGGTCGATTAGGATTCGAAATCCGTCTGAATCTTCTGGCTGGTCGTAGACGCGCTTAAGTTGCAATAATTTCATGTTGGCTTCTTTCTTAACATTGGTTTTCTGTGTTATATTTTGCAGCAAGTTTTTCAAGCAAAAGCAAATTTTCCTCCCTACTGGCAGATGTATCGCTTTCAAATGTTTCGATCCGTTGCTCCACGTCCTGCATAACATCTGCAGGCAGACTTCTTTCAGCGAAAGTGTATACTGCCGCGTCCTCCTTTTCAATATGGCGTTTCAGCAGATTCGCATAGCCAGTTGCTTCGGCCAATATGCCCAATTTATTTTTTGTACTTGGATCAGCGAGATATTCATCCAGAGCATTCTCTAAATGCGTAATATGCAAGCGGCCTAAATCGTGTTCTACCAGCATTCCATGCTGGATCAAATTTACCGCTACAGACCCAAGCTGTTCCGTCATGGCGCGAAAAAGAATTTGTTCTTCCTTGCCGTGGTGCTGCTGATCCGCATAGCAGCGGGCAATGTGTATCATGTCGCGGAAGTCGGATTCTTCCACCGGACATCCGTCCAAGATATTACAGCAGGCATTTTGCATACAATCCAGGAGCACCAAAATATTTTGGTGCTCCTGTTTCATCAAATCAATACTTTTCATCATACCGCCTCTCTTTGGATATAGTATAAGCCATCAGCGGAATAATACTCAAGGCCGCTGTTTTCCAACATCCCGGAAATCCACTTGTCACGCAGCATATTGTATATGGAAACATCGCCGCCCACGCTTTCCCAATATTCTCGATGGAGGCACTGTGTCTGCCGCCAAACCACTTGTTCCGGGGATTGGGAAACCATTTCATTTACTTGATCGCAGGGCATTCCGTCCAGTAAAATATCGTTTAGTTTTTGAAAAGCGGTCTGCGCATCTTCTGCAATCATCATGTTCTGTGTTCCAGCGATAAACGCTGCCTGACCCAATTGCTGCAAATTGGTCTGTCCACTTTGCAGCAATTTAGTGGTGAGAAATGCAAACCGCAATTCGGCAATAGACACTTGTTGCTGCAACCAACCGTGAATATTTCCCGCATCGATGCAGTCATCTAACGACCGGGTTTCTACTTCTCCGCAAGCCGATGCCATCGCTGCCTGAAACGCCGGTTGATCTGCTTTTGAAAGCACAGCCTTTTGCAAGGCCATCGTCAATTCCTCTTGTCGTTGAATCTTTGTAAACAGCCAATAATGGATTGGCCCTAAAAAAGCACTCATTTTATTTTCCTCCTGATAAGTGAGCCACGGGAAATTTCCCGTGGCCCACGCTTGTATTAACCGTTCAGCTTTTTGTTAACGGCAGTCAGGACATCCTCCACATTCAAGCCATGTACCATGCAGGCATCCGCCAAAGATTCCATCTGGGAGGAAGGGCATCCCAAACAATGCATTCCGCAGTCCATCAGCGATTCTGCCGTTTCCGGATACTTCCGAAGAATATCACCGATCAGCATATCTGCGGTGATTGAAACCCGCTCCTTTTTGCCGAAGAACAACTCCATGTCCCCGTCAACCGTTCCAATTCCGGCAATCCCGAAGTTCTCCACCAAAACCTTAGCCACATTGGGACTGAGGAACGCGGGCAGCGTGGGGCCAAGATGGATGTTTTTGACGCCAAGGTACAGCAGAGCCAGCAACACGATCACCGCCTTCTGCTCGTACCATGCGATGTTGTAGACGATGGGCAGATCGTTGATGTCATCGAGGCCAAAGACCTCCTTGAGTTTCAGCGCAATCACCGCCAAGGAGTAGGAGTCATTGCACTGGCCCGCATCCAGCACACGGGGAATGCCGCTTATCTCCCCAAGGGCGAGCTTGTTATACTTATATTTTGCGCAGCCCGCAGTCAGAATGACCGTATCCTTGGGCAAAGCCTTCGCAAAATCGGTATAATAGTTTCTGGACTTTGCGCGGCCGTCGCAGCCCGCCATCACCACAAACTTTTTGATCGCGCCGGACTTGACCGCGGCGACGACCTGATCGGCCAGCGCCAGCACCTGCGCGTGTGCGAAACCGCCGACGATCTCGCCGGTTTCCAGCTCGGTGGGCGGCGCGCAGTGCTTCGCCTGCTCAATGAGAGCGGAGAAATCCTTGGACTCGCCGATGCCGCCTTCAATGTGCTTGCAGCCGGGATAGCCCGCTGCGCCGGTCGTATAGAGGCGTTCTTTATAACTGTCCTTCGGCGGTACGATACAGTTGGTGGTCATGAGAATGGGGCCGTTAAACGCCTCGAATTCCTCCTTTTGCTTCCACCAGGCATTTCCGTAATTGCCCGCAAAATGCACATATTTCTTGAATGCGGGATAATAATGGGCAGGCAGCATCTCGGAATGGGTGTATACATCCACGCCGGTTCCCTCCGTCTGCTCCAGTAGCATCTCCAAATCCCGAAGATCGTGGCCGGAAATCAGGATACCCGGATGAGAACCCACCCCGATGTTGACCTTGGTAATCTCTGGGTTGCCATAAGCGTCGGTGTTGGCCTTGTCCAATAAGGCCATGCCAGAAACGCCATATTTTCCGGTTTCCAGCGTCAGGGAAATCAGCGCGTCAACGGACAGGCTGTCATCCAGCGTGGCCGATAATGCGTACTGAATGAATGCGTCGATTTCGCCATCTTCCTGAAGCAGCGCGTTGGCGTGTTTGCTGTAGGCGGATAAGCCTTTCAGCCCGTAGGTGATCAGCTCGCGCAGGCTTCGGATATCCTCATTTGGAGTTGAGAGCACACCGATCTGCTTCGCCTTCCCGGCAAATTCAGATTCATCTGCATCCCAAAGCGCGGCCTCCGGCAAAGTGCCCGCCTCCGCGACCTGACCGCGCAGCGCCCGCGTATTTTGCAGCGTATGTTTGATCCGCTCTGTGATCGCAGCTTCGTCAAAGTTGGCGTTTGTGATTGTGGTAAACAGGTTCAGGGTGATCAGATGGTTGACATCCGGCGGGACTTCCCTGCCTTCGGCCCGCAGCTTTGTCGTAACGGCGGACAACCCCTTTGTCACATAGACCAGCAAATCCTGCATAGCGGCAACCGCCGGGGTTTTACCGCAGACACCCATCTGTGTGCAGCCGGTACAGCCTGCGGTTTCTTGGCATTGATAGCAAAACATTTTGTTTTCCATAGTGCAATTCCTCCTTGGCAACTATTTGCCATATTCATTTTATTTTCTGTCTGTCAGGAACCGACAGGAAATATTACGGTTAACAGCATTTTGAAATCTTCCGCCGCGAAAACAGCGTGTGGTTTCCCGGCAGGCATGATCAGAACATCTCCGGCCTTGCATAAATGCTGCGTACCATCCACGGTAAATTGTCCGGTTCCCTCCAAAACAAATACCATTGCGTCTCCATGAGAATCGTGTGTACTGATTTCTTCCCCTTTTGAAAAGGCAAAAAGCGTCATACTGACATATGCGTTTTGCGCGAATGTCTTACTGACGACCTGCCCGGACTGCACGTCAATTTGTCCTGCCAATGGTAAGACTTCTTCATGAGCGATGTTTTTGATATACGGCATTGCATTTCCTCCTTTACTCCTGCTCGATGGCCTGCACTGGACAACCATTCATTGCATCCGTTGCGGATTCTTCCAGCTCCGCGTGGACTTCCAGCGGAGAAGCGATGGCCACACCGTTATCCGTCATGGAAAAAATTTCAGGACAAGTCCCTACGCAGAGTCCGCAGCCGATGCAGTTTTCGTTTACGATAAATTTCATTTTTACACCATCCTTTCTACTTCGGTTTGCACCATTCATTATTTTGTTGTATTCTTGACTTTCTATTGTCAGTATAATAAAATAATTACAACAAGTATGTTGTTACGACAACGAAAGAAGAAAAAATATGAATTACTCGCTTTTAGCAGCCACGCCCTTGTTTCGAGGGATCACGCAAACAGAAATTGAATCCATGCTCATTTGCTTAAATGCGAGAGAGAGGGAGTATCCGAAAGATACGGCGATCCTTCGAGCCGGTGATACCACACATGAGTTGGGCTTGGTTCTGGCCGGAAGTGTTTCCATTGAGAGCGATGATCTTTGGGGAAACAAGACAGTTCTCGATCATATTGGCTCCGGCTGTGTATTTGCTGAAACCTATGCGTGTATTCAGGGTGAAGCATTGATGGTTAATGTCATCACAATGGAGCCTACAACCATCTTGTTCCTTCATATAGGAAAGATTTTAGAGGTCTGCCAAAAAACCTGTGCGTATCATACAAAGCTGATCCGCAATCTCCTATCTATTGCGGCGCAAAAAAACTTGAATCTGTCCCGCCGCAGTTTCCACACAGCCCCTAAATCTATACGGGGACGTTTATTGTCCTATCTTTCCTTTCAAGCGATGAAACAGGGCAGCCGGGATTTTTATATTCCCTTCAACCGCCAGCAACTGGCTGATTATTTGAATGTTGATCGGAGCGCATTGTCTAACGAGTTAGGAAAGATGCAGCGGGAAAACCTATTGGCAATCAACAAAAACCATTTTATCGTGTCGGAACAGGTTGCCGAGTAAACTGCCCTTACACAGGTATCATGATACAAAGAGAAGCGCCCCCTGTATGTTGCGTACGCAACATACAGGGGGCGCTTTCCATTTTACAATACAGACAGATGAAAAGGAGGCATTTATGATGTATTATGATCTATCAAAGCACTGTTCTGTCATTGGAAAAGTTATAAAAAAACCGGATCGCAGTTTTTCTTTCTTGGCATATTTGTTGAAAGGGAAAAACAATGTCCTAATTGATACGGTTCCTGAGCGTTCATCTGAATTATTTATGAAGGAGCTCACAGATCAGCTTCCCCTATCTTCTTTGAATGCCCTGATCTTAAACCATTCTGAGAATGACCATAGCGGAGCGTTAGGACTGCTGCTCGCACAAAAACCAGAGCTGCCAATTTATTGTACTCCTGCCTGCAAGGTAAGGCTGTCCGGAGATTATCCCAAAGCAAATTTTATCCCGGTGGAACATGGTTCTTTTATTAAACTCGGTGAGTACACCTTCCGGTTTATCCATACTCCCGGACTGCATTGGGAGGATAATATGGTGACGTTTCTTGAAGAAGATGAAACTCTTTTCTCCAACGATTTATTTGGGCAGTACTTGGGGGCAGAGCCGCCGGTGGATCGTGGCTTCACGAAAGAAGAAATCCTAAGCGGAGTGACATTCTATTTTGAGAAAGTATTTCAAGCGGCTTCAGCAGAAGAACGCGGGATTCTTGCATCAATTTTAGAATTACCGACAAAGTGCATTGCGCCCGGACACGGTGTCATTTTGGAAAAGCATTTTGAAACAGTCCTCTCCTTTTACCGGCAGGAGTGTGTCATTGCAATTTGAATCATGAAAGGGGAGGTGAAACAGCCTTGAGTGAATCCTGCACAAAATCCACTCTTTTGGCGGCTTTAATTGGACTTGGACGGTCTGCGGAAGGGAATAAGAACCGTCCTGACATCCAGACGCACCAAGCCCTCCTATCAGGTCTTAAGATGCTGGGCAACGCCGCCATTACAGAAAACGAAATGAAAAATCAGATTGCTCTACTACATGAGCAAAAATATCGATTAGTTGACCGATGTTTGACTTGCAAAAAGCAATGCGGTCGCAACGATGATTATAATCTGTGGAAAGATTCAGCAGAATCAGGGCAGATTGTAGTTTTGAAATATGCACTTTTGGCTTTGGCGCAAACGCTGGGGAGCATCATTAACTGTAAGAAAATGACGGACACGGATGCAGAGATTCTAAGTTTTCTATATGATGCCCTTTACTGGCTTGGGAAAGAGGACAACATCCCATCTTTGCTCACGGAAATTGAAAAGGGCAGTATGCTGTTGCGGAAAGTTTTGATTTAGATGTTGTGAGTATCCATATACCACGCGCTATTTTAGTAAATGAAACGTGTTTTTATCGTAATCTAATAATCCGTCACGTTTCATATTGGATAACTCACGCGTTAATGCACTTCGATCTGCGCAAAGGTAATCAGCAAGCTCCACTCGGCCTAAGGGGACTTCAATATAGGTGCTCCCCTTGTGCTGAGCCAGTAGTGAAAGGTAGGTAAGGATTTTTTCCCGTAGCGTCTTTTTTGATGTAACATCAATTTTTTCCATCAACTGCATATTTTTTTGTGCCACCATAATCATCATATTTTCGATGAGACGATGATGAAAAACACACGCCATGCCGCAGGTATGCAATACCCTCTCAAAAGGAAGAAACAATACCTCTGTGTCACAGGCTGCCCAGAATGAAATGCTTGTAGATGAGGTGTTGCTGCATACAAATGTTTCGCCAAACAGATCTCCAGAGTATGTAATAGCGAGAATAGCTTTATTCCCCCATATATCTTCTTTGACTAACTGAACAGTCCCTGTTAAAACAACACCGATACATGGTACCGGCTCATCGGCCAACAGAATATACTCTCCCTTTTGGAATGATCTGGTATAGCTGTTTAGGCAAGAAAGCATATTATCCAACTCGGACGGCTGAATTCCATGAAACATAGGCATTTTACATATTTGATCAATATAGTCTCTCATGTGATTACCTCCATCTTGATTATACCGCCTTTATGTTGCGTACGCAACATAAAGGCAACAGTTTATTTAATCGAAGAAAGCGGAAAGGAGAATTGTATGAAACCTAAAATTAAAATCACATTGGTTGCACAGCTCGGAAACTGCGGCTGTCATTACGGGCATAAAGTTGGAGATAGTTTTGATTTTGACACCCAAAGAGGTGAGATTTGCCCAATGGCAATTCACGTTGCATTTCCCTATATTGACATTCTACGATATGGAGGCTCCTTGCCGGTAGGAAAGTCTGGTGATATTCGCTTCTGCTGCCCGGATGCTGATGTGTTGAATATCTTTCGTGTGGAGATAGATGACAAAAATTAGAAAAGTGTGATAGCTGTGCTCAATAAATAGGTTGATACTATCAATTTGAGGGGAGGGGTAACATGAATCATGTGTTGATAATAGATAAGGATTTATTAACTTGCAAGGAAATAAAATACAGTTTGCAGGATGATATAACGGACGTGTATTATACGCAATCTGTCAAAGAAGCGATACATATGTTGCAAAAAGAATCCTATTCACTTGTGATTATGGACGCCTGCCTTTCTCAATATGGTGGGGCGACGCTCATTCAACAAATCCGGCAAATGAACCCTCTCCCTATCCTTGCCCTCTCTGAAACCGCCAGTACAGCGGATAAGGTGGCGGCGCTCAAATGTGGTGCAGATGATTTTCTGAACAAGCCTTATGATTTGGAGGAATGTCTTGCCAGAGCGCAGGCGCTTATGCGGCGATACACCCAGCTTAACCATATAAGCGGCCGCAATTATGCCCTTGTCAGCCATGGAAATTTGATGTTAGATACAGCACGGCGGCAAGTTACCGTAGGAAATGAAAAAATTATCCTGACAAAGAAAGAATATGATCTCCTGCTGTATTTCATAAAGAACAGTAATCGTGTATTAACATTTGAGCAGATATATAACGCGGTATGGCATGAGGAATATCTAATGGATAACTCGACCATCTTCTACCATGTCGGGAATCTTAGAAAAAAGATAAAAGCCGATTGGATAGAGTCCCAATATGGCGTGGGCTATTATATTCATAACCCCAGCGAAGTTTAATTTTATCATTTGTGCGAAAATTGTCGTAAAATGCGAAATATCTAAGAATGTCCTTTGCATATTCTAAGCGTGTTCTTAGTATTGTTTGCTAAAATTTCCCTCGGTCAAAACACGAGAGGAAATGACAGATGCAGACAGAAAGAATGAAAATGTCCCTCTTGATATATAGGAGGGGCATTACATCAGCACACACAATCAGAAGAAACCAATTTATGGTTTAGGTACAAAACAGAATAACGATTGCTCTAAGGCTGTAATTCCCAACGCTGGGGTTACAGTCTTTTTTTGTTCGACAGGATATGTCAATATTTTCCTGTCAAGGGCAGCTTGCCGGCATCCACGGTTTTATTGTGGGTGCTGTTTCTGCGTCCGGCATTTATGGCCGCATTGCCGGGGTCCGCCCTTTCCGGTTTGAAATTCAAAAAATTTCAACCGGAGGAAAGGAAAATGCGGAAATATTGGACAAGCGATTATGCTGTCAACAAAGACCGCAAGGGGATTGTCTATCAGTTTGCTGATGGAAGCGAAATAGAAATCTCCCTTGCGGAATATTTACAAGTCAATCCCGACAAGACAGAGCAGGATTTCATGGAGCTGAAGGCTCTGTCGGATGGCATTTACTATGAACAGGCTTTAGAGGACACCCGGTACGGGAAACAAAAACAGTCCCTCGGCAAGCTGGAGGATTCCGAACAGTTTGCTACGCCGTCCGTTGATACCCTGCTCATACATAACAGCGAGAAAGACGAAGCCTTGAAAGCCGCCAGACTGCTTTTAGAGAGCAGCGATCTGACCGAGACACAGCGGCGGAGGTTCATCAGGCATTTCTTTGAGGGACAGTCCTACCGGCAGATTGCCAGTCAGGAAAGTGTACATTTCACCTCGGTACAGGAGAGCATTGAGGGCGCCGTGCGCAAAATGAAAAAATATTTGAAAAATTTTTAGCTGAATACCCCTACACCCCCCTTGTTTTTGGACATTAGGTGAAAGGCAAGTTTACAGCCGCCTTTCATCGGTTCCTTGACAAGTGAATACGGGTGTGGAGGCACAGCGATGACAGGCCGGGAAACCGGAAGCGACGCACTGGAACGCGCCAAGACGACAGTAAGATGGTCAGAGAACCTTGCCGATCCGAGCGATACCGTTTGCAGTGATGACATCCCGTGGTGGGATGGATTGCGATAACCCCTGTCACAATCATGGTACTTCTGCCGAGAACCGGCAGCCCTGAAAAACGGGAAAACGCACACCCCTGTTTGAGAAAGAACAGGGGGCGGCTTTTATGGTGTCCGCAAACCAAGCGGAACGCTTTCCACACCTTTGCAATACAGAAACAATCTATCGCACTATTGGAGCGATAGAAACCATGGGTTGGAGCGGGCATTTTTGTCAACAGACAACCAACCAAGCCCAGCTCCATCCTATGCTTGTGTCGCTCCTTTAGGCTGCAAAGGAGGCTGAAAGCTATGAATGAAGAACTTGTCTGCATGGCGGACATTCAGAATAAAATTTATGAGGCCGGACTGTTCCGACCGGAGGAAAAGGTCGTGCTTGCCACCAAAGGCTGTGTACTGCTGGAATATTTCACGGGCAAGACATACAGCTACCGTATGGTAGATTTGAACACGTTAAAGGCGAAACGCCTGTTTTCCCGGCAGAAGCCGCTCACACAGGAGGGGTATCAGCGTGCAATCGAAAAAATGCTGGCAAAGGCGCCGGAGCCGGAAACCCCGGCAGAAAATGATGGGCGGAAAAGGTCAAAGGAACTGCTGGCCTATATTTTCAGCGAAATACTGCCAAGGCATGGGATGGTGCTGCGGGATAACCAGCTTTCTCTTTCCCTGACGATGTTGGACGCTCTGTGGGAGAACAAGCTGGCGCTGTGCGAGGCCGAAGTGGGAACCGGAAAGACCCACGCCTATATTCTTGCCGCCATTGTGTACCGGCTTTTTAAGGGCAGTATACGCCCGACCGTGATTTCCACCTCGACCATCGCTTTGCAAAAGGCGCTGACAGAGGAATATATACCGCAGATTTCCACTGTTTTGCTGGAACACCGGATCATCAACCGGCCGCTGACCTTTGCAATCCGCAAGGGGAAATCCCATTATGCCTGTGATGACAGGGTGCGTAATTACCTGTCCTCGATCCGGCACAATAACCGGCGGTCGGACGGAACACTCATGGAAACCCTGACTGCGCTTTTTAGCGGCGGCTGTCCCATTGATTTAGACGGACTGCCGCTGACGGACTATGTAAAAGGGCGTATCTGCGTAAACCACTGCCATTTCCACTGTGACCTGTCCGCAGTCTGCCGATACCGGGACTTCCTGCGAAAGACGCAGACAATGGCGTATGATTTTCAGATTGCCAACCACAACCTTGTGCTGGCGGACATTTTAAGTCAGAAAGGCGGCAGGAACCGTCTGCTTCCGCAGAGCGGCATCCTGATCTTTGATGAAGCCCATAAGCTGCTGGACGCCGCAAGGCAGATGTACGGCATGACTTTTGACGCTGCGGAGCTGGAGCAGCTTGTGTCCAGCGCATACCGGAGCGTGAGCGGTATTTCTAACCGTAAGGAAGCGTCCCTGCTATGTGGGGAGCTGCTCCGGCTGAACAGCCTGCTATTTGATGTCATCCGGCATGAAGCAGGGGTACATTACGACAAAGGCTGTCAGGCATTTGACTTTACCACGGGCAGCATACGCATTTTGAACGCACTGGCGGCCGCGCTCGGCAGGCTGTCCGTGTGTTTTTATCTGCCAAGGGCGGGAAACGCACATAAACGTCTCCTGAACCGTATGGAGCAGGAACAGGCAAAACTTTCGGTGCTTTTGGACAGTTCGGAGTCCATCTGCTGGCTGGAGTACACGGGCGTGTCAACGTACCGGCTCTGTACCCTGCCGAAAGCGTTGGACTTCCTGCTCTACGAGGATATTTGGAATCAGGAAACGCCCTGTGTGCTGACCTCGGCCACGCTGTCCATTGGCGGGGATTTCAGCCACTTTATGCACCAGACAGGCATTGACCTGTTAGAACAGCGCAGGCTCCTGACAGTCAGCAAGGCATCCCCTTTTGACTATGAGAACCATGCCCTTTTGTACTTGCCGGAGGATATGCCGTTCCCGGATAGGAAGAATGGCGCCTATCTGACGGCGGTACTGGAACGGCTTACTGAACTGATCCGGCAGAGCCACGGACATACGCTGGTGCTGTTTACGTCCTACCGCATGATGGAGCTTGTGTATCAGGAGCTGTTGAGGCCGCAGGCGGTGGCTTATCCGCTGTTCTGCATGGGCAAGGGGCGGCTGGAAACCATTGATTCTTTCAGAAAGAGTGGGAATGGCGTGCTGCTGGCAAGCGACAGCGCCGGGGAGGGCATTGACCTTCCGGGGGATATTCTGTCCTCATTGGTGGTGGTACGTCTGCCGTTCCCCACTCCCGACCCGGTATCGGAATATGAACGCACCCTCCATGATGATTTTTACAGCTACCTGTCGGAACGCATCGTACCGGATATGCTCATCAAGCTGCGCCAGTGGATTGGGCGCGGCATCCGCAGGGAGACGGACACCTGTGTGTTCTCTATCCTCGACAGCCGCGCCGCCGGCCGCTATAAAAATGACATATTGGCCGCCCTGCCTGATATGCCGGTCACAGACCGGATTGATGATGTGGGGCGGTTTCTTTTGTCCCATAAGGACGAGAGCTACTTTGACGCCTAAGCGTGTGGAGGGAACTGCCAGTGGCAGTTCCCGGAGCATAGGACAAGACAACATTTCATATAGATGTAAAAACGAAAAGGAGGGCTGTCAGTGGGCGAATTTGATTTATCTCAGGTGGATTTTGAGGCGTTACGGCAAGTGGATGTGCGGACGGTTGACCCGGACACCCTTGTGGATATAAAGGAACTGGATATTGATAAGACCCTGCCGAGGGAGCAGCGGATGGCGGAGTTTGTCCGTCAGGTAAAGAACCCCTATTGTTTCAAGGTGGGAAAGGTCGCCGTCAGCGTGGGGTATTCCGGTGACGGCGTGACTTTTGAACAGCGGATGGAACACTATCTGCAAACATTGTAAAGAGGCTTATGGATATGAAAAACGACCGTGGATTTTCTGAAAATCAATCTGGACGCGCAGTTCTTTTTGTGGTAAGCTGGGACACAAAATAGGACTTGCGGTAAAACTCCAACATCAAATTGGCTTTCTGAAATCCAAAATGATTAGGAGTATATCGTATGGAAGCAAACAACCAAATACTTTATGATGCAGACCTCTATCTGCGCCTGTCCCGTGAGGACGGCGACAAGGCGGAGAGTGAAAGCATCGCCGGTCAGCGGGATCTCCTGCTGTCTTTTTTAGAGAAGCACCCGGAAATCCGTCTCCACTCGATCAGGGTGGATGACGGGTATTCCGGGGTCAATTTTGACCGCCCGGACTTTATCAAAATGATGGAGTCTGTAAAAAACAAAGAAATCAACTGTATCATTGTCAAGGATTTATCCCGTTTGGGAAGAAATTTCATTGAGACGGGGAAATATGTGGAGCGCCTGTTTCCGTTCATGGGCGTTCGGTTCATAGCAGTCAATGACGGATACGACAGCGCGGAACCGAAAAAATCTTCGGATAACCTGTTGCTGCCGGTAAAAAACCTGATGAATGACGCTTACTGCCGGGACACGTCTATCAAAATCCGCAGTCAGCTTGCAATTAAACGGAAAAAGGGTGAGTGTATCGCCCCGTTTGCCGTTTATGGGTATCTGAAAGACCCGCAAAATAAGAACCGGCTGATTGTAGACGAAATGGCGGCCAGCGTTGTACAGGATATTTTTAAGAGAAAACTGGATGGCTATTCCGCACAGGCGATTGCAGACTGGCTGAATGAGCAGGATATACTTTCCCCCATAGAATACAAACGCTATTTGGGGAGCAGCTTTTCCAGCCCGTTTAAGAGAAACGCAAAATCCCGCTGGACAGCGGTTTCTATCCTGCGTATTTTGAAAAATCCAGTTTACATAGGAACGCTGGTGCAGGGGAAACGGAGTACGCCAAACTATAAAATTAAGAAGCAGATGGAGGTTCCAAGGGAACGGTGGGTAACGGTAGAAAACAGCCATGAGACGATTGTCAGCAGGGAAACTTTTGATAACGTGGCAAAGATACTGTTGGCAGACACCCGCACATCTCCCAAGGAAGATACGGTATTTTTCCTTTCCGGGCTTGTGTACTGTGGGGACTGCGGACGGAGCATGGTGCGGAAAAACAACGCATCCGGCGCAAAACCGTATTACTATTATATCTGCTCCGGCTATAAACAGAAAACCGGCTGTACCAGCCACAGCATCCGTGACCAGCTTTTAGAAGAAGCGGTATTATGTGCGGTGCAGGAGCATATCCGCAGCGTGCTGGATGTGGAGGAAACCCTGCAATCAATCCACAACCTCCCCTATACGACACGGGCGGTAAAGAAAACGGATGAACGCCTTGCGGCGAAACGTGAGGAAATTGAGAAGTACCAGAGACGCAAACTCCGGCTGCATGAGGATTATGCGGACGGCGTGATTTCCCGCGAGGATTACCGTGCCTTTGGGAAACGGTATGAGGACAAAATACAAGAAGCCGAGGAAGCCGTATTCAAGCTGGAGCAGGAAATTGACCGGCTGGCAAATGGCAACTCCGGCGAACAACAGTGGATTGCTTATTTTAAGGAACACCAAAACATTGACCGCTTGAACCGGAAACTGGCGGTGGAATTGATTGACCGGGTTTTTGTCTATACCGGACAGCGAATCCGGATTGAATTTAAGTTTCAGGCAGAGTATGACCGGCTGGCTGCTTTTGTAAATACGCTGCGGCAGACCCACCCCTCTGAACAGGAGGTGGGATAAATGGCGAGAAAAAGCAGAATTACAGAACAGCCGCCGCTTTCCCTGCTGGAACGGATTTATAAGGTTGGCCTTTATGTCCGTCTTTCCGTGCCGGACAGCGGCAAAAAGGACAGTGACACCGTAGAAACACAGGAAGCAATCCTGCGTCAGTTCATAGAGGGAAAGCCATATTTCTCCCTCGTTTCAGTATACGTTGACAACGGACAGACAGGGGTAAACTTTGAAAGGGACGAATTTGAGCGTCTCCTTGAAGATGTCCGCAGCGGCCGCGTGGACTGCATTATTGTAAAAGACCTTTCCCGCTTTGGCAGGAATTATATTGAAACCGGCGAATACTTAGAAAAAGTATTCCCCTTCATGGGAGTACGGTTTATTGCCATCAATGACCGTTACGACAGCATTGATCCATCCACTTCCGACAGCCTGACCATGCACCTGAAGAATCTGGTCAATGACGTTTACGCCCGTGATATATCCCACAAAATCTGCCCGGTACTCCGTGCAAAGCAGGAACGGGGGGAATTTATAGGGGCGTGGGCGGCTTATGGTTATTTGAAGTCCGCAGAGGATAAGCACCGCCTTGTGGTGGATGAAGAAACCGCCCCTGTGGTTCGTGATATTTTTCTATGGCGGGCTATGGGCAAGAGTTTTCAGGAGATTGCTAAAATGCTGCGGGAGAGGAATATCCCCTCACCGAGCCAGTACCGCTTTTCAAAAGGGCTGGTAAAAGACGGGCGGCTGGCGCAGGCTCCGTGGAAAATTGCAACGGTTAAGCAGCTATTGTCCAATGAAGTGTATTTAGGGCATATGGTTCAGGGGCGCAAGCAGGAAGCCCTATGGAAAGGGCAAAAGCAGTCACGGGTTCCTAAGAATCAGTGGGTTATCGTAAAAAACACCCATGAGGCGATAGTGGAGGAAGAACTGTTTTATGCCGTGCAGGAAATGAACCGGCAGGCAAACGAACAATATTGGGAAAAGAAAAAGCGGTTTGACCATATCCAGAATACCGAAAATATCCTGAAAGGGCTTGTGTACTGTGGGAATTGCGGCACAAAGCTGACCCGGTACAAGAATGTCCGGGAGAATAAGCACAAAGAGCCTAAATTCCATGTCTGGTATAATTATATCTGCCCGGTACACGCTACCTCGGCTGATCTTTGTTCTTTTATCAGCATACCGGAGCAGGACTTACTTGCTTTGGTTTATGATGTAATAAGAGTACAGTTTTTAGCGGCGCTGGATATGGATAAGCTGATGAAAAAGTCACGGTTTGGCAGCACGGCATCGGCAGAGAAAAGAAAGCTGGAACAGCAAATCGCACAGGCAAAGTTAAGCCTTGAGAGTATCAGGCGGCACGAGGAAACACTTTACGATGATTACTCGGAGCAGCTCATGTCGGAGAGAGACTATCTATATGCGCAGAACCGTTATCAGGAACAGGCAAAATCGCTTCGTCAGCAGATTGGGGAGCTGGAGGAACAGCAGCGGGTACATAGTCAGGAAAAAACGGGAGAAAACCCGTGGCTGAAAGCATTTCTGCAATTTCAAAGTGAACCGTTACTGACCCGGCCCATGGCGCTGGAACTGATTGACAGCGTGGTGGTGTACAGCAAGACCCGCATTGCCGTGAATTTACGCTTTCAGGAGGAATATCAAAGGCTGTTAGAGTTGGTAATGCCACAGTACGAGGTGGCCGCCAATGAATGAAGCCATGGTAGTTGTGCTTTATCTGCGGCTGTCTGTGGAGGATTATGACGCCCGGATCGGAGAGCAGGACGAAAGCAACAGCATTACCGCACAGCGGAATATTTTACGGGATTTTGTTGCAGGACGTGAGGAATTTCAGGGCTGCGAAATCATAGAACTTTGCGATGACGGATACTCTGGTACAAATCTCCATCGTCCTCAAATTCAGAAACTGCTGGAAATGGCAAAGGCGAAAACCGTGGATTGTATTATTGTAAAGGACTTTTCCCGGTTTGGCCGTGATTATCTGACCGTAAGCGACTATGTGGATCAGATATTCCCGTTTTTGGGAGTCCGCTTTATTTCCATCAATGACGGTTACGACAGTGCGGACTATAACGGCATGACCAGCGGCGTGGATATGGCATTTCGGAATGTGGTGTATGCCTATTACAGCAAGGATATTTCCGAGAAAGTCAGAAGCGGGAAAAGAATCAGAGCGGAAAAGGGCAAATATTTAAGCCCATTCGCCCCAATCGGATACCGGAAAGATGAAAAGGATAAGAACCACCTCGTCATTGATGAAGCATCCGCCGGGATTGTCCGGCGCATTTTTCGTCTGGCAGGCATGGGCATGAGCGTGATACAGATTACCCAACTGCTGAATGCGGAAAAGGTTCCCACCCCCAGCACTTTAAAAAATGAGCAGGGGCTTCGGCATAAATGGTGGGATGGAATCGGAGGAGAAAAGCAATGGTTTGAAGATGTCATTGTCCGCATAATACGGGATGAACGCTATCTTGGGAAGAACATTTACGGCAGGCGCTACCGCCCGGAGGTGGGAAACCACAAGACAAAAAAGAGCGGGAAAGACAACTGGATTATTGTGGAGGACTGCCATGAACCACTAGTGACGCCGGAAGAATTTCAGGCGGCTAAAGATATGCTGAAAGAGTATGTGGAGAAAGATACCCCCGCTTTACAGCCGCATCTTTTCAGCGGAAAATTGCGCTGCGGGGTATGCCATTACGCTTTGGAACGAAAAAAAACTCCGACGCCAAGGTATTCCTGCACGACACGATACCGTACCTCTGGTTTTGACTGTATGAAAGGGCATATCAAAGAGACAGATTTAGCAGAAGTGGTTTTTCAGGCCATCCTTTTATATTGTCAGACACTTTTGGATAAGCAGAAACGGGTAAAAAAAGCGGCAAGAATTGAGAGTGTCCCCAATCTGCAAAAGCAAGTGGAGGAATACCAGTCAGCGGTTATGGGCTATGAGGAACGAAAAGCACTCCTGTATGACAGCAAGCTGGACGGTGCAATCAGTAAGGAACAGTATATTGCAAAGAGGGATGAGCTTTCCGCACAGCAGGAGGATTTAGAGCAGAAGATTGAGGAAATGAATGCGAAAATCAAACTCTTAAAGCAACAGCAGAACGGCGATACCCCACAGATCGAGGTGTTTGAAACGTATCTTTCCAGCGACTGCCTGACCCGTGAAATGGTTGAGGTGTTCGTGGATTGTATCTATGTCCATAGTGATAGGTCGATTCATATTGATTGGCTTTTTGACGAGAAAGGATTCCAAAATGAACAGAAATGAAAAGGTATGGTTATACTGCCGGGTGGCGCGGGACGATAAAGCGGCGTTGGAGAATCAGGAAAAAAGACTGATTGATTTTGCAGGAAAAAAGGGTTATGCAATAGCCGGTGTGTCTAAAGATACAGGCTCCGGGCTGACTATGGAACGTCCGGGGTGGAAAGAGGTTGAGCAGGCCATTACCGCACATCAAGTCGGAGCGGTTTTAGCAATCAACAGTAGCAGGATTGCCCGGAATACGGTTGAACTTCTTGCGTGCGCAGAAAGGCTTCACCGGCAAGGTGTACAACTGGTAACTGAATCCGATGGAAACATAGGAAAAATGCGCGTAGCCATGTATATGAGACTGGCACAGGAAGAAAGATAAATCGAAAGAGCAGGCCGCTGGAGTGTTGCTAGCCGCCTGCTCTTTCTGCGTTTCGGCAAAATATTTTAAAAAACTTCAACTTTTTTTACGTCCTTACTTGACACTATCAGATGAAGCCAGAAGCGGAACTAAGTTGTACCGGCGGGATGACTTTCAACAGATGATGCAGGACTGCTGGCAGGGAAAAATTGATTTGATTCTGACAAAGTCTGTGACCCGGTTTGCCAGAAATACGGTGGACAGCATCAAAGCCATCCGGGAATTGAAAGCCTTTGGAATAGCCGTTTACTTTGAGAAGGAGAGGGGCATAAAACTGGAGGAGGTATTAATTGCGCGATATGATGGACAGAACCTGCCTGATTCCTGCTTTGAAAAAAACAGTCCTATCATTTTTTACATCCGCCTGAACGGAAATTATCTGCCCCTGTATTTGCCGGAAACGGAATACAGGCTAGAAATGATAAAAAAACTTGAATTTTTCCATGTGGATGAAAGAGCATCGCTTTCTTCTAAGGAAAATATGAACGGACTTTATTCCAGATTGCCCTGTGGTGCTTCCGTGCGGGAACTCAATTATTTAGCCAGTACGCTGCAGCCGGTGTTGAATGGAACAGAGGAGAACCGTGACAAAGTCCTGGCTGTACTGGAGGCGGAGGCCCCGTCTATCGTTGAGGAGACAGTTCAGGTCCTAAAGCAGTCATACCATCAATCGGCATAATCATTCACTTAGATACTATTTTATCCTGCCAATTTAAACGATGAAACAACCTTAAAATGCCTGTTGATAGGTATGATTATGCTTTTTTGATCTTATCCTATATACGGTAAAAAATAGGAATATAGGTAGATTATAAAATTTCACCTTTTTTGGTTTTGCGATATGCTGTTGGAGAATATCCCTTTAGTTTATGAAACAGACGGCTGAAATACAGCTGGTTATCATACCCTACGATGCGCGATATTTCATTGACTGCATAATTTGTGGTTTCCAATAAAGTTTGTGCGTTATTGACGCGGATAGAAACGATATATTGTAAAGGTGTGGAGCCTGTATATTTTTTAAAGTTGCGAATAAACCAACTGACACTCATTCCTCTGGATGAGGCATATTCCTCTATATTAATCTCCCGATTATAATTTTCCATAAAGTAAGTTATAGCGTTATCTATTTCGTGAATCATATAGTCATTTTTTAAGGTGTGTTCTTTGGTTAATTCCCGCTGGAAAATGATCAATAAATGGCGCAATAAGAGCGTCATCATTTCTTCATAATTACTTTGGCATTTTTGCAATTCTAATATGATACGTTTGAAAATTTGTTCATATTCCAAAGCAGTACCTACCGGAAAGATTCTGCGGTTGTCTGCGAACCCATATTTTCGCAAGATATTTTTTATATTATTTCCTGTAAAGTGAATCCAGTACACCTCGGTTTTATCTTCACCGTAGTATTCATATTTTTGAAATTCCTTTGGACGGTATAAAACAATATTGCCGGCATGAACGATGGTTTCATTTTCCGGTTTGTCGAAATGAAAATGGCCGCATCCGGAGGCAACGTAGATGATTTGAAAATCCAAGCGCCCCCGCGGACGATAGGTTGGTAATTTAGGAAGCGTAGATAGTCTGTATGTGCCGCAGCTTCCAACAATCAGTGGCTGGCTTTTGTCTTTGAAGTCGAGATGAGATTGATTTAAGTAACCGTTGTTCATATACATGGCGGAGAACCCCCTTTAAAATAAGTGATGACGCTGCCTTTTTATATTGTATCATTTTGTGCATAATATGTCTATTCCGGTTTATAGACATATTTTGAATACTGACGTATGATTACAGTAACAAATAAAGCGCAGCCGATGAAAGAAAATTTATTGTGTGATAAAAAGTGCATATTCAAGGAGGGAATTTATGATCGTACCACGTTATTATGAAGATTTAAGCGTGCTGCATGAAAACACAATGCCGCCAAGAGCGTACTACATGCCAGCATCAAAAAGAATGGATGATTTGACAGAGCATAGAGAAAAGTCAGATCGTTTGCAGCTATTAAATGGAAACTGGAAATTTCGTTATTTTGAAAGCATTTACGATGTGAAGGAATCGTTCTACGAAACGGATTATGACGTATCAGATTTTGATGAAATGAGAGTCCCGGGCATATGGCAAATGGAAGGATACGATATGCATCAGTACACGAATATCCGTTATCCATTTCCGTTTGATCCGCCTTATGTTCCGCAGGATATTCCGTGCGGAGCTTATGTTCATACATTTTTTTACCAGAGTGAAAAAACGGCGCCAAAAGCATACCTGAATTTTGAGGGAGTAGATAGCTGCTTTTATGTCTGGTTGAATGGAAAATATGTAGGATACAGCCAGATATCTCATGCAGTGAGTGAATTTGATGTTACTTCCTTTTTGAAAGATGGAGAGAATATCATTGCAGTGTTGGTTCTGAAGTGGTGTGATGGTTCGTATCTGGAAGATCAGGATAAATTCCGAATGAGTGGAATCTTCAGAGATGTGTACATTTTAAAACGTCCGGAACGGGCTGTGTGCGATTATCGCATAACGACAGAGGTTTCCAAAGAAGTCGCCAGGATAAAGTTAGATATACGGTTTTATCAGCCGATTCATCTGAACATAAGAGTTGAAGATAAAAACGGAGCTGTTGTTTCTCAAGGGACGATAGAGAAAGATGGAATCATAGAATTTGAGATTTTTTGTCCGGTGTTTTGGAATACGGAAAATCCATATCTTTATACGGTGATTCTGGAATCGAAATATGAAGTGATTGTGGATGCGGTAGCTTTACGCACGATTGAAATTTACGATAAAGTGATTTATTTCAACGGTGAGAAAATCAAATTCCGCGGTGTGAACCGTCACGATTCTGAGCCGGAAACAGGAGTTGTGGGTGCAAAACAGATAAAGACGGATATGATATTGATGAAACAGCATAATTTTAATGCGATTCGTTCCAGCCATTACCCGAATGCGCCGTATTTTTATCAGATGTGCGATAAATATGGATTTATAGTTATTGACGAGGCGGATATTGAAGCGCATGGGCCGTTCATGTTATATCGGAAAGAGGATACCGATTATAACCGCTTTAGTCGCTGGAATGAGAAGATAGCGGATGATCCGGCTTGGGAGCAGTCGATTCTTGACCGTGTACAGCGTATGATTCAGCGAGATAAGAACCGTTTTTGCATCGTTATGTGGTCTATGGGAAATGAAAGTGCTTATGGCTGCAATTTTGAAAAGGCACTGGAGTGGACAAAAACATTCGATCCCGCAAGACTTACACAATACGAAAGCGCCAGGTATCGGAATTATAACGTAACCTATCAGTACCATAATCTGGATCTGTATAGCCGTATGTATCCGTCACTGGAAGAAATAGAGGAATATTTGGAGAAGGATGGAAGTAAGCCATTTCTGCTGGTTGAATATTGTCATAGCATGGGAAATGGCCCCGGTGATTTTGAAGATTATTTTCAAATGATTCAGAGCGATGACCGGATATGCGGGGGTTTTGTCTGGGAATGGTGCGATCATGCGATAGCACATGGAAAAACGGAAAATGGAACGCCTATGTATTATTATGGCGGCGATCATGGAGAGAACATCCATGATGGGAATTTCTGTGTGGATGGACTGGTTTACCCGGACCGTACTCCCCATACCGGACTTCTGGAATATAAAAATGTGTATCGTCCGGCAAGAGTTGTTTCCTATGATTTGGACAGCGGAGAGTTGATTTTACACAATTATATGGATTTTGATGATCTGAAGGACTATGTGGAAATTTCTTATGAAGTGACGCAGGATGGCTTGATGATCAGTAAAGGGAAATTGCCCGCTTTTTCAGCAGCGCCCCACCAAGAGGGAAAAACAAAGCTGGAGCTTTCTATACCGGGGAATGGGAAGGTTTATTTAAAACTAATTTACCGGTTGAAGAAAGCGGCTGCTCTTTTGGAGAAAAATCATGTGCTGGGCTTTGATGAGATACAGCTTTCTGGCAGCCACTTAAAAACCCGTCAGGCAGAACAGTGGTTAAACAGAATTGCAGAGGGTACAGAAATCCGGGTAAAGGAAAAAGACACTCAAATCGAAATAAAGGCAGCCGACTTTGTTTACATCATAGATAAACGAACAGCCCTTTTTGAGCAAATTCAGTTTGCCGGAAGAAATTATCTGAAGCGTCCTATGGAACTGAATATTTGGAGAGCACCAACGGATAACGATATGTATATGAAAGAAGTCTGGAAAAAGGCCCATTACCATGAAGCATATACGAGAGCTTATGATATTGAGGTTTGCCAGAACGGAAATGGTGTGGAAATTTTGGCTTATACAGCGGTAGTCGCTGCAACAGTGCAAAAAATCATGGACGTAAAAATAAAGTGGATAGTAGACGCCAGCGGAAAAGTATCTTCTGAATTTACAGTGTTGAAAGATGGGGAATTTCCAGAACTTCCGAGATTTGGTTTGAGGCTTTTCCTTGATAAGAGCATGGAAAATGCCTGTTATTATGGAATGGGTCCTCAGGAAAGCTACAGAGATAAACATAGAGCAGCGAGTCATGGGCTTTATCGGTCGAAGGTATGTGACTTACATGAGGATTACATTCGCCCGCAGGAAAATGGAAGTCACTATGACTGTGATTATCTGGAGCTTTCCGGTTCACAGTATGGAATTGCGGCTGTTGCAAAGAAGTCCTTTTCATTCAATGCTTCGCATTACACACAGGAAGAATTGGAAAGAGCTGCGCATAACTATGAATTATGCGCAGCTGACAGTACAATACTTTGTTTGGATTATGCATTAAATGGAATAGGATCGAATAGTTGTGGCCCTGCTGTCCTGGAAAAGTACAGATTTGATGAAACCGAGTTTCAGTTTGGACTTACTCTGGTTCCATTTGTGAAAGGCACAAAGTAACAACGGTGAGCAGTCATAAGACAATGAAAACATCTAAAATCGCTGCCTGGCATTGAACGTTCAGGCAGCTTCGGGAAGGAGCGTATTATGGGAGAAAAAACGTACTTGAAGTGGTATAACAAAGTGGGATACGGATCGGGCGACATTGCCGGAAATGTGGTATACGCTTTTTTAACATCGTTCGTTATGATTTATTTAACAGATACGATTGGGCTGGCATCCGGGATAATCGGAACACTAATTGCGGTATCTAAGATTTTTGATGGATTTACGGATATTATTTTCGGTTCCCTGATTGATAAAACCCATACGAAGCTGGGAAAAGCAAGACCCTGGATGATTTATGGGTATATCGGGTGTGCAATCACACTGATCGCTGTGTTTGCAGTTCCAATCAGTTGGGGCAAAACAGCACAGTACGCATGGTTTTTTATTGCGTATACACTGCTGAATGGAGTGTTCTATACGGCAAATAATATTGCGTATTCAGCCCTCACCTCTCTAGTGACAAAAAACAGCAAAGAACGTGTACAGATGGGGTCTTATCGTTTCATCTTTGCATTTTCAACCAGCCTGCTCATTCAGTCTGTCACAGTGATCTTCGTGGATTTCTGTGGTGGAGGCGCCGAAGCATGGAGAACGGTTGCGATTATTTATGCCGTGATTGGCCTTATTGTAAATACTATTTCAGGGCTTTCTGTAAAGGAACTTCCAGAGGAAGAATTAATTTCAGCGGATCAATCTAAGGAAGAAAAATACAGTGCCGTTGATGCGTTTAGACTGATTATTGCAAATAAATATTATCTCATGATTTGTGGAGTCTATATCTTACAGCAGTTGTACTCTGCTATGATCGGAGCGGGTATTTTCTATGCAACATGGGTTCTGAAGAATAAAAATTTGTTCGGAGTATTTTCGTGGGCAGTAAACATTCCTTTGATTATCGCTCTGATTTTCACGCCCACATTGGTAGGAAAATGGAATGGAATGTATAAGCTGAACTTAAGAGGTTATATGCTCGCGGTGGCTGGAAGAGCCCTGGTAGTTGTTGCGGGGTATATGGAAAGTGTTCCGTTGATGCTGCTATTTACAGCGGTGGCAGCGTTTGGCCAGGGGCCTTGGCAGGGAGATATGAATGCAGTGATTGCATCTTGTTCAGAATACACATATCTGACGAAGGGGAAAAAGGTAGAAGGAACCATGTATTCCTGTACCTCATTAGGGGTTAAGCTTGGCGGGGGTATTGGAACTGCTGTTGTAGGATGGCTGCTTGAATTAAGCGGTTATGTAGGAACGGCAGAAACGCAGCCGGAATCTTGTATCAGTATGCTTCAGTTTATGTATCTGTGGCTGCCGCTGATTTTTGATGTGCTTATTATGCTTGTCCTCTCCAGGATAAATGTTGAGGAAGCAAATGATAAAATCCGGGCGAAAAAAGGAATGGTATCAGGAAATACTCAGTCTTTTTGATAACTATGCGCGATATATATGGTTAAAATAGTTGGCGTAAAAAGTTAAAAGGATATTGAAATACTGTTTAAGCTTACTCATTTTACCTTCCTCCTTGTTCTTGGTTATGTGTTTATTATATGACAGGAGAAATAATATTGCTTGCCAAAAGAAAAGAAAGAATAGCCATATTTTGCAGTAGATATAAGGTGACAATGCAGAATTATGAGCAAGGGAGAGGAGGAATTTATCAGTGCATTTATCATTTGTAGATACGGAAGAAGAAATTCTGGCAGTAAAAAGAGTGGCAAGACATGTATCTCCACATTTGCACAATGCTTTGGAAATTGTATGGGTAACAGAGGGTGCTTTGGAATTGGGAGTTGGGCAGGAACTGTATCATATGGAGAATGGAGATATAGGTTTTGTATTTCCCAATATCATTCACCATTATCAGGTTTTTACGAATAGGGAGAGTGTGGCTGTTTTTATAAAATCCCCGCCGTTTGTTTTGAGTACTTTTGATGAGATATTGCTAAACTATGCGCCGGAATATCCGATAATAAAAGCTGGTGACGTGGACAGAGAAACGTATCGTGCGCTTGGGGCGGTTATGAAAACAAAACAGACGGAATTTGCGATTGTACAAGCATATTTACAGATTGTCCTGGCAAGATGTTTCAGAAACTTTAAATTAGTAGAAAAAAGAAGCGTTGGAAGCGATGATCTCATTTACCAGACAGTTGCCTATGTGTCAGGCAATTTCAAAAATACGTTTTCTTTAGAAGATATGGCGAAAGACTTAGGGGTTAGTAAGTATGTTTTATCTCGCATTTTTTCAAAGACGTTTCATAGTAATTTTAAGCAGTATCTGAATGATACGAGGTTAGATTATGCTCGCCACCGATTGGAGAACACGGAGGATTCGATTACTAATATCTGCTTGGACAGTGGATTTGATAGTCAGAGGACATTTAACCGAGTGTTCAAAGAAAGATTCCGGGTTTCGCCCACTGAATATCGGAAAAGTCAGAAAGAGAAAGTGAAGCTGCTTTGACGAGCTGTTTTTACAGAAAAGAGATAGCTGGATAAAGAGCGGAGGTAAAAGCGCTTGAGTGCCGGAAGCCCAGGAATGGGCTTCCGGCTCCTTCGTTATTATAGGAAATCTATCCTTTCTTATTCTTTATTCTTCCAATTCCCGTCAAAGATACCCCCAACAGATAAACCGCGCATATCACAAAGAATAACACGGTATTCTGCCCCAGCACATCCTCCGATTTGTTGGAATTCATGCCCAGGAGCATCTGGGAATAGGGCCACAGGAGTCCGGCCTTCGTATTGGCGGCAATCAGGCCTGTAACGCCGCCTGCCAGGCCAACGGCAATGGGAGTGGCAAAGCTTCGTATTTCCGTGGCAACCAGAAACTGCAGGGCGGCAATCACAAAGGCTCCCGCCAGTCCGCGGATCATCCAGAAGCAGAGATCACCGGGCGGCAGACCCGGCAGGCCAATGACTTTTCCAGAGGCGAAAAAGAGAAGGGCAAACCATATCTGTGTCAGTCCGGAAATAGCGCATACCAGGATGAACTTGGACAGGTAGATGGTGTGATAGGATACCGGGCAGGCGAACAGGGTATTCCGGCAGCTGTTAAAATTCTCATATCTCCATAAAAACGCGCAGTATGCGCCGATCAAGGGAGCAAAAAAGAATGTGGCATAAAATAATGTCACCTGAGTCCAGTAGGAATACCATCCGGATTTTAACAAATCAAGATTGGACAGGTAATTTCCGGCGCCGAGCAGGATGGGGATGACAGGAATCAGCAGAAAGGCCGGCCATATCAGGGTTCCTCTGCATTTCATGCGTTCACAGATAATTGCTTTTACTATCATCAGTTTTTCCTCCTTACATGGTTTCGCGGACCGTTTCTAAAAAATGTTTTTGGCCGTAACGGTACAGAATTATGATTGCCGCAGCCAGGACGGCCATCCAGAAGAAAGGATACGTATCCCAGCTATAGGCAGTGTAGCGCGTGGACTCATCATATGTATATCCCACATTGCACAGCGATGCATAATATCCCCACGGTATCAGACAGCGCAGCGGCCATCTGTTTAAAAACCAGGAGAACAGCCCGGTAAATGTGCCTCCTATGCTTATGAAGATTGGCGTCAGCTGGTTGGTGAACTTGAGGGAGAGGTTCAGCTGAAGGATAAATACGCACAGGGAAGTCAGACATATGGTTGTAAAATATTCCGTCAGATGGGACGCGGCCCCTCCGCCATATGACCGTGAAACAGCCCGGAACAGGAGTGTCTGCATGAGTGCAAACAGGATGATATAAAAACTGCCGGCCGCTGCTTTCCCACGGTAGACGTGTTCCGGTTTCTGCATGGTACAGATCCATTTGTAAGTATTTCCCATCTGTTCCATATCACACATCCGGCTGGCCAGAGCAGCCAGTACAATAGGACACAGGATGGTGTTCATCAGAAGCAGATTGGTAAACAGCATAGCGCTCGCATCGTTCAGGCGTGTAATGTCTAAATCGTCCATGCACCAGCACGTCCAGGCCGTGATGAGGGCAAATATCATCAGGAACAGAAGCGGGATATGCCGGCGGCGCAGCTTGCGCATCTCCAGGATGAATTCTGTTTTTATACTCATAGTCCCGCCTCCTTTACCATACTGAGGTAGATATCTTCCAGGCTCTGCCGCTTCTCCTCGGCCCGGTATAAATCAATTCCATGATTCATCAAGATGTGGAATATCTGTGCCAGCATATGGTCGGGAAGGAAGGGGAGGCGGATGCCGTCAGCAGCGGAGTAACAGAACCCGTCCGCGGCGTCATTCCCTTTCAGAAGCAGGGCGGCACGGTCCTCATTTTCCCGAAGCAGTGCAGAGAGCTCCCCGTTTTCCCTGAGCAGTGCGGCAGCGCCTGTGTCATCCGAGGTACGCAGATAAATCTGCCGGGTGCTGCGCGCCTGGAGCATGGACAGGGCATCCTGGAATATCAGCCGTCCCCTGGATATGATGCCGATGCAGCCGGCGGTCTGTTCCATTTCCGCCAGGAGGTGGCTGGATACCATTACCGTCATTCCAAACTGTTCCGGAAGGCTTTTAATCAGCTCCCGTATCTCGTGAATACCGGCTGGGTCCAGCCCGTTGGTGGGTTCATCCAAAAGTACCAGTTTTGGGGAGCCTAATAGAGCATTTGCCAGGCCAAGGCGCTGCTTCATGCCCAGGGAGTAATGCGCGGCCTGTTTCTTTTTCTGACCATCCAGGCGTACGATGGACAGGACCCGGTCAATCTCCGTGTAAGGCAGACCTCTCAGCATGCAGCTGATCTGAAGGTTTTCATATGCGGTAAGATTACCATAATAGGAAGGAGTTTCAATCAGGGAACCCACCTGTCTCAGGATGGAAATGCGGCTGTGGTCATTCAGTTCTGTGCCGTTGATGCGGATGCTTCCGCTGTCCCGGTTGATTAATCCCAGGAGCATTTTCATGGTCGTGCTTTTGCCGGCTCCGTTAGGACCTAAAAATCCAAAGATGGAGCCCTCGGGAATGCGAAGGTCCAGGTGGTCCACGGCGGGAGTGCCGCGGTAGGTCTTTGTCAGCTGTCTGGTTTCAATGATATATTGTGCCATTTTGATATCCTCCTTGTCTGCGATTAAGCGGCATACGGCATAGGGCAGAGCCTCATCCGGATTTTCTGCTGCTTTCTCTAGGATTCAGAATAACGCGGCCTCCTTATGCCTGCCTTTCTCCAACCTTAAATTTACCTTAAATGATTCAAAAAATGATTCCCTGTTCCGCTGAATCAGCTATAATGAACCCAAAGGCAGGTGATTTGGATGAAGCTTAGGGAAGCGCGTATTTTAGTGGTAGATGACAGCCGGGAGTTGTGCAGACTGGTGGAGAGTATTTGTGAGCAGGAGGGCTTTTCCCATGTGGAGACAGCCTTTTCCTGCCGGGAGGCGGAAGAGCGGATAGAAAACGGGGCTGCTGACTTCCTGATTCTGGATGTAAATATGCCCTTTGAAGATGGATTTTCTTTCTTCCAGCGGATTAAGACAGTGCTGGAAAAGCAGAGGATTCCGGTCCTGTTTCTCTCCGCACGGGACCAGGACGAGGACCGGCTCCAGGGATTGGATCTGGGGGCGGATGATTATATGACTAAACCATTCCTGCCCAGGGAGCTGGTACTGCGCATCTCGGCTATCTTAAAACGGACTTACCGGCTGGAGGAGCAGACGGAGTGTTACAGGCTGGGAAAACGGGAGGTGGATTTGTCCGCGGGGGTGGTGAGGTTATTGGACGGATCGGGGAGAACCATTTCCCTGACAAATAAGGAATATCAGCTTTTGAAGCTGTTCCTGGAAAACCGCGGCAGGATCCTGACATTTGATGTCCTGTCGGAATCGGTCTGGGGAGAAAATTATTTCGATTATGAGAATACACTGATGGTACACATCCGTAAACTGAGGGAAAAGATAGAAGAGAAGCCATCGGAACCGGAATTTTTAATTACTGTGAAAGGATTAGGGTATCGGATGAACAGATGAAAAGCCTGATGAGGATTTATTTTAGTTATATTGCAACAGCGCTGGCAATCATTGCTGCATTTGTCGTACTGCAGGTTGTATTGCTGGGCATCGTCACCTCCAAGCTTTATGAAGATGAGAGCGGCGGGGGAAGGTATGCCATTGCCCGGGTATACCAGGCGATGGACGGAGACGGGCTGGAAGCTGTGGCCTGCCTTCAGGAGATGGGGGCCTCCTTTGCCATGCTTTTAGATGATACAGGAACTCCGGTCTGGAACTATCGGCTGCCGGAGCATTTAAACCACACATACACAACCTCGCAGGTTGCCTCTTTCACACGCTGGTATCTGGATGACTATCCGGTTTACGTATGGGGAGGGGAAAAGGGGCTCCTGGTAATCGGCTATCCCAGGGGAAGTATGTGGAATTATGCTGTTCATCAGGATATGGATAATTTAAAGGGAGTTTTCACATTCCTGTCGCTAAGCTTTGTCAGTACGCTGGCAGCCTCGGTCCTGATTCTGCTGGTATCCGGATTCCGCTACTACAGGCGGATGCGGATTATCGCGGATGCCATTGGGCAGCTTGCATCTGGCGGAAGCGTCCATTTGGCGGAAACCGGGACCATGAAGGAGATTGCCAGTACCATCAACCGCACCTCTGACCGCCTGACAGCGCAGCGGGAGCAGCTGGAGAAGCGTGATGAGGCGCGTACAGAATGGATCAGCGGGGTATCCCACGACATACGTACTCCCCTGTCCCTGGTCATGGGCTATGCGGATATGATAGAGCGTCAATCCGATACAGATACGCGGATCAGGAAAAAGGCCGCCTTAATCCGTGGGCAGAGTGTCCGTATCCGGAATCTGATTGAGGATTTGAATCTTGCATCAAAACTGGAGTATAATGCGCAGCCGCTGCGAAAGAGAAAGGTGTTTCTGGCGGTAATTCTGCGGAAGGTTGCTGCGGATTTGCTGAATTCCATGGAGCAGGCGGAGCGTTATCCGCTGTCCATCTGCATTGAACCCGGATTTGAAACATTTTCGTTGGAAGCGGATGAGCAGCTTCTGTTCCGCGCATTCCGAAACATACTGGGCAATTCAGTCCGCCACAATGAAGGCGGGTGCAGCCTTGGGGTGCGCGCCTGGATGAAAGACGGTCGTCCCCATGTGCAGTTTTATGACAATGGCCGCGGCATTCCTCCGGCCATCTGTCATTATCTGAACGGGGGGCAGATGCCTGAAGAAAATGTACATCTGATGGGGCTGAGGATTGTGCGTCAGATTATAGGGGCCCACGGGGGCACCATCTGTACCAGGGAGGATGGACATGGGATTGAGATTCGATTCCAGGCGCTCATATAATGAGAGAGAGTAAATGGACCGCGTAATCGAAAGGCATAATCCAAAAAGGACTTGACAACGGTGCTATAATGTAGTTGTAACATAATAAACTTACTTAACACACCTATTTGTTTATCAAATTTGAAGGCTGCTAAGCAATCAGAATTTTGGAGGAAAAGATAAATGACTACTTTAAAAGCTGAAAAAAGAAGCATGTCCATCAAAGCAAAACGATTGAGAAGAGAGGGTTTCGTTACCGGAAATATCTTTGGCAGGGAAATCCCCGAATCCATTCCCGTTAAAATGGAGAGAACCGTGGCGGAACGGCTCCTCAAAACCTGCAACAAAGGCAGCCAGATTCTGTTAGACGTGGATGGACAGGTGTTTGACGTCCTGATTAAAGACATATGCTTTAATTCAATGAAGGGGCTTGTTGAGGAGATTGATTTCCAGGCGCTTGTAAGCGGTGAAAAAGTCCATTCCGTGGCGGAGATCATCCTTTTAAACCATGATAAGGTGATAAGCGGTGTTCTGCAGCAGCGGATTCAGGAGATTTCCTACAAAGCTTTACCGGATGCAATTATTGACAAGGTAAAAGTCGATGTAGGAGATATGAAAGTCGGTGATATAATCCGGGTAGGAGATTTGGATATCGCGAAGAATAAGAACATTGAGCTTGTTACTGATTTGGATACAACAGTGGCAACGGTTATTGCGGTACATGCGGCGGCGGAGACGGCGGACGAGGCTGCTCCTGAGACAAAGCAGACCGGAAACGTTTTATAATTAAGTGCAATTGAAAAATGACAGAGTATAGGCGCTTAGGAACTTTATGTTCTTAGGCGCCCTTTTATGCATATACGGAAACAGCGCCCTTCCCCAAACAATACCACAATTTTAACCGTTCTTCCATTTTCGCCTCACATGCCGCCGGTCGTACAGGCCGTAATGGCTTAATGTTCCAGCACCAGGAGATTCTCGCTTGTGGATGCCCGCCTTCTCCCTTTCTTTCCGGCTGCGGGGAATCCGGTTTGTGATAAGGGGTCTCCTCCACGCGCTTCCGGAGTGCGCTGCCGGGCAGCCTCTTTCAGGACCGGAATGGGATTGCGGCTTTCACGCTGGACACGCCCGATGTTTGCGCCTGCCGCAGTGCCGCCTGCCTTTATACGGCGTTTTGTCATGGCGGCATTGACCGCATAACCGCCTCCGGCACAAACACCTAATACGCCGATGCGGTTTTCCTTCCGCAAGCTTTTGCTTATTTTTATGGAGGAGCAGCTGCGCAAAAAGATGGCCTTCATTTTTTGTGTGTTGTGTATGTGGGGAAGGAGGTGGATTGCTGTGACCATGCTGCTTGATAACTGCGGCCTCCAAGGATGCGGCAGGAGGAACAACCTGTCTCTCTGTTAAGGGAAACCATCTGGCTACTCTGGAAGCCGGGCTATTCCGGCATGAATAGGCTTTTTGTTAATTTCCAAAAGGATAGCCGGACAAATCCGGAATATGTTACGGCAGGGGTCAGAAAGAGGAGGAAGAATGGTAAACCTGCAGGGGGTAAATCATACAGGGATAGGGCAGTAAAAAAGTCTGACTAAAAACGGAAGATAACAATAAAGTTTACTACAAAAATAAGGAGTAAACTATGTAAGGTTTACCTGCAGAGAAAACAAAGGACGGCAAGAGGATAAAATGAAAAAATAACCTATTTATGGTGAAAGAGTATGTAATATGTGCATAAAAAATAAACCAAATTACTATGCAATATGCAAGAAAAATGCTCGATATGAAAGAGAGTGTTGACATTCATTGTGAATAGTACTATACTTCAAATATCGGTAAACTGATTTACCAAAACATGACATTTACAGAAGACAGGAACGATTGCTTGCAGATGGGGTAAACAAAGAACAGGTAAACCTGGAGGAAAGCAAACAGGAGGAAGCAGACAGGAGGAAGGAAAAAGCATGACAGGAATCATTGTAACAGGACACGGGAAATTTCCGGAAGGTATTTTAAGCGCCATCTCCCTGGTGGCGGGGAAACCGGACAACACGGCGGCGGTTAACTTTGAGATGGGACAAAGTTCAGAGGATCTGAAGGGATCCATGACAAGGGCCATGGAATCATTGGAAGGGGACGAGGTCCTGATTCTGGCTGATTTGGTGGGAGGCACTCCGTTTAACACGGCAGCGGCCCTGAAGGCAGAACGGGCAGACAAGAAAATCAAGGTAATTGCCGGTGTGAACATGGCGGCTCTGGTGGAAGCTGTGTTCTCCAGAACCATGTATGGTCTGGATGAGCTGGCGGCAGCGCTGCTGACAGCAGGTAAGGAAGGCCTGCGGGATTTGGACGCCCTGGACAGCGCGGAGGAAGCTCCTGAGTTTGAGGACGGATTGTAGGAGCGGATTACAAGAGCAAACTATAAGAGTAAACTGTCGGGACGTATTACAACAGCATCAGCTGACACAGCGACATATGCTGCAAAAGGGAGTATAAAGAAATCGGATAGCGGCGCTATCTGATTCTATTTAAGGAAAGGATGGGGATTGAGAACGTGATAAAGAAGATTCATGTGGAACCAATCAACAGAAAGGCAGAATATGAGGCGGCGCGGTTTCTGACCCGGGAAGAGGTCACGGCGGCCATGGACCGGGTGGCGGACCAGGTAAGGTGCAATATGGAGTACTTTGGCACCAGATTCCCTTCATCGGCTACCAGGAACCAGGCATACGGGATCATAGACAATATCGAATGGACGGACGGATTCTGGACCGGACTTCTGTGGCTGTGCCACGAGTACACAGGGGAGGATGCCTTTAAGGAGCTGGCTCTTAAAAATGTGGGGTCCTTCCTGAACCGGGTGGAGAAGCGCATTGAGCTGGACCACCATGATCTGGGCTTTCTCTACAGCCTGTCATGTGTGGCCGGATACAAGCTGACCGGTTCGGAGGAGGGCAGGAAGGCAGGGCTTCTGGCAGCCGACAAGCTGATGGAACGGTTTCAGGAAAAGGGCGGTTTCATCCAGGCCTGGGGTGAGCTGGGAGCCAGGGATAACTACCGCCTGATTATTGACTGCCTGCTGAATATCCCGCTTCTGCACTGGGCCTCCCTGGAAACCGGAAATCCTGTATACAGGAACGCGGCGCTGCGGCATTATGAGGCGGCCTGCAACAATGTTATAAGGGATGACGCCTCCGCATACCACACCTTTTATTTTGACCCTGAGACCGGGGAACCTCTTAAGGGCGTTACCAGACAGGGATACAGCGATGATTCGGCCTGGGCCAGGGGCCAGGCATGGGGAATCTACGGTATACCGCTGAATTACAGATACGTTAAGGATGACAGTGCCTTCATTCTGTTTAAGGGCATGACCAATTATTTCCTGAACCGGCTTCCGGAGGATGAGGTGTGCTACTGGGATCTGATATTCACAGACGGTTCAGAACAGCCCAGGGATTCATCAGCGGCAGCCATTGGTGTGTGCGGTATTCACGAGATGCTTAAGTATCTGCCGGAGGTAGAGCCTGATAAGGACACCTACCGCCATGCCATGCACTGTATCCTGCGCTCCCTGATGGAACGCTATACGGCGCCGGAGACAAAAGCTGGAAACCCGGTGCTGCTCCATGGCGTGTATTCATGGCATTCAGGCAAGGGCGTGGATGAGGGCAATATCTGGGGAGACTATTATTACATGGAAGCCCTCATGCGGTTCTATAAGGATTGGAATTTATATTGGTAAAAAACAGGCTTATAACAAGGAGGATATAAAATGGCAGTACCTAATATTGTAGCATTCAGAATTGACGAGAGGCTGATTCACGGACAGGGACAGCTCTGGATTAAAGCTCTTGGCGTGAATACGGTTATCGTTGCAAATGATTCGGCCAGCGAGGATACCATGCAGCAGACATTGATGAAGGCAGTGGTTCCAAAGACCATCGCCATGCGCTTTTTCTCCATCCAGCACACCTGTGACGTAATCATGAAGGCATCTCCGAAGCAGACCATTTTTATTGTCTGCAAGACGCCGGAGGATGCGCTTAAGCTGGCGGCAGGCGGCGTACCTGTGAAGGAAATCAATGTGGGCAATATCCATCACGCTCCGGGAAAGGAGGAAGTGAGCAAGTATATTGCACTGAGCGACGAGGATAAGGCGGCTTTAAGACAGCTGCGTGATACGTATGGAGTCGTCTTTAATACCAGGACAACTGCTTCCGGTGATGACGGAGCAGCCAGGGTGGATTTGAATAAGTATCTTTAATTGGAAAAGACACATTTAAGAGGAGGGAATTATCGTGACAATCAGTATGTTTCAATGTTTGCTAATCGGTCTGTGGACAGCCTTCTGTCTGGCAGGCATGTTGTTCGGAATTTACACCAACCGGTGCCTTGTCATGGCAGCCGGCGTGGGACTTATTTTAGGGGACCTTCCCACCGGCCTGGCCATGGGAGCTGTAGGTGAGCTGGCGTTCATGGGATTTGGCGTATCCCAGGGCGGTTCCGTACCGCCAAACCCCATGGGACCGGGAATTGTGGGAACCATCATTGCTATCACCATGAAGGCTTCCGGTATTGACGTGGGCTCTGCCCTGGCTCTTTCATTCCCCTTTGCGGTGGCTTTCCAGTTTGTGATTACAGCCACCTATACCTTTGCCACAACCCTTACAAGCTATGCATATAAGGCCCTGGACAAAAAGAATTTCCGCGGCTTCAGGATAGCTGCCAATGCGACGGTCTGCGTATTCGCGGTAGTGGGCTTTATTATCGGATTCGGAGGCGCCTTCAGCTCCGAGGGGCTCCAGAAGGTGATTTCCCTGATTCCCGCATGGCTCAGCGCGGGTCTGGGCGTGGCAGGCAAGATGCTTCCCGCCATTGGTTTTGCCATGATTCTCAATGTAATGGCAAAGAAGGAACTGATTCCATTTGTACTGTTCGGCTATATCGCCATTGCCTACCTGAACCTTCCTGTCATGGGAGTGGCTGTAATCGGTACGGCCATTGCGCTGCTTGTATTTTTCCATGCCGGCAAAGAAAACGGAGAATCTGTAGAAGAAGTGGAGGTTGAATTTGAAGATGGCATTTAATCAGCTGGAGAAAAAAGATTATATGAAGACATCCCTGCGGGCCTATTTCCTGCAGAATGGATTTAACTATGGCAATTATCAGGGTCTTGGCTATGCAAATGTGCTTTATCCCGCCCTCCGCAAGATGTACAAGGACGACGATGACAGGCTCCAGGAAGCATTGAAGGAGAATATAGAGTTTTTTAATACCAATATTCACTTTCTTCCGTTTATCACCAGCCTTCATCTGGTTATGCTGGAGAATAAGACTCCTTCCAATGAAATCCGCAACATCAAAATGGCTCTCATGGGACCTCTGGCAGGAATCGGTGATTCTCTTGCCCAGTTCTGCCTGGCGCCGCTGTTTGCAACCATTGGCGCGTCCCTGGCCCAGGACGGCCTGATTATGGGCCCTATCCTGTTCTTTGTGGCCATGAATGTGATTCTTCTGGCCATGAAGCTTCTGACCGGCATGTGGGGATACAAGCTGGGCACCAACATCATCGCCACCCTCAGCACGAAGATGGAACAGATATCCAATATCGCCAGTATGATAGGCGTGACTGTCATCTCCGGCCTTGCTGTAAATTTTGTAAAGATTTCCACACCGATTCAATACGTCGCCAATATGCCGGGAGACCAGCAGAAGGTGGTGGCTATCCAGGAGATGATTGACGCCATTGCCCCCAAGCTTCTTCCTGTATTGTTCACAGGACTTATTTTCTACCTTATAAAGGTGAAAAAGTGGACCACTTATAAGCTGGTCATCCTTACCATTATCCTGGGCGTGGTGCTCTCTGTCCTGAATCTGATTGCTTAGAGTGTATCAGGAGATTGCTTTGGGACACACTCAAAAAAGCGGGGAGGTACCCTTTGACATGTATGCCTGAAGCATGCAGCGGGGGCGCCTCCCTCTCTGTTTTATGAATATTAATGGAACGGGGGATGAAGCAGCCCTCTGAAATGAGAGAAAGACTGAACGGTATAAAAAGGAGTTATCTATGCATGATGAAAGGTATGTACATGTAAGACAAAGAGCAGAGGCCTACGAGGCCTGGTATGAAAAGGAACGTGTGTGCGCCCATATCGCCGGAAACTGCCGGGAGGAGGCGGAGAAAATTCTGGCGCAGGCAGACAGGCTGATGGCGCATACATTTTCGTTTGAGGACAGATGGGATATGGAGCCCTGCCGTGAACCATTTACCCTTAAGGAAATGATATGGGACAGAAGCCCCAACGGGGATCCGGAATGGATTTTCATGCTGAATCGTCACGAGTACATGAATAAACTTCTTATTGCCGGCTGGCTTACCGGCGATAAGGCATATGTGGAAAAGCTAAAATGGTTTCTGTTCCATTGGATTCAGGCAAATCCCATACTTCCTGAAGGAACCGTGACTACCCGGACCATTGATACGGGAATCCGGTGCATGAGCTGGCAGTATCTGCTGCTTCATCTTCTGGGAGAGGGCCTTATGGAGGAAAGAGAAGCCGCAGGAATCCTGGAGAGCATGAAAGAACAGTTTGCCAGTCTGAGGAAAAGGTACATCGGAAAATATACACTCAGCAACTGGGGCGTCCTTCAGACGGCGTCCATCTGCAACGGGTACCTGTGGTTTCACGAATATTTACCTTCAGACGGAACTGAGGACTGGGCCTGGCAGGAACTGGAACGTCAGATTGGGCTCCAGGTACTGGATGACGGAGCCCACTGGGAGCAGTCCATGATGTATCATATGGAGGTGCTTCTTGCCTGCATGAAGCTGCTGGCCTCCTGCCGGGCCTGGGTCCGGATTGAAAACAGGACGGAATTTTGGCGCGATACAGACTGGCTGGAGAAGGCCGTTGACAGGATGAGCCGTTATGTGCTTTTCGCCTCGGGACCGGATCATTTACAGATAGCCCAATGTGACAGCGATGTTACCGATGTGAGGGATGTGATGGTGAAGGCGGCTGTCCTTACCGGGGACGGCAGGTACAGGTATGCGGGATATGATACCGCGGACCTGGACAGTGCCTGGATGTTTGGAAGCGCCGGAGTCACCGGGTACAGTGCCATGGCGGGCAGGAAACCGGAGAGCCTGTCCCTGGCTGCAGCGGATGCCGGGCATATATTTTTTAGAAGCAGCTGGGAGGAGGACAGCCATTTCACCTATATGAAATGCGGTCCCCTTGGAAGCGGGCACGGACATGCGGATTTGACTCATATATCGCTGCATTACAGAGGCTGTCCCATACTGGTGGACAGCGGCAGGTATTCCTATGTGGAGGAGGAACCGCTGCGCCCGTTTCTCAAAAGCGCCCAGGCCCACAATGTATGTGTCATAGACGGAGAGTCTCATGGAAGGCCCAGGGGGTCATGGGGGTATGACAGCTTTGGACAGAGCTTTAAAAATTATTACAGGGAACAGGGCCCGGTCCATTACGGGGAAATGGCTTATCACGGATGTCTCATGTCAGGCGCGCATTATCTGGTCATCCGCAAGGTGATGGCGGTGGACCAGGGAATCTGGATGATTGTCAATGATATACGCTGCGATGGCGGTCATGAGGTGAAAGAGTATTATCATCTGGACAGTGCCGTACAGGGAACCCCCATGGGGACAGGAACGGACGGGGCCGGGGAATGCTGGAGACTGTGTTCCGGCGGGGATGATGCAATGACGGTGCTGGGCTCCCGCCCCTTTGAGGCAGTGCCCTGCGTCATATCCAAACAGTATAACCAGAAAGAGAAAAGCACCTGTCTGGTCAGGAAAACCGGATTTACAGACCGCATCACAGACTGGACCTGTCTGTTTGGAGAAGGGACAGAGGCTGAAAAAACCCAGGTTTTCCAGTACGGAAGCAGCCGGCCGGAGACGGAGGAACAGGTGACGGCCATGAGCTTTTGCCTCTCGCCGGATGAATCCTGGGATTTCCTTGTGTGGAATCAGGAAACGTGGCAGGGCGGTAAAATTCACGATTGCAGAGGGGTGCCGGTTTATGCCAAGGCAGCGGCCATTCACACCATAAATGGGAACACGACACTTTACCGATTGAGGATTTAATGGTATATTTATAAGAGCGATGCAGGATGAGGCGGGTGGAGGTCAGAATGAAGAAGTTGACAATTAATGAGATTGCTGAACGGGCGGGTGTTTCAAAGACAACAGTGTCCTTCTATCTCAACGGCAAGATTAATAAGATGTCTGAGGAGACCAAACAGAGAATACAGCATATCATTGATGAGACCGGATATGAGCCAAGTGCTGCGGCCAGAGCCATGAAGGCCAAGAGCAGCGGCGTGGTGGGGGTCATACTGGCGGACACGTCGGAGGGATACTGCGCCAGGGCTCTCAAAGGAATTGAGGAGGCTGCCAGCGCCCTGGAATACCAGATTGTGGTGGGAAACAGCGGTCTGGCCTTCCAGCACGAGAAGGATTACGTGGAACGCATGCTCAGGCTGGGAGTTGACGGTTTTATAGTCCAGTCCACCTACCGTTTCGGCATGCTGGCCTCAGACCTGGAAAAAAAGAAAAAGCCCATCGTATATCTGGATGCCAAGCCCTATGATTTCAAGGGACGGTATGTGAAAAGCAACAATTATGACTGCGTGTACCAGGTGATTTCGGAATGCATCAGGAAGGGATATGAGAACTTTCTCATGATTTCAGACGGTGATTCCAACATCAGCGCAGGTTTTGAGAATACCCAGGGATATAAGGATGCCATACAGGACGCCCGGAAGGAGGGGGCCACCCAGTACCTGCAGGAGGGCGTAAAGTCCGATCAGGTCTACGAAATGCTGAAGGACCAGATAAGCCTGGATAAAAAGACGCTGATTTATGTTGCCAGTCCGGGACTTTTGCAGGTGGTGTACCAGGCGATCCGCAGGTACCCGGACTATATGAGGCTGTTTCCGGACACACTGGGCCTGATCGGATTTGACGCAGAGGGATGGACCCGGATGACTACCCCGGTCATATCGGCCATCATCACGCCCGCTTATCAGGAAGGGGTCAGAGCCATGGAAGAGCTGGCTGACATCCTGGACGGCAAGAAAACAGATGGGGAAGTGGTATTTAAGAATATAGTCAAGTGGAGGGAAACCACCCTTTGACATTTTAATGTAATATGAGTCTGTGAAATGACGATGTCCGTGTGCCGGGACATCTGATTGGATGATATGGGAGCCGGTATAAGGAAACTTATTTTGGCTCCTGTTATTTTGGAAAATATTTATCAATTGTTTAGAAAGAAGTCAGAGTTTTTAAATATAATTGTTACCCGGTCTGCTATACTGTAGCAAATGAAACGGACTGGACAATAAAGGAAATTCTGGGCTTACTTTTTAATTCCCGCATACACGGTGTTATTTACAAGAGGATATAATTGGTTTACCACCAATTTTTCCGTTATTGGCAATTTTAAAGATACCCCAATCACCTATTGACATAAAAAAGGGATTTACATATAATAAGGCTAGAAAAAACGTGCTTTTCCAGTGGACATACACGTAATTTAGCCACTAAGAGAGAGTATATGGCACAGCGGTGTTATGACTCTCTCTTTCAATATTAGGGAGGATTATCATGCCGGTATTTGATTTCAGCGATACACCCAAAAAGGAAGAGGAGCCCCAGTGCACCTATACGGTATACTGCTCCGGCGAGGCGGCTGCCTCCCCGGAGAAGCCCATGCTTGTTCTGGATAACAGCAGCCGGGACTGGAAGCACCATTCCTGCGGCGTATTTACAAATCAGGCCAAACGGACGGCCTTTGAATTCAAGGAGGAGGACGGGACCATCAGCGCTGATATCCTGCGGGTTGACGCACGCTTCATCAGTCTGCTGCGCTGGCTGGGAGAGAACCATATCAGTGTCCGCCTGTCCGGCCAGAACCGCGGGGACGGATACGCGGTCTATAAGATTCGGGAGGTGGCCTTTGGCGGCGGGACCAAGCTTTCCGCTGAAGACGGATTTCTCCAGTTTATGATTGACAGGCTGCTGGCAAGCAGCGCGCCGGAGACGGAACTGGCGGAAGAGGACCTGGAGGAAATCGGGGACGATATGAAGCTGACCAGTCTCCAGAGTCTTTCTGATTTTATGAACTGCGCCGGCAGAACGCTGCCTGACAACATACGAATCTGGGCCCGCCGGAATCTGGCGGTAGCCCGATCCCATGAAGTGACTCCGGAGGAGAGGCGCCATGCGCAGCGCGCCCTTTCCATTATGATGAACATACAGTGGAAAAACCACTATTTTGAGTCCATTGATCCAAGGGAGGCTCGGCGGATTCTGGATGAGGAGCTGTACGGTATGGAACGGGTCAAGCAGAGAATCATAGAGACCATCATACAGATTAACCGTACCCATACCCTTCCCGCATACGGCATGCTTCTGGTGGGTCCGGCAGGCACCGGAAAGTCACAGATTGCCTATGCGGTAGCCAGGATTTTAAAGCTTCCGTGGACGACCCTGGATATGAGCTCCATCAATGACCCGGAACAGCTCACCGGCAGTTCCCGTATCTATTCAAATGCCAAACCGGGCATCATTATGGAAGCCTTCTCCATGGCGGGAGAATCCAACCTTGTCTTTATTATCAACGAACTGGATAAGGCGTCAGCGGGAAAAGGCAACGGCAATCCCGCCGATGTGCTGCTGACCCTCTTAGACAATCTGGGATTTACGGACAATTACATAGAATGTATGATTCCCACCGGCGGCGTCTATCCCATTGCCACGGCAAACGATAAGAGCCAAATCAGTGCGCCCCTTATGTCGCGTTTTGCAGTGATTGATATTCCGGATTATACACCGGAGGAGAAGAAAATCATATTTTTCAGGTATGCCATGCCAAAGGTTTTAAGACGCATGGGACTGCACGAAAATGAATGTGTGGTGACTGAAGAGGCACTGGACGCGGTCATAGAAAAATACGCGGACACCACAGGAATCCGGGATTTGGAGCAGGCCGCAGAGCATATGGCTGCCAACGCCCTCTACCAGATAGAAGTGGAACACGTCCCAGCGGTGGTGTTTGACGGGAATACGGTGCGGGGGCTGCTGGGGTAGGGATTATTCCTGTTCCGGCGTGTATACAGGAAGCTTATTATAAAGACTGCCGGGTGTGTGACGGATACAGGGGCAGCGGCGCGGGGGAAGCGCTTCATGGATAAACAGGGAGAACAGAGAGGGTGTAATATGTATTATACGACAGATTATGCATCGCCGGTTGGCGGGATTAAGCTGGCTGCTGACGGTGAAAGACTGGTTGGGCTATGGCTGGAAGGACAGAAATATTTTGCCGGTACTGTAAAAGAAGAGATGACTGAGGACCGGGAACTTGGTATTTTTAAACATACGAAGGACTGGCTGGACCGCTATTTTGCGGGAAAGAAGCCGGTACCCTCAGAGCTTTTGCTGGCTCCTCCGGGCGGAGAATTCCGGCAGGGAGTGTGGGAAATTCTCTGTCAGATTCCTTACGGCCAGCTCACTACATACGGCGATATTGCAAAGAAAATGGCGGTGAGGATGAACAGGGAAACCATGTCTGCCCAGGCAGTGGGTGGAGCTGTGGGCCACAATCCCATTTCCATCATCATCCCGTGCCACCGGGTAGTAGGCACAACCGGCAGTCTGACCGGATATGCCGGGGGCATTGATAAAAAGATATGGCTGCTGAAGCATGAAGGTGCGGATATGGAAGGCTTGTTCATGCCTAAGAGAGGGACGGCGCTTTAAGGATAAGGGTATGTCTTGAGAAAGGTTGTTCTGATTATCGTAGCACAAATGGACCGGCAGTTTCCTGACGGCCCATCCAGTATGAGAAAAGTTGTATGAAAAGCATTAAGCTTTATAAATTGAATATAGCATCAATGTATGAATAAGATATGAACAGGAACGAATTTTTTTGTATTTTATCAACTGTTTTGCCGACCATTTTGCCCATACTTTTCTGAACGGTTCATGACCAAAGCATGGATATGAATTATAATAGAATATACAGTCCTATAAAAAGGGATTGACAGCAAAAACAGGATATAGCATAAAGAAATGGAACAGACGCTGGCTGCTCTCGTGAATGTGGAGCAGCTTATAAAGGAGGCAGGAGGAGACAGGATAAATCTGCGGACGCGGAGGGCTGTGGAAGCTGGATTACAAAGCGCCGGCATCCAGTCCGGAGCTGATAGACCGAGATACATGGGGAATCTTCCGTTACAGGGCGTTCATGCCGCTGTCAGACGAGGGCTGGCAGGATATTACCCCTGGGGAGGGCATGACACCGGTCATCCGGTTCTCCGAGAATGTCCTGCGTAAGATGGACTATCGGATTCTGGAGGCCAGGGCAGAGTTGGCCGCCAAAGGCGTTTACTGCGAACATACCACGGCGGCAGCCTGGATGAGGCTAAGGGTAAAAGGTGAGCTCCGCCCCAATCCTTTACATGCTCCATTACGGGCATGAAGCTTTGCCCAAGGTCTGTCAGTGAATATTCTACCCTGGGAGGAAGCTCTTTATAATCATAACGGATACAGGATTTCAATTTCCCACTTATCTCCAAGGACGCTTCTTTCGGTTTACTTATGAATAATAACCAACAGGAGGAGAAAAAGATATGGAATCAGTGGTTTTTTATTTTTCAGCAACCGGAAATAGCCTGCGTATTGCGAGATTTATGGCGGAAAGGATGAATGGGCGTTTGCTTCCCATGTCAAAATACAGGGGAGCGGTATGCAACAGCCGGAATTTCTGAACCGCTGCGGGCACTGTGTGGCGTGTATCAACTGTTGCCCCCAACATGCAATCCAGTGGAAACATGCCACACAGAAGCGGGTGCGCTGCCAGAATCCCGGCGTGTCCGTCAGTGACATCATAGATGGTATGGGAAATGCAGAATATTCTACAAAAAATAACAGCTTTCCAATAACACTCCGAGATTGTGCAGAATCCAAATTCAGTATATAATAAGTATGCTTTATTATGAATATTGGAGGAAGAAAGAAATGACATTTACTTACCCGGCGGTATTTATGCCTCATAAAAACGATAAAGGCTACCATGTAACATTTCCGGATTTGCAGTGTTGCGAGGCGGACGGACCGGACCTGGAGGATGCGGTGGAGCATGCCAGAGAGGCGGCTTACAACTGGCTCTATCTGGAGATTGAGGAGAAAACTTTTGAGTTTCCTCCCCAGACCCATGTGGAGGATATCAGGCTGGAGGAAGGGGAGTTTCTGAAACAGATCATGGTGACAGTGAAGCTGCTTCCGGATAATGATTAATTTTATTGCTTTTTTTTACATTAAGTGGTAGGATAAATCATATCGAGTTAAGAACAACTGGTGCCGCTGTCTGTCGCTGGCAGACAGCGGGTAATAGGGAAACAGGTGGAAATCCTGTACGATCTCGTCACTGTAAGTAAGGAGCGCATGGTTCATGTCAAGGACAGTCACTGATTCGTTTGAATTGGGAAGGCGGTCATGCGTGTTGATATACGAGTCAGGAAACCTGCCAGTTGTTGGTACAGGAATATATTTCCAGATCACGAGTAATTGGTTGTACCGATTTACGGTGTTTCGGCCGCGGATTTCTGACTCAGACGGTAACGGATTTTTACGCAGGGGAAGCTGTGCCCGGACGGAAGGGGATTCCTTCGGAGCATGGATACGCTGCGTATTACATATCTGCAGAAAAACACATATCGGCTGACATCTTCCGGAATACGCCTATGCGCGTGCAGACTGCTGTTTGGGATTCATCAGATACAGGCGGCATATTCCTCTACCTTTCTTTGACCGATGAGGTTATATAAAACAAGGAGGAAAGAGAAGATGAAAATGAAAAAACTGGCAGTATTATTTGCGGCGGCAGCCCTGACAACAGTGACCGCGGCCGGCTGTTCCAGCGGACAGAAGGAAACAGCCGCAGAGACAACCAAGGAGACTGAGGCAGCGGCCACTGCTGAGGCAACAACAGCGGCAGAGACGGAAGCAGCGGAGACAACAGAAGAGGCCGCAGAAGCAGCTGCCGAGGCGGACGAGGAGAATTACGATACCGGGGATGCATCTAAGGATAATACCAGGAATCAGGATGAGATCGGTGAAAATGAACTTCTGGTAGTCAGCTTTGGTACCAGCTACAATGACAGCAGACGTCTGACCATTGGCGCCATTGAGGACGCTATTGAGAAGGCATTTCCTGACTTTGCCGTAAGAAGAGGATTTACCAGCCAGATTATTATTGACCACGTAAAATCCCGGGATGACGTTGCCATTGACAATGTGGGCGAGGCCCTTGACCGCGCGGAAAAGAACGGCGTCAGGAATCTTGTGATTCAGCCTACCCATCTGATGAACGGGCTTGAGTATACGGATTTGGTCAATGAGGTGGCGGAGTATTCGGATGCATTTGAGAAAGTGGCAATCGGAAAGCCGCTTCTCACCACAGATGATGATTTCAGGGCAGTGATGAAGGCCATCACAGAGGCAGCTGCCCGGTATGATGACGGCGAGACAGCTATCTGCTTCATGGGGCATGGCACTGAGGCAGATTCTAACCAGGTATACGCAAAAATGCAGGACATGCTCACGGAGGCAGGCTATAGAAATTACTATGTGGGTACCGTGGAGGCGGCGCCAGGCCTGGATGACGTCCTGACAGCAGTGAAGGAAGGAAGCTACAAGAAGGTAGTACTGGAACCGCTGATGATCGTGGCAGGCGACCATGCTAACAACGACATGGCAGGAGACGAAGAGGGCTCCTGGAAGATCGCCTTTGAGGACGCGGGCTATGAAGTGACATGCCTTGTTAACGGACTGGGCGAACTGGAAGCAATTAAACAGCTCTTTGTAGAACACGCTCAGGCAGCGGTTGACAGTCTGACAAAGTAAATCAGAAAGATAAATGGGCGGTCGGGGCAATTTGCTGATCGCCCTTTTGAAGGTGGGGAGATTGGAAATGAAATTCAGGAAAATGAACTTGGCTGCCCTGCTGCTTGTGGTGGGGCTGTCCGCCGGAACTCTTTCAGGCTGCGGAAAGGAGGCGCCGGCCGCCGCCGCTGCAGACATTGCCCGGGAAGCCGGTTCTCAGGCAGAGGATAAGCAGACAGAGGATAGGCAGACAGAGGATGGGCAGACAGGGGATGACCCGGCAGAGCGCGCCCGGGCAGGAGACACCGGAAGCCAGGAGACAGGCAGCCGGATGGATGTAGCGCAAGACGGAATGGTACCGGTTCTGGCAGATGCAATAAAAGATGGGGTCTATGAGATTAAGGTGGACTCCAGTTCCAGCATGTTCCAGATTACGGAGTGTGAACTTACGGTGCGGGATGGAGCCATGAGTGCAGTTATGACCATGAGCGGAACCGGGTATCTGAAACTGTATATGGGAACAGGCGCTGATGCGGAGCGGGCTCCTGATGCGGATTTTATTCCATTTGCGGAAAACGCGGATGGGAAGCATACTTTCAAGGTACCGGTGGAAGCGCTGGACAAGGGGATTGACTGCAGTGCGTTCAGTAAGAAAAAGGAAAAATGGTATGACCGTGTGCTGGTATTCCGTGCCGACTCCCTTCCGGCAGAGGCGTTTGCAGACGGTAGGGTGGCTGCCGCGGAGAGCCTCAAGCTGGAGGATGGTTTCTATACAGTGGCAGTCAGGCTGGAGGGCGGTTCAGGCCGGGCATCTGTGGAGACGCCGGCGGCACTCCGGATTGAGGACGGCAAGGCTTTTGCAACCATTATCTGGAGCAGTTCCAACTATGATTATATGAAGGTCGGGGGCGAGAAGTTTGACCTGGTGAACACGGAAGGGAATTCTTCCTTTGAGATTCCGGTCAGCGCCTTTGACTGGAAGATGCCGGTCATAGCGGATACCATAGCCATGAGCGAGCCTCATGAGGTGGAATATACCCTGGTGTTTGATTCAACGACAATAAAAAGGGCTGAATGATGAGACGAAAAAAGATAGTGACGGCGGCTGCCGCCGCAGGAATCCTGATGGCGGTGATATGCGCAGACTGTTCGCCGGGCGGGCGGGCTGAGACAGGACGGACGGCGGCGGGACAGACGGCGGCCGGGCAGACAATGGCCGGGCAGACGGCCTCGGATGAGGATCCGGAAGCTGCCCCGGAAAGCTGGAGCAGCAAAAAGATAACCAGGAGTATGGAACTTCTCTATGCGGACCAGTTTTCAGTGGATTATTACGATGGCGGCTACCCGATGATTACCATAAAGGACAGCGGCCGCTATCTGGTGGTGCCGGAAGGGAAATCAGAGCCCTCCGGTCTTCCGGGCGATGTGGCTGTCATAAAACAGCCGCTGAAGAATATTTATCTGGCGGCAACATCAGCAATGGACCTGTTCTGCAGCCTGGATGGAACGGACCGGATTACACTGTCCGGGACAGATGCTTCCGGTTGGTACATAGAGGAGGCCAGGTCAGCCCTGGAGGATGGCAGAATGCTTTATGCGGGCAAATACAACGCGCCGGATTATGAGCGGATATTGTCCATGTCCTGCGACCTGGCCATAGAATCCACCATGATTTATCATTCCCCGGAAGTAAAGGAACAGCTGGAACAGCTGGGGATACCGGTTCTGGTGGAGCGCTCCAGCTATGAGAGCCATCCCCTTGGCAGGATGGAGTGGCTGAAATTATATGCCGTGCTGCTGGGCCGGGAGGAACAGGCAGAGCGCTGTTTTGACGACCAGGTAAGGCAGCTGTTACCTGTGATGAACCAGGAGAATACCGGGAAGACAGCAGCATTTTTCTATATCAGCAGCAACGGCTATGTCAATGTGAGAAAGTCCGGGGATTATGTGGCCGAAATGATTGCCCTGGCCGGAGGAACCTATGTCCCGCAGGGACTTGCGGGAAATGAAAATGCATTGTCCACCATGAACATGCAGATGGAAAGCTTTTATGCCGCTGCCAGGGATGCGGATTACATTATTTACAACAGCACCATAGACGGGGAACTGGACAGCCTGGACCAGCTTTTGGATAAAAGCAGCCTCCTGGCTGATTTTAAGGCTGTGAAGGAGGGAAATGTGTGGTGCACGGAAAAAAGCCTGTTCCAGGAAACCATGGGGCTGGGGGATATGATTCTGGATATCCACCGGATATTGACAGAGAAGGAGCCGGAGGGATTAAGGTATATGCACCGGCTGCGCTAGGGGGCGTTTGAAAACGCATTCCCGCCCGGCAAAGATACATGGCGGTCCCATGGGCTGCCGGAAAAAGGAGTTATGCCAATGCCAAAAGGTATCTACACAAAATATAGCATTTCATTTGCCCTTTTGGCAGCCATGATGTGCGTATTATTTATCTGGAACATTAATTCCGGCAGTGTGCATCTGTCCGTGGAGGAAATCGGTGAAATCCTGCTCAGAAGAACCGGGGAGGACACCTCATACCATATTGTGTGGGATATACGCCTTCCCCGGATTCTTTCGGCTGTGATACTGGGCGGAGCCTTGTCCGTATCCGGTTTCCTACTGCAGACGTTTTTCGCAAATCCCATCGCAGGGCCATTTGTGCTGGGGATTTCATCCGGCGCAAAACTGGTGGTTTCCCTTGTGATGATTGTCCTGCTGGGAAGGGGAATCTCCATCGGCTCGGCCGGGATGATTCTGGCTGCTTTTGCAGGCTCCATGATTTCCATGGGATTTGTGCTGATGATTTCCGGTAAGGTAAAGAAGATGTCCATGCTGGTTATCTGCGGTGTAATGATTAGCTATATCTGTTCCGCCATAACGGATTTTGTGGTGACATTTGCGGACGACGCCAACATTGTCAATCTTCACAACTGGTCCATGGGCAGCTTTTCAGGTACCTCATGGGAGAATGTAAGGGTCATGACAGCAGTGATTTTCCTGGCGCTGCTCCTTGTCTTTCTCATGGCAAAGCCCATTGGCGCTTACCAGATGGGAGAGGTCTATGCCCGGAACATGGGGGTGAACATCCTGCGGTTCAGGGTGGCCCTGATTCTGCTGTCCAGCATTCTTTCGGCCTGTGTGACTGCATTTGCCGGGCCCATATCCTTTGTGGGCATTGCGGTTCCACACCTGGTGAAAAGCCTGTTTAAGACGGCAAAGCCCATACTCATGATTCCGGGCTGCTTCCTGGGCGGTGCTGTGTTCTGCCTGTTCTGCGATTTGGCGGCCAGGACGGTCTTTGCGCCCACAGAACTCAGCATCAGCTCCGTGACAGCTGTTTTCGGCGCGCCCATTGTCATCTATATGATGGTGCACAACCGTAAGAACATGTAGTGAGCGGGAAGGATGGGGACCGGGCAGCGGGAAAATAGAACAGCGGGAGAGACAGAGAGGCGGATTTCATGGAAGAAAATTACATATTGACTGAAAATATGACCGTGGGATACGGCGGTATACCTCTTATAAGGCAAATCGGGATTCATGTGAGACCAGGCGAAATTGTAACCCTGATTGGTCCAAACGGGGCTGGCAAATCCACCATTCTCCGAAGCGTAATCCGGCAGCTGGGGCTGTTGGAAGGGGCTGTATATCTGGATGGCACGCCCATGCAGCAGATGGGGGAGAGGGAGATTGCAAAGCGGATGTCCATTCTGATGACAGAACGGATTCACCCTGAACTTATGACCTGTGAGGATGTGGTCAGCACCGGCCGTTACCCGTATACCGGAAGAATGGGCATACTGACCGCAGAAGACAGAAAAAAGGTCAGGGAGGCCATGGAGCTGGTTCACGCATGGGACCTGGCCCGGCGGGATTTTTCGGAGATAAGCGACGGGCAGAAGCAGCGCATCCTTCTGGCGCGGGCCGTGTGCCAGGAACCCAGGGCTATTGTGCTGGACGAACCCACTTCTTTCCTGGATATCCGGCATAAGCTGGAGCTTCTGACGATTCTCAAGGACCTGGTTCATGAGAAGATGGTGGCAGTGCTTATGTCCCTTCATGAGTTGGACTTAGCGCAGAAATTATCGGATTATATTGTCTGCGTAAACGGGGAATACATTGAACGGTGCGGTACACCGGAAGAAATCTTTACATCCTCTTATATTACCAGTCTGTACGGAATTACGAAAGGCAGCTATCATGCCGAGCTGGGCTGCCTTGAGATGGAACCGGTGAGGGGAACGCCCCAGGTGTTCGTCATAGGCGGAAACGGAAGCGGAATCCCGGTGTACAGGAAGCTGCAGCGCATGGGAATTCCTTTTGCCGCAGGAATCCTCCACGAAAATGATATGGATTACCCCATTGCCGTTGCATTGGCTGCAAAGGTGATATCGGAAGCCCCCTTTGAACTGATTCGGGAGGAGACGTATGAGCGGGCAGCTGCGGTTATGGAGTCCTGCGGCCAGGTCATCTGCTGTCTGAAGGATTTCGGGACTGTAAATGAGAAGAACCGGAAACTGGCTGAGCTGGGCAGGGATAAGCCGGAACCGTGCGGGTTTTCCTGAAACAGGCTCCGGATTTCATTTACGGATGTAATGATTAGACGATATAATGATAAGGCAGGGACGGATATAAAGTTTGAAAAACCAATGGAGGAGCATCTGAAAGTATGGTATGATTCTACCAGAGCGTGTCTGGAAACTGCTTTTACGTCAGATGGCGGGAATGAATTTTCAGACACGCTCCGTAAAAAGTAAAATGTCAAAGCAGGACAGGTGAAGTTAGAATGATTACATTAAAGGAAATCGCAGCAGAGGCAGGCGTCAGTATGACCACTGTGTCGAATGTACTGCATGGAAAAGCAAAGAAGGTTTCTCCGGAAGTGGAAGAGAGAATAAAAAAGCTTTTGGTCAAATACAACTATATCCCCAGATTCGGGCTGAATGCCCTGACCAACAAGGACTCTAAAATCATCAGTATTCTTGTCAATACGCCGGATTTCGTGGAGCGGACCCCTTACGAACGTCCCTTTTACGGAAATATCATTGGTGAGCTTGAAAGCATGCTGAGAAAAAGAGGGTATTATATCATGCTCTTTTCTTCCAAGAACATACCCGAAATCATGAAAATGACCATGGGATGGAATGTGGATGGAATCATATCCATCTCCATGCCGGCCAAATATTATAAGCAGATTGGCAAACAGACGGGAAAGCCCATTGTATCCATTGATATGAACGAATACGACCCGGCAAAGATA
>UMEM01010722.1_pt1 | contig 68691 bp, 64 predicted proteins | sample 1964761 | NCBI WGS metagenome assembly UMEM01 (sample SAMEA4836021, study PRJEB28245) | human gut metagenome | biome: gut microbiome; material: fecal sample | place: Denmark | collected 2008 | reverse complement strand
TTGTGGCTCTGGAGGCCCAGGGTTCGAATCCCTGTATCCACCCGTATTTCCCTGGGAAGCAGTTCCCGGGGCTTTTTTGTATTTTACGAAAGGTTAGATTTGAAAAAGTACGGGGAACATGTTACACTGAGAACAGAAATAGGTAAGAATTCTTTGCGTATTTTATCTGCATCGGAGGAAACTGATGCGAGGAGGAATGAAAATGGGAAGAATCCGCACCAGAAAACGAGAAATGTCAGAGCGGCATAAAAATGCGATGACATATGCGCTGAAAAAAATACAGCAGTCACCGATCGCTGTATATATGAAAAATGTAATCGACAAATATTTTAAACCGGAAACAGAAGAAGAACAGACAGAATATGATATCCATATGCGTACGCACAATTTGAACAAGCTGATGCGCTTTCTGGATCAGAGAATGGGATTGAACTTTGATCGCGAAGTGAAAGCGGAAATGCAGATCATTAACGGATATTATTTTACAGCGAGATATCCGGGAGATGAGAGTATTGAGGTGACGAAGGAAGACCTGGATGTATGTGCGGATGCAGTGGAACATTGTCGGGAAAGCATTCTGAAGATGATTCGGGAAATAGAAAATGAACTTAATGAAAATGAAAAAAGCTGAATTTCCATAATAGAAATTCAGCCTTTTTTCGCTGGCCCAGCGGGATTCGAACCCTCGAGTGCAGGAGTCAAAGTCCTGTGCCTTACCGCTTGGCGATGGGCCATTGCCATAACAGTAATATTCTATCATAAGACTTCAAAAAAAACAAGCAGAGGATTATTGGTGCATGATTAAGAAAAAGGAGATAAAAGCTGTGGAAAACTCGGAGAAAAAAGGTATAGTCTGTAGAAAGACGCGCGGTGATCTGGCAAGAGAACTATTTAAGGAAGGTTACAACTGCTCCCAGGCAGTGACACTGGCGTTTACGGATGAACTGGAGGCGCGCGGAATCAGCAGAGAGATGGCGGCAGGCTTGGCATCCTCGTTTGGCGGTGGTCTCGGAAGACTTCGGGAGGTATGTGGCTGTGTCAGCGGAATGGCACTGGTCTGTGGGGCTCTGGAAGGCTATACAGACCCGAAAGCGGCAGAGGAGAAGCAGGATCACTATAAAAAAATTCAGGAGCTTGTAACGGCGTTTAAGGACGAGAACGGCAGCTATATCTGCCGGGAACTTTTAGCGGGGATCAATTCGGATACAACTCCGGTTCCGGAGGCGAGAACGGAGAGCTACTATAAAAAACGCCCATGCGCAGAGCTCGCAGCCTGTGCAGCGGATATTCTGGAGAGATATCTGGAAGAGATTCAGAAATAATAAAATCAACTTTAAGCGAAAAATGACCCGCCGCAAAAGCGACGGGTCATTCTGCCTTTATATTTTACACGGTAAGCTTTGTAAGCTGCTCTGCTCTGAATTAGAGGATTCCAGCCGGAAGAGCAACGCCTACGCCCGGTCCGAACGGAAGTCCGATGGACATCCAGATAACAACTACGATGATCCATGCGATCTGAAGAACGATGGACATCGGAATCATGTTGGAGATCAGAGTACCGATCTTGAGGTCCGGAACATACTTTGTCTGAGCAACACTTAAGATCATCCAGATATATGCGGACATCGGTGTCCAGCAGTTGAACGGGGAGTCACCGATTCTGTAAAGTAACTGTGTGAAGCCCGGATGATAACCGAGGAGCATGAACATCGGAACGAAGATCGGAGCGAAAATAGCCCACTTCGCGGAACCGGAGGATACGAAGATGTTGACGAAGGAGCAGAGGATGATGAAAGCTACACAGAGCGGAATGCCTGTGAAACCTGCAGCCTCGAGACCATCAGCACCTGCGATCGCAAGGAGTGTACCAAGCTTTGTCCAGTTGAATAAGCCCTGGAACTGTCCACAGAAGAAGCAGAACAGAACGTAGGATCCCATAGCAGCCATCTGCTTGGACATTGCTTTGTTAACGTCAACTGCGTTCTTGAAGGTACCAGCTGTGAAGCCGTATGCAAGACCGCAGAGACAGAACAGAACGAACAGGATCGGGATCAGGCCCTTTAAGAGCGGGGATCCGATAAACGCACCGTTCTCGCCGGAAAGAAGACCGGTGAAGAATCCGATTGCAATGATGATGATGTAGATGATCGCGGTAAGACCTGCAGCATTAAGACCTTTCTTCTGCTGCGGAGTAACTTCTTCAAGTTTTGCTTCTCCGGCACCCTCGTATTTTCCGAAACGCGGCTCGATCATATGTACGGAACAGAATCCGATAACTGCTGCGCAGAGGAAGGTGGAGAAGATCATGAAGAACCAGTTACAGGTCGGGTCAACCTGGAATGTTGTATCCGGGATGAATGCTTTGATCGCATCGTTTGTAAGACCCTGTAACAGAGTATCAGTACCGGCAACCATCAGGTTCGCTGTGAAACCGGCCTGAGCACCTGCGTAACCAACCATCATACCAACTACCGGGTGTTTGCCAACGCCCATGTAAACGATAGCAGCCATCGGCGGGATAACGACCATTGCGGTATCGGAAGCGATGTTTCCGACTGTACCGACGAATGCGATTACATACGGGATCATAGATGCCGGAACGTTCTTTAAGGAACTGTTCAGCATGGAGATCAGCATTCCGGACTCCTCACAGAGACCGATACCGAGTGTCATTGTGATAACCAGACCTAACGGAGCGAAACCGGTAAAGTTCTTTACCATGTTGCCTAAGATCCAGTCAACGCCGTCTTTGGAGAACAGGTTCGCAGATGTTACAACCTCTCCGGAAGCCGGGTTTGTAAGGGCAACGCCCATTACACTGAAGATGCAGCCGATGATGGCTGTGATAAGGAAGAGCCAGCAGAACAGAATCGCTGGCGGCGGCAATTTGTTACAAACTTTTTCGATACCATCAATCAGTTTGTCCACGCCGGTTTTCTTAGCGGTAGTGTTTTCACTCATTTGAAAAACCTCCTGTAAACTTAATTTACGGGACCTAAACCCCCGAGATCCCGCTTACATGGATATTATACTATAAATGGTTCGAAAAAGCTATATATTTTTTATAAAGTGTTTATGATTTTTATTTTTAAATTAGAAAACTGAAAAAAAGCCCGGAGATTTCGCTAAATGGAATGATAAATATTTGGTAAAAATGCACAAATCAGGAAATGGCGATCATGAGAAGATTATTGCGTTTATAGTGGTTTCGTGTTAAGATAAAGTATCGTGCATGAAACGTGATGACAGATAATAAAGGAATCCTGCCTGACGGATTCAAAAAAGACTGTCAGTGGCAGCAAGTGCCAATGTGCGGTTAATTGAATACCTGGGAGGATAAAATATGTTTGGTGGAAACTTTCAGACATGGAAACTTCATTCGGCGCAGGACTACTTTATGTTCTTTGCCTACATACTGGCCGGTGTGCTGGTGTTCTGGCTGATCGCGAAGCACATGAACAAACAGCGGAACCACGAAAAGGCTGTAGAAAAGGTCTCTGCGCGGCTGAAAAAGATCTGCGGAAAGCCCGGTGAGGTTTTAAAGAACGCGACTTTAAATCTGCCGGAAGGGAAAATGACGTTTGACGCGGTCCTTATGGATAAGAGAGGCGTTTATCTTGTAAGAACTTACGGCTGGGGAATTAAGATATACGGAACTCCGGACGGAGCAATGTGGCGGCGAGAAGACGCAAAGAGAAAAGAGGAGTTTGAAAATCCGCTTCTGGAGCTGAAAAAGGGCGCGGCGGAGATCACAAAGGTGATGGAAGAAAACGGAGTTCAGAACCTGAAGGTGATGCCGATGGTCGTATTCGCGGACAACTTCCAGACTCCGGAGCTATATCTCGGATATGGTTCTTTCTCTACAACGTATCAGGAATTAAAGAGCTGGTATAAAAAACAGTCGGGCGTAAAAGAAGTACAGTACGATTACGATAAGGTTTCTTCCGTTATAAAAGGACTTGCAAAATAAAAAACGGAAGATGAAAAGAAAGCGGGCAGTTCCGGAATGGAGCTGCCCATGCTTTTTTATGTAACAGGAAATTCCGAGGAATTTCCTGTTACATAAAAAGGCACTAACGTGCCAAAGATGCGCACTCGCGCGAAGATGTAGATTGTCGCAAGCGACCGCGCGAGGCGCGAGAATGTGCCAAGGCACATTCTTTTTTAGCGAAATACTTTTATACCTTATGTTATTAATATAAACCGAATAATTTTAAAAATTCAGACAGAACAAAAATGAAGCCGAAGAGGTCCGGACAGGGAACCGGATAAAGCCGCGGTATTTTCTTGCGGAGATGGCAGATCCATGTTAAGATGATTGAGTAAGATTTGCGATGCAGGACCCGGAAAAGAGGTCTTTGCAGCAGGAAAAACAGGAGGGGTTAGCAGATGATTAACGAAAAGAGACTGCTCGACACATTCATTGGCTACGCGATGATCGACAGCGAGACAAAGAATGAGAAAGCGATGGGGGAAAAGTTAGTTGAGGATCTGAAGGCACTCGGTCTGGAAGTAAAGACCGATAAGGCCGGAGAGGGGTTCGGATCCAACGGATTTAACGTATGCGCATATCTTCCGGGAACGATTCCTGGTGAGCCGACTATTATGTGTGCGCACATGGATACCGTAACTCCGGGTAACGGGATCAAACCGTTGATCGATGACGGAATTATCCATACAGATGGATCTACGATCCTTTCCGGTGATGACAAGTCCGGAATCGCGGCGATCATGGAGGCTGTCAAGGTGATCAAAGAGCAGAATCTTCCGTGCCGCAACACAGAGATCTTATTCACCATCGGTGAAGAGGGCGGAATGAACGGCGTTAAAAATATGGATCTGTCCATGATCAAAGGCAAAGAGGCAATGGTATTCGATGCCAGCGGTGATGTTGGAAAGATCTTAACCTGCGGACCTGGCCAGATCAAGATCTTCGCGACGATCATCGGACGTTCCTCCCATGCAGGACTTGCTCCGGAAGAGGGAATCAGTGCGATCCAGGTAGCGGCAAAGGGAATCGCAAAGATGAACCTGCTCCGCATTGATGAGGAGACGACCTGCAATATCGGTACCTTAAAGGCAGAGTACGCAACCAATATTGTTCCGGAAAAGGCTGAGTTCGTGGCAGAGGTGAGAAGCCGCAACCTCGATAAATTAAACGCGCAGGCTGCCCATATGCAGAAATGCTTACAGGATGCCTGTGACGAGATGGGTGCAAAGCTTGAGATCGAGTTAAAGACAAACTATGTAAGCTTCAATGTTGCGAATGACGATCCGATGGTACAGAGAGTGTTCGAGTCCTGCAAGCGCATCGGCTGCGAACCGATGACTGCAAAGGGCGGCGGCGGAAGCGACGCGAACGTAATGGCCCTTCACGGAATCAAGCCGATCGTTCTCTCTACCGGTATGACGAAGGTACATACTACGGGTGAGACGCTGAAGATCGAGAACCTCAATAAGTGCGCGGAGCTTGTTCTGGATCTGATGACACACTAATGAATAATAGAATAAGATTTGCGGAATATATAAAAAGAAGGCAAATAGATTACAGGGCAGCCGATAAAAGGGCTGCTCTGTTTTTTGGTTTAACAGGAGATTACGATGGAACGACCAGATAAAAAAGGCACTAACGTGCCTTAAGATGCGCATTCGCGCGAAGATGCAGATTGTCGCAAGAGCCCGTACCCGGTGCGAGAATATGTCGATTGATTTTTGGACATGAAAAAACTCCGGTTCTGGCATACCGGAGTTCTTTCACACAAATACTAAAAAAGGGGGATGTATGAGTATCGAATATATGTCAATTCCGGATCCTCGTGGATCCGAGAATTATGTTTAGTCGAGTCCGGCATAAATGTGCGCGCATTTCATTTACCTGCCGGCCCCATTTTTATATATACCTGATCAGGCGCTACACGCCTCGTCTTTCGTTTTTTATAAAACGCTTCGTGATGTCTTTGCTGATTGGTATCTTTTATGATACAAAGTATACAGGAAGAATGTGACGGAAGTATGGAGAAACTCTAAAAGGAAAATAAAATAAGTGGAGATTTTCTAACGAAAAAATAACCATTTCTTTAGAATTTGTTTATTGTCATGAAAAAAGAGCCGTGGTATAGTTCTGATGCAGTGTAACAGGTGGCTGTACGCCGGAAAATCCCCTGAATACCCAGGGAGATGTCTGCGGGGCAGATACCGGAAAAGCAGAAGATTCCTGGAGTACATATAAAAGAAGAATCCGGGAGCACATATAAGATCAGAGGAGGAACTTTTAACCATGAAGAAACACGTTTTACTGGTGGCGGCGCTGTGCATGACAGCAGTGATGGCGACTGCATGCGGATCAAAACATACACAGACACAGGAAACCACAGAAGAGACAACGACAGAAGCTTCCGATGTGAAACCGAATGCGGCGGACACGACAAAACCGGATCTGTCCAATGTGGATCCGAAGATAGCGGAAGGTCCGGGAGCGTTCGAGACAGATGAGAGCTCTGAAGGTGTACAGGTGGAGGAGATCTCCGATGAGGAGATGGCGAAGCTCCAGAGTGAGGCGGCTGCAAAGCTTGAAAAAACGGATTACAAGTCTTACGCAAAGGAGCTTGTCGAGATCGTGAAGAATAAGGATATGGAAGGCCTCGCGGACCATATTGATTTTCCGGCGTTTATCTCCTGCGTGAAGACGAACGGCGGAATGGTGGATACGAAAGAAGATTTCATGAAGCTGGACCCGGCGGAGATCTTCTCCGATGAGATGGAGGCAGCGATCGAAAAGGTGGATGTCGAGACCCTCGAGCCGGTTATGGCGGGAATCGTTCTGGGCGATGGTGCCCCGAATATCATCCTCGGCATTACTGCGGACGGAGAACTTGCGGTCACAGGAATGAATTACTGAAATCACGGGCGGGTCGGTGAAGCCATCACATAAGAAAATAAAGTCTGAAGAAAAAATGAAGGGACATGGAAGTAACTGTGTCTCTTTTTTCTATATATAAATATAGAAGAAATATGAATCAGATCTGGATTTGCCCGGAAAGCCATTTGGCGATTTTTGGATAATTATCCAACTGTGTCCAAATATAGCAAATTATTGACAAAAGAATTTATGAAATATCTGTAAAGTCGATGCGTAGAAATGGACAAATCCGCAAATATTTAGTATAATGACGGTATGCGTTACGCGGTAAGTGAGGTGGGAGAAAATGCGTCAGAAAAAAAACGGACTCGAAAACCTGGTGCTGATCACCCAGCTCGGACTCAATGTTGTGACACCGGTCCTTATCTGTGTGCTTTTCGGAAGCTGGATCGATAAAAAGACCGGACTTCATACCGTTCTGATCTTCCTGATCCTGGGTGTCCTCTCGGGCGGTCTGAGTGCATATAAGATGGCGAAGCATATCGTAGACAGAGAGAAAGAAGACGAAGACAGGGAAAAGAAAGAGCAGGTAAAGCAGTGGGAGAGCCGTTTCGGAACCGGAGACGGTGCTGACCGTCCCAAAAGATGGCGGTGACAGCCGAAGGGACGGCAAAGAAGATGGTACCCGTAAACGAAAGCGGAATATGAAGCAACAGGGAACTGTCCGGCAGAAGACAGCCTCGGCAGGGTGATTGAAAGGGTGGAACAATCGTGAGTGATAAGACAAAGAGACAGGTAGTGGGAATGAGCATCGGGATTCTGATCCATAATATGATCTTGCTTCTCATCTGCCTTATTTTTTTCCGAACCGTTCCGGTGATCGCCGGAGTGCTGATCGGAGCCGCGGCGGCGGAGGTACTGCTCATCAGTATCGCGAGATCCACGGAACTCTGTGTGGAATCGGCTGATGGGGCGTACAGCAGCAAAAAGATGGTGATCCATTCGCTGATCCGCAGCCTGTGCGCGGTAATACTGGTGTGCCTTTTATGGAAATTTACGACGATCAACCTTTTAGCAGTCGTTCTCGGCGCACTGGGCTTGAAGACCGGAGCTTATGTGTATCCGGTACTTCAGAAACGAACCGACCGTATGGCCTGATCTTCAGGCTTGACGGATAGAGTCTTATACGCTGCTGTTGTGGAACAGACAGCAGTCTTTCAGGAGTTTTAAGGAAAGGAGGAAAAAGAATGAGTGGTGGCAGTGGTGCTGATTTCATGATCCACGGGATCGTGAAATACCATCTCTTCGGTCATGAACTTTGGCTGACGACGACGACGGTCGGAATGACGATCGTTACGATCGTTCTGCTGATTCTGGTGATAGCCGCGAACCGTGCATTAAAACATGCGACGGATGTACCTGGAACATTCCAGAATATCATCGAATTCGGCATGGAAATGCTGGAAAATATGACCACAGGGATTCTTGGCAGTTCAGCGAACCGGTTTGCGAACTATATCGGAACGATTTTTCTGTTTATTTTGTTCTGCAATCTGAGCGGTCTGTTCGGCCTGAGAACGGTTACTGCCGACTTTGGTGTTACGTTCCTTCTTGGTCTGGTCACGTTTGCGATCGTACAGTACCAGGGAATCAAAAATCATGGTGTCGGACACTTTACGGGATTGTTTCAACCTCTCCCGGTGCTGTTCCCGATCAATCTGATCGGTGAATTTGCGAATCCGATCTCGATCTCCCTTCGTCTGTTCGCGAACATGCTGTCCGGAGTTATTATCATGGGTCTCTGGTACGGAATGATGCCGGTCTTATTAAAAATCGGTATTCCGGCCGCACTTCATGTGTATTGCGACCTGTTTTCCGGGTGTATCCAGACATACGTATTCTGCATGCTGACTATGGTCTATGTAAATGATAAACTGTAGGAACGCAGGGCGGAACAGGGAAGGCAGGACCCCATCGACGCAGTCGATCGGAAAGGATTTTGCCTGTAGCTGTGAATGACAGCTATAAAATTTTTTTACAGGAGGTTTTATCTATGAATATTACAGGACAGGATTTGATCCATGCTTGCTCAGCAATCGGCGCCGGTATCGCGATGATCGCCGGTATCGGACCTGGTGTTGGACAGGGTATCGCCGCTGGTTTCGGCGCATCTGCAGTCGGCCGCAACCCGGGCGCGAAATCTGATATTACATCGACCATGCTTCTTGGACAGGCCGTTGCCGAGACGACCGGTCTTTATGGTCTTGTTGTTGCCATTATCCTTATGTTCGTTAAGCCGTTCGGTTGATCCGGATATGGGAACAGGAAAAAACTTCCGGCTATGCGCGGAAGTTTGTAAAGGAGGCGAGATGAGACCTTGGAACGGTTAATAAATTTTGACCCTCAATGGATCAACGACATTGTGATCACGGGAATCAATATTTTTATCCTGTTCTTTGTAATGTCGTATTTCCTCTTTAATCCGGCGCGTGAAGTACTGGAAAAAAGAAGAAAACGGATCGCGGGTGATCTGGAAACGGCAAAGACAAGCCGCGAAGATGCGCTCGCGCTGAAAGCAGAGTATGAGGATAAAATAAAGTCCATCGACAAAGAGGCGCAGGAAATTCTCGACGCAGCGAGGAAAAAAGCGAAAAAGCAGGAAGCTGATATCTTAGCGGAAGCGAGAGAGGAAGCAAACCGCATCGTTGACCGGGCAAACCGGGAGATCGAGCTGGAGAAGAAGAAAGCGCTTGAGGACATGAAGACGGAGATCGTTTCCATTGCGTCCCTGATGGCAGAGAAGGCGGTTGCCGCTTCCATGGATGTAAAGATCCAGGATTCCCTGATCGAGGAGACTTTAAAGGAAATGGGTGAGAGCACATGGCAAAGTTAGTGTCAAAGGTCTACGGCGACGCGCTGTTTGAAGCTGCCATGGAGCGGGATATGCTGTCGCCCGTATATGAGGAAGTACAGTCACTGCAGACGATCCTCATGGAGAATGCAGACTTTGTACAATTTTTGAACCATCCGCAGATCATAAAAGAAGAGAAGTTAAAGGTCGTGGAAAATATCTTTAAAGGAAGAGTTTCCGATGACCTGATGGGATTTCTTGAGACCGTGATCGAAAAGGGACGGCAGAAGGAGCTCCCGAAGATCCTCGACTATTTTGTGAATCGTGTAAAGGAATATAAAAAGATCGGTATCGTAACTGTTACAAGCGCGGTAGAACTTTCCGCGGAGCAGAAGGCCCATACGGAGGCGAAGCTTTTGGAGACCACAGCTTTTGTGAGTCTGGAAGTTACCTATAGCATCGATCCTGCGATCCTTGGAGGACTCGTGATCAGGATCGGTGACCGCGTGGTGGACAGCAGCATCAGGACAAGACTCGGGGAGATCCAGAGAGACTTAATGAAGCTGCAGCTGGCGTGATCCCGGCGGATCCGGGACCGGAAACAGCAGTCCGGCAGCAGAAATAATACTGAACAGTTACGTGATGAAATGGAAAAGAAAGAAGGTGCAGACCTCAAATGAATTTAAAACCAGAAGAGATCAGCTCGGTCATCAAAGAGCAGATCGAAAGATATTCGACGAAGCTGGAAGTCTCTGACGTGGGTACTGTCATCCAGGTAGCGGACGGCATTACACGAATCCACGGTCTTGAGAATGCCATGCAGGGAGAACTTCTGGAATTTCCGGGAGAGGTTTACGGCATGGTGTTAAACCTTGAGGAGGACAACGTCGGAGCGGTTCTGCTCGGTGATTCCTCAAGCATCAGTGAGGGAGACACCGTAAAGACGACAGGACGTGTCGTTGAGGTTCCTGTGGGCGATGCCATGACAGGACGTGTCGTGAATGCCTTAGGACAGCCTATCGATGGAAAAGGTCCGATCCTTACGGATAAATTCAGAAAGATCGAGCGTGTTGCCCACGGTGTTATCGAGAGAAAATCCGTAGATACCCCGCTTCAGACAGGTATCAAGGCGATCGATGCCATGGTTCCGATCGGACGCGGACAGCGTGAGCTTATTATCGGCGACCGTCAGACTGGTAAGACGGCGATCGCGATCGATACGATTATTAACCAGAAGGGACAGGGAGTTCACTGCATTTATGTTGCAATTGGACAGAAAGCATCAACAGTTGCGACAATCGTGAAAACTCTTGAGGAGTTTGGCGCGATGGATTACACGACACTTGTCGTATCCACAGCTTCTGACCTTGCCCCGTTACAGTATATTGCCCCGTATTCCGGCTGCGCAATCGGTGAAGAGTGGATGGAGAACGGCGAGGATGTGCTTGTCGTTTACGATGACTTAAGTAAGCATGCGGCGGCGTACCGTACCCTGTCCCTGCTTCTTAAGAGACCGCCGGGACGTGAGGCATATCCGGGCGATGTTTTCTATCTGCATTCCAGACTGTTGGAGCGCGCGTCCAGACTTTCCGATGACCTTGGCGGCGGTTCCCTTACCGCACTTCCAATTATCGAGACGCAGGCGGGTGACGTATCGGCCTACATTCCGACAAACGTCATCTCCATCACAGACGGACAGATCTACTTAGAGACCGAGATGTTCAACTCCGGTTTCCGTCCGGCGATCAACGCGGGTCTTTCTGTATCCCGAGTTGGCGGCGCGGCACAGATCAAGGCGATGAAGAAGATCGCTGCCCCGATCCGTGTGGAGCTTGCCCAGTACCGCGAGCTCGCTTCCTTCGCCCAGTTCGGTTCCGAGCTTGACGCCAGCACAAAGGAACAGCTTGCCCAGGGCGAACGCATCCGTGAAGTTTTAAAGCAGCCGCAGTATCAGCCGATGCCGGTCGAGTATCAGGTCATCATTATCTACGCGGCGACAAAGAAATATCTCCTCGATATTCCGACAAATCAGGTTCTTGATTTTGAGAAAGAGCTGTTTAAGTTTATCGATACAAAGTATCCGGAGATCCCGGCAAGCATCCGCGAGGCAAAGCAGATGACACCGGAGACTGAAGAATTGCTGAAAAAAGCTATTGAAGAGTGCAAGGCAGCAAGATAAGGCAGGTGATGTATCATGGCAACCATGAGAGATATTAAACGAAGGAAATCCAGTATTGAGAGTACCGAGCAGATTACCAAAGCCATGAAACTTGTTGCCACTGTAAAACTCCAGAAATCCAGAACGAAGGCGGAAAATTCGAGATTGTACTTCAATCTGATGTACCAGACGATCCAGGAGATGCTGAAGAAATCCACCGGGATCCGGCACCGCTATTTAAAGAGCGGGGATTCGAAGAAAAAGGCAGTTATCGTCGTTTCTTCCAATCGCGGACTTGCCGGCGGATATAACTCCAACATCATCCGTCTCGTGACGGAGAGCGGGATCCCGAAAGAGGACGCCCTCATCTTCGCGATCGGACGGAAAGGACGCGACGGACTCGCAAGGAAAGGCTATGAGATCAAAGCGGATTACTCCGATGTGATCGACGAGCCGCTCTACTCCGACGCGCAGCAGATCTCAAAAGAGCTTTTAGCCATGTTTGAGAAGAATGAGATCGGAGAGATCTATCTGGCGTACACGGCGTTCAAAAATACCGTAAGCCAGATCCCGACGTTCTTAAAGCTTCTTCCGGTGGATCTTGCGGCAGCAGGGCCGAAGGGCGAAGTGAAAGAAGAAAAGCCGGATCTTCTCATTATGAACTATGAGCCGGACGAGGACGAAGTTCTGGACGCAATTATTCCGAAGTATGTGAGCAGCCTGATCTACGGGGCATTCTTAGAGGCCGTTGCCAGTGAGAACGGCGCGAGAATGACCGCAATGGATTCGGCGACGAACAACGCGGAAGAGATGATCGGAAAACTGTCGCTGCAGTATAACCGTGCGCGTCAGGGATCTATCACTCAGGAGTTGACAGAGATCATCGCGGGCGCGAATGCCATCGATGGTTAAAAAGAAATATGAGTAATTATTTGGCAGACTTGCGTACTTGCGGTGCTGGAGGTAAAAGACAGCATACAGGAGACAGAAATCAGTCAGCATAATGTGCTGGAATGGATTTTTACCGCTGGCCTGAGTGGCTGAATAGTTATGATAGAGACAAGGAGAAGTGAGATGGCAGAGAAAAACATTGGTAAAATTACTCAGGTCATCAGTGCCGTTCTGGATATCAAATTTCCCCAGGGCGGGCTGCCTGAGATCAATGACGCCATTGAGATCACCACAAAGGATGGCGGGGTCCTCACGGTTGAGGTTGCCCAGCATCTCGGTGATGATACGGTAAGATGCATCGCTCTCGGTCCCACCGACGGTCTTGTCCGCGGCATGGATGCCGTAGCGACCGGCGGACCGATCATGGTGCCGGTCGGTGAGCAGACACTTGGAAGAATTTTCAATGTTCTGGGACAGCCGATCGACAATAAAGAAGCTCCGAAGACGGAGAAAAAGCTCCCGATCCACCGCAAAGCCCCGAGCTTTGAGGAACAGTCCACAGAGACAGAGATCCTTGAGACAGGTATCAAGGTCGTTGACCTTCTCTGCCCGTACCAGAAAGGTGGAAAGATTGGTCTGTTCGGCGGTGCCGGTGTAGGTAAGACCGTCCTGATCCAGGAGCTGATCCGAAATATTGCGACAGAGCACGGCGGATATTCCGTATTTACAGGCGTTGGCGAGCGTACCCGTGAGGGAAATGACCTTTACTATGAGATGTCCGATTCGGGCGTTATCAATAAGACGACCATGGTGTTCGGCCAGATGAACGAACCGCCGGGATCCCGTATGCGTGTGGGCCTTACCGGTCTTACCATGGCAGAATATTTCCGTGACGAAGGCGGAAAAGATGTGCTGTTATTTATCGACAATATCTTCCGTTTCAGTCAGGCTGGTTCCGAGGTATCAGCGCTGCTCGGACGTATGCCGTCAGCCGTAGGTTACCAGCCGACTTTACAGACAGAGATGGGTGCTCTTCAGGAGCGGATTACCTCCACAAAGAACGGTTCCATCACATCTGTACAGGCAGTTTACGTTCCGGCCGATGACTTAACAGACCCGGCTCCGGCAAATACCTTTACCCATCTGGACGCGACAACCGTACTCAGCCGTTCTATCGTAGAGCTTGGTATTTACCCGGCTGTAGATCCGCTTGAGTCTACATCCCGTATCCTTGATCCGCGTATTGTTGGTGAGGAACATTATAAGGTTGCACGTGGCGTACAGGAAGTGCTGCAGAGATATAAGGAGCTTCAGGATATTATCGCAATGCTTGGTATGGATGAGCTTTCTGAGGAAGATAAGCTTACCGTATCCCGTGCGAGAAAGATCCAGAGATTCTTATCCCAGCCGTTCTTCGTAGCCGGACAGTTTACCGGTCTGGAAGGCCGCTATGTTCCGCTTTCCGAGACGATCCAGGGCTTCAAGGAGATCCTCGAAGGCAAACATGACGATATTCCGGAGAATCTGTTCCTCAACGCAGGAAATATTGATGATGTTCTCGCCCGTGTGAAATAGGGGGTGTGGACATGGCGGAAATGATGAGACTTCAGATCGTTACGCCGGATGAGGCGTTTTTCGACGGAGAGGTTTCGATGGTGGAGCTCAACACGGCAGACGGGGAAGCCGGAATCTATCCGAAGCATATCCCGATGGTCGTCGCGGTTGCACCGGGCGTTCTTAAGATCCACGGGGCAGACGGCGTGAAAAAAGCGGCGCTGCTTTCTGGATTTTTACAGATCCTGCCGGAGAAGGTAACGATCCTCGCGGAAGCCTGCGAGTGGCCGGAAAACATCGATGGCAAGAGAGCCAATGAAGCCAGGATCCGCGCAGAGAGACGTCTGGCGGAAAAGAATCCACAGACCGATATTGACCGCGCTGAAGCCGCTTTGAAGCGGGCGCTGGTGAGATTGTCGCTGGTGGATGGAAACTAAAGATAGAACTGTGAAACGCAGTGGAAAATAAAACAGCATGTCGGGAAGAACGCTTGTAAGCAGGACTTACAGGAGACTTTCCGGCATGCTGTTTTATATTATGATGTTGGAGACAAAAGGTATTTTGGCGCGGAGCTTATTTTTTCCGCCTGGAAAGCAGCGGCTCACTTACTCCATCGAGTCCCACAAGCGCGAAGATCGCCGCAAGGACTCTCTGAGATCCCTTATAGGCGTCTTTGCTGTCATACCACTCGTCAACGGAATGGCAGGCACCGCCTTTTCCGCCTCCGCCGACGCAGATCGCAGGGATTCCGAGGCTGATCGGGATATTTGCATCGGTACTTCCTGCGCTTTCATATTCTACAGTCTCATTGCATGCCTCAAAGGCTGCTGCCGCCGCACTCACGATCTCACAGTCCTTCGGCTGGCTTCCTGCCGGACGGTTTCCGATCTGTTTTACTTCCACAGTGATACGTCCGTTGTGATCGAAGCTGTCCTTAGATTCTTCGTAGGTCCGCTCGGTTTCCCAACGGTTATTTTCATCCTCGACAGCACGTTTGATGCACTCCTGAAGCTTTGCATCAAGCTCTTCAAGCTCCTTTAAGCCGTTGGAACGGATATCGACAAGCATGGAACACTCATATGCGATGGCATTGATGGAGGTTCCGCCGTTTACGACACCGACAGAGAAGGTAGTCTTCGGTTCTCTCGGGGTGCGGAGCTCAGAGATATAGGAGATAGCGCGGCCCATGGCAAAGATCGGGTTTACAAGGCCGAAGGCACCGAAGGAATGTCCACCCGGTCCGCGGAAGGTTACCTCGTAGCGGTGGCTTCCGGTGCCGCCGTGGCAGATCAGGCAGCCTGCACCGTCAACGGAGATAAAACCGTCAACCTTGTCCGCGTTTTTCGAGAAGAAGTGGCGCATGCCGCGGAGGTCTCCGAGACCTTCCTCTCCGACGTTGCCGCCGATAATGATATCTCCGACCGGTTTTAAGCCGGATTCTTTGATGGCTCTTGCCAGTGTAAGGATCTCAGCCAGTCCGCGGGTATCATCGCCGATTCCTGGTGCGTAGATCTTTGTCCCTTCGCGTTTCACCGGGAGCGGAGTTTCCGGCGGGAATACGGTGTCCAGATGAGCGGAGACATAGAGAGTCGGACCATTACCGGTTCCATGGATATGGGCGTATACGTTGTGGACCTCATCCATCACCGGATCGAGACCTGCCTCGGTCAGAAGCTCTTTAAAACGGATCGCGCGCTTCTCCTCAAATGGGCTGAAGGAGGAGATCTGAACAAGCTCGATCTGCTGGTCGATGGTGTGCGCTTCATCCTGTTTCAGGTATTCGAAGGCATGAGCCATCTTGTCGGACGTTAAAAGTGTCTGAATCGCTTCTTTCATGTTGGGAACCATCCTTTCGTTTCATATATGATAGAAATATCATAGCGCGAAAAGGAAAGTTTGTAAATAAAACGGAGTGAACAAATAATTCTGTAAGTATAGTTTGTATAGAAATATCGTCAGAGAATAATAGAAAGAAGCGTCTGGGTGAAAAGAGTCGGTTAAAGTGAGGCAGGGACTTAGGAAGGCAAGATAATAAAAAGCAGGTTCTGCGGCAGTGTGAAGATGAATCGCCGCAGATCCTGCAAGTTTACGTTTTATTTCATATGATTATTTTTACTGATCATTCGTAAGCTTCATTTTGTCAAAGAGATAGAAGATCAGACTTAAGATCATACCCACAACGCACGCCAGGACCATACCTGTGAGCTGCACATTGCCGAAATTCACCTTGATCCCGGAGAGGCCGGTTACAAAGATCACGGCAGTCAGGGCCTGGTTTCTGTTTTTGCCGTAGTCGACCTTGGAGTCGACCAGAATACGGAGACCGGAGGTTCCGATCATACCGTAGAGCAGGAAAGAGATTCCGCCGATGACCGGTCCCGGGATCGTCTGGATCAGGGTCGATAATTTCCCGATAAAGGAGCAGATGATGGAGATCACGGCTGCTCCGGCGATGACCTGAACACTGTAAACCTTTGTGACAGCCATAACGCCGATGTTCTCACCGTAGGTGGTCGTCGGTACGGAGCCGATGAGACCAGATACCATGGTGGAGAAGTTGTCACCAAAGATGCTGCGGTGAAGTCCCGGATCCTTTAAGAGGTCGCGGCCGACGATCTTACTTGTTACGACCTGATGTCCGATATGTTCGGAGGTGATGACAAGGATGACCGGCATGATGATCATGATCGCTTCCATATTAAATTTTGGAGCGGTGAAGTTCGGGATCGCAAAGATCGGGGCAGCGGCAACCGCAGAGAAATCAACGATCCCACATGCAACGGCAGCGACATATCCGGCAATCACGGCGATCAGGATCGGGATAACAGATAAAAATCCCCGGAACAGGACAGAACCGAAAACGGCAAAGCCAAGTGTTACGAGGAACACGATCAGATTCTTCGGATCAATGGTCTCGTCTAAGAGTCCCGCATTGCTTGCCGCGCTGGAAGAGAGCTCCAATCCGATCAGGGCTACGACCGGCCCCATGGCAGCAGGCGGGAGAACGACGTCGATCCATTTATATCCGATCTTATAAATGATGAATGCGAGGATACATCCGACGAAACCGACGGCAACGAATCCGCCGAGGGCATATTCATAACCGAATTTTGCGATCACGATGCCGGCCGGGGCGAGAAATGCGAAACTGGAACCGAGATAGGCGGGAGCTTTTCCCTTTGTGATAAAGATAAACATGAGAGTTCCGACACCGTTCATGAAAAGAACGATCGCGGGATTGATTCCGAATAAGAACGGAACGAGAACGGATGCGCCGAACATGGCGAACATGTGCTGGATGCTCAGGGGGATCAGAAGGTTAAAGGGAACCTTTTCGTCCACCTGAATGATCTTATGGCTTTCCATACGGGACCTCCTTGAGAATAATTGTTTTTTTAGTACTTGCGCCTGCGCCGGATGTTCTCGGTTTCAGGCATTTTTTCTATTCTATCACATTCCTGTTATTTGTCCAGAAAAATCAGGGGGAAATTGCAGGAAAGGATATGAAGTTAACGAATTTCAGGGCTTCCGCTCTTGACAAAGCTCCGGAATCTCCATATAATGACCCATATAGCCGCGTTAAAGCATGCGGTATATAATGGAAAAGCGATGAAGGGAACAAGTAGGAAAATGGTTTGCTCCGCACAGAAAGCTGCCGGTGGATGAGAGGCGCGCGGACTTCTTTTTCTGAATACATCCCGGAGCTGCACACCGAAAGCGTGAACGGAGATAACCGGAAAAAGTGAGTAGGCTGTGACGGAACTGGTACCCGTTAGAAATGCCGGGGTCTTTTATGATGAGGACTCCATGAGCCGGAGCGTGCGAGCGTTTCGGGAACATCAGGTGGTAACACGAGCGTATGCCTCGTCCTTTTGGGAAACAAGGGACGGGGCTTTTTTGTACCTGCAAGGAGAATGTTCAGTGCCGGAGTTGCCGGACTGGACTGAGACTGAAAGAGTCAGGCAGCAGGAGAAAGAACGCTTCGTCCGGATAGCAGGTCTTCATATAAAGACCAACACAGGCGGAAGAAACGAACATCCGCAGAAAATTACAGAAAAGGAGTAAACAAAATGGGAGTTTACGAAGAGTTACAGGCTCGCGGCTTGATCGCGCAGGTCACAAACGAAGAAGAGATCCGCAAAATGGTCAATGAAGGAAAGGCTGTATTCTATATCGGCTTTGACCCGACTGCGGACAGCCTTCATGTTGGACATTTCATGGCACTATGCTTAATGAAACGTTTACAGATGGCTGGAAACAAGCCGATCGCACTGATCGGCGGTGGTACTGGAATGGTCGGAGATCCGTCCGGACGTACTGATATGAGAACCATGATGACGGTTGAGACGATCCAGCACAACTGCGATTGCTTTAAAAAGCAGATGAGCCGTTTCATCGACTTCTCCGAAGGAAAAGCCATGATGGTAAACAATGCGGAATGGCTTCTGAACTTAAACTACATCGATTTCTTAAGAGAGATCGGACCGCACTTCTCCGTCAACAACATGCTCCGCGCGGAGTGCTACAAGCAGAGAATGGAGAAGGGCTTAAGCTTCTTAGAGTTCAACTACATGTTAATGCAGAGCTACGACTTCTACGAGCTGTTCCAGAGATACGGCTGCAATATGCAGTTCGGCGGCGATGACCAGTGGAGCAACATGCTCGGCGGTACAGAGCTTATCAGAAGAAAGCTCGGAAAAGACGCTCATGCAATGACGATCACACTGCTCTTAAACTCTGAGGGCAAGAAGATGGGTAAGACCCAGTCCGGCGCTGTATGGCTGGATCCGAATAAGACGACTCCGTTTGAGTTCTACCAGTACTGGAGAAACGTCGGCGACGCAGACGTATTAAAGTGCCTACGGATGCTCACATTCCTTCCGCTTGAGCAGATCGATGAGATGGACAAATGGGAAGGCAGCCAGTTAAATCAGGCGAAGGAGATCCTTGCATACGAGCTCACAAGCCTTGTTCACGGCGAGGAGGAAGCAAAGAAAGCACAGGAGAGCGCACGTGCATTATTCGCAGGCGGCGCTGCGGCAGAGATGCCGACAGCAGAGCTTTCCGACGCGGATCTTTCTGACGGCTCGATCGACCTCCTTTCCATCGTACAGAAATCCGGCCTTTGCGCATCCCGTTCTGAGGCGAGAAGAAACGTAGAGCAGGGCGGCGTTTCCGTAGACGGTGAGATCGTGAAGGATATTAAGGCTGTATACACGAAAGAGCAGCTTTCCGGTGAAGGAATCGTTGTAAAGCGCGGTAAGAAGAACTTCCGCCGCGTGGTAGTTAAATAATATATTGTAGAAAGCATTTACGAATGCAGTATGATCCGGAAGATCGGGTGAAGCCAGAGCTTTTCGGTAAATATTTTATAAAAAATAAGCTGCGCAGGGGACTGGAATAAGTTCCCTGCGCGTGCTAATATATAGCTGTCTGGGAACAGACATGTGCAGACATAACTGTGGAAAAACGAAACAGTTATTGTAAATCTCAAACAGAAACGACGGATCTTCCATATTACTGGAAACAGAGTGGAAATAGCTTTCCGCCAGAATGGAGAAAACATGGATATTTTAAACGAAGCCAAGAAAAATTTTGACTACATGGTAAGAATCAGAAGACATATGCACGAGTATCCGGAAAACAGCGGTGTGGAGTATGAGACAGTAAAATATATTGCCTCTGAGCTCGATGCGCTGGGAATCGAGTATGTAGTCGTTCCGGAAGGCGGTATTATCGGACAGATCCACGGCGGAAAACCTGGAAAAACCGTTCTTCTTCGTGCCGATATGGACGCACTTCCGATCAAGGAGAGCAAGACAAACCTCACAAAGGAAAAGGTATGCATCTCCAAGAACGATGGAATCTCCCACGCCTGCGGACATGACGCCCACACAGCGATGCTTCTCGCTGAGGCAAAGATCTTAAACGAGAATAAGGAAGACTTAAACGGCAATATCGTTCTCCTCTTTGAGCGCGGCGAGGAAGCCGGCGGAAATATCAGAAATCTACTTCCGTATGCTGTTGAGACAATGAAATTAAAGATCGATACCTGTATGGCAACACATGTAAAATGGGATGTTCCGACAGGAACGATCTCCGCGGAGCCGGGCGCTGTATTCTCCGGTGCATACGGATTTATCATCAAACTTCACGGCCAGGCTGGTCACGGATCCCGTCCGGATCTTGCCCATAGTGTTTTAGACTGCTTCAACAATATCTATAACCATATCAATATGATCCGCATGAAATATGTGGCTCCGACGGATATCCTGACCTGCTCCGTTGGTTTCGTAAACTGCGGAACCGTCCGCAACATTATTCCGGACGAGCTGACCTTCGGCGGTACGATCCGTACCTTCAATGTTGACGGCGCAGGCGCACCGTTCGTAAAACAGTTGATGGACGTAATCGAGAAAGAGTGCGAGCTCTGCCAGTGTACATATGAAATCCTTCATATGCCGGATCCGCTGTTCGAGTGCCAGAACAACGCAGTCTGCAGCGAGATCGCGAAGAACGCAGTAAGAAAATATATCGGTGAGGATGCTGTTACGGTTGCACAGCCGTGGATGGCATCTGAGAGCATGCAGGCATGCTTAAAGCTCTGGCCGGGTATCATCACCTTCACAGGTATCCAGAGCGAGGAGGCCGGCACCGGCGCAAATCATCACACACCGGAATTCGATGTGGATGAGCGCGGCATGATCTACGGTGTTGCAGCAGCACTTGGATATGTGAAAGATTTCTTAAATTACGATAAGGAGATCCCGTTCAAACCGTTCGAGGGAACCTTAAAGAATCTGGTTGAGAGAAACCTGTAAAAGCAACAGAAATGGTAAAAAAATTATCCATTAATAGATAAAAAAACCGAATAACAATAAAAAGACCGGTGTATCAGGAAGAAATTTGATACACCGGTCTTTTTGCGCACCCGCGCAAAGATATCTAAAGAATGTTTTGCAAAAAATCATGCATAATTTCATTTGTCTAAAAAAGATATATTCACCAAAACATTAATCTAACATTAATCTTTTCGTAAATGAATCATCCCACGATCCAGTGATTTCAAGATAGGCCTGCAGATATTCGACATTTTCGCCATCGATCTTGCAGTTCAGGAGGTGACGAGTAATTAAATAACCGGTAGTGGTATGGCGCTGTACTTCGCCTACGATCTTTGGAGCTTCGAGTCCGGAATAATCATTTTCAATCATGGCTTTGACAGGAAAGCTGATGTAGCGCCTGCCGGGTCTGTTTTCCCATATAAGATCTGAGCGGGAATAGGAACTGTTTTCAGATACAATGAGTCCTTTACGTCCAGAGCTTTCTGAGTTGGTATCCTTACACCAGACGTAGTATGAAGGATCGGATACGTATTGCCGGATCCGTTCTTTTTCACGGAAATCCCACGAGATGACGTGATGAAAGTCTGGATTCTCAAGGATAAAGGGATTGACGAGCAGTCTCAGCAACCGATAATAGTTCCTCTTCAGACTTTGCGACCTTAGCAGCATTTGCTGATATTCTTCAATCTTTTTGTTGAGTTCCCGCTCCTGATTTTCCAGAAACTGATCATATTCAGATAATTCCAGAGAAGAAAATGCACGGATGTCTTTAACCGGTACTCCAAGATTCCGATAATACAGAATATCAGCTATGTCGATTAAATCCGTATTGGTATAGGTTCGGTAGTGATTGCTCTTTTTGCTGACATGAAAGAGGTTCTCCTTTTCCCAGAAACGAAGAGTTGAAGGGGTAATGTTCAATATTTCGGATATTTCTCCGATGGTAAGATTTTTTTTGCCCATTTTTAGAACTCCGGTGAATGTGGATAATGATCAAAAAGCAACTGTTATTATTATAACAATTTCACACTTGACATTCAAGTAACTTTAAGGATTTAAATATAAGAAAAGGCAATGCTGAAGGGAATGAATGTGTATTATAGTGTGGTGCTGCAAGGTGATGGATAAGCATTCAGAAAACATGCAGTGTTGCTTCAATGATTATAAACTAAGGAGGTACTTATGAGAACTTTGAAGGAAAGGATCAAAAACTTTAAGATGCCGCATACATATGTGATACTTGTCACTATTATGTTCATCGTGCTGATTCTTACACACATCATTCCTGCCGGATCTTATGAGCGTGTAGAGGATGCGGTTACAGGAAAGATGGTCGTTGTGCCCGACTCTTACGCGTATGTAGATGCTGAGGCGCCGGGGCTGTTTGGTCTGTTTCAGGCTCTGGAAGCTGGTTATGTGGACGCTGCTGATATTATGTTCCTCATTATTTTTGCGTATGGTTTTGTTTATGTTTTAACCAAAAATGGAACGATGGATGCTGCGCTGGGAACTTTAGTACGGAAGATTGGCAACCGTGTCCAGCTATTGATTCCGATCACAATGCTGATTCTTGGTTTAATGGCATCTACTATGGGTATTTATGAGGAAGTCTATGGACTGTTTCCAGTTTTCGTAGGAATCTTTGTTGCCCTGGGTTATGATGCTGTCGTAGGCGGCGCAGTTATCTTTTTAGGCGTATCTATCGGATATGCCGCAGGCACCACGAATCCTTATACCATCGCTATTGCACAGGATATTGCAGGTGTTGAACTTTACTCAGGCATGGGATTCCGCTGGCTTATTTTTGTTGTTACAGAGATCATTGCTATTGCTTATGTGATGTACTATGCCCGCAAAGTCAAAAAAAATCCGACAAAGTCTGTAGTTTATGGCACGGAGCTGGATGCAGTCAAGGCAAAATCCTTGGATGAATTACAGACTGCATCTATGAATATCCGTCAGGGGTTATGTTTAGTACTTTTCTTTGGAGTCATTATATTTTTATTCTACGCTATTTTGAATCTGGGCTGGTATGTAGATGAAATATCAGCATTCTTCTTAATGGCAATGGTGGTTGCAGGTATTATCAGCGGTTATTCTGCAACTGATATCTGTAAGACATTTATTGAGTCTACTAAGAGCATGGTTTCTTCTATGTTAATTGTTGGATTTACCAGAGGAATCTTAATTTTAATGAAAGAGGGTATGATCACAGATACGATCGTATACGGACTGGTGAGCCTGCTTAAAAATACAAGTACATACCTCTCTGCCTACGGAATGATCATAATTGAGAACATTGTAAAACTCTTTATCAATGGTTCAACAAGCGCGGCAACGATCACAATGCCGATTTTGGCACCAACAGCCGAGCTGGTTGGTATGAGCCGTTCAATTGCCGTATTGGCATATCAGTTAGGACACAGCTTTGCAGATATCTTCTGGCCGACTTCCTGCGCTCTTTGTTGTGGACTGATGGGAGTGCCCATTAACAAATGGTACAAATTTATTACTCCGTTGTTTGGCATCCTGTTTATTATGGAGTTTGTGTTTATGACGGCTGCTGTAATGATTGGTTATTAACAGATCTCATATATCGGAATAAAAATTATCATATTTAGAGGTAACATTGATGCTTATTAAAAACGGATATTTATTTACTACTTGTACAAATGACTTTGAAAAACTGGATATTCGTATAGAAAATACGAAAATAACGGAAGTGGATTTCGATATTTCTCCAAAAAAAAATGAAGAAGTGATAGATGCGGCGGGAAAATATATAACGCCGGGTTTCATTGATGCTCACAGTCATATTTGTATCAGCGAAGAAGGTATGGGGGAAGTAGGTGACGATTGCTGCGATTACTCGGATGCTATTACCCCTCAGTTAGAAGTGCTGGACGGTCTGTATCCTTTTGACAGAGCGGTGGAACGATCTGTCCGGGCAGGAGTAACCTGTGCTTGTGTTTGCCCGGGCAGTGATGGCGTTATCGGAGGTGTTGCTTCGGTTATCCGGTTAACGGGTAAGATTGCAGATGAGATGATCGTGACCCGCAAGGCTGCTGTGAAAGGCAGCCTTGGGGAAAACCCAAAGGCAGCTAAGCATGGATTCGCTTCACGTATGGGTACTGCTTATCACTTACGTAAATGTCTGGAAGATACGAAGGAATATCTTTTTGAGAAGGAAGAAGCGAAAAAGAATGGTGATCATTTTCGGTGTGATCCCGGCATGGAAAATATGGCTATGGTTCTGAGAAAAGAAATCCCGCTGCATATTCACGCTCACCGTTCGGATGATATCTGTACAGCGATCCGTATTGCCAAGGAGTACGATATCAGGATCGTTATAGTCCATTGCACAGATGGGATTGAGATTGCTGAACATATAGCAGCCAGCGGTTTTCCTGCGATTGTCGGTCCAAGCATGAACCCGTGCAGCAAGCAGGAGGTTTGGAATAAGAGCTTTGAGACTGCCGGTGTCCTCAATAAGGCGGGTGTTAAAGTCTGCATCACTGCCGATCATGATGTAACACCGCTGTATTATTTGCCTATTTATGCTGCTATGGCTGTTCGCTTTGGCATGGATGATGCAGAAGCATTGCGCGCAGTAACATCATATCCTGCAGAGATTTTAGGTATCGATGATCGAAAAGGTGCGCTTGTCAGCGGAAAAGATGCGGATCTCGTTATCTGGAGTCATCATCCATTTGATATTCATGCGAAAGCAGAACATGTTTTTATTGAAGGAAAACAGGAATGTTAAAAAAGCAAAGAAACTTGACTGAAAAGTGTAAAAAGTCATTTATCGGGTGGAAATTGCCTCATACATATGTAATTTTAACGATCATTTTACTGGTCGTAGTAGGATTGACGTATATCATTCCTGGAGGAGAATATGATCGGGTAATTGATCCAGCAAATGGAAAAACGATCGTATTACCTGAGAGTTTCCATTTTGTTGAAGGAAACCGCCCAGGCTTCTTTGATATTTTTCTTTCGGTGTCTCGTGGCTATGTAAGTGCTGCGGATATCTTGTTTCTTATTGTTTTTGCATATGGTTTTGTTTATGTGCTGAAAGACAACGGCACACTGGATGCTGCGGTGTCTGCGCTGCTTAAATTGATGGGGAAACGTACCGAATTGTTGATACCTGTAGGAATGCTGTTGTTCGGCCTGCTTGGATCAACATTGGGTATATTTGAAGAAACCTATGGTCTTGTGCCGTTGTTTGCAAGCATAATGCTGGCATTAGGCTATGACAATCTTGTAGGAGGTGCCGTCGTTTATATTGGCGTAGCTACCGGATTTGCGGCAGCTATGACAAACCCGTTTTCAGTAGGAATTGCCCAGACCATCGCTGATGTACCGCTGAATTCCGGCGTTGCCTATCGCGCCGTGATTTTTGCAGTATTTGAAATGGTATCTATTTGGTATGTGATGCGCTATGCCAGAAAAGTAAAGCAGAATCCTGAACTTTCCGTTTTATATGGCTGTGATGAAGTGGAACAATCGGACAAAAAGCAGTATGATAAAGAGGTGAACTTTACATTTCGCCGCAAATTGTGTACGATTTTGTTTTTTGCTACGATAGGGATCCTGCTTTACGGAACGAGCATGCTTGGATGGTATATCGATGAGATATCTTCATTATTTTTAGCAATGATGGTAGTGGCGGGAGTCGTGGGAGGAAGCAGTCTGAATGAGATCTGTCTTACTTTTATTGAGTCAACTAAGAGTGTAGTATCCTCGATCCTTGTGATCGGATTTACCCGGGGTATTCTTATTGTCATGAAAGAAGCACTTATTTCTGATACAATTGTTTACTATCTTTCTTCTCTCTTAGATATTGGGAATCCCGTCATTTCTGCTATTGGAATGTTGTTTTTGCAGAGCATCATTAATATTTTCATTAATGGTTCCTCCAGTCAGGCTACGATCACTATGCCGATTATGGCACCTGTAGCTGACATTGTAGGCGTAAGCCGACAGACAGCGGTATTGGCATATTGTTTCGGTGACGGCTTTTCGGACATGTTCTGGCCAACGAACTGTTCACTGGAATGCGGTCTGATGGGAATCCCGCTTGAGCGATGGTATAAATTTATTACACCTCTGTTTTTGATCATGACGATCCTGCAGGTATTTTTTATAGCATTGTCGGTTTACGTTTATTGATGTTCCCTGTGAGCAGGCGGGCAGGGAAAGTTCCGGGCTGTTTAACCGCCTGATACCGTTTTATAGTAAATTATCTGAACAAAGCCGCCTTTTTTTAGCGGAATCTTAACCTCTCAAAACATACTTTTCTCACAATTCCCATGTTATACTAAACATAATTCGCCGGTTACAGGATCGTGGCGCTGCAAGCCCACAGATCCTGTAACGGCATCCCCTGTTCGTGAAATACCTGGCGGAGAGAACACGAATGTGGAAAGAAACCAAGTAACAGGGCGGATTTTGAGAGAATGGGAATGTCCGCCTCAAAAAGACAGGAGAGTGGAATATTGGGAATGACAAAAAAACTGCGGGAGAAGTGGAATGAGGCGCTGCAGGCGGTACTGCCGATTATCGCGATCGTGCTGGTGCTCTGCTTTGTGATCGCGCCCATCTCCTCCAGCATCCTGCTCTGTTTCCTTTTGGGAGCAGTCCTTTTGCTTGCGGGAATGATGCTTTTTACACTTGGCGCGGAGCTTGCAATGTCACCGATGGGCGAGCGCGTGGGAACGTGCCTAACGAAGAGCCGGAAGCTTCCGGTGGTGATCGGGCTGTCCTTTCTCTTAGGCTTCATCATTACGATCTCGGAGCCGGATCTTCAGGTTCTGGCGAATCAGGTTCCGGCTGTGCCGAACATGACGCTGATCTTGTCCGTAGCATGCGGAGTCGGCGCATTTCTTGTCGTGGCACTGCTGCGAATGCTGTTCTCCGTGGCACTTCCACCGCTGCTGCTTGCCTTTTACGGCGTGGTGTTTGTACTGGCGATGTTCGTGCCGAGGGATTTTTTAAGCGTGGCCTTTGACTCTGGCGGCGTTACGACGGGACCGATGACCGTGCCGTTTATCATGGCACTCGGTGTCGGAATCTCTGCAACGCGAAGCGACCGTCACGCGGCGGACGACAGCTTCGGCCTTGTGGCGCTCTGCTCCATCGGACCGATCCTCGCAGTCATGATCTTAAGCATGATCTTCAAGGCGGACAGCAGTGCCTACACACCGCCGGTGATCCCGGAGATCGGTGATTCAAAAGAACTGTTCCTGCTCTTTGCGAGGGAACTTCCAGCCTACATGAAGGAGATCGCGGTCTCCTTACTGCCTATTATCTTATTTTTCATGATTTTCCAGATTTTCATGTTAAAATTAACAACAAGAAAATTAAAGAAGATCGCGATCGGTCTCGTCTATACATATGCGGGGCTGGTACTGTTCCTGACGGGAGTGAACGTGGGCTTCATGCCGGCGGGAAATTATCTCGGACAGGTGCTTGCGAAGTCTGCCCACCCGCTGTTTCTTGTTCCCATCGCAATGATCATGGGATACTTCATCGTAAAGGCAGAGCCGGCCGTGTACGTTCTCAATAAACAGGTTGAGGAGATCACGGACGGAGCGATCTCCTCGAAGGCCATGGGAATGGGACTTTCCCTGGGTGTTGCGGTTTCTCTCGGACTTGCGATGGTGCGGGTACTCACAGGGATCTCGATCCTGTGGTTTCTCATTCCGGGATACGCGATCGCGTTGGGGATCTCGTTTTTTGTGCCGAAGATCTATACAGCAATCGCCTTCGACTCCGGCGGCGTGGCATCGGGACCGATGACGGCAGCGTTTCTGCTTCCGATGGCACAGGGAGCCTGCTCCGCTCTTGGAGGAAACATTGTCACAGATGCCTTCGGTGTGGTCGCGATGGTTGCCATGACACCGCTTATCACGATCCAGGTCATGGGGCTGGCCTCAAGAATAAGAGCGAAGCGCGGAGTGCAGGAAGGAATGTCCGCAGCTCATGGACAGTCCGAGGCATACGCGGCGTTTGAGCTGCTGGATGATGACGCGATTATTGAATTGTAGGAGGTTTTATGAGCGAATTATACTTGATGGCGACGATCAGCGACCGGAACCAGAGCCGGAGATTCCTCGCCTTCTATAAAGAATATGGGATTTCCGTCACATTCCTGACGTTAGGCCGGGGAACCGCGGCATCGGAGGTGCTGGACGCCTTCGGTCTTGAGGCATCGGAAAAGGCCGTCCAGTTTGCAGTAGTGACGGCGGCGGAGTGGAAAAAGGTAAAAAAGGGTCTGGAACAGGAGATCAAGATCGATATTCCGGGAACGGGGATCGCCTTTGTGACTCCCCTGAGCAGCATCGGCGGAAAGCGGCAGCTTCGCTTTTTGACCGAGGACCGTGGATTTGAGAAAGAGGAGGAAAGCAGCTTGAAAGGAACAGACTACGAGCTTCTTGTAGTGATCGCAAATCAGGGCTATACGGATGTGATCATGGATGCGGCGCGAAAGGCCAACGCTACCGGCGGAACCGTGATCCATGCGAAGGGAACGGGAATGGAGAAGGCGGAAAAGTTTTTAGGCGTTTCCCTTGCTCAGGAGAAAGAGATGATCTTTATGGTCACGAAGACAAAGGATAAAAACGGCATCATGCAGAGCATCATGAAGGAGGCCGGGATCGGAAGCAAGGCGGGGGCGATCGTATTCTCTCTGCCGGTGACAGAGACAGCGGGGATGCGTCTGATCGAGAAGAATGAGGATGATTAAGCTCTGTCGCGCTGACCGCAGCAGATCACAGACCTGAGGGAACGGAACGGTGCCATTAAAAAAACGCCGCGGAAACGTCCCGAAACCATTGACACTGCATATAGAGTATTGTACAATCATTCGTAAATCTTCGACCGGTCCGGACACAGAGCGGAGCGTGCGGGGAGACAAAAAATGGACGAAGCCCCGGAAGAAACCGGGCGGCGTCAAATTTATAAAGATTTAGGAGTTGATTTTTTTGGATTCAGGGCAAGCCCTGCAGGGACTGATCGTAATTGGACTTCTGGCGTTATCCGCGTTTTTCTCATCGGCGGAGACGGCAATGATGACGGTAAATAAGATCCGTGTGCGGAATCTCGCGGAGGCGGGACTCAGCCATGCCGTTGTGCTGGAGAAGATTTTAAGCAATCAGCCCAAAATGCTCAGCGCAATTTTAATAGGAAACAACATTGTCAATATTTCAGCGTCTTCTCTGATGACTGTGCTGGTCACAGACGTGCTTGGAAATAAATATGTCGGTATCGGAACCGGCGTTTTGACGCTGTTAGTCCTGATCTTTGGTGAGATCACACCGAAGACTTCCGCGACGATCTATTCCGAGACCCTGTCACTCAAGTTCGCGAAACCGATCTATTTGATCATGCAGGTCCTGACCCCGTTGATCGTGGTCGTTGATGTCCTCTCCAAGGGCGTTTTAAAGATGATCCATGTGGATCCGAACAAGAAACAGGACGCGATCACGGAGGATGAGCTCCGCACGATCGTGGAGGTCAGCCACGAAGAGGGTGTGATCGAGTCAGACGAGAAGAAGATGATCTACAACGTGTTCGATTTTGGGGATTCTGTCGCGAAGGACATTATGGTTCCGCGTATCGATATGACATTCCTCGACGTGGATGCCAGCTATCAGGAGATCATGGATATTTTCCGACAGGAGAAGTATACGAGATATCCGGTCTATGAGGAGACGACGGACAATGTCATTGGTATCGTAAATATCAAGGATCTGTTCCTGATCCCGAAAGACAAGGAATTTAAGCTGCGGGATTACCTGCGTGAGCCATATTACACCTACGAGTTTAAAAAGACGACGGAGCTTATGGTGGAACTTCGAAAGACCATGAACAGTGTCGCCATCGTCCTTGATGAGTACGGCGCGACGGCCGGGCTGATCACATTGGAGGATATGCTTGAGGAGATCGTCGGAGAGATCCGTGACGAGTACGATGCGGATGAGGAAGACAGCATCAGGAAGATCAATCCGAAGGAATATGTGATCGAGGGCGCTATGAAACTCGATGATCTCGACGACCAGCTTGGTCTGGATCTCAAGTCAGAAGATTACGACTCTGTCGGCGGCTATATTATCGGCCTTTTAGACCATCTCCCGCAGGCGGGGGAGGAAGTCACAAGCGGAAATCTCCGGTTTGTGGTGGATACGGTGGAGAGAAACCGGATTGACAAGGTGCATCTGTATATTCTGGATGCGCCGCAGAAGAGCGAAGAAAGTGAGCAGGAGAGCAAACCCGAACGGTGAAGTTGCTGAACCGCGACAAAATTAGCGAAAAATGTACAGCTTTCGGTCTTGACAATTTTTTTTAAACCAATTAATATGAAACTATTCAAAAGGGGAGTAGTTGAAATGCACTGTCAACAATCGCGGCGGAAACGTCTGGTGGTGCATACCGGTAAAATGGTAACGAGACTTTTTGCAGAGAGAAATTTCTGCAGAAAGTCTTTTTTTGTTGCTTTGAGGATTGGAGAGTGATCCGGTATAGCGGCAAAAAAAGACAGTCTGTAAAATTTCGTAAATCCATTGGCAGGGAAAGAGAAAAACCTGCGCATACTATTTTCAAGGAGGAGTTTTTATGGACTTTTTATGGAATGGATTACTATCGATCACCTGGCAGCAGGTCGTCATGTACGTGGTAGGGCTTTTACTGATCTACCTGGCGATCGAGAAAAATTATGAGCCGGCCCTTCTTCTGCCGATGGGCTTCGGTGCGATCCTTGTGAATCTCCCGGCCAGCGGTGTATTAAACCAGTTTATGGAGGGCGCCGGTGAGACTCATGGAATCATCCAGTGGCTCTTTGAATCCGGCATTGAGGCATCGGAGGCTTTCCCGCTGCTGCTCTTTATCGGTATCGGAGCTATGATCGACTTTGGACCGCTGCTTTCGAACCCGAAGATGTTCCTCTTTGGTGCAGCGTCTCAGTTCGGCATCTTTTTTACGATCTTTATGGCATCACTTCTCGGCTTTGATATCAAGGACGCTGCCTCTATCGGAATCATCGGAGCGGCAGATGGTCCGACTTCGATTCTGGTATCTCAGGTGTTAAAGTCAAACTACATCGGAGCGATCGCGGTGGCAGCATATTCCTATATGGCACTTGTGCCGATCATCCAGCCGATGGCGATCAAAGCGGTTACGACAAAGAAAGAACGCATGATCCGCATGCCGTATGAGCCGGGAAAAGTAAGCCGGTTCACAAGAATCGCTTTTCCGATCATTGTAACATTCGTTGCAGGACTTGTCGCTCCGGCGTCGGTTGCTCTTGTAGGATTCCTGATGTTCGGAAATCTGATCCGTGAATGTGGCTGCTTAAACAGCCTTTCTGAAACAGCACAGACAACACTCGCGAACCTGATCACACTTGTTCTAGGAATCACGATCTCCTTCTCCATGAAGGCGGATCAGTTCGTAAGCTTACAGACACTGATGATCATGGGACTTGGACTTTTCGCTTTTATTTTTGACTCCATCGGCGGTGTCATGTTTGCGAAATTCTTAAATCTGTTCAGCAAGAACAAAGTGAACCCGATGGTCGGAGCAGCAGGAATCTCCGCATTCCCGATGTCTGCCCGTGTCATTGAGAAGATGGGAATCGCGGAGGACAGAACAAACCATCTTCTGATGCATGCCATCGGAGCGAACGTATCCGGTCAGGTCGCATCTGCAGTTGCCGGCGGAATCATCCTTGGATTCTTTATGTAGGAGGTCTGGACTATGAATGTAAATACAATGCTTGCTTTAGGGATCATGTGGAAGGGAATGCTTGGAATCTTCGTTGTGATGGGGATTCTGGCGCTCGTTGTTTATCTCCTCACGAAGGTGGGAGACCGTTAGCTTACCATCCCGCCCGCCATTCCGCTCAACGTGCACATGGCGAGTACAGAGAGAAGTCTTTTGGTGTCTTCCGTGACACCGTCCTTCTGGGCGAGGGACATGAGATATAAAAACAGAAAATAGAGAGCTCCGAGGACCAGGCCCCAGAAAAAGCGCCTGGTCCTCATTGTTTTTCCGGCGAGGATGCCGCCGAAGAAGCAGGAGAGAATGTAGACGGCGCAGACGGCGACGTTTACCTGGTTTTCCGGGAGACGGAATTTAAAGAGGGCGAAGGAAAGCGCCGCCAGAAGAATGCCGGAGAGGATATAAGTTACGATCAAGGCGCGTACCATGCGCCATACCGGGTTTGTCTGCATGAGGAAGCTCCTTTCTTGAAGGATGTACTCCGGGAGTCTTTCCGGAACTCATAAAATCGGGAACAGAAAGATTCTGAGAGGACATCATGATGTGGGCGTTTACTTTATACAGGATATGTGGGGAAAGGCCATGCATATGCATCGCACGGCTGATCTTGTTACCGGTGAGCCTGTTTTGCTGAAAAAAGTGGATATCTGTACCGGATTTTCCTGCATCACGGCAATAAAATCCGTTGCATAATAGAAAATCGTATGGTATAATTTCATTTAAATTCGGGGTATTATGCCCACGATAAGAGAACAGGAGGAAATGATACCATGAAGCATGTAAAGACTTTAAGTTCCAACACTTTAAAGAACAGCATGAAGAAGGGCGGCTGCGGCGAATGCCAGACATCCTGCCAGTCTGCGTGCAAAACATCCTGCACAGTAGGAAACCAGAGCTGTGAAAACAGCAACCGCTAATGCGGGGCTTCGAATAAACGGAAGTTTTTAAAGAGACCCCTACGGTCGTATGATTGTAGGGGCTATTTCTTGTCTGATCAAAGAATCTGCCGGTGACGGGTTTCCCGGACAGCGATGCCGGGAAAGCCGCCACTGACAGACCACAAAGGGCAGGTAAGAAAGAAGTCAGGAGACCATCAGATCGTGACTGTAATCGGGAAGAGACGGAACAGTCACCTGAAAATTAAGACAGTAGGAGAAAGTTAGCTTTGATACATCAGTATATAAATAATGGATACCATATTGTTTTGGACGTAAACAGTGGATCGGTTCATTCTGTGGATGCACTGCTCTACGATGCCGTGGAGGTTCTCGCGAAGATCGTCCCGGATATGGAAAAACCGATGCCGCTCACGGAAGACCAGAAAAAAACAGTGAGAGAAGCACTGGTCTGTAAGTACTCTGCAGAAGATATTGAGGATGCCCTCTCCGATATTCAGGAGCTCATCGACGCGGAGGAGCTGTTCGCTGCAGATATTTACAAAGATTATGTGATCGATTTCAAGAAACGCCAGACGGTTGTGAAGGCCCTCTGCCTTCATATTGCCCATGACTGCAACCTTGCCTGCAAGTACTGCTTCGCAGAGGAAGGCGAGTACCATGGACGCCGCGCCCTCATGAGCTTTGAGGTCGGAAAGAAGGCACTGGATTTCCTGATCGCAAACTCCGGAAACCGCATCAACCTTGAGGTTGATTTCTTCGGCGGCGAGCCGCTTATGAACTGGAACGTTGTAAAACAGCTTGTGGAATACGGACGTTCTCAGGAGAAGGAGCACAATAAGAAATTCCGTTTTACACTGACAACAAACGGCGTACTCTTAAACGATGAGATCATGGAGTTCTGCAACAGGGAAATGAGCAACGTGGTCTTAAGTCTTGACGGACGTCCGGAGGTCAATGACCGGATGCGTCCGTTCAGAAATGGTAAGGGAAGCTACGAACTTATTGTTCCGAAATTCCAGAAATTCGCGAAATCACGCGGCGAGAAGGATTATTTCGTCCGCGGAACCTTCACAAGAAACAACCTGGATTTCGGAAATGATGTCCTCCACTATGCGGACCTCGGCTTTGAGAAGCTTTCCATGGAGCCGGTAGTTGCAGCTCCGGAAGAGCCGTACTCCATCCGCGAGGAAGACCTTCCGCAGATTATGGATGAGTATGACAGACTCGCAAAAGAGTTTGTAAAGCGTCAGAAAGAGGGAAGAGGATTCAAATTCTTCCACTTCATGCTTGATTTAAGCCAGGGACCGTGCGTTGCGAAACGTCTGTCCGGCTGCGGTTCAGGGACCGAGTATCTTGCGGTAACTCCTTGGGGAGATTTATATCCGTGCCACCAGTTCGTTGGAAATGAAGAGTTTCTGCTTGGAAACGTGGATACCGGCGTGGTCAACACGAAGGTGCGCGATGAATTCAAGCTCTGCAACGTATACGCGAAAGAAAAATGCAAAAACTGCTTTGCGAGATTCTACTGCAGCGGCGGATGCGCGGCAAATTCCTTCAACTTCCACGGCAGCATTACGGATGCCTACGATATCGGCTGCGAAATGCAGAAAAAACGTATCGAGTGCGCGATCATGATCCGCGCTGCTTTAGCAGAGGACGAGGAAAACAACTAAATCGATCATAGCGGTCAGGGGGCAGAAAGCCCCGGACTGTTATTTTAAGGATGACGGAGGCGGTGCTTACGGCGGACTCCGGAATCAAGAGGGACAAAAAGCTTTTTGAACCTCGAAATCATATCAAGAAGGAGATTTTATCATGAAGAGCAACAAAGGAAAGGGACTGCTCGGCCTCCTGGGACTGCTCGTTGTGCTCGGTATCTTCGGATTTTTCGGCTATGATACTCTTCAGAAGAGTAAGCTGGTCACCGATGAGAACGGAGTAACTTCCCAGAATGGCGGAATCAAGCTCGGTCTGGATCTGGCAGGCGGCGTCAGCATTACCTACCAGGCGAAGGAAGAGAATCCAAGCGCCGAGGATATGTCCGATACCCAGTACAAGCTGCAGCAGAGAGTACAGAATTACAGCTCTGAGGCAGAGGTTTACCAGGAAGGCGGAAACCGTATCAATGTTGATATTCCGGGTGTCACAGACGCGAATAAGATCCTGGAAGAGCTCGGTAAGCCGGGATCCTTACAGTTCTATGATGAGAACTGGAATGTTGTACTGGAAGGAACCGATGTAGCTTCTGCGAAAGCTGTGATCTATAAAGACCAGCAGACAGGAAACAATAACTATGAAGTAGCGCTTACATTTACGGATGAAGGTACTAAGAAATTCGCAGATGTGACTGCAGCGAACGTCGGCAAGAAGATCGCGATCGTTTACGATAATGTGATGTACTCCAACCCGACCGTACAGCAGGCGATCACAGGCGGACAGGCCTCTATCTCCGGCATGACTTCCTATGAAGAGGCTGAGAATCTTGCTTCCACGATCCGTATCGGTTCCCTTTCCCTGGAACTGGAGGAGCTCCGTTCCAACGTGGTAGGCGCGAAACTTGGTCAGGAAGCGATCACGACAAGCTTAAAGGCCGGCGCGATCGGTTTCGGAATCGTATGCGTATTCATGATCGTAGTTTACCTCATCCCGGGTCTTGCGGCATCCCTTGCACTTTGCCTCTATGTGGCATTGATGCTGATCCTGCTCGCTGCCTTTGAGGTTACATTAACACTTCCGGGTATTGCCGGTATCATCCTATCCATCGGTATGGCGGTTGATGCGAACGTCATCATCTTCACCCGTATCAAGGAGGAGATCGGTCTCGGAAAGACAGTTCATTCCGCGATCAAGACAGGTTTTGCGAAAGCGTTATCCGCCATCGTCGATGGTAACGTGACAACACTGATCGCAGCGGCTGTTCTTTACTGGAGAGGCTCCGGTACAGTTAAGGGATTCGCTACAACACTTGCCCTTGGTATCGTTCTTTCCATGTTCACAGCACTTTTCGTTACAAAGTTCACACTGAACACCCTGTATAACCTTGGATTTCAGGATCAGAAGTTCTACGGCATCAGAAAAGAGAAGAAGGCGCTCAACTTCCTCGGAAAGAGAAATATCTGCTTTATCATCTCAGCTGTTATGATCCTCGCAGGTGTTGCAGGAATGGTAATGAACAAGTCTTCCATCGGAAACGCGTTCAATTACTCCCTTGACTTCCAGGGCGGTACCTCCACAAGCGTGACCTTCAATGAGGACATGTCTCTGGAGAGAATCTCAAGCGAGGTCGTTCCGGTAGTCGAATCCATCACAAACAGTGCGGATACGCAGACACAGAAGGTTGCCGGAACAAACGAGGTGATCATCAAGACAAGAACCTTAAGCGTGGAAGAACGTCAGGCATTAGACGAGGCACTTGTTGAGAACTTCGGTGTTGATGAGTCAAAGATCACCGCAGAGAGCATTTCCGGTGCGGTAAGTGCTGAGATGAAGCGCGACGCGGTTATGGCTACAGCGATCGCTACCGTATTTATGCTTCTCTATATCTGGGTACGATTCAAGGATATCCGTTTCGCTGCAAGTGCTGTTTTAGCCCTTGTCCATGACGTATTGGTTGTAGTTGCATGCTATGCCCTCGCAAAGTGGTCCGTTGGTTCCACAGCGATCGCCTGCCTGCTTACTATCGTCGGATACTCTATCAACGCGACGATCGTTATCTTCGACCGTATCCGTGAGAACATCAAGCTCATGGGACCGAAGGCATCCACCGTTGATATCGTAAATACAAGTATCACCCAGACCTTCACACGAAGCATCAATACATCCCTGACGACCTTTGTTATGGTATTTGTTCTGTTCATCATGGGCGTATCCTCCATCCGTGAGTTCGCACTCCCGTTAATGGCAGGTATCATCTGTGGTACCTACTCTTCCGTATGCCTGACAGGCGCTATGTGGTATGTAATGACCACAAAGAAGCAGAAGAAGGATGCGGTTGAAAAACAGGCAAAGAAGGATGCTGAGAAGGCAGCAAAGGAAGCGAAGAAATCCGGAAAATAACCGGAAGAACGTCGTTTCGAAAATAACGATAAGGCAAGAGAAATATGAAATATAAGATTCTGGCAAAAGACGGACGTGCCAAACGGGCTGACGTAGAGACAGTCCACGGCACGATCCACACGCCGGTATTCATGAATGTAGGAACTGTCGCCGCGATCAAGGGCGCTGTGTCCACCGATGACCTTCGCGGGATCGGGACACAGGTGGAGCTTTCCAACACCTACCATCTTCATGTCCGGACCGGCGACAAGCTGATCAAGGAGCTCGGCGGCCTCCACAGGTTTATGAACTGGGATCGTCCGATCCTCACCGATTCCGGCGGATTTCAGGTATTTTCCCTCGCCGGACTCAGAAAGATCAAGGAAGAGGGCGTCTACTTTAACTCTCATATCGATGGCCATAAGATCTTCATGGGACCGGAGGAGAGCATGCAGATCCAGTCAAACCTTGGTTCCACCATCGCGATGGCATTCGATGAGTGCGCTCCGCATCCGTGTACCAGAGAATACATGGAGAATTCTGTCGCGAGAACTACAAGATGGCTGGCGAGATGCCAGGCGGAGATGGCGAGATTAAACTCCCTGCCGGATACCGTCAATAAGGAACAGCTTCTGTTCGGCATCAATCAGGGCGGAACCTTCGAGGATATCCGGATCGCGCATGCGGATACGATCTCGAAGATGAATTGCGACGGCTACGCGGTCGGCGGACTTGCGGTCGGTGAGAGTCACGAGGAGATGTACCGCATTCTCGATGCGGTGGTTCCGCATCTCCCGGAAGAGAAACCGACTTACCTGATGGGCGTCGGAACCCCGGCGAACATCCTTGAGGCGGTGGACCGCGGCGTCGATTTCTTCGACTGCGTTTACCCGACAAGAAATGGCCGTCATGGTCATGTATATACAAACCACGGAAAGATCAACCTGTTTAATGAGCAGTTTTCAAAGGATATGCGCCCCATCGAAGAGGGATGCCAGTGTCCGGCCTGCCGCTCATACAGCAGGGCCTATATTCGCCATCTCCTGAAGGCAAAAGAGATGCTTGGAATGCGCTTATGCGTGCTCCACAATCTTTACTTCTACAACACGATGATGACGGAGATCAGGGAAGCTATTGAGAACCACTGCTACGCCGAGTACAAAGAGAAAAAGTTGGAGGGCGTGACAGGGAACTATAAAGACAAGGTATAAGAAAAGGAGGTGCAACGGATATGACTAACAGCCCGGCATTTTGGATTGGATATATTGTTTTAATCTTTGCTTTCATGTACTTCATTGCGATCAGACCGCAGCAGAAGGAAAAGAAAAAAATGCAGGAACTGATGGCAAGCATCGCAGTCGGTGACAGCGTGCTGACATCCAGCGGATTCTACGGAGTGATCATTGATATGACAGACGATACCGTTATCGTTGAGTTTGGCAACAATAAGAACTGCCGCATCCCGATGCAGAAACAGGCGATCGTTCAGGTTGAAAAACCGGAGGCGTAAGACCTGAAAAACAGAAAAGAAAGAGGTTCATTTCCGATTATGTGGAGATGAACCTCTTTTTTTGACTTGGTGAGCCGGGAAGAAACCTCCGGTTTCTACTGCGGCGTTGCATTTTTTCCTTCGTCCTCAAAGTATTTCTTCAATTCTTCAAATTCCCGCGCATACTTCGGGGAAACGGCGGTCGGGTTGGAGTGGATCCTTTCTTTGCGGAAGTGGCGGCGTTCCTTTCGGAGCGCAGCGAGGCGGGATTCCCGTTCCTTTAACATCTCGGCGAGCTGTTCCGGGGATTTCCCGCGGAGCGCTTCCAGATGGATTCCGGTAAGATCTTTCAGACTGTCGAGCTTTCCTCCGGCCTTTGCCTTTAATTCCTCAAGGCTGACATTGGAGAGGTCGCGGATGGAATCTGCGGCAGCTCCGGCTTTTTCCTGGATCAGGGACATACCGGCAGCTGGTTTTTCCTTGATGGATTTGAACTTTGTGCCGGCTTTCTCCCGGAATTCTTCCATACTCATTCCGGTGAGAGCGGCAGCCTGAACTCTCTTTGCCTCGATCTGATCCAGCAGTTCTTCTTTGGCGGCCTGCAAGCGGTCTTCGGTATTCATCTTGAGAAGCGCGCGCTGTACCTGAAGATTGTCAAGCTCCGCACGGAGCTTCTGCATAGCTTCCAAGGATTTTCCAAAGGCAAGAGCTTCCTTTGTGCAGATGATGGAATCGTAAACAAAGAGCACAGTCACAAAAAATACAAAAAACAGATCCCAGTAGAGCGGCATTGCGAGGACAGCCCGCTCGATGGGCTTGTGGATCAGGTGCGTCATAAAGATCGTCAGGAATCCCCAGGCGATGGAGGAGCTGAGACAGATATATCCGTGAAGGTTAAAGGGCTGGTTGCTGTAATCCCAGTAGCGGACTTTGAAAAGACGCTCCATCACATATCCGGTCACGTACTCCAGAGCCGTGGCACCGATAACGCCGGAGATATAGGTGAGGATCAGGCTGTCCTGAAACGGGAGAGATACCCATAACATCATGACTGCGCCGCTTCCGTATAACGGCAGCATCGGCAGCCGCAGGAAACCGCGGTTCACGAAGTGCTTCTGTTTTAAGGAAACATAGGTGGACTCGAAGATCCATCCAAAGAAACAGTACAGATAAAAAAATGTAAGCCATTGATACCAGGTGTAAGTATACATAAGTCTCCTCTCGGTTGTAAATCAGATTATCCATATCATACGACAGGAATGGAGAAATGGCAAGGCGCAACCGGGAAGCTGACCTGGAAAAAGAAAACAGGCATGAAAACAGCCGCCCTGGATATGACCGGGGCAGCTGTTTTGTTAACTGATTTATTGTAAAAGTATCTGGCTGTCTGCTGTATTCTTAACACGGACGGTTAGGCATTGGAAAAATTACTGAAGGGTTTTATAAACATCAAAGCTTGGCTTCTTATTTCCGTTCACATCGATGAGACCGAACGCATAATGCGCACCCAGAAGTCCCTGCTCATCCTTCATGCGGTTCAACAGGAATGCCTCAACGTATGGATTTGCCTTTGCTGTCTCGTAAGCCTCTTTGATGCACTGAGCCTGGAGATCGAGGCACTGACCGCCGCGGGCCGGGGAATCAGAAGTGAATCCCTGCTCGGAGAGGATCAGGTGGCGGACCTTTCCTGTCGGGGAGAGCATGTCTGCCTGCTGCATATAGTCAGTCAGAACGTGGAGATTCTTCAGGTTGATAATATAAGTATCTGCTTTCTCCAGCGTGTAGATATCATCGGTGAAGACCGGATCCTCGAAGGTCTCTGGGTATGCATGCCATGCGATGCCGTAGTCAGTATCTTTCAGACGGCTGTTTAACCGCGGGATCATGTCCATAGCGCCGTACTTGAAGCCCTCGACCTGTCCGCAGTTCCAGCGGAAGTCAAACGGAATATAGACGTTTGCCAGCTTGTTGGAACCTTTGATGGTGTCGTACCAGGTGCGGAATCCGGTAGCGTAGTTGGAACAGTAAGTGTCGATATCCATCTGTCCGATATAGTTCCATGCCTGACCGTCATTGACTTCGTTGCCGATGACCCAGTTGGAGACACAATCCTTGAATGCCTCTGTGACGCGCTTTGCGGCATCTCTTGTGGACTGGACGCCTGCATCGTTTAAGGTGTTGAACGCGTAGTAGCTTGCGCCGGTTGGCTGGGATACCGGAAGAAGAGACGGGCTGTAGCTCGCTGCCGCCCAGTCGTTCAGGACGATCAGTGTCACAGTGACCCCCGCCTGATCAAGCTTTGTGTAGAGATCCTGGCAGACGGATAACTGGCTGCTGAATGCCCAGGACATTGGAAAGTTTAAAACGACCTGAGATGCGCCGACCTCGAGAACATCGGGGATCTGGGCGTGTTCATTGATCAGAACGCCCTTGATGGACTTCGGAGTCTGGTAGTGGTCGGCATAGGCCGGAACAGCCATGGAAAAACAGAGAGCTGCGGACAGCGCGGCAGCTGTGATGTGTTTTAGCGAATTCATAAAATTTCCCCCCTGTGGAATGAGCCGCTTTTGCGGAGCTTTGATTTCTGAAAATAATGCCTCCGCATTGCTGGAAATGTTAATATATTTACTATACCGTGAGGGGAAATAGAAGTCAATGGAAAGGAACATAAAACTGGTGAAAAGGGAAAAATGTCGAAATTTGAAATTGAAATCAATAGTTGGAAGGTTTATGTCCGGAAATAAAAGTTAAAAAACAAGAATATAAGAAACAAGGACTTTGGTAAATTGGCTGAGCAAAAAAATAGGAACCGCAGCCGTTCCTGCGATTCCTAAGGGGAGTATGGAAAGTATCAATTTTTTAGGGGGACCTGTCAGAGTTGCCTCCGACAGGTATGAGTATGAAAAAGCTTTGTGTGTTCAAGTGTAACACTTGAAACAAAGGCAGGTTATCCTTTCGGATAACGTAATTGTATTATATAGACAAAATGTGTCTAAACTGTGAGTAAAAAATTAAAAGAAAGTAAAATTACTTAACGAATGATGAAGAACCGTATCGAAATATGACGAAACCTGGCATGAAGACAGACAACAAATTTTGCACCGGGAATTTCCCGGAGATCTGCCGCATTTTTGCCGAAGTTTGGCAGGAAATTTGAACATAAATTGTCCACAAATATCTGATATACTATATAATAAATTGGGAACAGTGAAATCATGTTATTATGGATAAACTGTTGCGATGAGGATTGCGGGAGCACGCAGTGCAGAGCAATCCGGTATCAGAGGGGTCAAAAGCTTTTGCCCCAACATCTTGCGATAAGAGAAAAAGAAAACGGGGAGGTTCACAATGAAGAAAGAAAAAATGATATTAGTACCCGCAGCGTTTCTTATGACGGCAATGCTGGCATTTCCGGTTATGGCATCGGAAAAGATCGAGGAGGTCACGATCGATATCAGTGCGGTCCTGACAGATTCCGACAACCTTGAAGTTGAGGCGGAAGTGTCAGATGACGGCTGCTATGTAGATGATGTGACAGTCACAAATACACCGAGCGGAGACTGGAACGACAGCACAAAGCCGAAGGTAAAAGTTACTCTTGGCGCAGAGAGCGGATATACATTCTCCACCGGACTTGGCAGATCCGATGTGTATCTCGGAAATGATGATCAGACGGTGACGTCTGTCTCAAGGAGTACTTCAAAGCTGTCTGTCTATGTGACACTCCCGAAGATCGAGGATATCGACACAGACTATGATTCCGATGATGACCTGGAAGTATATGATCTTTTCTGGGATGACAGCTACGGCGGAGTCGCATGCTGGGAGGGATCTGATTCCGCAAAGAAATATCAGGTCCGTTTATATAGGGACGGAAGTGCAGTGGGTTCCACATATACGACAACGAATGATTACTACAACTTCTGCGGTTCCTTCACAAAGAGCGGAAGTTATACGTTTAAGGTAAAAGCGGTCCGGGGAAACAACGAGACAAGCTGGCAGGAGTCTGACTCCAAAGATGTAAACAGCAGCGAGGCATCCGCAATCTACGCGAACCGCACAGCGGCAGCGAACTATTATGGCAGCGGTTCCTCAGGATCAAACAATCAGACAAGCTCCAGCTCCTCTAGCACCGCAGGCGGCGCATGGCTCCGCGATAACAACGGCTGGTGGTGGTGCAACCCGGATAAGACTTACCCGGTGGCGAACTGGAAGCTGATCAACAATGTATGGTACTATTTCAACCAGTCCGGATATATGACAGAGAACCAGTGGGTAATGAACAACAACCGGTGGTATTACTGCGGAGTGTCCGGCGCGATGGTCAAGAGCCAGTGGGTACAGACGAACGGCGCATGGTACTACTGTGGAGCTGACGGCGCGATGCTCACGAGACAGATGATCGGCGGACAGTATTATGTTGATAAAAATGGCGTCTGGGTGCAGTAGAATAAAAATTTCAAAAACCCCTTTAAAAACAAAGGTCTTTCGTTTATAATAAAAACTGATATTTCGCGCCCTGAATACATCAGGGTTTTCTGATAGAGAGATAAGCGAGGTGCATCCCACCGATGGGATGCGGAAATGGATTCATGAGATTTTCAGTTAGAAAGACAGGAGGAAGACGACAATGATGATGTCCAACGACATTGGAATTGACTTAGGTACCGCCAGTATCCTTGTATACATTAAGGGAAAAGGCGTTGTTTTAAAGGAGCCGTCCGTAGTAGCACTGGACAGAGAGACAAATAAAGTAATTACCTTCGGTGAGGAGGCGCGTCTGATGATCGGACGTACTCCGGGTAATATCGTCGCGGTAAGACCGCTCCGTAAAGGTGTAATTTCCGATTATACCGTAACCGAAAAAATGTTAAAATATTTCATTAACAAAGCGGTCGGAAAGAGAACCTTAAGAAAACCGCGTATCGCGGTCTGCATCCCGAGCGGAGCGACTGAGGTTGAGAGAAAGGCCGTTGAGGACGCAACATACCAGGCAGGCGCGCGCGAGGTCTGCATCATCGAGGAGCCGGTTGCCGCAGCCATCGGTGCCGGAATCGATATCTCCAAGGCATGCGGAAACATGATCGTAGATATCGGAGGCGGTACTGCGGATATCGCGGTGATCTCCCTCGGAGGTACTGTAGTAAGTACTTCTATCAAGACTGCCGGAGATGACTTCGATGAAGCTCTCGTCCGCTATATGAGAAAGAAACATAACCTCTTAATTGGTGAGAGAACCGCTGAGGAGATCAAGATCAATATCGGTGCGGCTTACCGCCGCCCGGAGCTTGTGACGATGGAAGTCCGCGGAAGAAACCTTGTGACAGGTCTCCCGAAGACCATCGTTGTCACATCTGACGAGACACTCGAGGCGTTAAGAGAGCCGGCGATGCAGATCGTAGACGCTGTACACAATGTATTGGAGCGCACACCACCGGAGCTTGCGGCTGATATTTTCGACCGCGGAATCGTTCTTACCGGCGGTGGATCCCTGATCTCCGGACTTGACGCCCTGATCGAGGAGAAGACCGGAATCACGACAATGATCGCGGAGGAGCCGCTTACAGCGGTTGCGATCGGAACCGGTAAGTTTATCGAGTTCGCACACGGCGGAAAAGGCGCAGAAAAATAAAAAATGGCAACTGTAACAGGCTATGTGGAAAGAATCAAATACCGCAACGAGGATAACGGTTACTCGGTCTTAAGCGTGGCGGACGGGGGAGAAGAATATATCCTCGTCGGCACATTTCCCTACATCAGTGAGGGAGAGCGGATCGAGGCGACGGGCCGGATGGTGGAACACTCCATCTACGGTGAACAGCTTGCGGTGGAGAGCTATGAGATAAAAGCTCCCGAGGACACACTGGCAATTGAACGGTATCTCGGCTCCGGTGCTATCAAAGGCATCGGAGCTGCTTTAGCTAAAAGGATCGTAAAGAAGTTCAAGGCGGACACCTTCCGGATCATGGAGGAGGAGCCGGAACGTCTCGCCGAGGTCAAGGGCGTCAGCGAGCGCATGGCGATGGAGATCAGCAGCCAGGTGGAGGAAAAAAGAGATATGCGCCAGGCCATGGTGTTCCTGCAGCAGTACGGGATCTCCATGAACCTCGCGGTGAAGATCTACCAGCACTACGGTCCGGGAATGTACTCGGTGATCCAGGAAAATCCGTACCAGCTGGCGGACGATATCCAGGGTGTGGGATTTAAGATCGCGGACGAGATCGCGGCGAAGGTCGGGATCTTCACGGATTCCGATTACCGGATCCGCAGCGGTCTCTTTTATGCCTTGCTCCAGGCGACGGGAAACGGCCATACATATCTGCCGGAGGAGGAGCTGTTTGCTAATGCGTCGGCACTATTGAACGTTGAACCGGAGCACATGGAAAAGCATTTGGTGGATCTCCAGATGGAGAAGAAGCTGGTGGTGAAGGAAAAGGATGAGAAGCGGATCGTCTACCCGGCACAGTTCTACTACATGGAACTCAATACGGCGAGAATGCTGCATGACTTGAACCTCCACTCGAAGATCGATGAGGACGACGTGAAAAAGCGCCTGAAAAAGATCACGGAGGCGGAGAAGATCGAGCTGGACGAGCTTCAGGAGCAGGCAGTTCTGGAGGCGGTGAGCAATGGCCTACTTATCATCACCGGAGGTCCGGGAACCGGTAAGACGACAACCATCAATACGATCATCCATTATTTCGATCAGGAAGACATGGATATCCTTCTGGCTGCTCCGACGGGCCGTGCGGCGAAGCGTATGACGGAGGCGACGGGATACGAGGCGAAGACGATCCACAGACTTCTGGAGCTTACGGGCGCGCCGATGGTTGATCCGAAAAACAACGGCAATTCCGGCGAGAACCGGCTGGAGGGCATGCATTTTGAGCGGAACGAGGAAAATCCTCTGGACGCGGATGTGATCATCATCGATGAAATGTCCATGGTGGATATCAGCCTGATCCACTCACTCTTAAAGGCGGTGAATGTAGGAACGAGGCTGATCCTCGTGGGCGATGTAAACCAGCTTCCCAGCGTGGGACCGGGAAATGTTCTCCGGGATATGATCGCTTCTGAGGCGTTCCCTGTGGTGAAACTCACAAAGATCTTCCGTCAGGCGGCCCAGAGCGACATTATCGTCAATGCCCATAAGATCAACGACGGGGAAACAGTTCCTTTAAATAAGAAAAGCCGTGACTTTCTGTTTATCCGGCGCGATTATCCGGCAGATATTGTGAAGGATATGATGGTTCTTGTGCAGGACAAGCTTCCGAACTATGTCCATGCCGAGATGTCAGATATCCAGATCATGACGCCGATGCGGAAAGGCGCTCTCGGAGTTGAAGCATTAAATAAGCAGCTCCAGGAGAAGTTTAACCCGCCTGCGCCGAATAAGCAGGAGAAAGAGTCCGGCGGGACGATCTTCCGCGTGGGCGATAAGGTCATGCAGATCAAGAACAACTATCAGATCGAGTGGGAGGTCCGCAACCGTTACGGAATCCCGGTGGATAAGGGCGAAGGCGTTTTCAACGGGGATACGGGGATTATCCGCTCCATCAACAGCTTCGCGGAGACCATGGAGGTGGAGTTTGATGAGCGCCGGATGGTGGAGTACAGCTTTAAGCAGTTGGAGGAGCTGGAGCTTGCCTACGCGATCACGATCCACAAATCCCAGGGAAGCGAATATCCGGCAGTGGTGATCCCGGTCCATTCGGGACCGCGGATGCTGATGACGAGAAATCTGATCTACACGGCGGTTACGAGGGCGAAAGCCTGCGTCTGCCTCGTGGGAATCCCGGAGGTGTTCCAGGCGATGGTGGATAATGAAGTGGAGCAGAAACGGTATTCGGGGCTGAAAGATCGGATTCTGGAGATTGATACATCTATGATGCAGAAATAGACCTGCACTATTTGTTCAAATATTTATATTTAACATGAAATTTAATGAAATTCTTGATGTTCTATATCCCCGCCGCTGTCCGGTATGCGGGGATATCACTGGCAGTTCCGGGCGGATGATCTGCCCGGACTGCCTTCGGAAACTTTCGTTTGTAAAATCGCCGGTATGTAAAAGATGCGGAAAAGAAATTGAAGATGAGAGCATGGAGTTCTGTCTGGATTGCATGCGCCATCCGCGTGCCTTTGAGTACGGGATCGCCCTGTTAAATTACGACGAGGTGGCGAGACACTCCATGGCGCAGATCAAGTACAATAATAAGAGAGAGTACCTGGATTTTTACGGGACAGCCCTGACGGCACGGTACGGACGGACGATCCGCCGGATGCAGGCGGATGCCCTGGTCCCGGTGCCGGTCCATGCCACGAGGAAAAAGACCCGTGGATTCAATCAGGCAGAGATCCTGGCTCGGGTCATCGGAAAGAAGCTTGAGATTCCGGTGATGCCGGAAATGCTGGTGAGAAATAAGAAGACGCTGCCGCAGAAGGATCTTTCGGCAGCGGAGCGGCTTAAGAACCTTTCCGGTGCCTTCGCGGCGGGGGAGATCCCGGAGGGGATCAGGAGCGTGATCCTTGTGGATGATATCTATACAACAGGCAGTACCATCGAGGCGTGCGCGAGAGCCCTGCGGGCATCGGGAATCAGCCGGGTCTATTTCGTTGTGATCTGCATGACCGGAGGAAGATAGGACAGGAAAAAAGTGATATGCATACAGGTTATAGAATGAGAGGGAATGCATAAATATGCAAAATACATGCATAAACGCTTGCTTTTTGTATAGGCCTGTGGTATAGTGGGTCTCATCGAAAAAGTTGCAAATCCGTATTGGGTTAGAGGAGGAACATATTATGAAAAAGGCGATTGCATTATGTTTGACCGCTGCGATGGCAGCATCACTTCTTACAGGCTGCGGTGGCAAGACTACAGAGACAACGGCAGCAGCAGAGAATAAGACAGAGACAACAGCAGGTGAGGCTGCGGCAGAAAAGAAAGATGAGGCAGCTGGGGTTGTTAAGGTGATCGAATATGATCTTACGGATGAGCAGTATGCATTCGGCGTGGATAAAGACCAGCCGGAGCTGCTGGAGCAGGTAAACGCATTTATCGCAAAGATCCAGGAGGACGGAACCTTCAATGAGATCTGCGATAAATATTTCAGTGACGGCGAGCCGGCTGCAGTAGAATCCGCAGAGTATGATGCTTCCAAGGATCAGCTGGTTGTTGCAACAAACGCATCCTTTGAGCCGTTTGAGTATGTTGACGGCGACAGCTACAAGGGAATCGATATGGAAATCGCAGCTTTGTTCGCACAGGAGCTTGGCAAGGAGCTTGTAATTGAAAACATGGACTTTGATGCAGTATGCTTATCTGTTGGTCAGCACAAATGCGACATCGCAATGGCAGGCTTAACGATCAACGAGGAGAGAGAAGAATATGTAACCTTCTCCGATCCGTATTATAAAGCATCCCAGAGACTGGTTACACTGGCAAATGATACGGCTTTTGATGCTTGCAAGGATGCAGCTTCCGTAGAAGAGGTTCTTAAGGGCTTAAGTGCAAGCGACAAAATCGGCGGACAGCAGGGAACCACAGCACAGTACTTTATTGAGGGCAGTGATGACTGGGGCTTTGAAGGATTTCCGGCCGAGTGGGTACCGTATAAGAGTGCATCTCTTGCAGTTCAGGATATGATCAACGGCAACGTGAAGTACGTGATCATTGATGCGGCTCCGGCGGAAAGCATCACAAAGGCGATCAACGCAATGCAGTAAAACCATTGGAAACACCGGTCAGAAAAGCGGGGGCAGGATACGGTTCGCTCCCGCTTTTTGACCGTATTGGAACATGGCAGAAAACGCTGTGTTTTTGCTATCTGGAGGTATTATGGGAAACTTCGGGAACAAATGGAACAAGTTTGTACAGATATTTATTGAGAAAAACGGTTACGTCAAAGTTGTGCAGGGTCTGCAGAATACGCTTCTGATCGCGGTAGTCGGCATGATTATCGGTGTTTTGATCGGTACCATCATCGCGACGGTCCGCGTCCTGCCGAAATATAAAACACTTCCGCGGGCGCTGAACGCGGTCTGCAGCTTCTACGTAGGTCTCTTCCGCGGAACCCCGATGGTCGTGCAGCTTCTGATCTTCTACTACGTTATGCTGCCCCTTATGGGAATCAAGCTGCCGGGCGTCCGTGTTGCCATGGTGGTCTTTGGATTAAACAGCGGCGCTTATATTTCCGAGATCATGCGAAGCGGTATCCAGTCCGTTGATCCGGGACAGCTTGAGGCGGGGCGTGCAGTCGGTCTTGGCTTTGGTCCGGCGATGATCCGGATCGTGATCCCGCAGGCAGTGAAGAATATTCTTCCGACTCTGGGTAATGAGTTTATTGCCCTGATCAAGGAAACCTCCGTTGTCAGCTTTGTCGGCGCGGCGGATCTTTATGTTGCCTTCAACTATATCGGAAGCAACAGCTACGAGTTTATGGTCCCGTATCTTGTCATGGCGGCGATCTACATCGTTCTCGTGCTGGTGATCTCAATTCTTGTAAAACTGATGGAAAGGAGCCTGAAGAAGAGTGATAGACGTCATTGATCTGAAAAAAACATTTGGTGATCTGGAAGTCCTGAAGGGAATCAATGTGACCATCAATAAAGGTGACATCGTTGTAGTCATTGGTCCGTCCGGCTCCGGAAAAAGTACATTTTTAAGATGCTTAAACTGCATGGAGGATCCGACCTCCGGCAGCATCATTTTTAACGGCGTAGATATCGCCGATATGCGCGTGGACATCAATATCCACCGCCGCCATATGGGCATGGTATTCCAGCACTTCAACCTGTTCAACAACATGACTGTGATCGAGAATATCATGATGGCACCGGTCTATGTACGCTGTAAAGAGTTAAAGAAGGCAAAGAGAAAAGGAACGCTGGCATCTGACGCGCCGAAGACGAAGGCAGAGATCAAGGCCCAGGCGAGAGAGGAAGCTCTTGAGCTGTTACGCCGCATCGGTCTTGAGGATAAAGCAGACGTTTACCCGTCCACGCTTTCCGGCGGACAGAAGCAGCGTGTGGCCATCGTCCGCGCTCTGGCGATGAAACCGGATGTGATCCTCTTTGACGAGCCGACGAGTGCCCTTGACCCGGAGATGGTAGGTGAGGTGCTGGATCTCATGAAGGAACTTGCGAACGAGGGAATGACCATGGTCGTTGTCACCCACGAGATGGGCTTTGCGAGAGAGGTCGCAAACCGCGTGCTGTTTATGGATCAGGGAAAAATTCTCGAAGAAGCTCCACCGGAAGAGTTCTTCGCGCATCCGAAGAATGAGAGAACAAAGGAATTTTTATCAAAGGTATTGTAGATTTCAGAAGGCTTCCTGCTTTCCAATGTGTGGAAAAAGGAAGTCTTTTTTTGTGTAATAGGAAATTCTGAGGAATTCCCTATTACACAAAAAAGGCACTAACGTGCCAATGATGCGCACTCGCGCGAAGATGTAGCTTGTCGCAAGCGACCGCGCGAGGCGCGAGAATGTGCCAAGGCACATTCTTTTTTACACAACCGCGCGAAGATGCGGATTGCCGCAGGCTGCTGCGCCTGGCGGGAGAATGTGCCAGAGTATATTTTTGTCTGCACCAGTGGGAGACGCCTGAGTGTGGTAGGATATATCTTTTTTATAAAAAAATTCGTGGAAAGACCGTGTTCTTAAAGGAAATACTTGACGAGCCGAAATTCTTATGGTATGATATTCGGGCGAATGGAAGATATAGGTCTTTTTTTTATGCTCAAAAAACGATAGCAATGAATAGAGAAAAGGCCGCCTTACAAAGAAATTAAACGGAGGTGGAAGTCGTGCGCACTAAGATTACACTGGCATGCACAGAATGCAAGCAGCGCAACTACAACATGACGAAGGATAAGAAGACTCATCCGGACCGCATGGAGACAAAGAAGTACTGCAGATTCTGCAAGAGACATACGATGCACAAAGAAACTAAGTAATCCGGTTTGCAAGAAGGACGTGAATTTATGGGAGAAACGGCAAGTAATGAGAAAGCCCCTAAAACGGACTTTATCAAAGGCTTAAAAGCTGAATTCAATAAGATCATCTGGCCGGATAAAGATACGCTTACAAAAGAGACCGTTGTTGTAGTCGTATCAACAGTAATTCTGGGGATTGTTATCGCAGCCCTTGACCTGATCATCAAATTTGGTCTCAATATTGTACTTGGTTAAGGATGAGGTGAAGATATGTCAGAAGCACAATGGTATGTTGTACACACTTATTCCGGATATGAGAATAAGGTAAAGGTTGACATTGAGAAAACAATCGAAAACAGAGGTCTTCAGGATCAGATCTTAGAGGTCTCCGTCCCGCTGGAAGAAGTCATCGAGCTTAAAAACGGTGCTCAGAAGCAGGTCGAGCGTAAGATGTTCCCGGGCTATGTGCTGATTCATATGATCATGAATGATGACACATGGTACGTTGTACGGAACACCAGAGGTGTGACCGGATTCGTAGGACCGGGATCCAAGCCGGTGCCGCTTTCAGAAGAAGAGATGATGAGCCTTGGCTTTAAGGCACCGGATGTCGTTGTAGATTTCGCCGTCGGAGATACCGTCGTTGTTACGGCCGGCGCATGGAAGGATACCGTCGGTGTCATTAGAACCGTCAATGAGTCCAAGCAGTCCATTACAATCAACGTCGAGATGTTCGGCCGTGAAACACCGGTGGAACTGAGCTTTTCTGAAATCAAGAAGATGTGACCGTAAACGGACTAAGATCCGGACCGGTCGTCCGTACCTTTTTTAGGAAAACGGACTTTGTGCCCGCGTGGGAGGGAAATCCCCGACATTACCACATTATTTAGGAGGTGCCTAATTATGGCAAAGAAAGTTACAGGTTATATTAAATTACAGATTCCTGCCGGCAAGGCAACACCGGCTCCGCCAGTTGGACCGGCTCTTGGACAGCACGGTGTAAACATCGTACAGTTCACAAAGGAGTTCAACGCTAAAACTGCTGATCAGGGCGATATGATCATCCCGGTTGTTATCACAGTTTACGCTGACAGAAGCTTCAGCTTCATCACAAAGACTCCGCCGGCTGCTGTATTATTAAAGAAGGCTGCAAAGATCAAATCCGGTTCTGCAACACCGAACAAAACAAAGGTAGCTACTCTTACAAGAGCAGAAGTACAGAAGATCGCTGAGCTCAAGATGCCAGACTTAAACGCTGCAAGCATCGAGGCTGCTACAAGCATGATCGCGGGTACTGCTCGTTCCATGGGTATCACCGTAACAGACTGATCGTAAGCAACTGAATGGAGGACGGACCTCCATATACAGCAACAATCACGTGGGAGGGAGGACTCCCGACACTACCACAGGAGGTTTTTTATAATGAAAAGAGGAAAAAGATACGTAGAAGCGGCAAAAGCTATCGACCGCGCTACTCTTTATGATACAGCAGATGCAATCGCATTAGTTAAAAAGTCTGCTGTTGCTAAATTTGATGAAACAATCGAGGCTCACTTAAGAACAGGCTGTGATGGCCGTCATGCTGATCAGCAGATCCGTGGTGCAGTAGTTCTGCCGCACGGAACAGGTAAGACTGTTCGTATCCTTGTATTCGCTAAAGGACCGAAGGCTGATGAGGCTCAGGCTGCAGGCGCTGACTTCGTTGGAGCAGAGGATTTAATCCCGAAGATCCAGAACGAAGGCTGGTTAGATTTCGATGTAGTTGTTGCTACACCGGATATGATGGGCGTTGTTGGACGTCTTGGTCGTGTACTTGGACCGAAGGGCTTAATGCCGAACCCGAAGGCTGGTACCGTAACAATGGACGTTACAAAAGCTATCAAAGAGATCAAAGCTGGTAAAATTGAGTACAGACTCGATAAGACAAACATCATCCACGTGCCAGTAGGTAAGGCTTCTTTCACAGAAGAACAGTTAGCGGACAACTTCCAGACGCTTATGGATGCAATCAACAAAGCAAAACCGAGCACAGTAAAGGGCGCTTACTTAAAGAGCGTTACTCTTACTTCCACAATGGGCCCGGGCGTTAAGTTAAACGTAGCTAAGTTAACAAACTAAGCGGAAATGTCACTTGACGGTGACATCCCCCTATTGATAAAAAGACAACTGCTCCGTGCTTGTGGCACTCTCGCAGTTGTCGCCTGCATTCGTAATTCGGGCTATCGCCCTGCTTACTCATGCAGGCTTGGTTGTCAAATGCCCATTCAGCCTTGCGTGCAAGCACGCAGTCTGTATGGTCGCTTGACAACACTTTTTTGCAAAAATTGATTGACAATCCGAATATATTATGATAAAGTATTCGAGTATTGAATGCCGAAGACAGCAGGTGCCGTAAGGCGTAAGGTAAAAACACCTGCCGAGGAACGTACAAAACTCACACAGAATTTTGTAAACCTCTCTGTCTGCGGATAGAGAGGTTTTTTTCCGAAAAGCGATAAAAAAATGCTGTGACGGCGAATCCAATACTAAAATAAAACAGGAGGTAAACCATTCATGGCAAAAGTTGAATTAAAGCAGCCGGTAGTTGCTGAGATCGCTGAAGTCCTCAACGGAGCAAAGTCTGCTGTAGTCGTTGACTACCGTGGATTAACTGTTGAGCAGGATACTGCTCTTCGTAAACAGTTAAGAGAAGCTGGTGTTTCTTATAAAGTATATAAGAACACAATGATCCGCTTCGCTGCAAAGGGAACTGAGTTCGAAGCACTTGAGCCGCATCTTGAAGGACCGACAGCACTTGCTGTTTCTAAAGAAGATGCAACAGCTCCGGCTAGAGTATTAGCTGAGTTCGCAAAGAAAGCTGACAAGCTTGAATTAAAAGGCGGCGTTGTAGAGGGAACCTACTACGATGCAGCAGGTATCGGTGTAATCGCAAGCATTCCGTCCAGAGATGTTCTTCTTGGAAGACTTCTTGGAAGCATGCAGTCCCCGATCACAAACTTCGCTCGTGTTCTCAACCAGATCGCAGAGAAGAACGGCGAGGGTGCAGAGGCTCCGGCAGAGGCTTAATCGCCATCCCGGATCTGCAAACAGAAAAACGCATTGCGTGATTCTGTTTCAGGCAGCATGAATATGCTGTTATATCAATTGTGAAAACAAACGTGAAATATAAAATTATATGGAGGTAAATTATAATGGCAAAGTTAACAACCGCTGAGTTTATCGAAGCTATCAAGGAATTATCCGTATTAGAGTTAAACGAATTAGTAAAGGCTTGTGAGGAAGAGTTCGGTGTATCCGCAGCAGCAGGCGTAGTAGTTGCAGCAGCAGGCGCTGGCGCAGCAGCAGAGGAAGAGAAGACTGAGTTCGACGTTGAGCTTACAGAGGTAGGCCCGAACAAGGTTAAAGTTATCAAAGTTGTTCGTGAAGTAACAGGTCTTGGCCTCAAGGAAGCTAAGGACGTTGTAGACGGCGCTCCGAAGGTTCTTAAACAGGGTGCATCCAAAGACGAAGCTAACGACATCAAGACAAAACTTGAGGCTGAAGGCGCTAAGATTACTCTTAAGTAATCAACTTTTATACTTTGAATGTTTTGATCCGCAGGAAGGTGACTTCCTGCGGATTTTTTCATGTAACAGGAAATTTTGAGGAATTCCCTGTTATATAAAAAGGCACTGATGTGCCAAAGATGTGCACTTGCGCAATGATGTAGATTGTCGCAAGCGACCGCGCGAGGCGCGAGAATGTGCTAAGGCACATTCTTTTCATTTTGGGGCGATTGTAAGTAATTTGGCGGTGGAAAGACAGGCGCTTATGTGTTAAAATGGATAGCATGAAAATGGCATTGCCTGCCCATTATGCGTATCAATGATCGGGCGGGACAAAAAGGAGAAAGAAATGATTGAAGAATTAGTAAAGAGATACCCGGTTCTGGAATCCGTAAAGGGCCAGATCGAGGATGCATACAAGATCTTGGAGACATGCTATGAGAATGGAGGAAAGCTTCTGATCGCCGGAAATGGCGGAAGCGCCGCAGACTCTGACCACATCGTCGGAGAGCTGATGAAAGGTTTTGTAAAGCGCCGCCCGGTATCCGCGGAACTCGCCGAGGCGTTAAAGCAGGCGGACCCGGAGAGAGGGGAAGAACTGGCGAAAAAGCTTCAGGGCGGGCTCCCAGCCATCGCCCTCACAAATCATACGGCTCTCTCCTCCGCATTCGCAAACGATGTGGATGGAATGCTCTCTTACGCACAGCAGGTAAACGGCTACGGAAAAGCAGGGGATGTGTTCCTCGGAATCAGCACCTCCGGAAACGCGGAGAATGTGATGTACGCCGCAGTGACCGCAAAGGCGAAGGGACTTAAAGTTATCGGCCTCACAGGAAAGACAGGCGGAAAGCTCGCGAAGCTCGCAGATGCCGCTATTATCGTGCCGGAGCAGGAGACCTACAAGATCCAGGAACTCCACCTGCCGATTTACCATGCGCTCTGCCTGATGTTAGAAGATAAGTTTTATGCGGAATAAAAAGACCATGACCTGGGGGGAATTATGAAGAGACGGGAATGGGCCTCGTTAATTATTCTGGCACTTGCGGCGGTACCCGCACTGTTAGTTGCCATCGGACAGGTTTATGTGACAGGCGTAGACGGGATCAGGCTCAGAAGAACGGAGACCATCGACCTTCTGACGGAGATCGCGGTGCTGTTCTTTTTATACCTGTTCACGATCTGGAAAATTGAATCGAACCGGATCCGGACAGGTGCGGTACTTCTCATCACAGCCGGATTTCTCTGGATCCACCAGGCATTCACGGCGATGCTCCTGTCCGGCGCGTATGTGCTGGTGCTTTTGATGCTCGGCGCACGGATCCGCAGGGGGATGGACCGTGAGCACAGATGGAGGGAGTACCATGTGATCACAGGGCTGGCGGACTTCCTTCTTGGAAGTGGATTTATGATATGCCTGTTCTGCCTGGGATCCCTGTTTTCCGGAAGTGGGATCACAAGCTTTCGGTTTCTCACAGTGGTCATCGCCGGACTTCTGGCTGGGTACCGGATGATGGAATTGAGGGCGGCGGGAGATAGCGGAATGCCGTGGAAACGCGTGCCGCAGAGAACCAGGATCTCCCTGGAGATGTCCATCTGTATCGCGCTCATGTTCGCCATGATCCTTTTGCAGGCGGGACGAATGAATATCTGTGCCGACTACGATTCCCTCCATTACGGACTGCGGAATGAGTATGTTCTGGACAACGGCGGCGGAATCTATGAAAATCTCGGAATGGTCAATGTGGTGTACACCTATTCGAAAGGCCTTGAGACATTGCTTTTACCGATCTCCGGGCTGCCGTCCTACGGATTTTTCCTAAGCTTCCAGATTTGGATGACTGTCGGCACTCTGATCGCGGCGGGACAGATCGTGGAGCTGTTTGTCGGAAGAAAGTACGCGGTGGGCTGCATGGCACTTCTCTCCTGTATTCCGGGGATCATGAACATGTCCATCACGGCGAAGACGGACTCCATGACGGTGTTTATGCAGCTTGTGATGTTGCTGTTTCTTCTGCTCTACATCCGCAGACAGAGGAGCGCGTATCTTGTGCTGGCGGTGGACGCCTACATGATGACACTTGTGTTAAAGCCGACGGCACTTGTATTCTCAACGGCGGCTGCGGGAACGGCGGGACTTTATATCCTGCTCACGAGACATCTGAAATTCCGGCTGAAGGGAAGTTTTCTTCCGTCCTGTATCTATATGATCCCGATGTGGCTTCTCATCTGGTACCGGACATGGCTGCATACGGGACTTCCGCTGACATCCGTGTTCAACTCGATCTGGGCGGCCCTCGGATTTACCGTGAGGTACCCGTACCGGTTTGAAAGTCTGCCGTCGAACGGCGGATCCCTGATCTCAATCGAGGGACTAAAGCACATTTTAAAGAGAATTTATGGTGTCCTCATGGCCCCTGTGGGCGAGGACATGGCCCATGTGCGGATTGCCTGGGGCACACCGCTGCTTCTGCTCTTTCTTCTTCTCGTCTGTCTGCCGGTGCTGGCAGATGTGAGAAGATCGAGGCGGAAAGAGAAAAATACCTTGATCTGTCTGGCCTTGGTATTTGTGACGAACGGACTCATGAGTCTCATGGCTCTTTACCTGTTATGGCAGGTGGACGGCAACTATTTTCTGCTTCTCTATGCGCTGTCAGCGATCATGGCGGTGATCGTGGTGGGAAAATTAAAGAGCGGTTTCCTGCGCGGGTCCATATGCAGGATGCTGGTACCGTTTATTCTCTTTAATGTGACCATCACGGCGGTCAGCAACTGGGGCGGAACCCTGGGACTGACACCGGTGAAGTTCATCCACAAGGGATATTATGATCATATGGAAGAGTCCCATGAACTGCTTGATTTCTACGGAAATGAGAAGATATGGGATATCCTGGCGGAGAACCCGAGAAACCGCGTCGTCGTATTCGGGGAGCAGCCGGAAATGCTGAGGTTCCCGTGCAGCACCCAGAGTTACACGGACATTGAGGGGAGCGGTGGAAACTTTAATCTCTCATCCAGCCCGGAGGCGCTGGCGGACTTCTTTACATTCGCGGGAGTAGATTACATCTACCTCGGAAGCGGATATTTAAAGCCTGGAACGGACGGATTCCGGAACGTGACAGGTCTCTTGAAACAGGGGTATCTCTCAGACCTCCTGTATGAAAACGGAAACGGGCTTGCGGTATTCTCGTCCGAGCCGACGGAACTCACCGAGGAGGAGAGCGAGGCACTTTTAGCGGAATTTACCGAGAAATACTGGCCCGGAGAACAGCAGTAAGGGGATAAGACATGAATTTACAGGAGAAGATCCTGAAAGTGTGGAGGAGGTGGAGCCCAGAGCTCCTCATCTTTGCGATCTTTCTGGGATTTGGATTTTGGATCAACAGGGGAGTGGAATTAAAGGGACTTTACATGGATGACCTGTATCTCTGGTCCTGCTACGGGAACCAGTCATTTACGGAGTATGTATTCCCAATGGGCAGCAGCCGCTTCCGCTTCCTGTTTTATCTGGCGTCCTGGCTGGAGCTTTTCTTTATCGGGGGACATGTGGAATGGATGGTTCCGTTCAACATCATCCTGAATGCGGGAATCGCATACAGCATTTACAGGATGGCGGTGTCATTCAGCGACGGGCGGAGGATCATAAGCTTCGCTGTGGGGATTCTCTACCTGTCATCCAGAATGGCATATTATCAGATCGGCCAGTTTTACGGTCTGATGGAGAGCCTGGCGCTCTGGGCAGCGCTGGGGATACTGTGGTTTCTGTACCGGTATGTGAATGAGAAAAAAACAGGGGCCTTTCTCATGGCAAACCTCCTGTATTTTGTAGTCTGCTTTATTCACGAACGGTATATGGCGCTTCTTCCATTGTTGCTTCTGGCAGTAGCCCTCGGATTTGGAAAGGGCCTGTCGGCGAAAACCGTGACAGGGAAGCCGAAGCGAAGAAATGAAGCTGTTCCCGCCGAGGAGCCGGGGCGGAGCCGTGGAAGAGGACAGAGCCGCGGAGCGCAGAATAAGAAAGAGATGGTGGTCCGCGAGGCAGAGGCGGAGAAAACTCGAGGCTTTTGTTTCCTAGGGCTGCTGCTCTTTGTGATCACACTTCTGGTGTTTGGAGCGATCCAGATGATCCGCCTTTGCACCATCGGAACGCTGTCACCGGCGGGGACCGGCGGAACCGATGTGGCAGATACCTTCAAGCTTACCGATGCCATCGGACAGGCACTGAACCAGGTGGGATTCGTGTTTGGGAGAAACTCCGGACCGATCTACCTTTGTATCGAACCGTTTGCGGACAGCCCGGATGGAATCAGAAATCTTATTCTGGCGGCTGAGGCAATTCTGGGTGTCGGCGTTCTGGCAGCTGTGATCGGTATGATCCGGGCGCGGGATGAGATCGTCTGCCATTTAAAGAACGCGGTGCTGTTCCTTGTGTTCATCGCACTCTGTATCGGCAGCTCCAGCGTGACGATCCGTGTGGAGATGCGCTGGGTCTATGTGGCTTACGCGGCAGCGCTTCTGTTCTTTGCCTACCTGTCACGGGTGATGGGGAAGGCAGGGATCCTGGTGCTGTTGTACGGCTGTCTGATCTTCCCGGTGGAGACATATTACCGGGACAACTGGGACAACCTGTATCTATGGGCGCCCCAGAGCCAGTATAATTCCCTGGCGGAGAAGACATACGGAACATACGGGGACGATATCTTCGACAAGGAGATCTACATCATCGGGAAGGATTTTGAGATCAGTGATTTTAATGCTGAAACATTCCTGAAAGTATATGCAAAAGATAAAATAAATGTTCCGAAGCTCCAGTTTATTGACAGCGACATGGATCTCAAGGAGATTACGGATGACATGGTGATCCTGTGTGAGGATCCGGAGCACAACGCATACAACGATGTGACGGAGATCGTGAAGAGGCAGAGGTTCGACACGCCTTTCGGCAGCTATTCAGACGGATGGATCGATGAGCACGCGAAGATCGTTCTGACAAACGGGGAGAGCAGCAAGCTGACCTTAAAGTGCTACTACCCGGGTAAGCTTACAGGCGGTGAGACCTGTAAGATCAAGGTGAATGGACGGCAGATGGAGGATCTTGTATTCACGGACAACACGATGTACTACGAGATCCCGGCTGCGCCGTATCAGAGATTTACCGTGGAATTTTCCTGCAACTTCTATGTGAAAGGGGCGAAGGAACACCGCGGGGAGGAAAATCTGGCGATGGTCGTGAAGGTGACAGACCAGTAAAAGAGGCAGGTCCGCAGAAATTTTCTGCGGACCGCCGGGAAAACGCAGGAATGAAGTTTTCTGCAAAAAAGCAGCCGGAGAAGAGAAGACTGCGACAGTAAAAAGGAGAATCAGAAGAATGAATGGACAGCAGTGGGCTCCAATGTGCGCGGGCTTTGCTGTTGCTGTGGTCCTGTTCCTTGTGCTCGGGTATTTCCTGAGGAAGAGGGACATGACTGCCCATCTTGCTCCCGTAAAGCGGGAACTCAAGAAGGAAAAGCAATGGCTGCGGCGCGGGGAGTATAATGCGGCTATGGTAAAGGGCCGCCAGAATCTGGAACTGTTCCTGAAGCTGGTGGCGGAATTTAATGGGATCGAGCTCGACAATTCTGCCCAGGCGATGGCGAACGCCAAGAGCGGTCCGGATGGAAGAGGACAGCGCGAAACTTACCGGATGAACGGGAGAAAGCGCCAGAGAGTCATGACATTCCAGCAGTTTGGATGGTGGCTCGACGAGAACGGGTATCTGGACCGGGTCGGAAAGTGGGAACTGAATGAGATCCGCGTGATCGGAAACAAGGCGGTTCATGAGAACTATGTTTCTAAGGAAGATGCTTGGAACCAGTACAATTATATGGAAGATGTTCTGCGGATCGTCGCTGACCGCCACGCAAACCGGCGGAAACAGAGAGGGCCGGCGGTCAAAAAGAGCCAGTCGGGGTGCCATGGGGCGAGTGTGAAGAAGACGTCCGGGGCACAGGTGAAAGGACGCGGACAGGGGCAGTCAAAGAGTTTCCGACAGAGTCAGGCGGAAAAAAGCCAGGCGCAGAACAGCGGACAGGGACATGCCCAGAAGCGTGAAGGCGGAAAGCAGACCAGCAGCGGGAAGGCGAGGCCGGACGCAAAGGTAAGCGGCAATCAGAGAGTGGTTCAGAAGACCGAGGGAAAGAAAACGGCGGAACAGAAAAGCACTGAGAATAAGCAGACATTGAGAAAGCCGCAGAACGGCAGCAATGTGAAGGCAGCTGGAAAGAATGAGACGTCGGAGAGAACTCAGCAGAAGAGAGAAGTAAAAACAGCGGTCAATAAAGCCCAGCAGAGCAGGGAAGTAAAGATTGTAGAGAAGACCGCAGAGAATGCCCAGCCGGAGAAGTTGAGTTCTTCCGCAAAGAGACGTCAGAGAAGAAAACGTGCGAAATCGGCCAGAGAGGCGGCTGAGGCAGCAGGAGTGGTTCGCGAGACTGCGCCGCAGAGTAAAACAGCAAAGCCGACAGAAAAGACTGTAAAGCCGACAGAAAAACGCACTGTGTGTCATGGGAAAGAGACAGATCGCCAACCGCGCCAGGTACAGCCTCAGACTTCCATGAGGATCGTGACGCTCAGCCAGCCAACCGGCGGATGGACAGCGGGAACTGATAAGAAAGAGGCAGTGAAGTCAGAAAAGTCAAAGAAGAACACAGCACCGCAATTAAAGCGGAAGAGTGGAGAAGCGGAAAAGCGGACGCAAGGGAACATTGCAGCAAGGCAGACACAGAATAAAGGCGCAGCAGATCCGACAGCGAGACGCCGCCGCAGACCGAAAAGAAGACCGGCAGCGGAGCATGCAGGAAATAACGTAGAAAGAACCGCAGCAGGCGGAGGAGATCATGAAGAATAAGAAAAGCTATGTCTATATCGGACTTCCAGTTCTGGGGATGATTTTTTATCTGGCATATATCAGGCGCTCTGCCATTGACATGGTGTATTCCGATTATATCCGGCTCATCAATTCCTATCTGCCGGACGTGTGGAACCCGGATAAGTTTTTTGTGGCGGATCTGCTCACAAGAATTCCGGTGAACTTCTTAGAGCGCGGACTGAATGTCATGATTTTTGGATACAGCGTCACTGTGGACCGGATCATGGGCATTCTTGGATTTGGACTCTCCGCCCTGGTCATCGGCCGGTACAGCAGGAAAAAGGAACTCTGCCCGGTCTGGTACGCGGCGATGATGATCGTCATGTTCAGCCTTAATAAGTGGGAGATGCTGTACAACGGAACCGGATGGGCGCATTTTTTGGCATTCGGATTGTTTTTCTGGAATTACGCCCTGCTGGATCAGGTGTATGAAAAGGGATTCCGGAATGCGAAGAAATCGGAGCTTGTACTTCTCTTTGTACTGCCGTTTGTGATCACCATAGGGGCGGCGGGACCGTACTGCGCGATCTACACGGTGACGATCGTAATGGCGTACCTGTTTATTTACGTGCGCGATATTGTAATTGCAAAGAGTTTATCTGGAAAATATCAGGCAAAGGCCGACAGACAGAATTTAAGCAGTACGGATAGGAAAAACGTATCGGGCAAAGGCAGGGAAAACGCTGGCGTGATCGGTGTAATTTCAGATGATCTTGCCGGAATCGGAACCGTCCGCGTGATCGCCCTGATCGCAGTGGCAGTCATTCCGTTTCTCATTTACCTCTGGAGCAACTCCCAGGCGGTTTACGAGTATTCGGGGGCGGTAAATGTGCCGCTCTTTACAGCTTTCCGACAGGATCCGAAATTTTTTATTAAATTTCTTCTTAAGTCTTTTGCTTCCATGGTTTTTGGAGTAGAATTGATTGACAGGAGCTTTGCAGGGATTCCGGGAAAAGTCTGGTGCGCGGTCGGTGTGATCGTTCTGTTTGCGTACTTCTTTGCGCTGTGGATGAATTTTTATTACCGGATCGAGGAACAGACGATCCTGCCGCTGATGCTTCTGGCAGGCGGTGGTATGAACCACCTGATGGTGCTTGTGAGCCGGTATATCTTTATGCCGAATGACAAGTATGGGATGAGTTCTAGGTATGCGCTGCAGTATCAGATCGGTGTGATCGGAATCTTTCTGACGTTTGCGTTAGCGGCATCCTGCGGATTCCGCGGAAGAGAAGAGCGCGGAGACAGCAAAAGTGCGGACGGAGGCCGGAAGGCAGCCCGTGCGGGACATTCGGCTGACAGCAACGGGCAGAAAAATACGCGGATGATCTGTGTGAAGACCTTATCGATCGCCCTCGCTGCCATGTTCCTCATCGGAAACGTGATGACGACGGCGGAGGAATTCCGCTTCGGAAAGTACCGGAAAGAACATAACCGGGACGAAGTAAAACAGATCTTATTAAATTTTGAAAACGAGTCAGACAAAACACTGGAGGACGCGCTGGAGTATCACAAACCGGGATGCCGGGAAGCACTTACGGTCCTCAAAGAAAACGGTTGGAATATATGGAGGTAAACCTATGAAAGTAGTAATCCTGGCAGGAGGATTCGGAACAAGGATCAGCGAGGAGAGTCATTTAAAACCAAAGCCGATGATCGAGATCGGTGAGAAGCCGATCCTCTGGCATATCATGAAATACTATTCCCAGTTCGGGTATAATGAATTTATTATCTGTCTGGGATACAAACAGTATGTGGTAAAGGAGTTCTTTGCGGATTACTTCCTTCACACATCTGATGTGACCTTCGACCTTGCGAACAACAGCATGAAGGTCCACAACAACTATGCGGAGCCGTGGAAGGTGACTCTGATCGACACAGGACTCAACACCATGACCGGCGGACGTGTAAAGAGGATCAAAGATTATGTGGGAAATGAGCCGTTTATGCTGACCTATGGCGACGGCCTCGCAAATATCGACTTAAAGGCACTGGAGGAGTTCCACAGAAGCCATGGAAAGATCGCAACCATCACGGCAGTCAATATCGGACAGCGCTTCGGTGTCCTCGACCTCGAGGATAACGGAAAGATCAATTCCTTCCGTGAGAAGAATGACGATGACGGCAGCCTGATCAACGGCGGTTATATGGTATTAAATCCGGGCGTATTCGACTATATCGAGGGTGATTCCACCGTATTCGAGCAGGCACCGTTAAGAAACCTCGCGAAGGACGGCGAGCTCATGGCATACCGCCACGAGGGATTCTGGAAGTGCATGGATACCCAGCGCGAGAAACAGCAGTTAGAGGCGATGTGGCAGTCCGGAAACGCGCCGTGGAAGATCTGGGAATAAGAAACAAAGGGACCCTTTCTGGTTTGAATTTTCTTATGGTCAGCGCAGCAGGCGCGCAGACCTGCCGAAGAGACAAATTCGAAACAATTGCGAAAAGGAAAGGTTCATAATTGGAGAAGATAACATGAACTTAAAAGAAGTTTTTGACTTTTATAAAGGAAAGAGGGTTCTCATAACCGGTCACACCGGCTTTAAGGGAACCTGGCTTTCCAGGATCCTTGTAAACGCGGGGGCGGAGGTCACAGGATATTCCTTAAACCCGCCGACAGACCCGGCACTGTTCAACATGGCAGGTCTTGAGGGTAAGATGAATTCTGTCATCGGTGACATCAGGGACCTCTCTCATTTAAAACAGGTGTTTGAGGAGACAAAACCGGAGATCGTCTTACATCTGGCGGCACAGCCTATCGTGCGGGACTCCTACAAGGATCCGGTCTACACCTACGAGACGAACGTCATGGGCACCGTCAATATTTTGGAGTGTGTCCGCTTAAATCCGTGCGTGAAGTCCTTCTTAAACGTGACGACGGATAAGGTCTACGAGAACAGGGAGTGGGAGTACGGCTACCGCGAGGTGGACCGCCTGGACGGCTATGATCCGTATTCCAACAGCAAATCATGTTCTGAGCTTGTGACTCACAGCTACAGGAAGTCTTTCTTCGCGGATGGACACTGCGCGATCTCAACCTGCCGTGCAGGAAATGTCATCGGAGGCGGTGACTTCGCGAATGACCGTATCGTTCCGGACTGCGTCCGCGCGGCGATGGCAAAAAAGCCGATCATTGTCCGCAATCCGCATTCCACCCGCCCGTACCAGCATGTGCTGGAGCCGTTAGCGGCATATCTTATGGTTGCGAAGGCCCAGTATGAGGACGGAAAATACGCCGGATACTACAACGTGGGACCGGATGACAAGGACTGCGTGACCACGGGTGAGCTTGTTGACATGTTCTGCAGCGCCTGGGGAAATGGACTTTCCTGGGAAAACAAGAGCGACGGAGGTCCTCACGAGGCAAACTTCTTAAAACTCGACTGCTCCAAGTTAAAGACCACATTTGGATGGCACCCGCGTTATGGCGTGAAGGAAGCCATCGGACGCACTGTTGAGTGGTGCCAGGAGTATGAGAAGAACGGCGATGTTGTGGACGTCATGGACAGACAGATCAAGGAGATGTTCCAGTAGAACAGAAGAAAATAGTCCACTATTTGAAAAAGACAGGAAGCCTGGAGGTGCGTGCAGAAACTTCCCGGCAAATGAAATATTGTATACAGCAGGAACGAGTTCAGAAATTGGTCTGCTGTATAATCAGGAAAGGAAAAAGTTATGTTTGAAAACAAGACAGAGGCGGAGGCAAGAAAAGAGATCCTTGACCTCGTAGCCGAATATGCCGATAAATTCCATAACCAGAAAAAGGAATTCCATGAGGGGGACCGCATCCCGTACGCGTCCCGTGTGTACGACAGCAGGGAGATGGTAAACCTTGTGGACAGCTCCCTGGAGTTCTGGCTCACATCCGGACGTTACACGGATGAGTTCGAGAAGAAGCTCGCGGAGTATCTTCATGTGCGCTACTGCGCCCTTGTAAACTCCGGTTCCTCCGCGAACCTGATCGCATTCATGACACTTACATCCCCGCTTCTCGGCGACCGCCGTGTAAAGCGTGGGGACGAGATCATCACCGTTGCGGCAGGTTTCCCGACCACCGTAACTCCGGCGATCCAGTACGGCGCTGTCCCGGTGTTCGTTGACGTTACGATCCCGCAGTATAATATCGATGTCACAAAGTTAGAAGCGGCACTTTCCGATAAGACGAAGGCAGTCATGATCGCCCATACACTCGGAAACCCGTTCGATTTAAAGGCAGTAAAGGAATTCTGTGAGAAACATAACCTGTGGCTCGTTGAGGACAACTGCGACGCGTTAGGTTCCAGATACACCATCAACGGGGAGGAGAAATTCACCGGAACCGTAGGCGATATCGGAACCTCCAGCTTCTATCCGCCGCACCACATGACCATGGGCGAGGGAGGAGCCGTTTACACGGATAACCCGCTGTTAAACAAGATCATCCGTTCCTTCCGAGACTGGGGCCGTGACTGTGTCTGCCCGTCCGGACATGACAACCTCTGCGGACACCGCTTCGACAGACAGTACGGTGAGCTTCCGCTTGGCTATGACCACAAATATGTATATTCCCATTTCGGATATAACCTGAAGGCCACAGACCTCCAGGCAGCCATCGGATGTGCCCAGATCGAGAAATTCCCGACCTTCGTGGAGCGCAGACGCCACAACTTCGACCGCCTGAGAGCAGCTCTTGCTGAGACAGAGGACCGTCTGATCCTTCCGGTACCGGCTGAGAATTCCAGACCAAGCTGGTTCGGCTTCCTGATCACATGTAAAGAGGGAACAGACAGAAATAAACTCGTCCAGTACATCGAGAGCAAAGGCATCCAGACGAGAATGCTGTTTGCCGGAAACCTTATCAAGCATCCGTGCTTCGACGAGATGCGAGCAGAGAAAAAGGGCTACCGTGTAGTAGGCACCCTGGAAAATACGGACCGGATCATGAGCGACACCTTCTGGGTCGGCGTTTATCCGGGAATGACAGACGAAAAGATCGACTATATGGCAAAAGTGATTAAAGAGGGGCTGTTACAGTGAGCGAAGAAAAATCCTTTGACCTGACGAAAGTTCATGAGGTCAACTTAAAGCTTTTAAAGGAGATCGACCGGATCTGCAGAAAGTACAAGATCAAGTACGCACTGGATTCCGGAACGCTTCTGGGCGCGGTGCGCCACGGCGGCTTCATCCCGTGGGATGACGATGTGGATGTCATGTTCACGAGAAAGAACTACGAGATGTTCGCGAAGGTCGTAAGACGGGAGCTGCCGGAGGACATGTCCTTCGTGGAGCCGAACGAGTACCATGGCGGAAAGGCGTTCTACGACTTTATCTCCCGTGTGACATACAATAAGAGCCAGAAGTTCGAGGACTCCGGAAAGATGGAGTTCTATGACGATAAGATCAGCCGCCTGAACGTGGACCTGTTCATCGTGGACGGACTTCCGGAGGGAAAGCTCGCGAAGAAGCTCACAAAGCTCTCCCACTGCGTTCTCTACGGCTTTGCCCTGGGACACCGGTATGAGATCGATTACAGCGATTACAAGGGCGTTATGAAGCTTTTTGTGGCAGTTCTCGCGACCGTCGGAAAGCTGATCCCATTCCCAGTGATCTGGAAGCTGTGGAATGCCCTCTGCCATATGGACAGCCGGAAAGAACGCCCGTTATATTTCTACACGGGTTACGCGCCGAACTGGTTCTATGTGGAGATGAAGAGAGAGTGGGACGATGAGGTCGTTGAGATGCCTTTTGAGGACACAAGGTTCTACGCTCCGGCCGGCTGGGATGAGCTTCTGACGCAGCTTTACGGTGACTACATGAAGCTTCCGCCGAAGGAAAAACAGATTCCGGAACATTCCGATATGGAGATCAAAATTTATGACTAAACTGCTTTCGGTCGTTGTATCGGTATACAACGAGGAGCTGGCGTTAAGAGAATTCTATGCAGAGACAGGGAAGATCCTGAAAACGCTGCCGGGGAACTGGGACTATGAGTTCCTGTTCGTGAACGACGGCAGCAGGGATCAGTCCCTTTCGATCCTCAAGGAGTTCGCGGCGTCGGACGAAAAAGTGAAGATCGTCAATTTTTCCAGGAACTTCGGGCATGAGGCGGCGATGATCGCAGGGCTGGACTATGCGGGCGGTGACGGTATCGTCTGCATGGACGCGGATCTGCAGCATCCGCCGGAGTGCCTGCCGGAGATCGTGGGAAAATTTGACGAGGGATATGAAGTGATCAGCATGGTCCGCACGAAGAATAAGACGGCGGGGCTGGTGAAGAATGTCACATCCGCGGCGTTCTACAAGCTGATCAACCATCTCTCCGATGTGAAGTTTGAGGCCAACGCCTCGGACTTTTTTGCGGTGAGCAAAAATGCGGCGGAGGTTCTCAGGAACAACTACCGGGAGAAGGTCCGCTTCCTGCGGGGCTATGTCCAGAGCATCGGTTTTGAGAAGACCACTATCGAGTACGAGGCGAGACCGCGGTTTGCGGGGGAGAGCAAGTACAGCTTAAAGAGTCTGTTCAAGTTTTCCATCAACACGATCCTGTGCTTTTCTGATCTGCCGTTAAAGCTTGGAATCTATTCCGGTGTGATCACAGCGCTTTTTGGACTGATCATGGTGATCTATACGGTCTATACCTGGAAAATTTATGGGGCGCCGAACGGCTATGCGACCATCGTGGTACTGATCTCGTTTATGTTTTCCGTGCTGTTTGTGATCGTGGGGATCATCGGCGAGTATATCGCGATCCTGTTTGCGGAGATCAAGGACAGGCCGGTGTATATCGTGAAAGATACTGCTAATTTCAAAAAGAATCGAAGTAAAGATACAGATGGACAGGATGTCCGTTAGGTTCTATGCATGGAAAATGATCCTGGCAGGAATGTTTTCAGCTGTGATCGGCGGACTCCCACCGGAACCACTGGAAAAACATTACAAAATCATGAATTATTTGTGTAAATTTGAGAAAAGGACTTCAAAAATAAAAAGGAATCGTATATAATACGTGAGTATGCCGATTTCCCGGAAAATTCTATTTGGCAGAATGGGAGATCCGTTGAATTCAGAGGAGGAATTTTATCATGAAATTATTAAAGAGAATGGCTGTGCTGTCTTTAGTAGTTCTCGCCCTCGGCGGATGTACAAAGAGCAGCATTTCAACAGATGCACCGGTATCCGGAAGTGAAGAAGTCGATCCGGCAAAAATGGAGACGGATGACGACGACGAGACACTTCCGAGAGACCAGAACTTCCTTGTAGAGGATGAGACTGTAGAGACGACCATGTACGACTGGGAGCAGGCACAGAACGAGTGCGACGGACTGTTTAACGACACATCCGCATTCCCGCAGTCTGTAAAGATGGAGTTCACTTATGATGAGTCCGCATTAAACATCGGTCTCACATGGACAGTAAAGAACGACACAACAAACGATGACGCTATGGAATATGCTGTGACAATGGTTAAGCAGTTCAACGATATCATCGCTGCACAGAGCATGGATCTTGAGAATTCCAGCACTGATTCCTTCGGAACACTCTGGAACCAGTTCTCCCTTGATGTAAAAGTTGTTACTGAGGGAGGAAAGACACTTGTAGATAAGAGCTACAAGGCCGGCGAGAAGATCGACCTCAAGAGCAACGAGACAGCTGCGGAAGGTCCGGAAGATGTTGCTGATGATTCACCGAAGAAGCTGGACGAGACAAAGGCTTCCAAGTAATCAGTTGAGATAATTTCAACAGAATAAACAATTTATACAATATAATGGCAGAATGCTTTTCAGAGTGATCCGAAAAAGCGTTCTGCCTTTTTTCGTTGTCATATTTTCTTACGGTCAGCGCAGTAAGTGCGCAGACCTGCTGAACAGTAACAAACGCCGCACTATTCTTAACTGCAGAATAAATGCGGCGCTTATACTATGGATTCAGTTTAAATTTCAGAACTGTGTTTATTGACGC
>UMEM01009691.1_pt1 | contig 73910 bp, 94 predicted proteins | sample 1964761 | NCBI WGS metagenome assembly UMEM01 (sample SAMEA4836021, study PRJEB28245) | human gut metagenome | biome: gut microbiome; material: fecal sample | place: Denmark | collected 2008 | reverse complement strand
CACAACTACTTTTCCTTTAAAAGTTGTGCTTTCAATCTCTAATAATTGCCCTATTTTTATAAGTGGAATTAGCAAACATTCAATATCAAATTTTTGTTTGCCTTTCCCAGATGTTTTATTATTGCCTTTTTTCTTACTGTTGCTTTTACTATTTTTACTGCTTTTCTTTTCATCTTTTTTTATATCTGCTTTATCCATTTTTTTATCTACTCTTATAAGTCCCTGCTCTCCTCCTAAGTGAATAACACTTGAATAAGCTTTATTAGGTAACTTAAATTCAATAGATGTATTAGTAAACCTTGATATTGTTCCAGTATCTCTTGCAAGTATTGGTATAACATTTGATAATCTTCCACTAAATACCTTGCCATTTGGATATACAGTATCTTTCCCTAGTTCCTTTATATCCATAGTAAAATTACACATTTTTTCAATTTGTTTTATAACTTCACTGGCTTTTATTCCAGCCTTGAATTGTCTATTTATAATAGTGTTTGTATAAGCTCTATTATTTGGAGTTGCTTCAATAGTAGTTATAAAATCATTTTCATCTCTACTTGTGCTAATACTTTCAACTATACCATTAAATATAACTCCGTGTAATTCTCTATATCCTGCGTCAATGGACACATCTTGATTTTCTTTTAACTTTTGTTTTGTTGTTTCTGATAAGTTATATAGTTTTATAGTTGCTATATCGCTCTTATTATCATCAGTACACTTAACTTCAAAATCAATGTCTAGCTGTTCATAATCAAAAACTATCTCTCCTATTGTTATTAACCTAACTTGCTTCCAAAGTTTCATCATCATCACCTATCAAGAAAAATTTATAATCTTTATTAAGATTTTGAGGAGTAATAAAATCTTTTTCCTCAGCAAAATCATTAATTTTTATACATCTTAATTGAAGATTAGTTTCATTCCTTACTAAACTTAAAAAATCAATATTAGGTACTACTTTATTAAAACCTGTTATTCTTTGATTTAAGCCATCTAAAATTGATAGATATATAAAACTATCATAAGTATTATAAATTAGCTCTAAATTGATATTATTAGGTAATTCAGCTATTATTCCTCTACTCTCTATATCTGTTACATCAATTTCTATTGCTTTCATATTTTCTCCTAAATAAAAAATCCCCAGTAAATTAATACTGAGGAATATCTTTATTGATTGAGTTCAAGTTTAATCTTTCTTCTCAATTTTATTTATACAATCTTCTGTTTCAAAAACTATATTTGAAAGTTTATCAATTTCATCTGTAATTAGTACTGACATATTAGATAATAAATTTAATTTCCTATACACTTCCTTTCTTATATTTTCGGCTTTATCTGATAGGTTTTTAATTTTAGTCCAATATTTAGCCTTATCTATTGGTATCATCATTGTATTTGAGAATGGTAAAACTCGTTGTTTTTTATTTTTTAGCTCTTGCTCCATTTTATTAAATTCATTTATATATGCCATTTTAAAATCATTATAACCTTGTATATTGAACATATATAATGTAAATCCATCTTTTGTCAAAAGATATTCTCTATAATTTCTATTCTTACTATCTTTATAAGTATTTGGAAATATTGACTTTTTTAAATCTCCACAAAATTGTGGAGATTTAAAAATATTCAATTTTGAAGAGATTAATTTATCAATGTCTCTTAAAACACTATCGTGCCTTTTCCCTAATTGATTTGCAATAATTCTACTACTTACCACATAACTTCCATTATAATTTTCTAATTTTACTACTAAATTCATACTATTACATCTCCTTTTATTGAAATTCCAACCAAAGAATGATATAATAGATTTATCAATCTTTGATTGATGGTATAGGATATTGTCAACTTTGGTCGGTCTGCAATATCCTATTTTTTAATTTGCTTGTAAACTTCATCTAACCCTTTCATTAAAACATCAGTTTTTGTCAAACTCAATTTTTCTGAACATTCTTTTAATTTTTTTTCTTCATCTTCATTAAGTCTAATCTCTAATCTTTTATTTCTTGGATTATTTGTAGGTCTACCCATTTTGGCTTTCATTTTACACCTCCTTACTTTCGCCTGTACAAATATAATAATATATTTACGTGCAAAAGTCAAGAGAAATTTTTAAAATTTTTCCTCAGTATTATTCACTTGCCAATGTCCTAGTTTTATTTATTATCTAAGCATTCCATCTACTGCTTGGTCTGCATATTTCCACATACTTTTATCTATTTCTTGTTTTACAACTTTATTGACTTTGCTTTTTTCTGCACCTGTTGGAGTGCTAACCTTAGCTGTTGTTCTTTTCTTTTTGCCACCTGATGTCTTAGCTTTTTTACTGTCCATTTTTACATCAGTTTCTTTTATTTCTCCAACTTGTATCTGTCTTAAAGTTATATAATAAGTAAAGCCAAATTTTTGCTCTCCTGTTTCCATTTCTTCAATATTTTCAATTATCATATGTTCATAAGTGTCTCTATTAGAAAAAACAAACTGCACTTCTTCGCCTAACTCTTGCAATTTCATTAATTTATCTCTATTCAATAAATAATCTCTGCTGTTATCTACAACAGTTATATTAATTATCATAGGCTCTTTTCTAACACTATCACTTATATTAAAACCATTCTCAACTCTTTTAGTTGGTAATGTCATCGGTAAACTTCTTGTCTTTTCTGATATAACTTCAAGTGGTATATCTTGTATATAGCTTTGATTTGAGTTTTCCAGCATACCCAAAGCCATATCAACTGCTTGTTTGAAAAAACTCATAGTATCCTCCTAATATACATAATTCATACCTAATTGTGCTCTTATTCTTTGTTCTTCCTGTGTTTTTTGATTTCTTAAATAATTATCTAACATATTTTTAATTTCTTTACCATCAGTAGCTTCATTGATTGTAAAACTTGCATTATATGTTGGATTGCTATTTATTGTTACATCAGGCTTTACAGTTTTTTTAACTTTATCTATTGTTTTGCTATCAAGAGTTCTAGTTTTTTTAGCTTCATTCCATTTATTTATAGCTTCATTAAGAATTGCTGGAAGTTCAATTTTTACAGGCTCATTATTTTTTTTATATTCATTCGCAGTAGAATTATAATTAACAGTATTATTTTTTGTTCCCATATTATTTGTTGATACAGAATTATCGTAATTATAATTCACTGCTGTGCTAAAATTTGGAATAGATGTTGATACTCCGAATATATTTTGATTTATTCTTCTGAAATCAACTGCTTTTACTCGTTGCTCAAATTCTCTTTTCTGCTCTTCATCATATTTTTGATACATCTCATAAGTTTCATCCATATGTTGCCAACTGCCACGTATTTTACTCCAACCACCTTTAATATTTCCCCATGAATTATCCCATTTAAATTCTTCGCCTTTAAAAAGTCTTAAAACGTTTCCTCCAATATCTCTTACTAAACCACCACTAATACCAAATGTCATTTGTAAAAAACCTGCTCCGCCTTTTATAATGTCTAGCAAATCACATAAGACCTTAGTTGTAAGTGTTATCTTTTCTATTCCACTGTCTGCTCCCTCAGTCCATAGCTTCCAAAAATCAGATACACCTTTTCTTAAATCTGAAAATCTATAATCAGTACCTGTAAATTTAAGTAATGCATTTATAGCGTCCTCTGTAAAACTTTCTTTACCTTGAAATGCTGCGAATACATCTTCAATAACACCTACTAATGCAAGTAATGGAAATTGTGTAGCAAGGAATAAACCTCCTATAACTTTTAAACCTGTTTTAGCTCCGTCTGGCAATGCATTAAAACCTCTTTTAATATCTCTAAAAACACCTATAAAAGTATCTACAAAACTTCCACCAGCCTTAAAAACCTTAGTAACTAAATCTTGAATACCATCAGCATTTTCTGCCATAAATTCCCAAAACTTTGCTCTTGTATCTCTTATAGACATTCCCCAAGTTTCGTATAAATCTCCTATTCTATTTTTAGCATTTATAATTTTGCCTTCTGGTGTTTTTAAAAATTCTTTATTTTGTTCTCCTACACTTCTTCTTACTGCTTCTGCAAGTAGAGCAACCTTTTGTTCTTCTGTTCCTACTTTTAGTAATTGTTCCTCTCTTTCTGATAAGACAATTCCATTTCTTTTTAAAACCATTGTTTGACCATTCATAGCCTTAGCAAATATGCTGGCGATACCTTCCATATCTTGCCCTGTACCATTTAATCCTTTTTCTTTCACAAGCATATCCTGCATAACTGGCAATAATTTTTTAATACTGCTTTCTTGCATTCTAAAAGTTGCCAATCTTTGAGCACCTGCAATAGTTACTTCATCTCCAACAACTCCTAATTTTTGTAATTCTCCTGTCATATCTATAATTGATTTTATTTGGTCATCTCTAAAATTTTGAGCTCTTAGAGTGTTATATAACTTAGCTTCTTGCTCTATTTGATAGTTACTTGCTTCAACTGCCTTATTATATTGGCTAACAAGCCCACTTATTGAAAAATAGCCTATTGCTAACTTCCCTAGTGTACTTCCTGTTACTTCTTTAAATCTTTGGCTCAAACTCATAGATTGTTTTAAATTAGCTTTAAATTGTTTAAAACCTGTTGAATTTAAAAAAGTATCTATATTAAATTTTAATGCTCCAATTACACTCATTACATTACCTCTTTATTTCTGAAATATATTCAATGTATTTTTTAAGTTCTTTAACTGAATAATTTTCAGCCCTTTCAAAATCTCTTATGAAATAACCATATACAATTATCATTCTTTCTATACTTTCAGCATTATAATTTAAGTTACATTCCACGAAATGTATTCATAATGAAACCACAGAAAGCTATATTTTTCACTTGCTCCCAAACTGATAGTCCTATTTCTTCTATTTCTTTATATTTGTAATTATCTATATTTTTATTTAATAGTTTTAAAAATCTTTCTCCTGTAAATACAACGCTGTCTATTCCAGCTAAAAATAGTTGTTCCATTGTATAAATGCCATTATCATCAAGTTTTAATTCTAAATCATTATATTTTATGCTTTCAGGTACTCCTATAATATCTTCAAGTTTTGGATTAACACCACTAGGATATTTTAAAATTTCTTTTGTATAGTCAACTATATGAGTTCTACCTATTCTCTTTTCTAAATTCAAAACATAACTTGCTGGCTGTTCCATTACTGTTACATCATAATTATTAACTTTTATTATTTTCTTTTCCATATATCCTCCAAAAATAGAGTAGTGAAAACTACTCTATTATGCTAATTTTAAATTAATACATTGTACTTCCCATTCAAGTGCCTTAGCATCTGGTCCTATTTCCAAATTAGGTATTTTCTTAAAAAAACCTTTTGCTGAGAATGCTCCTAATGTTCCATCTAAACCTTTATTTATAAAAGTTACAGGGAAAGTCCCTTTATCTCCTTCTGCTAATGCCATTTGTTTAAAACTTAAATTTAATGGAGAGTTTTGAAGTATTTTAAACTTTATAACTGCGTCATAATCATTATGTTGATTTATACTTCTAGCTCCATCTATACCTTTTGTTATTCCTTTAAAATCATTATCATATTCAATAGTGATTTTTGTATCTTCTGCATAGTCTTCAACTCTTGTTTTACCTATTATTAATTCATAGTTTTTACTGTCGTAATTATATATATTAGTCATTTATAGCACCTCCTAAACTTCAAAGAACAAATCTGCTGATAATTCTCTAATACCATAAGCATAATAAACTGTTATTTTTACACCTGTTAATTTACCATTTAAAATATCATTCTTTGGTATTTCTTCAAGTGGCACTATATCAACAACTGTCTTATCTTCAATCAATGCTTTCATTCTTTCAAACTGTTTACATCTAGTTAAAATAACTGCTTTCAATGGGTCTACATCTGCAAATGTAGGTTTTGGAGTAGCTTTTAAATATAATGTAATATCTTCTTCAAGTCTAAATTGTAAAGCCTTAACACAGTGAATAAAGTCTATTGGGTCGCCTGTTACAGTTACACCATTAGCAAGTCCTAGTTGTCCTTTCATTCTTGCTACATAGTTAGATTTATTCTTGTCTAAAACTCCTTGTTCTGCTCCACTTATTCCACTTTCTACTGCTCCATTGATTAACTTATTGGCTATCAATACACTTCCGGGGAATTGTGGTATTGAATATCCTGCAACTGCTCCTGCTATTAATTCATCATTTTTACTGAAAAATAATGATGTTGTATCTTCTGCAATAGCTTTTATTTTAGCTTCTGCTGTCATAATATCTGTATCTGTTTTTACTTGTGCAAATAACATTTTTTGTCTTGCTGCAATTTCTTTTGATATAGCTGGTATCTTTTCTATATCTGTTTCATCTGTTACAGTACCAAACCAATCATTTTTTACACTATCAAATAACTCTTTGTAATTGCTTCCAGTTACTACCTTACCAAATACTAATACTTGTTTAGCTCCTGCTGTAAATGCTGCTTGTAATATCTTATAAACATCATCTGTTGCAGCAACTCCTGTTACATCTTTTATACTTGTTATTAATTGCTCTGTTATAGCTTTCTTAGTACTAAACACACCTATAATATTGACTGTTGCTTGATCCACTGGACTTGGCTTGTGTGTATTTAAAAATACTATTTTCTTTTCAGCGCCTAATATTATTCCCATTAATTGCCTCCTTTAATTTCAAAATCTACTTGTTTTATAATTTCTATTTCTGTTCTTAATTCCTTAGAAGTTCTTACCACTACATCAAATACATACCTTTCTAATAAATCACTTGCTGTATAATCTGTAATGTCTTTTAGTTCTCCAACTTCTTCAATAACTAAGTTCAGACCATTTAATTTAATCCACCAATTTATAGCTTCTATATTGGTGAAATAATCCCTAACTATTGCTACATCTGCATAACTATCTTTCTTATTTAGAGTAAATGAAAAACTTATTATATGCTTGTTTATATTTGTTTGTTTAAAAACTCCGTATTTCTTTGTGTCTTCTCTATCATTTGTATATCTATGAATTACATTATTAGAAATAGTCCTTGCTATTACTCTTGGTAATTTCAGTTGCCCATTTACTTTTGAAAGATGTTCAAATGGTATAACTTGAAATTTATTATTTAATTCTTTTATTTTGTCCAGGAACAATATTTCTAAATCTATGTTATTCATCTTTCATCATCTCCAACACAAACTCATTAAAATCTGCATATAATCTTGGTAATAATTCAACTACTCTATAATTAATACTTTCAACTGTTATAATATCTCCTAGTCTTAATCCATAGCTTTTAAGTATCTTTCCGTTAAGTTGATTTAAAACTTTAATTGCTGAATTAGGATCTGCTGTTGCTACTTTTAGAGTTTTCTTATAAATAATCATATCCCAATGATAAACTTCTTTTGCTCCATCTGGGTTGTGCATATCATATTCAGATTTTCTAGTTACCTGATATTTTCTTAACTCATTTTTTGCAAACTGTGATAATTTAAATTTCATTTTAAATCTCCTTGACTATATACTCCAAGCTATTAATCATTGTCCTAGTATCAATTAAAGGCTTTGAATCTTTCCCTTTTCTTTCTCTTGCTTTTATAGTGCTTTCTGCAAGTTCTGCCCAGCTTCCTTGCTCTATGCTTTTTTTAATATATTGAACTATCTGTTTTCCTATATCTTCGAAACATTGCTTGGCTTGCATTTTGCCCTCTGCTACCTGTTTAGCATTATGAATAAATCTATTCATTATTTTTTGCATATTCGCATCTATTGCTGTTCTCCAAAATGGACGAGCAGGATAATGAACATTAAATCCCTCATTCCCATACTCTAACCACATTGCTATAAGTTCAACTTTTTGACCATTTTCTTCTGTATTATCTTCATTGAACTGTACAACTAACTTCCATTTTGCTAATAGATTTAATTGCTTTTCTATCTCTGCAAACTTTTTTAAACTTTCAGTTGTAAATTTTACATTAACTCCAATCATAAGTTTTCCTCACATACTTATAGAGAATATTTTTAGCTTGAGCATTTGCAAATACGGTTGCTCCTATTTTATTTGTATTATTTGCTGTATAACTTATAGACATATCCCCTATTGATTTACTAGCAATGCCTTTTTCAATATCACCTGTATTCTCATCTTCCAAGTCTTTAACTATTGAATATGCTTCAAGTATTTGAGCCTTTTTAATTTCATCAGGTACTTTTTCTTCATCAATTCTAGGGAATATTAATTCTTGTTTATCTGATTTTCCACTATCTCTTATCATTAAACTTTCAATTTTATCCAATGCCTTATACAAGCCTTTTGATAATTCTGTATCTGATACTTCTTCATATCTATTTTCTATAAATTCTTTTGCTTCATCTAATGTTACATAACCTATCATTTATCCCCCTTAAAACAAGGGGAGAGCTTTTAACTCTCCATTATGCTTGTGATATTTCTAATTCACATAGTAATTTTGTTTTACCTGTTTCTGTTTCCATAACATCACAACCAAATAATTGTAATCCTTTTACATATTCTCCGAATGATTTTTCAAATCTTCCAGCTTCCATTTTGTTTATTTGCATTGCAAGAGTTAATCCTGCACTTACTCCTGCCATACAGTGATATTTCTTAGCTGTTCTTTGTACATTGTTAGATTTATAAATAGTAAATCCTCCCCAGCTTCCAATAAAATAGCTTTGATTAATTCCTAGTGTATTTTCCCCTTTTGAAATTGTTGGAACTTCTTTTATAAGTTGTCCATAAATTTCAGGTGAAATTACAAGCCATCTATTTGCAGTAGGGACATTGTCTTCGTCCATTTTTACTGCTAAATCTATTATTTTATCTGATACTTTATCAGTACCTATAACACCAGCAACTTTGCTTTTACATTTTGCATATAATTTAGCAAGTTCTATATCAACAACATCAGCCATTTCATAAATAGCTTGGTCTGTTAATGCTTCTATAACTCCTGGTATAGCTTGAGCCTTATCAACATCGTCCATTTTTAAGGCAAAATATTTAGCTTTATTGATATTGATTGTTTGATATGCTCCTGTGTCTTCTTGGAATGTTATATCTGCACCTGTGTAATCTCCAACAGTAACTGACCCTATACTTGGCACTCTTACAGAGCTTCCCATATTTTCTATCTTACCTTCATAATTTCTGTTTGCTAATGCACCAAAAACTAATTGCTTATTTAAGTTTCTATTTGTTAATTCTGCCCATACTTCTGGCTTAAAAGTTTGATATGACATATTTACATCCTCCTATTTTTCTCTTAATATTTCCTTTAATTGTTCATCTGTTAATTTTGATTTTTCCACATCATCCATCTTTAAAAAATCATCATAAGTAACTTTTGAATTTCCATTATTAGGTGGCAATGGTGGTGGTGTAGTACTTCCTTTATCATTAAATAAATCTGGATAAGTTGTTTTAAAATTAGCAACTTGTTCATCAAAACCTGTAATCTTACCATCTTTAATATCTAATTTAGAAAAGTCTACTGCATTCACAAGCATTGAACTATATTTAGGTGATATTGCTCCTAATGCAAAACTTGCTGCTGTTTTAATAGCTTCCTTTTTATAATCATCAAAACTGTTTTTAAATACTATTTCTTTTCCTAAATCATCAGAAGTTACCTTATCTCCTAATTTTGATTTTAAGAATTTAATAGCATTGTCATTATACAGTTTATCTGATAAACTTTGATTTTTACTTATAAAGTTAGTTACTGCCTCTGCTGTTAAAGGCTTGTCTACTTCCTTTACTGTTTCAATCATAAACTTGTTATCAGTTAGCCATTTTTTACCCTCATCACTTCCTAGTATTTTCTTTTCTTCATCACTTATTACTATTTTTCCATCTTTTAATTCCATTGTTTCTCCTCTCGTGCAATTGCTCACACAAAATTAATTTAATCTAATAGGCTCAGCCCAACATCTACAATTAAAATCTTCTCCTGGCAATTCATCATTGATACTAAATACTAAGCCTTCTCGTTCAGCGTGTTCTGGTCTAACTCTATCATCTTTCATAGTATGCCAAACAAAATGCTCTATACCATTTTCAATCATTAGGTCCTTAACTTCTTGTGCATATAAATTACCTGTTTCATTTCTTGCAAGGTTTTCATTTCTTCTATTAAGCCATTTTTGTAAATTATTAATATCATTTTGAGTATATGTTCCATTTTCTATACTCTTAACAATATCTTTAATCTCTTTACTGGCTCTGTTATTTGCAATATCTCGCTTCAATGCGTTTAACGTAGACTTTGGTACTTCTCCATTTTTTAATACATCTAAATTTCTATTATAATTTTTGATTGTATCTACTATTCTTTGTTGCCTTATATCCATTAATTTATCTGCTGTAACTGTTGTATTATTAAATAAATCATAATTCTTTTTTATCCAATACTTAGCACCAGTTAAATCAGTTCTTTTTAAATCTTCATCTGTTAAAGTTCGCCAACTTTCAAATGTTGATAAATTAACATCAATAGCAACTTTTGTTAAATCTTTTATAATGTTTCTTTTTTCTTCATCTGTTAATTCAAATAATGGTAATTGTCCATTACTTACGCTTTTTCTCGCTCTTCCAACTCTTTTTTTTGTATAAAATTGAAATATTATTCTTAATCTATTTTCTTGTGCTAAGGGGAACATATGTTATTCCTCCTTTACTTCTAGTCCTAAATCTTTCATTATATCTTTTGAAAGCTCCTCTAATTTAACTTGTAATTCTTCTTCTCTTGTAATTCCAGCAAGTATATTCATAATGTTAATTAGCTTTTCTTGATAACTTATATTAGTTTTTATTGATCCTATTTCTTTATCTGTATCTTTTCCAAGTATCCCCAAAAACTTAATAGCTGTTTCTAAACTCATTACATTATTTTGGATACCTTGTACTATAATAGCCATTTTTTCAGTTAAAGATAAACTCAAAATATCTTGTGCTTCTATTTGTAAATCTATTTCTTGTCCTTTTAACTTCTTATATCCCCATAGAATAATGTTTTTTATTCCTGTAATACATTTGGACCTTTTACTTTCTACTGTTGCAATAGTCCTTTCCAAACTTCTTCTTTTAGCTTCTCCACTTGATATACTTCCACCTAAATCAATTCCAAAAGCTAAATCATTAACTCCAAGTTGTTTATAAATATCATTTTTGATGTCTTCCTTGTGTAATTTCCATTCCTGTGTCTTGGTTTCAAGCTGCACTTGTTTAACTTCTTTATCATCTTTATTTACAATAATTACTCTTCCATCTAGTCTTACGGTACTACGACCATTTTTATCAACTTCTATTACACTATCTGGAACTTGCAACAATGGATTAGCAACCTTTTGAAATGCTTGTGATGTTAAAGTATCTCCAATTACTAACTCTCTTACATTTCCAACTAAATCATCATTATAATCACTTTTACCAAAAATGTTCTCTACTTCTACTACTGCCCAACCTTGCGCTTGTTTATCCCTATAACCTAAGCCATTTTTAACCATTCCATTATCTGTTAAATTAAAAGGATAATTTGTCTCAGTTATAGAGTTATCAGTTATTTTATATGCTCTATACTCAATGCTATCTAACTCATAGATTTCACATATAAGCGTTTTTTTACTTTTATCATCTGTTGATAAGTTATAAATTACATAGCCATCTATTAATTTTGGATTATATTCATTTCTAATTGGGAAATAATCTTTTGGTGTTACTGGATAAAAACTAAATTTTTCTAATTCTGTAACTCCTTTTAAAAGCAATTTACCAGCCCAAGATTGAATAACCATAGTTTTGCCTAGTAAATCATCTAGGTCAAAATCTTTTATTAATTCAAAATCTTTCTGATTAGTAACTAACTTCTTACTTGTTGCATATTCTGCATATAATCTTGTTGTTGCCTGTAATATTCCATTACCTGCAACTAAATCTTTAAGACTATATCCTGTGCTATTTGTTCTCAAACTTTTAAAGTTATCAATATAATAAGATTTCATATAACCTTTATCATTAACTATTCCCATATACTCCAAATTAACTCTTGCTTTTACATCTGCAAAAAATACATCTGCACTTTTCCCGTCTGATAATTTCCTATATTTTTCACAATTTCTATGAATATCAGTTTGTATATAATCGTTATATGCTTTTAATATCCTTGATTTTTCCATTTTTAAACTCCTAGTGGCTTTCTTATTTCTCCATTCTTAAATGTAGTAGCCTTATACTTTTCTAGTCCATACCTCATAGCATCAACAGTGTGTGGGTCTATTGTGAATTTATTCTCTAAGTAATTCCCGTTCTTATCTTTTTCGTGGCATAGTTCAGTAAGTTCTCTATATGTGTTCTTACATTTATCAGAAACTATAATCTTATAGAAACTCTTGAGCTTCTGTAATCCATCTAATACACTTCCTGCACCTTTTTCACAATTGATTATTTTAAATCCTGCACGCCTTATTTCTTCTGTTGTTTCAGGTCTTGCATTATCTGCAATAATCTCTCTATGATTTTGCTTGATATAACTCATAGCACCTATTAATTCACTTGTGATTAAGTTCTTGTTATATAATTCATCATAAATATATAAAATGTTATTTTCTCTATCTATAGCCATTCTAACTAAAGCATTATATGAAATACTGAATCCATAATCTAAGCCATCGTATAAATTACCTAATCCATATTTACTTAATTCTTTTACTATTGCTTGTACTTCTGTATCACTAGCTTTTTGAATATTGCTGAATACTCTCTCTCCAACTATTCCAAATCTTCCTTGATATGCTATTCTGTATCTTTCAATATCATAAGTTTCAAAATTCTTTAATTGTTTTATATATTCATCAGTAACAAAAGCATTATCCTCAACAACTGAATGATGGTAGTAAGTATCATCTGTTAATATAATTCTTTTTTGATAAAGTTCTTCTTCATCTATTCCTGCTTTTTTAATAAATCTTTCATAAGTCCAGTTATTAATACTAACTGGGTTATTAGTTAAGAATATATGTAAGTCTTTTCCTAATGCTCTTAATCTTCCATTCAATTCATTAAAAGCGTTGTAACTAATTTCAGGACACTCTTCAATCCAAATCATATCTACATTATCAATAGACTTTAATTTATCAGCGTCATCAAGTCCCATAAAAATAAATTCGCTCCCATTCCTTCCTCTAATGTGTAAAGGGTTTGTTGTATATGTGAAAAAGCTATTTAAGCTGTAATTACTGATAATTCCTTTTAATAATGAAAAGCAACTTTCTTTTATAGTCCTATAAACTGCTCTAACTACTAATATTCTTCTTTTCTCTTGCAATGCCTTTAATATTAGTTTTAAGGCTGTATGATATGATTTACTGCTTCCATATCCTCCAACGATGTAATAAAATCTCTTATCCCAGTTATTTAGATAATCAATAAAATGTTCGTTAGCTTGTATATTAATTTCCATTTCTTTTAACTCCATTAATAGTTATAGATACATTGTTATCTTCTATATCTATGTCTTGCTTATCTTTCCATTTACTTGATTTTCTATTCTTTAACCAAAATATTTGTGCCGTTGTATCTGCCGGTATATGGATTTCTTCTTCTGCCAAAACTATTTCTTCATATTCCCTTACCTTTTTTCCATAATCATCATATTCAACTTTTTTAAGTTTAAATGCTTTTTTTACTTTTGTGTTATATCCTATCGCTTTGTTATATAGAGCATTTTCTACTTCATAGTCTGCTACTTCTTTCCCTTTTTTTAAGACCTCTGAAAACTCTGAATATTTGTTCTTATATCTATAAAATGTATCAACTGCTATTCCTAAATTTTTTGCTATTTGTTCATCAGTAAGTCCATCTTTAGCCCAACCTTGAACAAGTATTAACTTTTCTTTTACATCTTCCCATTTTGATTTTGCTATTTGAACTCACCTGCCTTTTGGAATAAAAATAAAAAAATCGCAATTACTAAAAATGGCTAAACTTATTTATCTAGCTATCTTTAATAAATGCGATTAGAACTTTCCCAACATTTATGCATATTTTATTTTCTATATTATACTATTTTTTCTACTATATTTCAATAGGAATAGGTTTTAAAATATCATTTTCTTCTACCATTTGATATACTTTTATTTTCTTAGATTTACATATCTCTATAATTTCTTTTTTATTTTCCTCCTCAATATCTTTCCCTAAATATATTGCTTTTGGTAATAATACTTTTCTTAATGCACCTTTTTTATTTTCTAATATCTTAAAATTATCCTTATCTTTTAAATCATGAGTATATAGCTTAAACCATCTCCACTCTTTTTCATATAAAAACTTCGTTTTTTTAGTTAATGTAACAAAAAATATCAATGGTTGTACTACACATCTAAAATTAAAAAATTCATCATTATTAATTTTTTCAAAAAAACCATTTCCTCTTCCTTTTGGAAAAAATTTTGTACCATCATATATATCATTATCATATATTACTGGACAAATATTCTCAATATGATTGTCATCATATTTTATATGAGAATGCAGATATTCTTTTTGAAAATCTTTAAAACTAAATTCTTGGCAAAATCCTTTATGATTACCTGCATATTTTTTCCACATTGTTTTATCTGAATTTTCTTCCGTAAAACAAGTAACTAAGGTATCTCTTTGAAATAATTTTTCCAATTTAGTTCCTATTTTATCTTTATATATAGGTTCAACCTTAGACATCATTTTCAATAAACTATCAAAGCCATCTTTAAAATTCCTAGCAAAGTTAAAAAATAATTCTGAATTTTTCAAATTTTCAATTGAATAACTGTCTGCTGGTGAATATTTATAAAGAGAATTTTCTTTATTAGTATCTATTTTTAAAGATGAATTAGAAAGATTTTCAAAATCTTCTATTAATTTTTTACTATATTCTAATCCCCCCTTTTCATCCTCTATCCAAACCTTATCTTTTTTTACTTTATTAAAGATTTTTTTGAAATCATGTTTATTCAAAGAAAATCATCTCCTTACTATTTTATGATATTTAAATTATAAGAAATTTTAGAAAAAAGTAAAATTATTTTTCTAGTAAGAGATTTTTTTCATAAAAAATTTTTATTATTTTTCCATTCTTTATTTTTAACTTATAATAGCCATCTCCAGATTCTTCAATTATTTTTTTTAATTTCTCTAAGTCCTGCATTATAACTCCTCCACTTCAATTATAAAATAATCTCTATCACAGCCTAATTTTTTGCTTGAAGATAACTTATAGATTAATTTATCATCTTCATATAGAAAGCCGTTAAAACTATCTAATATCGCTTTAAAATAGTTGTCTATATCTCTTTCTCTTTTGCTCTTGAAACATAGTTCTATTTTAACTTTAATTTTGCCTTTAAAAGTTTTGTATTTCTGTAACTTGATAAACTGTTGAACATTATCTCTAAATTCTTTACCTTTCTTGTTAAGATAAGTTACATTGTTTCCTCTTCTCCAATGTGTATTCGTTGAATCTGGCTTATATGGTATTTCAAATCTTTGCTTCATCTTAACCAGCTACCTTTGTATAGCCTAAGTCTTTTAGTAATGCTGATATTTTTTCAATACCTTTTTGAAATACAACTGTTTTATAACTGATTTTAACTTCGCTAGTTTTATAATCATTGTACTTAGTTTCAATTAATCTAAACCAACCACTATCAACATATCTTTGATATGGCTTATTATCAGATTGTAAGATGTTTTCTTTTCTTAAAATTTCAAATAAATTATTTCTTCCAACTCCTTTAAAATTTAAAGTCTTAGCAACTGTTTGCATATCACAAGTATTTTTACTATCAGTTACATCATTATAAAACTCAACTTTTGGCTTATCTTCTTCTATCTTATTTTCTAAAATTTTAATTTTATCAACATAGTTCTCAATCATTCTACTTTGAATTTGATTTGCCCTTGCTAATATCATTTCAGGACTATTCCAAGCCTCTTCACATTTAATAAAATATATTCTTGCTTCTTTTCCTTTTTCTGTGTTAGATACCATTGCAATTTCCTTAGCTATTGCTATTGTCATTAAATGGTCATCAAATTCGGTATATCCCTTAATTTCGTTGCTCGCTCTTTTTTGAGCAACCACTATAAAGTCTTTATTTTCAATAAAATTATATTTTTCTATAATTCTATTTATCCAAGTATCATACCTAGTACCCACTTCTAAAAACTTATGAAGTTCTCTACCACTAACTAATTGCTGTTCATTTCTAACTTCTATTTTTATTAAATTATTCATTAAACTTCACCTCTCTTAAAGATTGTGTACTGTTTCATCTTATCATTTCCATAAAAGCATTACTATTGAAACTGCTTCTATAACACTGATTGTAAGTAAACTATAAATTATTTTCTTACATTCTTTTACTTTCTTTTTTGTAATATGATGTTTTAACTTTTCATTGAAATAGTCCCCAGTAGCTTCATTAGCTAATTTAAACAAAAAATCTCTATTTCTGTTTTGAGCAGCTAAATTATCATTATCCTTTTTTAAAATTTCAATTTCCTCTTTTAAATCATCTATCTCTTTGATATAAGCCTTGTTATCTTGCTTCTTATGTCTTAAATTCTTAATTAAATTTAAAAGATATTCTTCGCATTCTTCCTTGCTATTTAATTTACTAGCATTATAAATTATTCCAGCTTCTTTATTAGCTCTTGTTATAAAGCCTCTGTAATAATCTCTCATTGTCATTTTTTTATTTACCATCTGTTCCTCCTATATTTTAAAAATTTTTTTAAATAATTAATCCTACTATTCCTAAGAATACAATTAATCCTAAGAATATAATTAATGTTGCTATAATGGCACTCAATTCATTATTTTTTCGCTTTTGTTCTAAATACAACTTTCTATAATGCTCGGATAAATCTTTAAAATGCTCAGCATTGAAATACATACATTCTCTATTTCTCTCTTCTATCCATAGTTTGTATTCCAGTTTTGCATTTTCATTTATTAATCGCGTTACTGTTTCTTCAGTAATTTCTATCTTTTCAAATTTAATTTCTATATTTTTACTCATCTATTACTCCTATATTTTTAATTTTTATGCTTCAAAAAATGTTTGATTTTTCTTATAGTAGTCATATTTCATTACTCCAAGTTGTCCCTGTCTGTTCTTCAATATTTGTACTTTCATAAGTTCTTTATATTCAGTTGTTGTTGGCTCTGTTGTTAGCCCTAAGATAGTTGAAGCATCTTGTTCTATTTGCCCACTTTCTCTAAAATCTGCAAGGTAAATATCTTTATCTGCTCTTTTTTCAATTTCCCTCGATAATTGAGATAGTGCAATAACTGCTATATCATAGTCTTTTGCTATTTGTTTTAGCCTTATAGATACATCTGTTATTTGTTCATATCTGCCAGATTTATTAGATTTTACCAACTGTAAATAATCAACAACTATATAATCAAGCCCATTTATTTCTTTTTCATTCTTGATATACTCTTCTAATTCATCAATTTTAAAGTTTCCATCATAAAGGATTAAGTTACTTTTTCTTAGTAGTTTCTTAAACAAGACATTTACAACCTCTTTTTCATCTGCTGTTAGCTCCTTAAATTTTTCTTTGTTCTCTAATTTTTCAAGTTCTATCCTAGTTTGATTACTAATAATTCTTTGAACTATTTGTTTTAGTGGCATTTCTAAACTGAAAAATAACCCTCTTGAAAATTGAGCTATCATAAGTGCTATATAAAGAGCAAATGCAGATTTCCCTACTCCTGGTCTTGCTCCTATGATATGTAAATCTCTTTTAGTAAATTTTAGGTATTTATCAAGTCTAAATTTACCAGTCTTAACTGTCTCATTTTCTTCTAAACTTTCATAAAATAGACTTTCAAGATTTTTAATATCTGCAACTTTAACACTCTTATCATTTTCTTTTACAACTTCCGAATGCAATTCGTTGATTTTCTCTTTTATCAACTCATTTGGAGTGTTAGCAAGTTCTATGATACAGTTCTTATAATATCTATTTTCAAGCACCTTAGTATATTTGTCTATGTTTTCTTCCAATACTACAATTGGTAATTCAAAAGCCTCAGCTAAAAAACTTTTATATTCTTTTTCTTCCAGTAAACTATCAACTGATAGATTTTTCATTTCATAAGTCTTATATTTTTTTATAAAACTTTGAACTAAACTAGAAAAATATTTAATTGGAATATTCTTAATTTTATTTTTATATTTAATATCACTTGCTAAATATAGCATTGATATTAAGGCTTTTTCTTCATAGCATATAGAATCTATTTTCATTTACACCAGCTCCTTGTATGCTTCTTTTGGCTTAGTAAAATAACAAGGCTTTTCTTCTTGCTGGACTTCTTTTAACTCCCAATCATCTTTTAGTGCTTTGTATAAATAGCCATCAGCTTTATTATGCCTATTGCAAAAATCTATGACGAACTTAATACGCTCAATAGGTTTATTGAGTTTTATAATGTCATATGGCTTGATTTTTCTTACTCCTAAGAGCATTTTTATCTCTTGTTGTAATGCTCCATTAGAATTAACAACAACTTTTTTTTCATCACTCTCTATTATATTTTCTAAATTATTTATATTAGTTGTTATATCTTTCTCTTTCTCTTTCTCTACGCTACATTCTTGTTTCACTTCTATTACATCTTGTTTCTTTGTGATTACATTGTTGTTACATTGTAACGCTTTCTTTTTCTCTCTATGTTCTCTAACCCTGATAGCACTAGCTGTTTCACTTCCTGTTACTGCTAAAACTTCTGGTAAAAAATATTCTTCATTTGAAATTGTTTCTATAAGATTATTTTTTTCTAAATACATTAATGTTACTTTTACATTTTCTACATCTTCATCTAATTCAAGAGCCATTTCAGAAGCAAAATCATCTTCTACATTTTCAAAAACTAATTTACCATCATTTTTCATTGCTAATAATTGCAATTTTAAATAGATGATAGTATATGTATCTCCACCTGCTATCTTTCTTAGTTTTTTTATAACTCTTTGTTCAAAAAAATCTTCTTTAAGTTTTAACCAATAATATCTTTTAGACATTTACATTACCTCCTATATATTGGAGAGCTTGCTCACTCTCTCTTTATTAATTCAATCAGTGAAAGCTACCTATTAGCGAGCAAGCTATTAAGTAGCCTCCACTAATTCAATTAATAAATTTAGTTGGACTTTATAGGAAAAATATTAATATTTCTTTTATCATCAACATTTCACAAGTAGGAAATTTGGTAGGAAATATTGATGTAAAATAATGCATTAATTTTTTTATAAAATGTAAAATTTTTATTTATTTTCTATTGATATATATAGAAAAATTATTAGAATTTTTTTAGAATTTTATTTTACATTAAAATATTTCAAAATATTTATAGTATTAAAATATCATTTAATTTCAATAAGAAACTAAAATATAAAATATTTTAAAATATTTTATGCATATTCTTATTAACTTCTCCAGAAAAAATCTTAATAATTTCGTTGATATATATAAAAAAAATTAATATTTATCTTGAATAAATCTTGAAAAATTAGTATGATGGAGAGTGTGGGATTCGAACCCACGAAACACCTCGAGGACTTGCTTAAACCAGACTTACATAACTCTCCAAATAGTTTTACATCATACATCTTTACCAGCTGCCTAGAATTATCCACAGATTAGGTCTTGCCTTTTCTGTGTTAGGTAAAGATGTAAGATGGTCGGTTTTTATATCATAAAACTGCAAACGACAAAAAATATAGTTGCAAATTGACGGACTTACAACGGTACGGCTAGTTTTAAAATTCAGATATTGCTATCCTATAAAATCCACTAGCTTGTTTACATCCTAGAATGCTTAAATCTGTAAGGGAATAAAACATAAGATTCTCAGCTGTGAAGCTTACCCCATTCTGGGACTTAGTTTTATCCAGTAGCTACACCTTACACGCATAGCCACAAGAAAAACATCTTTCAGATTTTCGGAGGAGATAGAAAAACTTATGGCTATGTGTCTAAGGACTAGCCTTAGATTTGTATTATTTACTCCTTTGATTTATAATATATTTTGCAAGATACTTTATAAAAGAAAGGAAATTTTAATAATATGAAAATGAATATTAATTTAATTCGTGATATTTTATTACAATCTGAAATCAATAAATTTATTTTCCCAAAATTTGAAGAAAGTATTTATAAAAGACCTGAATTAGAATTTTTAGATAAATATACAATTTCAGAAGTTGTTTATCATTTAAAAATAATTGAACAAGAAAAACTTTTAGAAATGTCTTTTTATAGAAATAGCATAGAAGTTAAAGACTTAACAGCAAAAGGTCATTTCTTTCTTTTAGAAATTAGGGATAACTCTGTTTGGGAAAAAACGCTTAACATATCTAAAAAAATAGGTGTTTCTTCACTAACTGCATTAAAAGACATCGCAGTCCAAGTTTCTTCATCTCTAATTGTTAATTATTTCAAGTGATTCAAAATTAATTATTTTTATATTTATTTCTTTTGTATTTTCATTTATAACAATAGAAACTCCATTTTCAGCAACACCTTGTATTGCTATATCATCAATGAATAAATCTCCTGTTTTTTCATTGATTTTAATTTTGTTAAATTTAATTTCCATAGTTTCTCCTATTAAGAATTTTTAAACTTCAATTCATTTTTGATGAGTTCACACAATATTTCTATTTCTTCATCAAAAATAACATCATCTTTTAATAATAAAGTTACTGCCTCAGTAGCTTTATTTTTTATAATTTCATATCTTTCTTTTTTACTATAAATTTTTATTTCCATATCCTGCCCTTTTATAATTAAAAAATTTAGACATTAAAGATTGAAGAATAGCCCTTTAATCTTTTTTGTTTTTATTTTGTACGATTAAATCGGAATTATAAATTAAAAAAAATTATAGGCATTTCAAGAGCCTCTTGTAATTTTAAAAGACTTTGAAGTCTTGGAAATTTTCCATCTTTCAATTTTAAAAGAATTTCGGAAACTGCTTGTTTCCTATGCCCCATTTTATTAGCAACTTCATATCTATTGAGATTATTTTCTCTTAAATATAAATCTATTTTTGAATATAATTTTTGTGCAATTTCTTTTTCTTTACTTTTATTCATAAACTCACCTCTCTTTTTATTATATCCGTTTTAATTGGAAATGTCAAATATTTAATTTCAAAATAAAAACCACTATTTAAAGTGGCTTTTTTCTTTCTTCTCTTAAAGTTAATTTTAATTCTTGATGAGCTTCTAAGAGTAGATTATAAATGTTTTCTGTAAATATTTTATCTTCAAAAAAATTATAATACCTAATTTTTTCACCATTCAAATCTAAACTAAGATTAAAATTAGATATTAAAAATCGTGAATTTAATTTATCTTTAACAATATCATATAAATCATCTGTTGCTAAGTTTTTTCCATTTTTTAGAATTATTATATCAGTAATATTTATAAACGAATTTTTAAATTTTTGTACAATAAGTTTATTTAATATTTTTTCAAACATTTCTGGAAATTTTTTTATATAATTTTTATTTTTAAATTTTACAGAATTAGATATATCCATTAAATCTTTTGCATACAATGGAATTTTAAAAATAAATTTACAGAAAATTCCTATTGGAGAATTTCCAATATAATTATAGTTTTTAACTATATCTTTAATAACATCAAATTCATTATTAATAAAACCATAATAGGCTAATGTATAGAAAGCGTATTGAGAGAACGATTTTTCAAAACAATATATATAAAATAATTTTTTTAATACTATATATGCTTCTTTTCTTTTATCATTTGTGTATATTCTTCTTTCTAAAACTGTTAAAAACAAAAAAACAAATGATATTGATACATTTTCTTTATTGTACGGTGTCTCGAGCCATTTTAAGTAACTATATCGCTCTTTAGGTGATAATTTAGCATATTCAATACAATATATTTTTAATTTACTATAATCCTCACTATGTTTTTCTATTTCTAAATTTGTATCAATCATTCCTTGCTCCGTCTTAACTCCTAATTTAAGTTCTATTTGTTCTGGGCTAATAAAAGGAAATTTAAAAATTTTTCTAGTTTTTATTTCTTTTTTTACATATAATAAGTTATAAATTTCTTCTGGAAATTCAAAACCAAGTATTCCCCTTTTTTTCTTTTCAAATTTAAAAATATTCATATTGTTTATCTCCTTTAATAAAAATATAAACCACATTATAGTGGCTTATTTATTTGTATTTCTTTATTTAGTTCTTGCCCGTCCTTTGTAACTGGATAAATTGTTATTCCCTCACAAATATATTTGACTATATGAATTATAATAGCAATAGACGATGTTAATATAATTAAAGGCACTAACAACGAAGCTATAAAATAATTTCCTATCGCTCCAGCTATAAAACTAAAAATAAGAGTAGTAACAATTATCCAAATTAAAGAAACAACCATTAATAAAAATACATCAATAATTTTAAAATCAAAACTGATTTTGTATTTCATATAAAACCCTCCCTTAATAATTTATATACCTATTGTACTATATAATTCATAGTTTATCAAGAAACGAACAAAATTTATTATAAATTTTTATTAAATAATTATAATGGAATTTTTGGAAAGAAAATTGAAAAAATTACTATTATTAGTTAATATAAAAAGCCACTTGTCAGGTGGCTTGGGTACTATTCTTTAAAATGGAAAGTTAAAATATCGTAAATTGTTGAAATTATTGTTGCTATTGAAACTAATACTCCTATCCAAAATATAAAAACATTAGTATCAAAGAAAAATCTTTTAAATAAAACATAAGTTCTTAAGTCGCTAGAAATAAAAATTTGTGAATTAATAATTTTTAAAAAGAATTTGCTTTTTTCTTTTTCAATATTGATATTATTACTATCATCATTTTTAAAGGCTGTTACACTATATTTAAAATCATTGCTTATAATAGAGTTAGAAAAATAAATAAGCTCCTTTTTATTTAATTCATATAATAAATAAATTAATGAATATACTTCAGATATATATTTATTTGAAATGGTTCCATTAATTTTTATGGATTTATTAATTAAAATGAAAACATTTTCTGTATTAACTTCAAGTCCATATTTATTTTTATGTCTTAAAAAACTTTGTAAAATATCTTTAAATAAATATCCTTGAACATTACTATCATACTTACAAATATATACAATAAATCTCTTTTGAAAATTACTATACTTCATTTAAATTAACCCCTATAAATTTTTTTATATTATCTGATACTTTGGCATATCCATCTTTGTATATTATTTTAACTTTATCTTGTGAGTGTATTTTTAAAAATTTTTCTTTAATATATTTAACAAGGCTAGTTTGTTCTTTATCAATTAGTATCAAGGCTTTGATTTTATAGTTTTCTTTAACTTTTTTTTCCAGTTCACTAAATGCTTCATGTAAATCTAATTCTGTATATATTCCAGTAAAAATAATTGTATTATCATATTCAAAGTAATCTATTTTATTATATAATTTATCTTCTAGTTTTACTATTTTCTTTTTACTTAATTTATTAAATTCTTCTACAAAATTATTAATTGCTACTTTAAACTCTCTTTCTTTTACTTCTTTATCTTTATTGTATATAATAGAATAATCATAAATGTAATTATAGTATTTTGAAATTGCAATTAAATATTTTCCAATTTCTTCTTTCAGGTTAGCATTTTTATTTATTTCTTTTTCCATTAAAAGAGAGTGATTTATTTTTTCATTTTCAATATTTTTTATTAATTTTTCAAATGTTTTCTTATTTAAAAAGTAGTTCTTAATTATATTTTTATCTTTTTGAATATTTTTTATACTTTTTTCAACATATTTATACATATCGTTAGAAAAAACTATTTTATTTTCATTTTGTTTTATATAAAAATATATGAAATTTCCATCATTTAAAAATTGAGGAGTATAAAAAATAAACTCATCTTTTTTTTCTTCAGTAAAAAAAAGATTAGAAAATTCATCATTAATAATGTTATCCAATTTTTCTTTAAGCATTTGTATTACCTCCTATTTTTAAATTTCTACCTTTACTATACTTAGTATAATTGAATTTTAATAAAAATTCAATTATTTTTGCTTCATTAATTTGATTTTCTTGAAATATTTCTTCAATTTCATTAGATAAAGAAGTTCCATATAATTGTTCATCCGTTAAAATATCTTCACTGTTCTTTTGGCTGTTAATCTTATAAACTTTTATTTCCCAATACTTTTTTATATCTTTTTTCTTAATAAACCAACCTTCATTTTCAACAATATATTGTATTTCTACTCTAAATTTTTCTCCACTAATGACATCAAAATAAAAAATTTTGAAAGAAACTTTTGTGATATTTATATTTTCGTAGTAAGGAAAAATTTCTATTTTGTCTATAATTTCGTTTCCGCATTTAGTTAATGGTGCTTCTAAATAGCTTTCTTTTGCTTTTGGAAAATTACTATACTTAGGTTTAGAGCCAAAAATATATTTCCCATTTTCTTTTTCTAAATCCATTTTTTTAGCTTTTATAATATTTTCACACTTAATTTTAATCCCTCCTACCCCAACTTATCAAATTTATCTTTAAACTTATCTAATATAGGCTTTTATTAAAGCATTCCTCTCAGTCTTTTTATTTCTTCCAACATCAAAAAATTAGTTTCTGTTTCTTTAAACTCATATTCCTCAAATACTTCATCATCTGGAATTAATAAATAACTTGCAAATAAATTTGCTTCATCTTCTAATCTGCTTCTTCTCAACAAACTTGTGTTATCTATTAAAAATTGATGTTCACTTGATGAATGTAAAATAGCGTGTCCTAGTTCGTGGCAACAAACTAACATTTTGTCAAACTCATTCAATTTTGAATTTATAAATATAAATTTTCTTCTTAAAACTCTTTTAAATAAACCCCTAACCTCTCCTAAATCTTCAATTAATACTTCAATATTTAGTTTTTTGGTTAGTTTAAATGGATTTTTAGTTCCATATTTTACAATCAAATTTAAAACTTTTAATTTTATATCCATTTAATCGCCTGCCTATTTCTTTATTTTATTTTTTTCTTTTGCAATAAAAAATGCCGATTGGATAGCCATTAAAACTCTTTCTTTATCTTCTTCTGATATAGTTTCATCATTAAACATTAATGCTGACTGTTCTATAATATCATTAAATTGTCTTTTGCCTCTACTGTCTAATTGCCTATATAGTGGATTTTGAAGTATTTTAATTCCTATATCTTTTGGAACAAAACTTGAAAATAGTTCTCCTCTTTCATCATCTGTTAATTTTAGTGCTTTTGATAATTTTTCCAATGTTTTTATTGTAGATTTACTTTTTCCAGTTTCAATATCTCCGACAGTTCCTTTCCCTACTCCTGCAAGTTCAGCAAGTTGTACTATTGTTAAATTTCTACTTTCTCTTAATTTTTTTAAAACTATTGCAGTTGTATTCATAAAAAACCTCCTATTTATTCAGTATTTTTTATTATTATAAAACATTTCCGATAAAAATAAAAATTTTTTCTTGACATATCCGATTATTTAGGATATAATAAGTTAAAGATAAGAAATTACATAGATTTCAAATTTTTTTAAATAAATTATCCGATTTAATAGGAATAAGGAGGAAATATGAAAACAATAGAACAAATAAAAACAAGAATAGAAGAGCTTGAAAAAGAAATATCTTTCTTAGTATCAGATGCTAAGGAAGATGAAGATAGAACTTATATAACAAATAAAAAAGCTGAATTATTTAGTCTTAAATGGGTTTTAGGGGAATAGGAGGGGCTATGAAAAACTTCACACTAGAATTTACTAATCACGAATGGAACTTATACACAGAAGATAAAACAAAAGTAGGAACAGAAGTATTAAAAGTGTTCCCACAATTAAAAGATTTAAGCTACTTAGAAGATGAATATACTTCAATAGTAGCAAGTTGGGATAGTACAGAAAAAGTAGGTTATATAGATGTAGAAATAACTGCACCTAAAACTGAAAATACTTACACAATGAACGAAAAATATCACGAGTTTGGAACTTTTATAAAAGACTTAAAAGATTTAGAAAATGAAATAGAAATAGAAAAATTAAATATAACTGCTTGGGAATATGAAAAAAAAGACCCATACGGAAGCAGAGGACTAAGTATAAGAGATTTTATATAGGAGGAGAAATGGCATACATAGATAGCAAGAAATTAAAAGAAGAAATAAAAAATGCTTTTGTTGATGAAAATCAAGAAGGTATTGAAGGAATTACTGCAATAGGTATAAATGGTGGATTAGATATGGTATTACAAATAATAGAAAGAATGGAAAAATAGGAGGGAAAAATGCACTGTAAAACACTTCAAAAATACTGGAATAAAATACCTTTCCCAGCTGGAATAACACTTGTTGAAGCTGTGGAAATAATAGAAAAATATATAGAAATGGAGGGAGAAAATGAAAAAGAAATTAAGAGAGCTTAGAAAGAAAAGAGAGTTTGTAAAACTATGTAAGGGAGCTTTAAGGATAAGTTACTTTGCATATTGGGATCGTAATTGCTCTATAAAAAGATTTGGAGAAAAAACTAATATAACTAATATGGATTTTATCGCGAATATGAATTTAGCAGATAAACTTTGTAAATATTATAAAACAAAAGTAAAAGCTAAATCAAAGAAAAGAGGTGGTAAAAATGTTATATAATGAAGATTTTAAAAAGGCAAGTTTTATAAAGATGTAATTAAATTTAAGATTAAATGGATAATTATTAAAGTTATATGGATAGTTAAAATTATTTGGAAATGTGTTAATTATTCGTTTGATAGATTAGAAGAAAAGATGTAGGAGGGAAAGATGATTTTAAATTTTAGAACATTAAAAGCGAGTGAAATAGATGTGAAGCCACAAACAGTAAAGGAAAATGGTTTCTCTTTATTGTTATATAAAAATGCTAGAGTTGATATGGATGTCTTAGATGAAACAGTAGGACCACTTAACTGGCAAAGAAAACATAGTAGAGAGAATGCTAATTGTATTGTATCTATTTATGATGAAGATAAAAAAATATGGGTAGAAAAAGAAGATACAGGAACAGAAAGTTTTACAGAAAAAGAAAAAGGACTTGCCTCAGACAGTTTCAAAAGAGCTTGTTTTAATTGGGGAATAGGTAGAGAACTTTATACATCACCATTTATATGGATAAGTGATAGTAAGTATATCAAAAAAAGTAAAGAGGGGAAATTAGCCTTAACAGATAAATTTTCAGTTAAAGAAATAACTGTTGTAGATAAAGTTATAACTGGACTTGAAATAATAGATAGTAAAGGAACAGTTGTATTTTCTACTAAATCTAAAAAAACAACTAAGAAAGAACAAGACAAGGCACAAGAATATTTGAACAGTAGAGCTGGAATGATAGAAAAATTAACTGAATATGTTACAGGAGAAAGACTTGAAAAAACTCTAAAACATTTTGGAGCAGAAGCATTTTGGCAAATGACAGATGAACAATTAAAAGAGGCTTGTCAAAAAATATTTAAAAAATAAGGAGGGAATAAATGAAATTTTATGATGTAGCAAAAGACTATATTGAAAGAATGGAATATTTAGAACAAGGTATCAATGCAGAAACAGGAGAAATGACAGATAATTCAAATCAGTTAGCAATATGGACTGAGGAGCTAGCACAAGATTTAAAAGATAAATCTGCAAATGTAATAGCAGTTGTTAGAAATCAAGAGCTTACTATTGAGGCTCTTGATAATGAAATAAAAAGACTACAAGCTATGAAAGATAGCATTAAAAAGAAATTAGATAAGTTTAAGACTTATATCAAAAGTTCAATGATAGTAAATAATATTGAAAAGATAGAAACTCCACTAGGAATTATTAAATTTACTAAGTCTACTACTACTGAAATTTATGATGAAAGTTTGATAGACAAGAAATTTATAGAAGTTGTAACAACTGAAAAAATATCTAAGGAAAAAATTAAAGCTGCTCTAAAAGCTGGGGAAGAAGTTCAAGGAGCAAAACTTGTTGAAAATAAAAATTTAAAGATAGGATAGGAGTAGTTAAATGGAGAAATTAGGATACACAAGACAAACACAAAAACTTATATACTGGTTGCTTGATGATTTTGCTAACTTTTGGCAAGGCAATGAAGCAGGAGCAAGACCAAGTTTTATAGAATTAGCTTATACAAAGGAAGTTATGAAAGCTAAATTTGTAAAAGTCTATGATGGATTTGACACTGTTAAAAATGCTCAGGCATTCCTAATTTCTTCTATCTACAATAAGGATAACCTAACAGTAGATGAACTTACAGACAATGTTATAAAGGCATTACAGAGCCTAGCAATTCAAAATGGAGGGTTTAGTCTATCGTTAAATTCATTAACACAAAAACAAGCCAATGATTTTGTTAAGTGGCTATTTGAAATGGCTATATATTGGGAGATACCACTTAGGCAAGAGATTAGAGATTTGTTTGCAGAAGATTATCAAGATACTTTCATCTGGGTAACACTTAAAAAGAAGATTTGTTGTATTTGTGGAAGACCTGGAGAATTGCAACATTTTGATAGAGTCGGAACAAGTGGATATAAAAGTGATACAGGGCTAAATTATCGTGTAATGTGCTTATGTAGAGAGCACCACGATGAAGCTGATAACTGTATCAGTAGAATGGACTTTATGAAGAAATATCATCTTGCTGGAATATATCTAAACCCTGAGCAAGTGAAAGAATTGAAGAAAGTGTATAAAGGACACTTTCAAGCGTTTAAGGAGGAGTAATGAAATATATAAAGTTTAAATTTGGAGATGGACTATACGATTTAATAAATGTTGAAAAAGTTAAAAGATTTATTATTTGGGAAAATGAGATAGATGTTATTTATAGTGATGGCGATGGTTGTGGTTATGATATTAATAGATATATCTATGTTAAAGATAATGCTGATTCTAATTCTTCAGAATTAATTAATTTTGATGAAGTAAAAGAAAAACTTTTGAAATTGTGTGATGATTGATATGGCAATTAGAAATAAAAAAGATATTAAGTTTTAGAGCTGATGAATTGACCTTTGAAGAATTTACACAGGTTAAGAGATATGCTGAGAAGCTAGAAGTTTATAGATTTGTGAGGAGGAAGTAATGCAGAAAAATAAAGAACTATTTGAAGTTAGGCAATATTTTGATACATATTTAGAGAAAAAATGGGTATTTGATACGAGAGAAGAGGCAGAGAAATTTTATGAATTAATGAATAATAAAAGAATAAGTAATTTAACAATGTATCAAATAAGAAAAGTAAGTACAAATGAAATATTAAAATAAATAATTTGGAGGAAGCAATGAACATTAATAAAATAAAAGAAGATAAGTATGGAATAGATGAAAGAACTTTAAATTTATTATTAGATGCATATTACACAATGGAAGCGTTGCAATGTGGAGGAGTAGACAACTGGAATGATTACTGTGATTCTATAAATAGATACAGAGAAGAAGAAGAAAAACGCAGAGGGAAAAAGTTTGAATATTGGGATGAATTTATAGAAGATGTCATAAATGAAATAGAATAATGGAGGAAGTAATGAAAAAGATAATAGAAATAAATGTAGAAATGCCATATCATAGTGAAACATATACTGTTGGAGAAGAAGCTAGTGGAGCATCAAGGACTTTTTATAAAGGTGGAATTATCAAAGAAATAAAAAGAGTTATAGGAGAAGAAGAAACTGTTTATTTAATTACAACAGAAAAAGGAATAACTTTGGAACTTAAAAACTCTCAATCAGGATTGAGAATAATATGGGAGGAAGAATAAAAATGGAAAAAGAAAAGGTATTAGAGATAGAAATTAAAAAAATAAATAATGAATACTCTGCTTTTTATCCAATAAAAATGGATATAGATAAATTGACAGAAATATCTGATGGAAAAAGTTTAGGAGATGGTAAACATACCCCATATATAGATTTAAGAATATCGGGTTATTGTTATGAAATATATTTAACAAAAGAGAAAATGTTCCCACAAGTTATAAAAAATTGCTGTATAAAGGAATTAAAAAAAAGAATTAACAACATCAATAAAGAATATGGAATGTTAGAGAGATGGAGAGCTGATGAAGATGAAAAATATTTTTATATAGGTTCAGGCGGTCAAGCTTGGAGTGTTGGAGAAGAATTTTGTGATGAGGATAATGATAATTATGAGCTAGGCAACTATTTTCAAACAAAAGAAGAAGCTCAAAAAGTTATTGATAGTAAAGAATGGCACGAGTTCTGGGCTAAGGTAAGAGCAGGAGAGATTGGAGGAGATAAAAATGTGGAAGTGTAAACATTGTGGAAATACAGAATTTTATGAAAGAGTTACAGGAGGCTATGAAGAATATAGTGGATATGATAAACAAGGAAATCCATTAGAACTTGAAGAAAGTGATTACGAAACAGAGGTTGAATGCAAAAACTGTGGTAATTATGGAACCCATATAAGCCATATAGCTGATTGGGAGGAAGAAGATGAGAGAGATTAAATTTAGAGCTTGGCATAAAGAAAAAAAAATAATGGGAGAAGTGCTAGGTATTGATATTCTCCATAAAGAAATATTTTTTTCAAATGAAGATGTTGATTGTTATGAACATACAGATTTTAAAGATGTTGAACTTATGCAATATACAGAATTAAAAGACGAATATGGAGACGAAATTTATGAGGGAGACATTGTAACTTTACATAATAGTAGATATAAAGTTATTTTCAATAGTGAAGAAGCAAGATTTGTTTTAAAAGATGTGTTTTTTGAAATAGATATACCTTTCACAAACAACAATAATAAAAGAATAGAAGTAATAGGGAATATTTATGAAAACTCAGAATTGTTAGGAGAATAATAATGAAAAAAATTCTTGATGTATGCTGTGGTAGTAAGATGTTTTGGTTTCAAAAAAACAGAGATGACACAGTGTATATGGATAATAGAGAAATTGAAGATGTATTATGTGATGGAAGAAAACTAATAATAAAGCCTGACCTTGTTGCAGATTTTAGAAATATACCTTTTCCAGATGAAACATTTAATCTAGTAGTTTTTGACCCTCCACATTTACAGAGAGTTGGAGAGAAAAGCTGGTTGGCTAAAAAGTATGGACATCTAGGGAATAACTGGAAAGAGGATATAAAACAAGGTTTTAATGAATGTTTTAGAGTTCTTGAAAATTATGGAGTTCTAATATTCAAGTGGAATGAGGCACAGATTAAACTTAATGAAATATTAAAACTAACTGATGTTAAACCTCTTTTTGGTAATAGGAGAGCTAAAACACATTGGTTGGTGTTTATGAAGGAGTGAGATAATGATTAAGAAATATGTTAAAAAGCCTGTGGAAATAGAAGCAATACAATTAAAAGAGGATAGTATAGAAGAATGTATAGAATTTGTATTCAATATTGGTATGGAAACTTGTATGTTTGCCAGAAATTTTACAATAGCAGATGTTATTATTAAAGGTGGTTTTCTTATACCAACCTTAGAGGGAAATTTAGAAGCAAAATTTGGAGATTACATAATAAAAGGCATTAAAGGAGAGTTTTATCCTTGTAAGCCTGATATATTTATAGCAACTTATGAGGAAGTGAGATAATGGAATTTAAAAGACCTGAAACTTTTGAGGATATATTAAAATTACAAAAACATTTAGATGAAAGTATACATAGTTCTAGAGAAAGAACGCTTAAAGATATTAAATTATCTTTAATAGCAGAAGTAATAGAGTTCAATGAAGAAACACCTGAAAGCCATAAGACTTGGAAAACTAAGCCTTACGACAGAGAAAAAGAATTAGAAGAATTTACTGATATTTGGTTTTTTCTAGCACAAATGGTTAATTTTAAATTAGAAATATCTGATAGTTTTGTTGAAATAAAAAATGAAATTACAAAATTATTTGACGATAGAACAAATTTAAAATTAATTTATCAGCCTAATATAGAAAATTTAATTATGAGTGCTCTTTATGGAAATGATTTTCAAATACTCCAAAATTTAATAATTATTTCACTTAATAAGGGCTACACAAAAGATGATATATTAAATTGCTACTGGGAAAAGTGGCAAAAGAATATGCAAAGAATAGGTAAGGAGTGGAATTAATGGTATTTTTATTAACAGTATTAATGGCTTGTATTTTTGATAAAGATTTAAGTATTTGGATATACTTATTAAGTTTCTTAATAGATATAGAAATAATCAATTATATATGGTAAAGGAGATAAAATGGATAACTTAACATATAATGCTACTGATGTTGCTAGAATGTTAAATCGTTCTCCAGCAACAGCGTATAGAATAATAAAACAGATAAATATAGAACATTGTAAAGAAAATAAATTAAAAATAAAAAGTATGGGTAGTGGTAGAGTTAGCAAGGAACTTTTCCACAAATATTATCCAGGAATAAAAATTTAATTTACTTTTAATAAATGAGAGAGTAATATATATTTGCTCTCTCTTTTTAAAGGAGGATAAAATGAAAAATGCAAATGGCGAGGGAAGCGTGTATAAATTAAAAGGGAAAAGGAGGAGGTGTTGGGTAGTAAGAGTTACTGTGGGTTTTGTAGATGGGAAGCAAAAAAGAAAAATTATAGGAACATATGAAACTAGAAAAGAAGCACAAGCAGAATTGTTAGGCTATTTGAATAATCCTGTCTTATATAGTGGAAAGACTTTTAAAGATGTAAAAGACTTATGGTATTCTAATTACTCTAAAACTGTATCTGATGTTACTTTAAGAAATGTTGGTAATCAGTTAAAAAAATTAGAAGTCTTTAATGATGAGAAAATAAAAGACTTAAAATTATATACATTACAAAAGTTTTTTGATGATTTAAACAGTGCTTATGGCTCAAAATTAGCCCTTAGAAGTGCATTGAATATGATATTTGAATTTGCTTTAAAAAATGAGTTTATAGAAACTAATCGGATCAAATTTATTGAATTAGGAAAAAATGAAAAAGTAGTTGAAAGAAAAATTTTTACAGCTGATGAAATAAACATACTCTTTGATAACTTAGATTCTGATAACAGATTTATAAAAAAAATGTCTTATGCAACTTTAATATTGATTTATACTGGTCTTAGAATTGGAGAACTGATGAATTTAAAAACTGAAGATGTAGACCTAGAAAATAATATATTATCTGTCGTAGAAAGCAAGACTATTGCAGGAATTAGAAAAGTTCCAATTTCTGAAAAAATTATAAATCTTTTTAAAGACAATATAGACTATTCAAAAGAATATTTTTTGTACAATAAAAAAGGTGGTCAATATAATTATGTTAATTTCTTTCAACAATTTCAAACAATGTTGGAGCTTCTTAATTTAGAAAGGCACACAATCCACGACACAAGGCATACGTTTGCTACACTTTTAAATAATGCTAATGCAAATAGTACATCAATTATAAAATTAATAGGTCATAGCGATTTTTCAATGACAGAAAATGTTTACACTCATAAGGATATTGAAGAACTTAGAAAAGCTGTTAATTTATTAAATTAAAAGTGTTGGCTATTTGTTGGCTACCTAATTAAGAAATATGATAAAAATAAGAATTATAAGAAATAAGAAAAACTTAAAAAGTGTTATAAAATTAAAGTTTTAGTATTTCCTGCAATTAAATAAATCATAGAAAAAAAGATTTTTATTTACAATAGAAATTATAAAATTTCTATGATTTATTTATTAATTTTTTTATTTTTTATTTATGGTATAATTAAAATAAAAAATCTTGTTATTTAAAGGGAGGTTTTATGAAAAAAATTCCTATTGGTGTTGATGATTTTAAAAAATTAATTGAAAACAATGCTCTTTATATTGATAAAACAAAATTTATAATTGAACTTTTAGATGATGCTGCCGAAGTCAAACTCTTCACTCGCCCTAGAAGATTTGGTAAAACTTTAAATATGTCCACTTTAAAATATTTCTTTGATATAAAAAATGCAAATGAAAATAGAAGATTATTTAATGGGTTAGATATTGAAAAATCTGTATATATTTCAGAACAAGGTAAATACCCTGTTATCTTTATTTCTATGAAAGGTATAAAAACAAAAGATTGGGAACATTGTTTATATGATTTAAAAGGATTAATAGGAGATTTATACAATGAATTTGAATATATTAGAGAAGTTTTAAATGAAAGTGAATTAAATACTTTTAATAAGATTTGGTTGAAAGAAGATATTGCTGAATATAAAAATGCTCTTAAAATTTTAACTACTTATTTATATAAATATTATAAAAAAGAAGTTATACTTTTAATTGATGAATATGATACTCCTTTGATTACTTCCTATAAATATGGTTACTATGATGAGGCTCTTCCATTTTTTAAAGTCTTTTATGGAGAGGCTTTAAAAACTAATCCTTATCTTAAAATGGGGATTATGACTGGTATCATTAGGGTTATTAAAGCTGGTATCTTTTCTGATTTGAATAACCTTAGTGTTTACTCTATTTTAAATGATTTCTATTCTAATTTCTTTGGTTTTACTCAAAATGAAGTTGAAAACACATTAAAGTATTTTAATATTGAAAATGAAATTCCAGAAATAAAATCTTGGTATGATGGATATAAATTTGGTAATTCTAATGTATATAATCCTTGGAGTATTTTAAAATTTTTACAATTAAAAAAATTAATTCCTTATTGGATTGATACTTCTGATAACTTTTTAATCAACCAAATTCTAAAAAATGTAAATTCTGATACTATGGAAACATTACAAAAATTATTTTCTGGTGAAAGTGTTGAGGAAAATATCAATGGTAATTCTGATTTATCTGTTTTACTAGGTGATGAAGAAGTTTGGGAATTACTTTTATTTAGTGGCTATCTGACTATTGATGAAAAAATTGGTGAAGATTATGAAAATGTCTATACTTTGAGATTACCTAATAGAGAAGTTAAAGAATTTTTTAAGCAAAAATTTATTGATATCAATTTTGGTGAAAGTTTATTTAGAAATACCATGGAATCTCTTAAAAAAAATAAAATTGAAGATTTTGAAAAATATCTACAAAATATTTTGTTGAAATCTACAAACTATAATGACACTAAAAATGAAGATTTTTATCATGGATTAATTTTAGGAATGATACTTTTTTTAGATAGAGATTATTATATTAATTCAAACAAAGAAAGTGGTTTAGGAAGATATGATGTTATAATTGAACCTAAGAATAAAAACAATAGAGGATTTATTTTAGAATTTAAAGTAGTTAAAGATGAAGAAAATTTAGATAAAGTATCAAAAAATGCAATAAAACAAATTATAGATGAAAAATACGATACTCAACTAAAAGAAAGAGGTATTAAGGATATTACTCTTGTTGGTATTACTTTTTTTAAAAAATTATTAAAAGTTAGTTATAAATATTAATATAGCAAAAAGAGGTTGCTACAAACTTAATAAATGAAGTAAAAAATAGTTTGAATTTACAACAACCTCTTATTTATTTTATTTTTCTTGAAAAATATCTTTCAATATTTCAGCTGGTTTTTTGTTAACATAACTATCTCTGTTCATTTTTCACCTCTTTTCTTTAAGGTCATCTTTTATTTTTTTATAGTGTTGCAATGCATCATGATATGCAGTTAAAATAGCCTTACTTGATGAACCAAAATATCTTGTTGCAATTTCCTTTTTTAATATTTCCTCATCTTTTATAATATTATGATTTAAAAAAATTCTTTTAATAAAGTCTCTTGTAAGCCTTAATGTAGCATTACAATCCATATTTATAATTTCATCTGTTGATAAGATTATTTCAAAAGCAATATAAAAAGTTCCAAACATTTTTGTTATGGCATTATCTATTGTTGTTCTTGCTTCTCCTGTGACATATATTGTTTGATTATTCAAAACTATTCCTCCATTTTGTCATAAACAAATTTTGAAATTTTTCCTATTGTCTGTTTACATTGTAAATTTGGCATTCCATTTGTTAATACAACTAAGATATATGCTTTATCTCCAATCCAAATAATACCTCCATCATTTTCTAAATTATCTAAATCTCCACACTTATGTGCTATCTTTATATCACTTGAAAGATATCTTTGTAATCTTTCCCCTTGTTGTTGTCTTAGTAAAATATCTAACATTAATTGACTAGTTTCTTTATTTATTAATTTTTTTTGATAAATAAGTTTCAAAAGCAATGAAATATCATCTGCACAGGTATAATTATCATAGCCCTTTTTTCTTGCTTCTATATCCATCATTTTTCTACCTAAAAAAGTTTCTTTTAATCTTAATTCTTTTCCTAACTGATTAATATTTTCCATACCTAAAAAATCAATTAAAATATTAGTAGCCTGATTATCACTTACAATAATCATAAGTGTGGCAAGCTCTTTTAAAGTAAAATGATGTTCTGAATTTAATTCTTTTAAAACTCCGTCTCCTCCTGTTTTCATAGCTTCTGTTACAGTAATTGCATCAGAAAGAGAAAATTTATTTTCAGAAACTTTTTTCATCAATTCTGCTAATATAAGAAGTTTTATCATACTAGCTGATAATACTTTTTTATCCCCATCTATTGAAAAACCAGTATTTTTAACCAAATCATAGAAATTTATACAAACACTACCTTTTACTTGTGAAATAATTTTTTCAATTTCTTTCTTCCATTCTGTATACTTTTCCATAATCCCCCTACATCTATCATATATTAAAAATGATAATAAAAAAATAATTAAAATTTTCTTTGAAGTGAATATTTTTAAATTTCAAAATAAGACTACTGCGACGTCCTATAATGTTGAAAGAGCATTTTGGAGCTCTTAAAACATTATAGGCTGTCAAGTAATCGCCATATATAATTAGAAATTTTTAAAAAATTTTCAAAGAAAATTTAGTTGATAATTAATTATTTTTTATGACATCATTTTTAATATTTGTCCTATTCCAATTCCAAAGAAGTTTCCAACTGCTGCCCCAAGAACTCCCATCAATACTCCTATACCTGCATAAGATGGGTTATAAGCAGAAGCTACTATTGGTGCAGAAGCAGAACCACCTATATTAGCAAGTGATGCTGTTGAAACCATACATAAATCCCAGTGGAATATCTTTGAAAATACAAACATAAGTACCACATGTATAACTAAAATAAATAGTCCATAAACTATCCACATAGGAGCTGTTAATAAATCTACAACAGAAGCAGTAGAAGCAAGTAATGACACAACTGCATATAGATATACAGTAGAAAGTTCTTCAACTGCTGGAAGTTTTCCAAGAGGTGTTAAAGCACACACAAGCCCTAAAATAGTTACAAACACAGTTGTTATAGTTCCCTTGTCAAACATTTCTAAACCAATAGAAGCGAAACCATTTTGAAGAGCTCCTCCTATCATTTGAGATATAGCAGAGACCATCAAAGAAATTCCAATTAAAAATACCCAGTCTGCTGCACTAGCAGTTTTCTTTTCTTTTTCAACTTCTTTTGCAGCTGCATCTGCGACTGCTTGTAATTTAGAAGTATCTGCCTTAGTTGCATTATCCCATTTAGATGAATAACGAACCATTAAAAGCAATAATGCTATCCAGACTGAATAACAAACCGTATCAAGTGCCAATGCACAACTATATGCTCCTGCATCTACTGGTAAAGCTGCTTGCATAGCTGCCATATTTGCAGAACCTCCTACCCAAGAAGCATAAAGTGCTGCAACTGCTCCCCAGACATCTACTCCTAAGAAACTTTTAAAAATAGGGTAGCCCACAACAAAACCTATAAATAATGTAAATGAACAAGCCAAAAATATAGCTACCATTCTTCCACCTAATTTTGCAAGTTTTCTAAAATCACAACGAAGAAGCATTACAAAAATCATGGCATATAATAAATTATTTTTTAATACACTATATGCTTTTGAACAGGCTTCGGAATTAAAAAGCCCCATAGTACAAAAAGCCATATTTAAAATATAAATGAAAACTAAGGCTGGAACTACATTAAATATTCTCCACTTAGAATATTTTTCCAACAATAATAAGCAACCTGCAAGACACATTAAAAATGCAATATAAGTAAAGCCATTAGTAATAACCATATGTAACCCTCCTCTTTTTCACTAATCTATATATTTTATTCCATTAATTCCTTTTATTCCAAGTCCAAAATCATCAGAAACTGTTATTTCTTTTTCATTGAATACAGCTCCTCCTGCAATTGGATCTTCTGAACAAAGAACTGGTCCATCTAAATCAATCTTAGTGATAACCTGTTTAGCACAAGCTAAATGTACTGCTGCATTTACACTAACTTTTGCTTCAAGCATACAACCTATCATACATTCAACTCCAACCACCTCAGCTAAATTTATAATCTTTAATGCATTATAAATTCCACCACATTTCATAAGTTTGATATTAATTAAATCAGCTGCTTTCATCTGTAATATTTTAAAAGCGTCTTCTGGCGAGAATACACTTTCATCTGCAAGTACAGGCACATCTGAATGTTTAGTTACATAACGAAGTCCATCAAAATCATGTGCTTTTACTGGTTGTTCTACTAATTCTATATCCAAACCTTTATCCTGAATTTGATTTAAAAGCCTTATAGCCTGTTTTGGACTCCAAGCCTGATTCGCATCTATACGAATTCTATAATCTTTTCCTATTGCAGCACGAATGGCACTAAGTCTTGCTACATCTAATGTTGGATCTATCCCAACTTTTACTTTTAAAGTATCATAACCTCTTTTTATAGCATTAATTGCATCTCTTGCCATTTCTTCTGGTGGATTTACACTAATTGTAATATCTGTTACAATTTTATTACGACTTCCACCTAACAATTTATATACAGAAATTTTATGAAGTTGTCCATATAAATCCCAAAGTGCAATATCTGCTGCTGCTTTTGCACTTGTATTTTTAACTATACAAGAATTCAAATCTTTCATAAGATTTTCAAAATCATCTACATCTCTTCCTATCAAGGTTTTTATAATATGATCCTTTAATGCTCCAACAATAGCTCCTGTTGTATCTCCTGTTATTACCCCAGTAGGTGGTGCTTCTCCATATCCTACATTTCCAGTGTCTGTGTGAATTTCAACAATTACATCTTCTACACTATTTACAGAACGAAGTGCTGTTTTAAATGGTACTCTTAGTGGAACAGAAATAATTCCTAACTTAATCTTTGTAATTTTCATGATAATAACCTCCCTTATAAGAAAAAAAGTCCATACAAAACCACAGACTTTACTTGTGGTTTTGCTGGGACTCAGATTGTTTCTTGATCTATTGTGTAGCTCACACAAAATGAAGCAGCATACTATAAATATATACCTTTATAATTAATTATATAATACTTTATATTTACTTGTCAATTACTTTATTATTATCTACGATATTTTTATTTTTATAACTGAAATTAAACATTATATTATATAAATCTTTTAATAATAAAAAACCTCTAAGTTAGAGATTATAAATTATTATAATACTAACTTAGAGGTGTTTTGTGGCTCACTGCCTATATATATATTAAAAAGTTATTACCTACAATTAATTTAAAAACAATTTATCTAATTATATTATTTTTTAAATTTATTAGTTATTAAGGGATTTTATAGTGAATTTTTAGTAAATTGTTTTTAAAAAATTAATTGCATCTTCAAGGGTAAGTTTATAGATAAATTCTTTTTCTTCCTCATTTAACAAGCTAAATTTTCTTTTAAATTCTAAAAAATGCATAGATAACAACTCCTTTTTTTGTATATTTTTTCATCTACTTTCTTTATACTCTTAATGTATCATATAAAAAATACTATGTCAAGAAATTTTTAAAATTTTTTTCATATTTTTCATCAAACCCTAATTTTTACAATATTTATTAGTATTTTATTTTCTATACAAAATAAAAAAATATAAATTAGAAAATATTGTAGACACTTTTATCATAATCTGTTATAATGTATCTGTAAAGTAGTACAAAAAAGGAGGTATTTTTATGAGTTTTGGAAAAACTTTAAAAAGAATCAGATTAAAGCACAAAGATAGTTTAAGAGGTTTGGCAAAAAAGATAGACTTACATTTCACTTTCATTGATAAAGTTGAAAAAGGTACTGCTCCAATTTCTAAAAATTTTATTGAAAACGTTATAGCTGTCTATCCTGATGAAAGAGAAATATTAAAAAAGGAATATTTAAAAGAAACTTTACCTAATGTATTCCAAAAAGAAGATGCTATAAAAATTGTTAGCAACAGTGAAATTTTAAATCTTCCTGTTTATGGTAAAGCAAGTGCCGGTAGAGGATATATGAATATGGATAGTCCTGATTATTATATGCCTATTCTTAGAGGAAATTTTTCAAAAAGAAGTTTTTTTGTTGAAATTACTGGAAATAGTATGGAACCAACTTTGGAAGATGGTGAGTTTGCTCTAGTTGATCCTGACAATACAGCCTATTCTAAAAATAAAATTTATGTAGTAACTTATAATGATGAAGGATACATAAAAAGATTAGAAATGAATAATAAACTAAAACTTATTACTTTAAAAAGTGATAACCCTGACTATGAAGATATTGATATTCCAGAAGAAATGCAAGAATATTTTACAGTAAATGGTAGAGTTGTAGAAGTTATATCAAAGAAAAAATTATTGTAAACTTTAAAAGAGTTGCTCCAAATGAATTGGAACAACTCTTTCTTTTATTTATAATTTTTTATTTTCCTAAATTAGTGTATTTTTCAGGAATTTCAACAGAGGTTACTCCCATATATCCTTTTCCAAAAATGTATGTATCTTGATATATGAAAAATGCATTAGGAACATCAACTCCATTATTATCTTTCATTATACTTCCATTCCATTTCGCACCAGGTGTTGCTACATTAAGAGAAGCTAAAAGTTTATCTAATGTAAAATCTCTATCTCCACTTTCAATAGATTTTATTGCCAAATCAGTAAGTCCTTCAACTCCAGCAAAATTATATGAATATGCCCATGTTCCCATTCTTCCTGAACCACCAGCAGCTATAACTGCCTTTTCAACTTCTTCCAATATCTTTGGCCAATTTCCTTTTTCATCATCAGAAAATTCTATTCCGAATGCTCCTGGATATCCCATTGTAGGAGATGGTAAATCTGCTTCTATAAAATATCCACCATATGCAGCTATTTGTTTTAATAAAGGTTCTGTTTGGGCATCATTTGTTGCAAAAAATGCTATGTCTTTACCATATTTTTTTACCCAATTTGGTACTTGTTCTAATATAAATTGTTGTGCCCCTGGAACTCCAACATCACTTAGTGGATCTGGAGCTGACATTTCAATATATTCCATTCCTAAATCCTTAGCTGTTTGTTCCATTATTGCTCTTCTTCTTGAAATAGTTTCATAACTTAAATGTCTAGGAAAAGAGATGTGCATAAATTTTGTTGCACCTAAATCATGAGCAGTTTTTACTATTAAATATCCTCTTGCTATCGAATCTGAATTCATGACCACATCTGCAACTGTACTTACTTGTACTGGATCTTCATGGTTATTATTAACAAACAACAAAATATCAGGTCTTTTTTCTCTTATAGCTTTGAATGCTGGATAAGTTCCTGGCACTCCTTCTGCTACTACAATAGCTTTCATTTTAGGATCATCTGCAAGAGAAACCATTTGTGAAATTGTTGTTTCTTGTTCTTGCATAAAATTATCAGGAATTGTTACTATTGTAATTTTTCCTCCTTCATTAGCTGCTCCATATTTTTTCAAAATAGCTTCTGCTCCACGGAAATTATCTTCTGATTGTGAAACTGATGTAGTTACAACTCCAATATGATAATCTTGTACTGCTTCATTTGTTGATTCTTGTTGTTGTACATTAGCATCTTCAGTAGGTGCTTCTTTTTTTCCACAAGCAACTGCAAGCATTAATATAAATATTGTCAGTAAGCCAAACAAAATTCTTTTCATTTTCATACCCATTTCCTCCTTATAATTAAAGTTTTTTCTTTTGATTATTTTTAATATATTTTAATTATTATATATCTAATATATGTACCTGTCAATATATTATTGAAAAAAGATATTCTAAATAAAAAGCACTAGATTTATAAATATATTTCTAGTGCTTTTTGTTTAATTATTTTATTTCTTTATAATATACTATTTATCCTTTTCTGTCCCTTCTGCTGTTTTAGGTGGTTCAGCTTGTTTTTTTAAGTCTTCTTTTGTTTTTTCATTTTGTTCTGGTACACACAAGCCATCACCTAATGTACTACAATAAGCAGCCTCTTGCTTTTTAGAATCTCCAACTTTTGTTTCAACCTTTGGAGCTTCTTCTTTTGCAGCTGGACTGTCAGCCATTGTTGCTGGATCTGGTACTATCTTTCCTGCCTTTATTTCTTCATAGAATTTTAATAGTTCATCTTTCTTTGCCATTTTTGCTAGATTTTCTAGTTTTTCATAACCTTCTTTATCTCCTGCATCAAAGGCTTCTTTAAATTTCATTAACATTCTCTTATTTTTTTCAACAAATTCCTTTGTTGCTGATATTGGATTTGCACTAGCTGCTCCTGCTGCCACTGGTGCACTTCCATCTGGAACTATTTTTCCTGATTTTATTTCTTCATAATATTTTAATAGTTCATCTTTCTTTGCCATCTTTGCTAGATTTTCTAGTTTTTCATAACCTTCTTTATCCCCTGCATCAAAAGCATCTTTGAACTTCATTAACATTCTCTTATTTTTTTCAATAAATTCTTGACTTGCTGATATCGGTTCACCAGTTTGAACTGCTTTCTTTTCTACTGGTTTTTTAGCAGCAGGTTTCTTTTTAACAGGCATTTCTACTGCTACTCCCATTATATCTCCTATTTTTGCAGCTACCTTAGGTCCACCAGGTGCACATAATGTCATCTTTGCACCTTCTAAAGCTACTCCTGCTGCATATCCAGCACAACCAGGAAATCCACAAGCTCCACAGTTAGCTCCTGGCAGAACAGCTAGTATAGCTTCTACTTTGGGATCTACTTCAACTTCAAATTTCTTTGAAGCAAAAGCTAAGAATAGCCCCATTAATACTCCAGTTATACCTAAAACTACAACTGGCATTATAATCGCTTCCATTATATACCTCCATTTGTATAATTAAGTTAAATTTGCATTCCACTAAATCCCATAAATGCCATAGCTAAAAGCCCAGCTGTTATAAATGCTATTGGAACTCCTTTAAAGTTTTTAGGAGTATTTGCAAATTCTAGTCTTTCTCTTATTCCAGCTAAAAGTAACAATGCTAATGAAAATCCTACTGCAACACCAAAACCATTTACTAATGTTTCTATAAAATTATATCCTACTTGGATATTGATTATAGCAACTCCTAGAACAGCACAGTTTGTTGTGATTAATGGTAAGAACACTCCAAGTGCTTTATATAGACTTGGTGATGTCTTTTTAATTGCCATTTCAACGAATTGTACAAGAGAAGCTATTATTAATATAAAAGCTATTGTTTGTAAATATCCCAAGCCATGAGGTTCTAATATCAATCTATAAACTATCCAAGTTACTCCTGAGGCTATTGTAATAACGAAAGTAACTGCCATACCCATACCTAATGATGAGTCAACTTTTTTAGAAACTCCCATAAATGGACAACAACCTAAGAACTTAGCAAATATTATATTATTTATAAATATTGAAGTAATAATTATACTAAACAATCCACTTATACTCATTTTTTAGCCACCTTCTTTTTCTTTGCGTCTCTTTCTTTTTTCATATTTATACAGCCCATAATTATTCCTATTGTAATAAAACCTCCAGGTGCTAATATAAATATCAAAGCAGGAGAAAAATTAGCAGGAACTAATGGAATTCCAAATATAGAACCATTTCCTAAAATTTCTCTTATTGAACCTAAGAAAGTTAAAGATAGAGTGAATCCTATTCCAGATCCAATACCATCAAGTATAGAATCTATAACTCCATTCTTAGAAGCAAAACTTTCTGCTCTTCCAAGCACTATACAGTTAACAACTATTAGTGGGATAAATATACCTAATACCTTATATAAGTCAGGTGTATAAGCATTCATAACCATATCAACCACTGTAACAAGTGAGGCTATTATCATTATAAATGCTGGTATTCTTACTTCATCAGGTATGAATTTCTTAAAAAGTGATATCAAACCATTTGAACATGCAAGAACTGCTATAACTGCAAGTCCCATTGAAAAACCATTTATTGCACTACTTGTTACCCCAAGTGTAGGACAAAGCCCTAACATTAATACAAATATTGGATTTTCTTTAAATATTCCAGATGTAAGCACTTCAAATTTTTTCATTATTTACTCACCTCATTTTGATAAGTATTTAATGCCTTTATAACTCCTGTATAAACAGCTTTAGGTGATATTGTAGCTCCTGCAAAAGCATCTACTGACTTATTAAATTCATAAGTAGCATCTTTTCCTATCCAATGTTCTTGCCATTCTTTTCCATTAATCTTAGCTCCTAATCCAGGAGTTTCTGAACTTGTAACTACATTTAGCCCTGTTACTTTAGCATCTTTATCAATTCCTACAACAAAATTAATATCTCCACCATAACCAGGTTCTGTAACTGATGCAACATATCCTACTACTTCTCCTGCATCATTAAATCCTGGTATGTATTGTATTTCATCAGCTACCTTTGCTTCATCTTCTTTGAAGCTAACTGCTTCTGGTAAAACTTCTTTTCTTGCCTCATTAACTATTTTTTTAGTATTTTCTGCTATAACCTTACTTGTAAAACCATTAACTCCTCCAAGTATTCCAGCTGATATAGCTGCTATTAGACCAAGGACGATTCCAAAATGTATATATCTATTTTCCATTTTTGCTCACCCCTCCAAACTTTTTAGCTCTTATATATCTGTCAATTAAAGGGACTACACCATTCATTATTAAAATAGCATAAGCTGTTCCTTCTGGATATCCACCTTTTATTCTTATTAAAGATACTAAAATTCCTATTCCTAAGGCAAAGATAACTCTACCTTTTCCTGTTATTGGGCTTGTAACCATATCAGTCGCCATAAAGAAAGCACCTAAAAATAATCCTCCTGATAATATTTGCATGAAAGGATTTGCTCCCATTGCCCAAGTTAAAACAAATACTGTTCCTATCATAACAGCAGGAACTTTCCAATCTATTTGTTTTTTATAAATTAAATATACTCCACCAATTAATAATGCCAAAGCAGATGTTTCTCCTAAACAACCACCCATTTGTCCTAAAAACGCATTAATATACTGATTTCCTCCTTCATATATCAATGAATCTGTTAAAGGAATACCTCTTTTCATAGCATCCAAAACTGTTGCACCAGCTTTTCCATCATAAGCAAAAGTTGTTATTGCTACTGGCCAAGATGCTTGAACAAATGCTCTTCCTACTAAAGCTGGGTTGAAGATATTATGTCCTAAACCACCATAAACTATTTTTCCTAATGTTATTGCTACAAAATTTCCAACTATCACATATTGTAAACCCATTCCAACAGGAACTACAAATGCAAATAATATACCTGTTAATATAGCACTACCATCAAATGCTTCTATATCTCTTTTTAATATTTTCTGCCATATATATTCAGTGGCTATACAAGTTGCAACTGACACAGCAGTTAATATTAAAGCCCTCACTCCAAATGAATATACAGCCATAGCAAATGCTGGTATCAAAGCTATAACAACATCATACATTACTGACTCAACAGTTTCTGCTGTTCTAATATGAGGAGCTGGTCCTGTTTTCAAAATTGTACTCACTTTTATCCTCCTTAATTAGTTTAATCTACTTTTTTTTCTTTGCTTTTGCTCTTAATTTTGATTTTCCTGTTTTAATAGCTTCAGCCAAAGGTCTATTTGCAGGACAAATATAGTTACAAGAACCACATTCAATACAATCCATTAAATTATATTCTGCCATTTCATCATATTGTTTATTAGCAGCTAATCTATCAAACATAAGTGGTTCAAGTCCCATAGGACACGCAGAAACACATTTAGAACAACTTATACAAGATTTTGTCTTGTATGGTCTCATTTCCTCAGTTGTTAGAGCCAAAAGACCTGATGTACCTTTTATTACAGTAGCATCTTCTGTCATTTGAGCAAGCCCCATCATAGGTCCACCCATGACCAATCTTTCCATTTTTTCTCTATCTACACCACAGTAATCTAAAATATATGAGAAAGGTGTCCCTATTGCAATTTTTAAGTTTTTAGGATTTTTAATTGCTTTTCCAGATACTGTAACAATTTTTTCAATTAAAGGCTTTCCGTTTACAACAGCTTCATAAATTGCTGCAGCTGTTCCTGTATTTTGTACAACAACACCAACTGCTGATGGAAGTTGTCCAGATGGAACTTCTCTGTTTAAAACTGATTTAATAAGTTGTTTTTCTCCTCCTTGAGGATACTTTGTTTTTAATGGAACAATATTTATTCCTGTTCCTTCTGTTGCTTTTCTCATAGATTCAATAGCTTCAGGTTTATTATCTTCTATTCCTACATAAACATCAGGAACATTTAAAATCTTTTTAATGATTTTGATTCCTTCAACTATTGATTTTGGATTTTCTAACATAAGTCTATTGTCCGAATTTAAATAAGGTTCACATTCTGCACCATTTAAAATCAAACTATCTAGTTTTGTGTTAGGTGGAGGATTTAATTTTACATGAGTTGGGAAAGTAGCCCCTCCTATACCAACAATACCTTTTTCTCTAATAATATCAAGTAAGGCTTTTTTGTCTGCTTCTTCCCAATTTTCAATTTTAGTCAACTCTGCCCATTCTTCTTTTTTATCATTTTCAATAAAAACTGTCATTACCTTCCCTGTTAAAGGAAATACACGACTTTCAATTTTTGTGACAGTTCCACTTACAGGTGAGTGAATAGGTACTGCTAAACCTTCTGCATCTGCAATTTTTTGTCCTTTTAAAACTCTGTCTCCCACATTTACAAGAGGATTCAAAGGAACCCCTATATGTTGTAAAAGAGGAACAAAAATTTCATCTGGAGATTCCAATTTTTCAATTGGTAAATGTTCTGTTTGTATTTTATTTTCAGGGGGATGGACTCCACCTCTGAAACCAAAAAATGTCATTTAAAACACTCCTTTCATAATAGTTTATTTCCACAAGTTGATTTTAACATACATATACAAAATTAACAAGTTTTTATTTTAGCTTTTCTTTTTTCTTATTATACTTCTGCATAATTCTGTCTAAATTTTGAACAGTTAGCATTTCTATAATGCAGTTATCAATATTTTCTAAAATCTCATCTAAGTTTTTTTGTTCAGTCTGATTAAACTCTCCTAGTACATGTTCAATAGCATCTTTTTCTTTTTCACCTATTCCACACTTTATTCTGACAAATTCTTCTCCTATATGAGAAATTATAGATTTTATTCCATTGTGTCCACCTGAACTTCCCTTTTCCCTAATTCTAATATCTCCAAAAGGCAAGTCCATATCATCATAGATAACAATAATATCTTTTTTAGGATCTAATTTATAGAAATTTATAATCTCTATAACAGCATTTCCACTTAAATTCATAAAGGTCTGGGGCTTAAAAAAGATGACTTTCTCTCCATCTATATTTTTTTCACTGACAAGAGCTTGAAATTTTTCTCTTTCATCATTTAGATCAAATTTTTTTCTTAAACTATCCACAGCTATAAACCCCATATTATGCCGTGTCCTTTCATATTTCTTACCTGGATTTCCTAAACCAATAACTACTTTCATTTTCTTCCCCTCCTTCCTTTTGTTTTCCCGAATTATTATACAATATATTCTTTATATTTTCATCAATTATTTTCATAATTTTTTAATATAAAAAAGATTATTGTACTTCTTTTGATTTTTGAAATGCAATAATCTTTTATTAATAATTAATTTTATTCAAATAAAGTCCCTCTGCCTCAACAAGATTTTTCTTATATTCTCTTGTAAAATCATTGAGCATAAGTCTTATATGATTTTCTGGTAACTTTCCATAATATATTTCAAGTGCAGTTCCAACCATTATTCTAACTTGTGATTTTAAAAATGCACTTCCTTTAATATATATTTTAATCTTACTCTCTCCAAAATATTTTACTTCTATTTGATAAATCTCTCTTATAGTTACTTTACTTACACAATCATTTAATCTAAAATTTTTAAAATCATGTACTCCCACAAAATCAGAGAATATTTTTTCTAATTTTTCTGCATTAATTTTTTCCTTTACAAATTTACAATATCTTGCTTCAAAAGGATTTTTTGCCCAAGATATAATATAGATGTATTCCCTCATTTTAGCATTATGTCTTGCATTAAAATTTTCATCAACTTCCTCAACTGATAATATATCTATGTCTTTTGGTAAAGCCCTTGTTAAAAGGTACTTATATTTTTCTATTGGAATAGTAGAAGAAGTATAGAAATTAGAAACTTGATGATTAGCATGAACTCCTCTATCAGTTCTACCAGCAGATATTAAATTTATTTCCTCTTTTGTAACAATTCTTAAAATTTTCTCAATTTCTCCTTGAACTGTTATTTTATTAGGCTGCCTTTGAAAACCATAATACCTACTCCCATCATATCTGAATTCAATTTTTATATTCTTTCTTCCCATATCTTCTCCAAAGAATTTTATACGAGGCTGTTATAGATTTATCTATTAGAACAAATTTTCTTTGAAAGAAGTATTTTATAACTTTATAAATAAGATTACTGCGACGTCCTATAATGTTGAGAGAGCCTTTGTTGAGCTCTGGAAACATTATAGGCTGACAAGTAATCTTAATATACAACTTAGAAGTTATTTAGATTTTTTTTCAAAGAAAATTTAATTAACAATAACAGCCTCTATAAAATTTTTATCTTATTCATTGAATGTTCAAAAATTTCCATCATCTTTTTCTTCATTTCATCTCTATCACATATTCTACAACCAGAGGCATGTTTATGTCCTCCACCTGAATATCCTACTATCATACCTAGCTTCTTAGCAATATCGCTCACATCTATATCATTTTTACTTCTAAAAGATACTGTCCCATATACATTTAAAAAAGCTACTACTTCATAATCTAATTTTTTATCAAACAAAATCTTATCTGCAATTATTGATTGATAATCTCCATCTATCCCATAAATTACACCTAGTTTATATCCTTTATAATCAAAATCACTTATCACTCTTTTAGCAAAATCAAATAAATTATCAATTTTTAGATTGTACGCCTCATCTAAAAGAAAAAAATAATTAAAAATCTCTTCTGTATAATTTTCAGAATTTAATTTTTTAGTAATAAAATTATAGAAAGCTCCTGCACCTAAAATTTTTTCTGCTGAATTGATTGATAAAGCTCTCCTTTTTAATAAAAGTTCCTTTTGACTATTCCCTAAATTTTTCCAAGTAAATATATCCCAACAAGAAGTAGCTTCTGCAAGAGGCTCTAATTTTTCATACATTTTCTTATAAACTTCACTCTTTTCTATTAAGGGTTTAAACCATTCCAATGTCAAATATGCTGCACTTAATTTGTCATTCCAATAAAAATATATATCATCACAACAACATTCATCTTTGTACATTGTTGGATTATTTGTTAAATGATGATCTATATTTATAACATTAGTATATGCTAAATACTTCATCTTCAACCATTCTACACTCGGAATAGGTCTATCTAAAATGTATATCCTATCCTTTGAACCAAAAGATGCATACTTACAGATATAATCAAAAGTTTTATCTGTCTGTTCCAAAGTAACGTCCATACTACTCATAATTAGAAAAGTTTTATTTTTATTTTGTAACTCTTCAAAAGCCTTAACTATCATAGCTGAAACCAGACCATCTGCATCTCCATGAGTCAAAATAATAACCTTTGGTGCTTCCTCTGATTTTAACCTTGTATCACATAAAATATCAGCCATTTTTTATTTCCTTCCTAGTAATTTAACTTGTTAATTATAGCACAATATCCTATTTAACACCATAGAAAAAAGAAAAGGTAAAAGATTTTCTCTTCTACCTTTTATAAAAATAATTTTACTTATAATGTCCTGAACACCCAATTATAACCAATTGATTTTCTGTTATAAAATAAATTAATCTATGTTTTTCTGTAATTCGTCTACTCCAATAACCACTTAATTCATGTTGTAGAGGTTCAGGCTTTCCTATTCCTTCATTTCCATTTCTTTGAATATCTTTTATTAATTCATTTATTTTTTTTACAATTTTTCTATCAATTGTCTGCCATTCTACATATTCTTTCCATGCTTCATCATCCCAAATTATTTTCATAATTAATCTACCTCTATTAAATCATGTTCCATATAATTTCCCTTTTCTATTTCTTTTTTTCTTCTTACAAGTTCATTATAATAATCCTTATTAGACATGATATAAAGGTTTTCCATAAGATTGTTATATTCTTCTTCACTCATTAAAACAACATTTTCATTATTTTTTCTTGTAATAATTATAGTTTCATAGTCCTTTGTTGCCTTATCACAATAAGTTTTTAAATTATTTCTAACCTCAGAATAATTTGTTGCTATCATAAGAAACCCTCCTTTTTAAATTTTCTATTTAATTAATTGTACAATATCTTGTTAAAAAAGTCAATTTTTAAAATAATATTAAAGAGAAGACTAGCAACAGCCAGTCTTCTCAAATCTCTCTATTTCTTATTCTTTTTTTGATTTTCTAAAAATTGAACTCCTAAATCAGGAAAATCTGTAAATACTCCTGTTGCTCCAGCCTTATTTAATAGAGCATCATACATTTGATTAACATCTGTAAAAAAATCAGGTAAAGCATCTTTTCTTACAGTATAAGGATGTAATTCCATTTTAGTAGTTGCTATATCTTTTACCATTGGAGTGTAAACTATATTTCCAACCTTTGAATTTTTATCATCAATTAACATATACCAACCTGGTCCAACTCCATCAGCATATTTAGCAATTTCTTTCATTGCACCTTCTTTAAACATCCAATCATAATCATAGTTTACCCATTTACCATTTTTATCTTTTTCTTCTGTTTCATGCCAATCATTGTATGCTATAAGTTGTACTAATTTTAAGTCCATTCCCATTTTTGGCATAAGTTCTGTTTTAATTCTTTTTAATTCGTTGTAATCAAATGTTTGTAAGTAAACCATATCTGATTTTTTAGTATATCCATATTTTTTCAAAACTTCAAGAGTTGCTTTTGCAATATCTTTTCCATTTTGATGATGGAACCAAGGTGCTTTAATTTCAGGATAAATTCCAATTTTTTTACCAGTTGATTTTTCTAATCCTTGGATAAATTCAATTTCTTCTTCAAAAGTATGTAATCTGAAATTTGATTTCCAAAGAGGGAAACGATTAGGATAAACAGCTACTTGTTTTCCATCTTTTGTAGTAAAATTTTCTGTCATTTTTAATGTTTGTAGCTCTGGCCAAGTAAAATCAATTACATAGTATCTTCCATCTGCTCTTTTTCTATTTGGAAATTTTTTAGCAACATCTGTCAAACCATCTAGGAAATGGTCGTGTATTACTATTAATTTCCCATCCTTAGACATAGCTAAATCTTGTTCAAGATAATCAGCTTGTTGAGCAAATGCCAGTGCTTTTGATTCCAAAGTGTGTTCTGGTAAATAGCCTGATGCTCCTCTATGGGCAATAATTATTTTTCCATTGTGAGCAGCAAATAGAACTGTACTTGATAAAATTCCTAACAAAACTAAACAACTTTTTAACTTCATGTATTACTACCTCCTTAAAAATATGTTAATTTCATTTTTTATTTCTTTTCTTCTAGTGCTTTTACTCTTTTTAAAAGTTCTGGTAATTTTTTCATAGCAACTCTTATTTTCATATCTTCTCTATGATCAACTAATGGGTGTCCTGATAGTATCTTATTAGCTTTAACATTTCCTGCTATTCCAGATTGAGCTCCTATCATAGTGTTGTCTCCAATTTCAAGATGTCCTGCTACTCCAACTTGTCCTGCCAAAGTAACATTATTTCCTATTATTGTACTTCCTGCTATTCCAACTTGTGATATTATTAAACAATTTTCTCCTATAATATCATTATGAGCTATTTGAACTAAATTATCAATCTTTGTATATTTTTTTATAATAGTATCTCCTATAGCCCCTCTATCAATAGTTGTATTTGCCCCAATTTCAACTTCATCTTCAATTATAACAGTACCTATTTGGTCAATCTTAGTATTATTTCCATTTACTTTTACAAAACCAAAACCATCAGAGCCTATTACTGCCCCTGGTTGTATCACACAATTTTTTCCAATTTCTACAAATTCTCTTATACTTACATTGGAATAAATTACTGTTCCTTCTCCAATTATAGCTCCTTCTCCAATAGTTACATTAGGGAAAATTTTTACATTATTCCCAATAACTACATCATGTCCTATATATACATTAGGAGCAATATCAACATTGTCACCAATTTTAGCAGTATCTTCTCTCATCTTTTCAATTTTCTTTAAAGTTCTACTAAAAAAATGTAAAAGTTTTGGCATTATTATTCTTGGACTATCTTTTACAACAATATAGCCTTTTCCTTCTATCAATGGCAAATCAATATCTGGGACTATAATTACTTTTGCTTTTGTTTGAGCTAAATTTTTTAAAAATTTCTCATCTGCTGCAAATGTTAAACTCTTCTCATCTGAATGAAAAAAAGGAGAAAGTTTAGAAACCTTTTCTATAACCTCTCCTTTATATTCAGCATTAAGAAGAGTTATGATATCAGTTACTCTATATTCCATAACTCTTCCTCCTCATAATTTTTTTTATTATTTTAATGCTTCCATTTCTTTTATTACTCTGTCTGTTATATCTTCTCCACCAACTTTTAATGCTTCTGCTTCAAAAATATAATCATATTTTCCATCTGCTGCAACTTTTTTAACAGCCTTTACATATACTGTTTCAATTCTTTTTAACTTAGCCATTTGATCTTTATTTAACTTATCTTGTGATGAGTTTAAGAAAGATTGAAAATCTTGAGATTTTTTTTCAAATGCTTTCTTTTCAGCATCTGTTAATTTATCTCCTTTAGCTTGTAGTGCAACATATTCTTTTTGTAGTGCAACTTCTTTTTGTCTAGCTTCATTTTCTACTTTTTTAGCTTGACTTTCTAAAGATTGTTGAGCCTTTTTAGTTTCAGAGAATTGAAAGAAAGCTCTTTGGCTATCTACTACTCCTACTTTTTCTGCAAATGCTGATGTTGCTAATAACACACTTGCTATTAATAATAATTTTTTCATTACTTTTTACCTCCAAATTTATATAAATATATATTGATTATTAGAATGATTGTCCCATATTGAAATAGAATTTCATTCCATCATCATCCATCTTATGTCCTACTGGCCAACCAAAGTCAAATCTTAATGGTCCAATTGGTGTATTAAGTCTAATTCCAACTCCAGCAGTTGTTCCTATATTATGACCAAAATGATCATTGTCTCTTGTGTAACTAGGGTCTCTTCCATTTTGTTTCCATGCTCTACCTGCATCTGCAAATACAACAAAACCTATAATATCATTAATTTGAGTTCTGTTTTCAATAGTTGCTACAAGTTTTTGACTTCCTTTAAAGAAACCTCCATCATATCCTCTTAGTGAATTTCCTCCACCAACCCAGAATTTTTGGCTTTCTTTTGTACTATTAGAAGCTATTCCACCTACAACTTTGTAAGCAAATGTATTATTTTTAAATAGTCCTCTGTGATATGTTCTTAATTCCAAAGTAACATTTCCAAAGTTTCCTGATTTATATCCACCTGCATGTCCACCTTCAACTTGGAATTTTCCATACACACCAGATGTAGGATTTAGATAATTATTTCTTGTATCATAACTAATGTAAGGATAAACACTCCATAGCCAGTATTTATCATCCACACCTTCTATTTCTTTCCATCTACCTTTTTCTTGATAATACCATTTACCATTATTTGCTTTTCTAAATTTTCCACTTTCATGTTTTTCTTTTATATATTCAGCCTTTGTTCCTATACTAAGTCTGAAATTTTTACCTAAACCTTTACCTATATTAACTTTGAAACCTATTGTATCTATGTCATGGAATAACTCACTATCTTCATCACCATAACTAGTTTTATAAGCTCCCCAGCCCCAAGATACTCTATCAGTATCTTTTATCCAAGGATCATAGAAGTCTAAGGCAAAACCTGTATAATCTTTATTTGATTTTTCAAATGTGAAACCAAATTCTTGATTTTTACCTCTCCAGTTACTATCTTTTAATGATAAAGTACCCATAAGTCCCGTTTCAGAACCATAAGCAACTCCACCTTGTAACTCAGCAGTTCTATCTTCATCTATTAAAAGTATTAAATCTATTCCTTCTGGATCTCCTGGAATTGATCTAGCTTCATATTTAACATTTTTGAATATTCCTAATCTCATTAAATTATCAACTGTTGCATCATATTCTTTAACATTAAATATCTTTCCTGGTTGTATTTCTATTTCTCTGTCTATAACATAATCTTTTGTTTTCAAAACATCATCATTAGGTGTTCTTCTGTTTCCCTTTTGTTTTGTTACCATCTTTTTAACTTCAATTTTTCTTACAATACCTTCAACTATTGAAATATGTAAAGTTCCATTTTCATCAGTTGACATATCTGTAATATTTACCAAAGTATACCCTTGTGCTTGATACAACCCTAAAATTTTATCTCTATCTTCTCTTAGATTATTATAGTTTTGTACTGAACCAGGTTTAGTAGTCAATGCTGACATAATAGTACTTGTTGGTATAGTGTGATTTCCTGTGATCACTATATTTTTTACTATTTGATTTTCAACTACTTCAAATGATAAAGCCATCTTTCCATTTGCTACTTGTGCATCTGGTTTAACTTCTGAAAATTTTCCAGTAGCCAATAATCTTCTTTGAGCATCTTCAACTCTACTTCTTGAAAAATACTCTCCTGCTTTTAATTGTGTAATATCTAAAAGTTCTGATGTAGTAACTCTTTTGTTACCAATAAATTTTACTGATGAGATTACAATTGATTTATCTGTATCTTCTCTCAGTGTATTTACTGCAACACCTTTTTCTTTCAATAAGTCTACAACATTTTCTTTTTCAACAACATCTACAACTATTCTTACTCCACCATCATAAGAAGTCGGTTGAAGAACTACATCTTCAAAATAACCTGTTTCTTTTAAAGCATTGAAGTCAGCTAACAAAGCCTCTGTTGAAAACTTTGCTCCCTCTTTTAGCTTTAAAGTATTCTTTATTAAGCTAGCTGGGACTTGCTGGTTATTTACAACCTCAATGCTCTTAATTGGTAAGTTGACCATCGTTGAGAATGATGTTAAACTAATTACAAACAAGAATGCAATTAATATTTTTTTCATCTCAAACTCCTCCGTTTTATTAATATAATAACCTACTTACATTATAATATCACATTTATTAATATTTTTAAAGCTAAAAAGAAAATATTTCTGAAAAATCTCTATATCTTTTTCTAAACTTAAATCCTATATGATAGTTAGGCTTTCTATAGTCTTTGTTTTCATCTGTTCTATATTTGTCTGGTACAGTTCCAACTCCAATTTCTATTGTCTTACTGTCATCAACTTTATATTCCAGTCCTACATCATATTCTCTGATTTTACTATCAACCTTCATTGTTTGATTTTTTATTACATCTTTTCCAGTTCCTATAATTCTTACATTAGCTTTCCAGAATAATTTATCTTTATAGATATTATCCTTAGCTTCCAATTTAACATTAACATTATATATTTCAGGGTTTATGCCTCTATTGTCTGTAACTCCATCTCTTCTATTTACAACATTATTATCATCATTATATATTTTTACTTCTGGTCTTATTACAAATTTTGTTAAATTAAGTTTTCTTTTTATATACCTTGTTGTACTTCCAAAAACTATCTGTCCTATTTGTCCAGCAATTAGATTTTTCATAAATGTTATAAATATTTCACTACCATCTCCATAAGAATATATGTGTTCATCTGCATTTGGATTTACTATCAATGCAGATAAATCTCCTCCAACCTTAGCAGTTTTAGATGATATTTCATATCTTAATTGATTTAATTTTCCCATAGTGTTAAATCTGTATTCTTCATCATCCATTTCTATTCTGCTTTCAAAGAAAATATTTGGGTTAATCTCTGGCAAAGCAACATTTTCATTGAACACAGAAAGGGCTCTGTCAACTTGGAATTCATTAGTACCTACATAAAAATAACCATCTTTAATTTCTGTTTCTCCTGTTAGATAATATTTTCCTTTTTTTCCATTTAAGTTAAGGTCAATATATAGTTTACCGTAAACTTCTGGAACTACTATATTAAAATTATCCATATCAATAAGTATAGGCTTTTCTGTTTTAACAATAAAATCTATTGGCATTAATTTATTTAAAATTCTCTTTATCTCCTCAGTTTTTTCCTTAGCTTTCCTAGAATCTTTGTCCTCTTCTTTAGTTTGAGGTACATCTGTTCTTACTCTTCTAAGTTGTTCCTTTAAAAGTGAGAAGAAATCTCTATAATAATTATTAGGAATATCATAAATTGTTGCATCTTTTATAATTAAATTACCATAGACTTCTTCATTAGTGGCTGTTATTTCTGTGCTTCCACTTATTTTTATTACTTCTGGATAAACATAATAAAAACTATCCATTTTTAAATGTAATTTATAAGGTAAAGTCCTTATTAAATCTTCTTTATCCAGCTTTGAAATATTTGCTAAATCTACAAAACCATCTATAACTAATGGTGAGTTATTCAAAGAAGCTCTTAATTCACCCACATCAATTTTTCTTTCACCAAAGTTTATAGGTCCATTAAAATTTGAAAGTTTTAATTTCGCTTTTGTTGACTCTAAACTTATATTTTCAAGATTTATATAACCTTTTTCAGTTTTTTCATTTAATTCAATATTTAAAGCTATTTTACCCTTAGCATTTTCTATCCCATAAGGAGTTAAGAAAGATTGAAATTTAGAAACGTCAATCTTACCATTAGACTTTACCACAACATTATAAGTTTTATTTTTTATATCATAATATCCATTTCCTACTATTAAATTTTTATAGACATCCAAATTTAATTTATTTAGGTTAGCCTTTTCTTTATCTCCTGTTAAATCTAATAAAACATCATTGATTTTAAAATTCTTTATACTTACCCTAGATGAAGAAATATTTAATTTATATTTTGGATTATCTATTGCTCCATTTATTGTAAGATCAGTATTTACAATACCTCTTATATCAGGATTAGATAAGATATTTTGTAATTTTGCTAAATCTATTTGTTTATGTTTATTTTTTATATCTAAAGTTTTTTCTTTTAAATTAACTTCTCCTGTTAATCCTAATATATCCCCATATTTTCTATCAATAATATCTAAATCTTTAATTGAAGCAATTCCATCTGAATAATTATCTGCATTATATTCTATATCATAGGCTAAATCTGGTAAATTTTTTTCAAAATTAGTAGCTCTTCCCTTAGCAATAGCCTTTATTTTCCCAGCTATACCTTTAACATCTACCTGACCATAAAGTATATAACCTAGATCCTTTCCTCCATAGTATTTTTCTAAATGTTTTTCACTTAGTGAGGCTTTTAAATCTAATTTTTTATCTTTTATATTATATTGTCCTGTTATAAGGTTATTATCTAAATTAATTCCATCTATATTAACTTTATCTCCTTTTACACTTACTTTTCCAGTTACTTTTACAAAATCTTTACTAGGTAAAGTTACTATTGTACTTCCTAAATCAATATTCCCTTGTGGATTTTTTATATCTCCCTGTATATTAGCTTTAAAATTTTCTAAAATGAACTCCACTTTATCTAAATACACATCTTTATTAGTCAATCTATTTATGGAAACATTACTATTAATTTTTTGGCTATCAACATTATAATCTGCTTTTAAAGAGATTAAATTATTAGAAAAATCTTTAATTTTAACTTGATTTCCAGAATAATTTGCAACAAGATTAAAGTTTTCAAATTTATATTTATCATAACCTATTGAAGCTATCTTAGTATTCAAATTTGCTTCTATATCTTTTCCAACTTTTTTAAAATTATAAGTTCCATTTATTTTTTCAATTTTCCCAATATATTCAAGAGTTAAATTTTCTACATTTCCTTGTGAAGTCAAAATATTTTTCTTATTTTCTATCTTCCCTTTTCCATTAAAAGATAAGATAAAATCTTTATCTTTTATTTTTCTTGAAATAGTAGAATTTTTTCCTTCATAATTTAAACTAAATTCTCCATTATCTAAATTAGCATTTCCCTTTGCAATAAAAGTATTATTTTTATCTGACTTATCTGCTAATTTCAATTCTTTGATTTCAATTTTATTATCTTTGGCAGTGAAATCTAAATAATTTCCAGTATGATAAATTTCAAATGGTATTTTTCCCTTTCCATCTGTCAATTTCTTCTTATCTACATCATAATTTATTGTAAATTTATTTCCATAAATTTTAGCTAATTTTTTATCTTTTTGATAATCCATATTAAAATCAACAATATTTGAGTCAATATTGGCTTTTAAAATATCTTTTTGATTTTCTATTTTTCCCCTTATATTAATATCTGGTATTATATTATCTTTAACTGGTGATTTTAAAGCTAAGATAATATCTGTATTAGTCTTTTGGTTTTCCACACTTAATGCTATATTTTCAGTTATACCCTTAATCTTAGTTAAAATTCTAGCACTAAGATTATTTTTACCAGCCTTTGAACTTATATATAAATTAAAATCATTTAACTCTATTCCTTTAAATTCAGAATTATTTGGCTTCATAGTTGTTTTTATACTTAAACCTCTATTATCTGAATAATGAACTATTGTCTTTATATCTTCAATATTTATATTTTTTAAATCTAATTTTTTTTCTCTTATAGGGATAATCTTATTTAAAATGTTTTCATCAACTCTATCAAAACTTATCACTGAATTTAATTCTTCATCTTTATAAGTTAAAGAGAAATCCTTATTTGTTCCAAATATATTTAGTCCTAAATTTGCTTCACCATCTCTACCATTAAATTTACCAGATAACTTGATATTTTTAATATCAGTATCTACATCATCATATCTAAAAAAATCTGATATTATATCTAAATTTCCAATTATATTAGTATTTTTCATTGTTTTATCAGTCTTTAAAAATAAATCAGAAGTTATGTTTACATCTGAAAAATGTAGTTTCTTATTATTTGCAAGACTTTTTAATAAATCTTTATCAAGTAAAAATTTATCTATTTTTAATTTTGCTTGTAAAGAAGCTAATTTATCATCACTTTCATCTTTAAAAAGAGTTTTTAATTCTATATTTTTATCCTTTATATCAATATCTGCTGTTTCAACTAATTTTTCTTTACTTGCTGTTATAATAGCATTAATATTTTCTATTTTTCTTTCAAGTTTAGTAGGAAAAGTGTAGTCTTCATAATTTACTTCTACATTGGAAGCTATTATTTTATCAATCGGATTTTTTGGTTTTTCCTCACTTTTTGTTTTAGATAATTTAGTAAAATTTATTATTCCATCTTTATCTCTAGCTACATTTACAACAGCTGAATTTACATTTAACTCGTCTATTCTTCCCTTTACTAAATTTTTAAAACTGATATTGGCAATAACTTCTGGCGAATTAAACAACACATTATTCTTATCATCATAAAGAGTAATATTTTTTATAACAGGTTTTGAAAATGATAGATCTATATCTTCAACAACTACTCTACCATTTATAAATCTGGTACTTACTTTTTCAACTATTTTTTCTAAGTTAAGCAAAATAACAGTAATAATAAAAACTATTACTGCAAATATAGATAAAGGTATTGATATTTTTTTAGGAATTTTTTTTAGTGTATTTAACATTATATACTGCTCCATATTTTTTACTATGTAAAATTTATAAAAAAAGATTTTTTATTTTTATTATAACTTTTTTATTAATTTTATACAAGAAATAATTGAAAAAAGAAGTTGCTACAATTTTATTTAATCAGAACAAATTTATCACCAACTCCTATTAATATTAATTTCTTCTCTTATTTTTTATTTTAATTTGTAAAAAAAACTTTGTATATGGTATAATTGTTAGTAGATTTTAAAAAATTAAGGAAAAATTTTAAACTTATGGTATAAATTTACTTAATATATAAAGTAAAGAGGTGATTTATTTAGTGGAAGTTATGTTAATACCTTTACTAATACTATTTTTCATATTAGTAGCAGGTTTTGGAATTGAAAATACTTTTAAAATACTTCCTCCATTGATTATTTTAGGACTTTTAATTTATTTTTTAGGGTGGGTCGCTGTGAGATATTTTTGGATAATTTTACCTATATGGTTTGTTAGCAAATTACTTTCAAATAAAAATAAAGGAAAAAATTCCACATATTCAAGAACATATAGAAGAACTGATGATGATTTCTTTAACTCTGGTTCAACAAATAGAACAACTTATGGTGGAACATTTAACAGTAGAGAGGAAGCAGAAGAGTTTTTTAGAACTTTCTTTGGTGGAAATTTTGGACAAGGTACAACAGGTACTGGTGGCAGAACTTATGGTGGATATAGTAGTCAAAATGGTAGCAGTGGCTATCAAAGAACTACTAATACATATACACCAGATAAAAGTAGATATTATACTATTTTAGGTGTAAGTAGAGGTGCAAGTCAAGATGAAATAAGAAAGGCTTATCATAAACTTGCAAAAGAACATCATCCAGATAGATTTGTTAATTCATCTGACAGTGAAAAAAAATATCATGAAAATAAAATGAAAGAAATAAATGATGCATATGAAAATTTAACAAAATAATGGAGGAAAAATGAAATCAATTATTATGGCAGCTGGAAAAGGAACAAGGATGAAATCTGATTTACCAAAAGTTGTTCATCTAGCACATGGAAAACCTATGATTGTCAGAATCATAGATGCTTTAAATGCTCTTGATATTGAAGAAAATATTTTAATACTTGGGCATAAGAAAGAAAAAGTTTTAGAAGTTTTAGGAAATGATGTAAGCTATGTTGTTCAAGAAGAACAATTAGGAACAGGACATGCTGTAAAACAGGCTATTCCTAAAATAAAAGATTATGATGGAGATGTTTTAATAATCAATGGAGATATCCCTTTAATCAGAAAACAAACTTTAATAGATTTCTATAATCTATATAAAAGTGAAAATGCTGATGGTATTATTTTATCTGCTTTTTTTGAAAATCCATTTAGTTATGGTAGAGTAATAAAAGATGGTAATAAAGTTCTAAGAATCGTTGAAGAAAAAGAAGCAAATGAAGAACAAAAGAAAGTCAAAGAAATAAATGCTGGTGTGTATATATTTAAAGCTCAAGATTTAGTTAAAGCCTTAGAAAAAATTAATAATAACAATGAAAAGGGAGAATACTATATAACTGATGTTATAGAAATATTATCCAAAAAAAATAAAAAGATTATTTCATATTCTCTTGAAGATAGTATGGAAATTCAAGGTGTAAACTCAAAAGTTGAACTGGCACTTGTTTCAAAAGTTTTAAGAGAAAGAAAAAATACTGCCCTTATGGAAGATGGAGTTATCTTAATAGACCCTGCTACTGCATATATTGATGATGAAGTAAAGATTGGTAGAGATACAACTATCTATCCTAATGTTACTCTACAAGGAAATACAGAAATTGGAGAAAATTCTGAAATATTATCGGGAACTAGAATTATAGATAGCAAAATATATGATAATGTTAGAATTGAAAGCTCTGTCATTGAAGAAAGTGTGGTTGAAAATGGAGTAACTATTGGTCCTTATGCTCATCTAAGACCAAAATCTCATTTGAAAGAAAATGTACATATAGGTAACTTTGTTGAAACTAAAAAATCTACACTTGAAAAAGGAGTTAAGGCTGGACACTTAACTTATTTAGGTGATGCTCATATTGGTGAAAAAACTAATATAGGTGCAGGAACTATAACTTGTAACTATGATGGTAAAAATAAATTTAAAACAGAAATTGGTAAAGAAGTATTTATAGGAAGTGATACTATGCTTGTTGCTCCTGTAAGTGTTGGAGATAATTCTCTTATTGGTGCTGGTTCGGTTATAACAAAAGATGTCCCTAGTGACTCTTTGAGTGTTGAAAGAAGTAAACAAATAATAAAGGAAGGGTGGAAAAAGTAAGATGATAAATTTTAATAATGTTAAAATTTTCTCTGGAAATTCAAATTTAGAATTAGCAAAAAAAATAGCTGAAAAAGCAGGTTTACAACTTGGAAAAGCAGAAATTCAAAGATTCAAAGATGGAGAAGTTTATATTGAAATTGAAGAAACTGTTAGAGGTAGAGATGTATTTGTTGTTCAATCTACTTCTGAGCCTGTAAATGAAAATCTTATGGAACTTTTAATATTTGTTGATGCTTTAAAAAGAGCCTCAGCTAAAACAATAAATGTTATTATTCCATACTATGGCTATGCTAGACAAGACAGAAAATCTAAGCCAAGAGAACCGATTACTTCTAAACTTGTTGCAAATTTACTTACAACAGCTGGTGTAAATAGAATTGTTACTATGGATTTACATGCTGATCAAATTCAAGGTTTCTTTGATATCCCTGTTGACCATATGCAAGCATTACCTCTAATGGCTAGATATTTTAAAGAAAAGGGATTCTTGGGAGATAATGTTGTTGTAGTTTCTCCTGATGTTGGTGGAGTAAAAAGAGCTAGAAAATTAGCTGAAAAATTAGATTGTAAGATAGCAATTATAGATAAAAGAAGACCTAAACCTAATGTTGCAGAAGTTATGAATTTAATTGGAGAAGTTGAAGGAAAAATTGCTATATTTATAGATGATATGATAGATACAGCTGGAACTATTACAAATGGTGCAGATGCAATAGCTCAAAGAGGAGCAAAAGAAGTATATGCTTGTTGTTCACATGCAGTATTTTCTGATCCAGCAATAGAAAGATTAGAAAAAAGTGCTTTAAAAGAAGTAATAATTACAGACTCAATAGCTTTACCTGAAAGAAAAAGAATAGACAAAATTAGAATAATATCAGTAGATTCTGTTTTTGCAAATGCAATAGATAGAATAACTAACAATCAATCTGTTTCAGAGCTATTTAATTAATATGGAAAAATATATAAAAATTGATAGAATCTCTGATATCAGTGATGATAAGTGGACTTTATTATCACAAGAAATTAAAAAAGGCTCACTTATTATCTATCCAACTGATACTGTCTATGGTTTAGGTGCTGTTATTACTAATGAACAAAGTATAAATAATGTCTATCTTGCAAAGAGTAGAAGTTTTTCTTCTCCTCTTATTGCACTTTTAAGTTCTGTTGATAAGGTTGAAGAAGTTGCTTATGTTTCTGATAAAAATAAAAATCTATTAAAGAAATTAGCCAAGGCTTTCTGGCCAGGGGCATTAACTGTGATACTAAAAAGGAAAGAACATATTCCTAGTATTATGGTTTCTGGTGGAGATACTATTGGTGTAAGAATACCTAATTTAGATTTAGCTATAAAAATTATAGATTTAGCAGGAGGGATTTTAGCCACAACAAGTGCTAATATTTCAGGAGAGGCTACTCCTAAGTCTTATGATGAATTATCTGAGACTATAAAATCAAAAGTTGATATTTTAATAGATTCAGGGAAATGTAAATTAGGGGAAGCTTCAACTATAATTGATTTAACTTCTGATGTTCCCAAAATACTTAGAAAAGGTGCAATCTCAATAGAAGAAATTGAAAAAATAATTGGAAGAGTGGGGTGATAAATATGAAGGCTACAAGAGTTAATCCTGGGGCATTAAGCCCTATGGAAATGAATAATATGTCATCTATGATGGGAATGATGAACAGTATTCAAAAAATAGGAAAAGGTAAAAGAAAATACACTATAAAACTTGATAAAACTGATAAAAAACTTCTTGTTAGATTTATAAACGAAGCTAAAAAGCAATTTTCTGATACAGCTTCTAATAGTCAATATGCAGGTGTATATAACTTCCTAACTTATATTACAGATACAGCTTCTAAAAAAGAAACTACTGAAATAAAAATGAGTTTTGAAGAACAAGAATTTATTAAAAGAATGTTACAAGATTCAGTTAGAGGAATGGAAAAAATGCAATTCTTCTGGTATCAATTTATTAAAAAATTTACTGTAAGAATGCTAACAAAACAATATAGAGAATTGTTAAAGAAATTCTAAATACTAAAAGAAATAACTCAGACTGAGACTGAATTTTAAATCTAAAGTGCTAATCGTTCGCTAAAAAGCAAAACTCGTTGATAAATCAACTCAAACAATTGCTTTTCTTAACGCTTACTAGCATAGCACTTAACGATAAAATTCGTCATTCGTCTTCATTAATTTCTTTTAGTATTTTATTAATTCAGAGACAGTTTCTTTAAATAAGTAGATGTGCTAGCAAAACCATCTTTAAAAAACTAGACTTGGGGTGCAAGTCCCCTTTTTTATTTGTAAAATATTATATAAAAAGATTTTATCAATTTCTACTTTTTTATCTCAACTACTTGACAGCCATAAATGTTTTTCGAGCTCCTCAAAGGCTCTCCAAACATTTATGGACGTCGCAGTAGTTTCGTTTAAAGATTAATTTAATAGTTTTCAAGAAAAATTTATCCTATTATTTTATATAATATTTTAAATTAATCAACTAACAGTATAGGAGGAAAATGGGTATACGATATAGTAAAGTAGAAGGAAAATTTCAAAGGGAGATAGTTCTCTTAAAGTCTTATCCTTGTGCTTATGGGAAATGTAGTTTTTGTAATTACATAGAGGATAACTCAAATAATGAGGAAGAAATCAACAAAGTTAATTTGGGAGTTTTAAAGGAAATAACAGGAGAATTTGGAATTTTAGAAGTTATAAATTCTGGTTCTGTATTTGAAATTCCTAAGAAAACTTTGGAAAAAATAAGAGAAATAGTCTATGAAAAGGATATAAAAATTTTGTATTTTGAAATTTTCTATTCTTATCTTTCTCGTTTAAATGAAATAATTGACTATTTCAACGAGAAGAAAAAAGTTGAAATTAGGTTTAGAACAGGGATAGAAAGTTTTGATAATGATTTTAGAAGAAAGGTCTATAATAAAAATATTTTTCTAGATGAAAAGAAAATAAAAGAATTATCAGAAAAAATATATTCAGTTTGTCTACTGATAGCAACTCAGGGACAAACAAAAGAAATGATAAAAAAAGATATTGAGATTGGATTAAAATATTTTAAAGCTGTAACAATAAATGTTTTTGTAGATAATGGAACGACTGTAAAAAGAGATATTGAGCTTGTAAAATGGTTTGTACAAGATATGAAATATCTTTTTGATGATGATAGGATTGAAATTTTAATAGATAATAAAGATTTGGGGGTCTTCGAACAATGATACACAATATATTTTTTTGGTTTTTAATGTTGGTAATTAATTTTTCTTGTATACTTTTTGCTTATAGAAAGTTTGGAAAGATAGGGCTTTATATTTGGGTACCTATTTCTACAATTTTGGCAAATGTACAAGTTGTAATACTTGTAAATCTTTTTGGTTTGGAAGCAACTCTTGGAAACATTTTATATGCAGGAGGATTTTTAATAACTGATATTTTAAGTGAAAACTACGGTAAAAAAGCTGCTAATACAGCTGTAAAAATTGGATTTTTCTCACTTATTGCTACAACTTTAATAATGCAATGTGCTATACACTTTAAACCTCTTGATGTTCCAGAAGGTTTAGCTATATTTGAAAGTGTAAAAAGCATATTTTCATTGTTACCAAGATTGGCTATTGCTTCGCTTATTGCATACTTAATATCTCAATTTCATGATGTCTGGTTATATCACAAAATTAGGGAATTTTTTCCAGAAAAAAAGTTTATCTGGCTTAGAAACAATGGAAGCACAATGTTAAGTCAACTTATAGATAATGTGGTGTTTACAACCATTGCTTTCTATGGAGTATATCCAATAGATGTGATGTTTAATATCTTCTTATCAACATATATAATTAAATTTATTGTTGCTATCTGTGATACACCATTTATTTATCTTGCAGATAAAATGTTTAGAGATAAAAAGATACCTGAAGATATTTAAAATTATTGATAATACATTATAATCAAATTATCATATAGCATATTTACAAAATGGTAAATGTTATCTCTTTATTATATTTTTTCTATATAGATAGTAAAGAATAACACTTTCCACTAACCATTGAAATGTTGTAATAAACCAATAAATATAAACAGGTAACCTTAGAATAGAAATAAAGTAAAAGGCAATAGGTAGTCTTAAAAACCAATTAGTAAAAAAAGAAACATAAAAAGGTGTTTTGGGATTTCCTATTCCTTTAAAATATGAACCAAGTACTGTTACTATTGCAATAGGAATTTGTTCAAAAGCTGCCACTTGTAAGCATATAGCACCTATTTTAATAACATCAATTTCTTGTTTATTGATAAAAAAAGAAACTAATATTTTAGGAATAAAAAAGAAAAAGCAAGCCAAAATTCCCATAAAAATAGAGGCAATAATTGTGGAATATAAAGTGTATTCCTGTGATTTATTTTGATTATTTTCTCCTATGCTATGTCCGACAAGTGCTGTACATGCTATGGCAACTCCCCAACCTGGCATAGTTGATATTGCTTCAATAGCAATTCCAATTTGATTTGCTGCAAAAGCAGTAGTTCCTAAACTTAAAATGAAAGTAAGTCCTAATAGTCTGGATAAACTAAAATTAGCTTCTTGTAGACCAGAAGGGACAGCAAAACGAATAATCTCCCAAATATCTTTTTTAGAAACAGAAGAAAAGAGAGAAATCTTAAAAGGAAGTTTTTTTAATCTACTCCATTGTAATAAAATTCCTATAAAATTTCCAGCAACAGTTGCAACTGCTGCCCCAGTAATTCCCCATTCTGGAAAACCAAAATTTCCAAAAATTAAAACATAATCTAAAAATAAATTTACAATATTAATACTCCCAGCCACATACAGAGAAGTTTTAGTATCTTTTATTCCCCGAAATATTCCATTTGTAGTGGACGAAAGTGTTAGTAAAAAGAAAGAGAAAGAAGAAATTTTTGCATATCTTGTTGCTAATGGTAACATTTCTTTTGTTGCTCCAGCCAAATTTAAAATTTTATCAGGGACAAAAAATAACAATGAAAAAAAGATTAAAGCTAATACAACTGCTATTTTGATTCCTGCATTGGCAATTATTTCTGCTTTTTTATAATCCTTAGAACCAATTGCTCTTGAAATAAGAGAAGTTAAAGCAGTTGAAACACCAACTGCAATTATAATATTAAAAAAGCTATAAATTATCTCTGTACTTAATCCAACAGAAGAAACAGCTAATTGTCCACCATATTTTCCAATCATCATGGTGTCAAAAATCCAAATCATCATGTACAAAGTCATTTCACCTACTGCTGGAATTGCAAGATATAATATCTCTCTAAATATTTTCCAATTTATTTTCATAAACTTATCTCCTGTTTATATTTATTTTTAAATATTATACCAAATTTTTTTCTTTAAACTAAAATAATTAATCTTACAGTCAAATATATAAAGTATTTGAAAACTTCCTAAAAGAAAAAATAATATTTTTCATTTTATTAAGAAAAATTAAATATTCAAAAAAATTTTTAAAAAATACTTGACATTTGATTCTATATATGATATATATAGTCTATGATTATTAGCAACCGAATAAATAGAGTGCTAATAAATCTCCCCTCTATATTATTTTAGGCAGGAATTAGCTACCAAAGATAAATCTTGGTAGCTAGCTCCTCAACCAACTATTAGAGGATAATAAAATAGTAAATAAAAAATTAATAGATAAATAATAAAATGTTAGGAGGTTTTTATGATGAATCCAAATCAATTTACAGAGAACACAATTTCTGCAATTAATTTAGCTGTTGATATTAGTAAGGGTAATATGCAACAAAGTATAAGACCAGAAGCATTAGCTTTAGGCTTACTTATGCAAAATAATGGATTAATTCCAAGAGTAATAGAAAAAATGGGATTGAATTTACAATATATTATTTCTGAATTGGAAAAAGAAATGAATAATTATCCAAAAGTTGAAGTGAAGGTTAGTAATGAGAATATTTCACTTGACCAAAAGACAAATTCCATATTAAATCATGCAGAAAAAATTATGAATGAAATGGGAGATAGTTTTTTAAGTGTTGAACATATTTTTAAAGCTATGATAGAAGAAATGCCAATTTTTAAAAGATTGGGTATCAATTTAGAAAAATATATGGAGGTATTGATGAATATAAGAGGGAATAGAAAAGTAGATAATCAAAACCCAGAAGCAACTTATGAAGTTTTAGAAAAATATGCAAAAGATTTAGTTGAACTTGCCAGAGAAGGTAAGATAGACCCTATCATAGGTAGAGATTCTGAAATCAGAAGAGCTATACAAATAATTTCAAGAAGAACAAAGAATGACCCTATTTTAATTGGAGAACCTGGTGTTGGTAAGACTGCAATAGTTGAAGGACTTGCTCAAAGAATATTAAATGGAGATGTTCCTGAAAGTTTAAAGAATAAAAAGATATTCTCACTTGATATGGGTGCTTTGGTTGCAGGTGCAAAATATAAAGGTGAATTTGAAGAAAGAATGAAAGGTGTTTTAAAAGAGGTTGAAGAATCAAATGGAAATATCATTCTTTTTATAGATGAAATTCATACAATAGTTGGTGCTGGTAAAGGAGAAGGTTCTCTTGATGCAGGTAATATGTTAAAACCTATGCTTGCAAGAGGAGAATTAAGAGTTATTGGTGCAACAACAATAGATGAATATAGAAAATATATTGAAAAAGATCCTGCACTTGAAAGAAGATTCCAAACAATATTAGTAAATGAGCCTAATATTGATGATACTATTTCAATATTAAGAGGTCTTAAAGATAAATTTGAAACTTATCATGGTGTTAGAATTGCTGATGCAGCAATAGTTGAAGCTGCTGTACTTAGTCAAAGATATATAACTGATAGAAAACTTCCAGATAAGGCTATTGATCTAATAGATGAAGCTGCTGCAATGATAAGAACAGAAATTGACTCTATGCCAGAAGAACTTGACCAATTAACAAGAAAAGCTCTTCAATTAGAAATTGAAATTAAGGCATTACAAAAAGAAACTGATGATGCTTCTAAGGAAAGATTAAAAGTTATTGAAAAAGAATTAGCAGAATTAAATGAAGAAAAGAAAGTTTTGACATCTAAATGGGAACTTGAAAAAGAAGATATTTCTAAGATTAAAAATATTAAAAGAGAAATTGAAAATGTCAAACTTGAAATGGAAAAAGCAGAAAGAGAATATGATTTAACTAAATTATCAGAATTAAAATATGGTAAACTTGCAACTCTTGAAAAAGAATTACAAGAACAACAAAATAAAATTGATAAAGATGGAAAAGATGATTCTCTTTTAAAACAAGAAGTTACAGCTGATGAAATTGCTGATATAGTTTCAAGATGGACAGGTATCCCTGTATCAAAACTTACTGAAACTAAAAAAGAAAAAATGTTACATCTTGAAGACCATATAAAAGAAAGGGTTAAAGGACAAGATGAAGCTGTTAAAGCTGTTGCAGACACTATGCTAAGATCAGTTGCAGGATTAAAAGATCCTAATAGACCTATGGGTTCGTTTATATTCTTAGGACCTACTGGTGTTGGTAAGACATACCTTGCAAAAACTTTGGCATATAACCTATTTGATAGTGAAGATAGTGTTGTTAGAATAGATATGAGTGAATATATGGATAAGTTTTCAGTTACAAGACTTATAGGTGCTCCTCCAGGATATGTTGGTTATGAAGAAGGAGGACAACTTACAGAAGCTATAAGAACTAAACCTTATTCAGTAATATTGTTTGATGAAATTGAAAAGGCTCACCCTGATGTATTTAATGTATTATTACAAGTTTTAGATGATGGTAGACTTACAGATGGACAAGGAAGAATAGTGGATTTCAAAAATACTTTAATTATAATGACATCTAACATAGGTAGCCATTTAATACTTGAAGACCCTAATCTTTCTGAAAGTACAAGAGAAAAAGTAACAGATGAATTAAAAGCTAGATTTAAACCAGAATTTTTGAACAGAGTTGATGAAATAATCACTTTCAAGGCTTTGGATTTACCAGCTATTAAAGAAATTGTAAAATTAAGTCTAAAAGACCTAGAAAATAAATTAAAATCTAAACATATTACACTTGAATTTTCTGATAAGATGATTGATTATTTGGCTAATAATGCTTATGATCCTCACTATGGTGCAAGACCTTTAAGAAGATATATACAAAAAGAAATTGAAACAAGTCTTGCTAAGAAAATTCTTGCAAATGAAGTACACGAAAAATCTGATGTTTTAATAGATTTAGATAATAATCATATTGTTTTTAAAGAAAAATAATAAAATTTGATTTTCATAACTCCCTTTATATATAAAGAAAGTGTGGGTAGTTCAAAGCTACTCACACTTTTTTTACTTTTTAATCAATAAATTAAACTACCTAATATTAATAGTATAAATGGTATAATCAAAATATATAACCATTTGTAATTAATTTTTTTATCATTAAATAAGCAAATTATTATGTAAACTAATCCAATTAAAGTTATTAAAGAAATAATTGTCATCATATTCACTAAAATAAAAAGATGTACTATTTCTTTAATGCTATTTTCTGCTTTAACAATATTCCCAAAAAAATTTATATTTACAGAAACTAAAATAAAAATTCCTAAAAAAACTCCAACTACACTAATAAAACCAGTATATATATTTTTTAAATTACCTTTTATCTGTTCAATTTTCTCTTCTGCTTGTTCCATTTTATTTTTATGTAGTCTAATATGAATTCTTGTATTCTTAGCTTGTGCCACCTGCATATATGTTAACATTTCTAATAACAATTTTCCTATATCATTACTTTCTGGTAAATCTGTAATCTCTTCAAGAAAGGTATCCATTGTTTTATTAAATTTATGAGAGTATTCTTTAAATTCTTTTTCTTCTTTTTCATTTATTGATTTTTTTTCTTTATAATTAATTCTATATTTTTCAAACTCATTACAAAATATAAAGAAATACTCCTTATATGACATCAAAAACTTTTTTATTCTTTGCTGAGCTTCTTTTTCATTACTGTTGTTAATAGGTTCAATATTAATTCTAGTTTTATTAAATAAGTTCTCTTTTTGTTGAATTTCTTTCTCTTTATTACCAGTAGAATTAATTGTATTATTTTTTCCTCTATTATTCATCAAAAGATACTCCCATTATTTTTATTTCCTCTTTCTATATGATACTTTTTAATACTTTCTATATCTATTGGTGTATTCCATCCTCCATCTTCCCAAGCATTTTTCCAAGGAGAGTAAGAATGTGTTAAATCTACTAAGATAAATGGGTTAGTTTCTCCAAAAACATTCACTACTTCTTCTACTATTTTTTTTGTTTCTTCATCTAATGAATTATAATCATTATTTTTATAAAAATTATTGTTTCTTTTTATATTATAATAAGCCTCTGGAACAACAGGACCATACATCCAAGCTTCTATTTTTTCTTCAAATGCTGGTTTACCAAACTTAACTAAATTATATGCTTGTATAAAATATAGTAATTTTTGTAAAACTAAATTTGAAATATTACTATTTTTACTAAAAATAAAAGAACAAATCTTACTTAAATTAGTCATAACTTATTCCCTCCTTTTTTATCAAAAATTTTTATTAGCTGATTGTAAATGTCTGAGAAAGCCCCATCAGCATAAGACTTTCTCAGTATTTTTATATATGAATTTTCTCCATTTTCTTGTATAATTAAAGTATCAAAAATTTAATTCAATTAAAAGGAGAAAAGTTCATGCAAAAATTGTCTATTCAATTATCTTTACCTTCTATATATTCTGATATTAATAAATCTTTTGTTTCTAATAAATCTGATCTTTTTTCTTTACTTGAAAAACATATTAATTTTGATTCTTTTATTCCTCTTTCTTTATGTTATGCTTTTTATTCACATATGGGTAGAGACCATATTTATCATCTTGAAAGCTTTATTCGTGCTTTTGTTTTTCAAAAACTTTTAGCTATTGATTCTGACACTCTTTTAATTAATATTTTAAAACTTTCACCTGAGCTTTGCGATTTCTGCCGATTTCGTAAAGTCCCTGATTCTTCTCAATTTTCTAGGTTTAGAAAAAATTATGCTCCTTTTATTTTTGAGATATTCAATAAACTTGTGGATATTACTGAACCTATTTGTCGTGAAATTGACAAAAAGAAAGCTGATTATCTTATCTATGACACTACTGGTTTTGAACCTTATGTTGCTGAAAACAATCCTAAATTTTTTAATGCTAAACTTAAACAAGCTAAAAAATTTTCTAAAACTAATGATTCTAATCCTTATATTGTTGTTTATTCTACACTTCCTAGTTTATCTAGTACTAATCCTGAAGCTCGTCAGCAATACATTAATAGTCATTTTTGTTATGCACTAAAAGCGGGTATTGTAACTAATGGATTAGGAATTATTCACCATATTAGCTTCTTTGATAATGAATTTAGAAAAAAACACCCTTATATTTCTACTCAAAAATCTGATAATCCAGATATTGATAAAGAAATTTCAGATTCTAAATCATTAAAACCAGTACTTAGCGATTTTTTTGATTTACATCCTACATTTAGTTTTAAAACTTTTTTAGGAGACTCAGCATTTGACTCCTATGATAATTATTCTATGTTAAGAAATACTTTTCATTTTGATAGAATTTGTACTCCAATTAATCCTAGAAACTCTAAATCTGATTCAAATTCTTCAGATATTCCAGTATGTCCAATAAACAATACACCTTTTACTTTTCTTGGTAAATCAGGTGGTAAGAATCGCTCAGTAAGATACAAATGGGTTTGCCACAAATGTATTCCAAAAGGAAGTAGCCGAACTTGTATTTGCGAAAATCCATGTACAAATTCAAAATATGGAAAATGTACTTATACTTATCCAGATAAAGATTTTAGGACATGTCCAGGTATTCAAAGAGATACAGAACATTGGAATAATCTTTACAAACATAGAGTTCTAGTAGAAAGAACCATCAATTTGATAAAAGATTCATTTGCTGTAGAAACAAGAAAATCTTGGAATACAACTACCATAAAAGTAGATGTTTACTTTGCTGGAATAACACAATTAATAGGAGTACTTCTAGCAAAAGCATTACATAGATTTAAGGATGTAAAAAGTATCAGAAGATTAATCGCATAATCAAAAAGCAAAATAATTAATCAAGAAAGAGCAATATTGCTGCTCTCATTTTTTGAGGCATTTTTTTTATGAAAAAGAGGTAAAATAGAAAACTTTTTTCTTAAAATTTTTTCAAACTTTGAATTTTAAGTTTTATTAAAAAATTTTTCTATATTTTTCAACTTTTACAAATTCCTTTATCAAAAATTTTTATTATTGTATCATGTACTCAGTCTAAAATCAATTATTAATTTTAGACTGAGTACATGCCAAA
>UMEM01008634.1_pt1 | contig 74012 bp, 68 predicted proteins | sample 1964761 | NCBI WGS metagenome assembly UMEM01 (sample SAMEA4836021, study PRJEB28245) | human gut metagenome | biome: gut microbiome; material: fecal sample | place: Denmark | collected 2008 | reverse complement strand
TGTCAACTTCTTACTTTTGCTCATATTATCACCTCATCAAATTCCGATTTGTTGGTTTCATTTTATCATATAGCATCATCATCTTACAAGGCAAAGATCTTCTGGGCAGGACTTACGAGTATTGCATCGCACAGTTTGCTGCTTACGAAGGTGTAAAGGGCGGCGAGTTCTATACACCGTCCAGAATCGTTAAGACAAAAGATAGATTTTTCAGATAAGGGCTTACCGGTTATTAAAATCGCAGAACTGAATAATGGCATTAGTTCTAACACATCGTTCACGCAGGGCGATTATGGCGAAGACGTTTTTGTTCAGTGGGATGATCTTCTTTTTTCATGGTCTGGAAATCCTCAAACATCAATAAATGTTTTTCGGTATCGTCTGCCAGATGGGTGGCTGAATCAGCACATATTTAAGGTGACTGCAAATAGTGAATTGGTTACTAAAGATTTTCTCTACTATTGGTATAGCACCTTTCTTGAAAAATGGTCACAGAAAATGCTGATTTTTGGCGTAAAATCGTCGTTTCTGGAGCTTGGCATCCTCGCCGTTCAGAAACGAGAGTTAATTATCGAGGAAGTTCACATTTTAATACAAATGCCTATATTTTTGGGATTATTGAAATTGTTTGTTGACAAGTGCAGAAATGAATGGTATATTCCTATTTAACTAGTAGGTATAACGGTAATAAAGAATACGTTGAGCAAAGGAGAAGGGTATTATGAAAAACAGAAAATTTGCAGCATTAGTATTAACGACACTGGCACTTGGAACGCTTGCAGGATGCGGAAAAAAGGATCAGCCGGAGCAGAATCAGACACAGGCAGAACAGTCTGCTACTGAAAGCACGGAGAAGGCTGATGCAAGCTCCGAGGCAGCAGAGGTCAAGACCATCCGGGTCGCAAACGCAGCGATGCCGAAACCATATTCCTATCTTGGCGATGACGGCGAGGTAACAGGATATGATATTGATGTGATCAAGGCAGTGTTTGACTATCTCCCGGAATATGATATGGAACTGACGGTGACAGAATTCCCGTCCATTCTGGCAGGTATCGACTCCGGCAGATACGATATTGGTATCAACTGCTTAAAGTACACAGCAGAGCGCGCGGAAAAGTATTTATTCTCTGATCCATATTTAGATGACTTTTCTGTAGTCGTTGTGCCGGAGAGCAATACTGATATTAATTCCCTTGCAGACCTTAACGGTAAGTCCACGATCGAAGTTACCGGTACTGTGGGCGGTGAGCGCATGGAAGATTACAATAAGAGAACAGGCGCAGGAATTGAGATCAACTATTCTGATGCCGATTACTCTGTACTTCTCCAGGAGCTGAACGACGGAAAGTATGATTTCATGTATTTAAACCGTCTTACATATGAGAAATACAATGAAGAATTCCATTATAACCTTCGTACTTTTGAACTGACAGATGAAGAAAAGAATACATATACGGATGGTGTTGACACAGAACTGACCTACATTATGGCATCCAAGACCGATGACGGACAGAAGCTGATCAACCGTGTAAATGACGCGATAGCAGCATTAAAGGAAAACGGTACTCTGGACCAGCTTGCAGAAAAATACTTTGGAAGCACGGAGTATGTTCCGGAATAGTCCAAAAGATAGAAGGTAAAAAGAATGCCAGATTTATTTAACGTATCGTACATAAAAGAATATTTCCCCCAGATCATGGCGAATTTCCCGATCACACTGGAGATTACGATCGGCTCCTTCATTCTCGGCGTGACACTGGCACTGATCTTTGCCATCATCAAGATGAAAAAGATTCCGGTTCTGTATCAGGTAGAGGTGTTTCTTGTATCCCTGGTCCGCGGAACACCTATGGTAATTCAGCTGTATTTGTCCTTTTACGGCATTCCTATCCTCATTAAGTACATGAACTACTTTTTTGGGTGGAATATCGATGTCTACGATATGCCGGCCATGGTATATGTGATCGCCTGCTTTACGATCAATGAGGCGGCATACAATTCCGAGGTAATCCGCGCAGCGTTTGGTTCTATTGATAAGAGCCAGAGAGAAGCCGCAAAGGCACTTGGAATGAATGGAGTCCAGATCCTGACCCGCGTGATCATTCCGGAGGCATTTACAGTGGCGCTGCCGACGCTAGTCAATTCTCTGATATCATTAATGAAAAGCACGTCTTTGGCATTTACCTGTGAGGTAGTGGACATTACTGCAAAAGGAAAGATCCTTGCAGGAAGAAGTTACCGCTATTTTGAGGTATATGTAACACTGGCACTGATCTACTGGGCAAGTACGATCGTTATCGAGCGGGTTGGCCATTGGCTGGAAGAAAAATGGAAAATTCCGGGGAGGCAGTGATAGATGATAGAAATTAAAAATCTGAGCAAACGATTCGGAAAGAATGTGGTTCTTGATAATGTGAGCCTTGAGATCCATCCGGGCGATGTGTTGGGAATCATCGGATCTTCCGGAACAGGAAAGTCCACACTTCTTCGCTGCATCAACTTCCTTGAAAAACCGGAAAGTGGCATCATCACGATCGATGATGTGGCTGTAGACGCAAAGCATCATTCTTCCAAAGAATGTCTCCGTCTGCGCCAGAAGACTGCAATGGTATTTCAGAACTTTGGACTGTTTTATAGGAAAACGGCGCTGCAGAATGTTATGGAAGGTCTTGTGGTCGTAAAGAGAATGCCGAAAGAAGAAGCGGCAGCTATTGCGAGGGAAGAACTTGCAAAAGTTGGTCTGGCAGACAGAGAGAATTATTATCCCTCTCAGCTTTCAGGCGGGCAGCAACAGAGAGTTGCGATCGCCCGTGCCCTTGCGATGAAACCGCAGCTTCTGCTGTTTGATGAGCCGACATCTGCCCTGGATCCGGAACTGGTCGGAGAGGTTTTGGAGACGATAAAAAAGGCGGCAGAAGAAAAAAATACGATGATCATTGTATCGCATGAAATGAATTTCATCCGTAGAGTAGCGAACCGGATCATTATGCTGGACGGCGGAGTGATCATTGAGGATGGAACGCCGGAGCAGGTGTTTAATCATCCGACCAGTGACAGGGCGAAGGACTTTTTCAAACGGATGCTGGCGGTACATGGAGAGGAAAATTAAATATAAGATGAATCAGTGGGCTGTACTTTTTGAGAGACAGCCCACTTTTTATGGATCAGGAAAATTCAGGAAATTCCCTGGTGCACAAATTTTTTATAGACAAAGTTTTGACAGGGTGAAAACTTACAAATTGTGCGGCAGGTCAGATGTAATGAGCGAACGGCAATATTCCCGGATCATTTCTAAAAAATCCCTCGCATGCTGCGGCAGATACCGGTTTTTCCGATAGGCGGCGATGGTAGTTGTGAGAGCCGGTTTATGGCCGACGGAGAAGCAGAGGGCGCGGTTTCCGGTGTACTGGTTTTCATGGTGGAAATAGCTCTCCGGGGCGAAGGCAGCGCCGACGCCGTCCATAGCCAGATGGATCGACATAGAGGAGTTTCTCGTGTGGAGAGAGACCGGTGGGTTGATGTTGTACTCTTGAAAGAGATCCAGGGCGATGCCGCCGGTGTTCTGGTCCGGGTAGAGGAGAATGAAGTTTTCCTCTTTTAATAGGGAAAGATCCAGCCATGGGTAGCGGAAGCCGGGGCGGGTGATGGCTTTTGCGGCGAGAGGATGGTTTTCATGCAGGACCAGAACGATTTCCTCAGAGCGCAGGATCTGGTAATCCATGGTCTCGGGAAATTCATGGATATTGTAAAGGGTCAGGTCGATGGATGAGGTCTCCAGACTGTTCTCTGCAATGAAATTTACAGCTTCCATGATATTTAAGGTCACATAGGGGTATCGTTTATGAAACGGCGCCAACATCGGTTCGATCAGCGTGCTGCCCATCATGATCGGCACGGCGATGTTTAAACGGCCGCGCTGGCGGTGAGCGATATCGTCGTATTCCTGCATCCACTCATCGCCGCAGGCAACGATCTGTTCGGCGTAGTGGAGGTAGCGTTCACCCATGTAGGTCGGGTAGTAGCGGTTTTCGTGGCGGCTGAACAGCGGAGCGCCGAGACGTTCTTCCAAGTTCTTTAAGTACTTGCTCAGGGACGGCTGGGAGATATAAAGGGATTCGGCGGCTTTGCCGATGCTCTGGTGGCGGGCGATCGCCAGGATATAGCGGGCTTCTTTTAATTCCATACAGGGCCTCCTCATAGCTTTACTGCATAAAAATTATAGATAATATGTATTTGACGTATAGTATATCACTTTTTATAATGAATGTAAAATATAAGTGCAATTGATGAAAAAACAAATATTTATAAGAAACACTAATTAAAATTCATTACGCACAGTTAAGAAAGGGGCAAACCAATGAAAAAGAGCAGTGCATGGTGCATGCTGGTTCCGGGACTGGTGATCTTATTTCTGTTCCTGATGATCCCGCTGCTTCGCGTTCTGGTTCCAAGCGTGTTTACGGGAGATTACCCGTTCAGCGCATACGTGGACTTTTTTAAGGACGAGTATTACAGAAAGATCTTTTTGAGAACCGTGAAGATCGCGGTCATCACCACCTTTGTCTGTATGGTGGGCGGTATTCCGACGGCGTATTTCATCAGCCGCTGCGATAAGAAATGGAGAGGTCTTCTTCTCTCTGCGTCGATCTTCCCGATGATGACGAACTCCGTTATCCGAAGCTTTGCATGGATCAATATTCTCGGCAGCAACGGGATCATCAACAAGGCAATGATCGCTATGGGACTGATCGAGAAGCCGATGAAGCTTCTCTACACTGATTTTTCCATCATCATTGGTTCTGTTTACCTGTTCCTGCCGTTAATGATCGTGACAGTTGCCGGTGTTATGGAAAATATCGATGATGACATGATGGAGGCGGCACAGAGCCTCGGAGCTTCAAGAACGGAAGCGTTCATGAAGGTCATTTTCCCGATGAGTCTTCCTGGAATCATCGTCGGCGGTATTCTGGTATTTACCGGAACCCTGACCGCTTATACGACGCCGCAGTTATTAGGCGGCAACTCCAACATGGTCATGGCGACCCTGATCTACCAGAGAGCGATGTCCGTCAGTGACTGGACCGGCGCGTCCGTGATCGCCCTCATCATGATCGTTGTAACCCTGGTTGTGATCAAAGGATTTAACGCTCTGGCCGCACGGCTGGACCGCAGAGGTGAAGATTATGCGTAAAAATAAAGTGCTGACCATATGGGCAGCAATCGTATTTGCATTTTTGATGATCCCGTTACTGATCATCACCGTAACAGCATTCGGCGGCGGAAGCGCCATCACATTCCCGATCGAGTCCTTCTCGACGAAATGGTTCGCGAACGTGTTCGCGTTAAAGTCTTTCCGCAGATCATTCCTGACCAGCCTTGAAGTCGCGCTCCTCGCGACATGCATCTCTCTTCTGGTCGGAATCCCGGCGGCTTATGCGCTGGCGAGATCCGGTTTAAAAGGAAAGCAGTTATTAAAGTCCATCTTCCTTTCCCCGACCATCGTTCCGGGAATTGTAATCGGCTTTATTATGTACCAGTGCCTGATCCTGACACTCAGGATCCCGGTGTTCGCGGGACTTCTCGCAGGACACTTTATGGTGACACTTCCGTATGTGATCCGCGTAGTCGGTTCTTCGATGGAGCAGTTCGACTTTTCGATCGAGGAGGCGGCGTGGAGCCTCGGATGCCCGAAGGGAGCGGCGTTCTTCAAGGTCGTTCTTCCAAATGTGACCTCCGGAATTTCCTCAGCATTCATGCTGGCGTTCATCAATTCCTTCAACAACATTCCGGTGTCCATGTTCTTATCCGGACCGGGAGTTTCCACATTCCCGTCAACACTGATGAACTATATTGAATACAACTATGATCCGACCGTATCGGCGGTTTCCGTACTTTTAATGGCAGCTACCGTAGTCATCATGGTGATCGTAGACCGCACACTGGGTATCGCAGCCCTGGCGAAATAAGGAGAATATGACCATGGCTTTTATGAGTTTAAATGGAATCGACGTAAGTTACGATAAAAAGAAACAGATCTTAAAGGGGCTGAATCTGGAAGTCGAGGAGGGCGAGCTCGTATCCCTCTTAGGACCCAGTGGCTGCGGTAAGTCCACGACACTCCGCGTCGTTGCAGGCTTTATCGACCCGCAGGGCGGAACCTTCACATTAGATGGTGAGGACATGACAAAGGTCCCGGTCCACAAGCGTCAGTTCGGTCTGGTATTCCAGAGCTACGCCCTGTTCCCGCACTTAAGCGTTTATGACAATGTAGCGTTCGGACTCAGAACAAGAAAGATGGACAAGGATGTGATCGACAAGAAGGTCAGGGAGATCCTTGAGGTCTGCGGTCTGACAGAGCTTGCCGATCGTTTCCCGAAGCAGATGTCCGGCGGACAGCGCCAGAGAGTTGCCCTCGCGAGAGCACTTGTCATCGAGCCAAAGTTACTGCTCCTGGATGAGCCGTTATCCAACCTTGATGCGAAATTAAGACTTTCCATGCGTGTGGAGATCAAGAGACTCCAGAAGCGCCTTGGAATCACCACATTGTTCGTTACACATGATCAGGAAGAATGCTTCTCCATCTCCGACAAGGTGGCCGTTATGAACGGCGGTGTCATCGAGCAGTTTGACACACCGGAGAACATTTACAGGAGACCGGCGACAGAGTTCGTCGCGAGATTCATCGGTTTCGAGAACTTCCTTGAGCTTGCGAAAAAGCAGGACGGCGTCTACACAGCACCGGATGGAAGTGAGTTCTTAACTTCCATGGATCTCGATTGCGAGAAATTCGCGGGAACGATCCGCCCGGACGATATCTGTCTGGCAGATGATGTTCAGACAGAGAATGTCTTAAGCGGTAAGATCGGTGTCCGCACATTCCTCGGGAAGAGCTACCAGTACGAGGTTGAGACTTCCGCCGGTGTCCTGAAGGTAAATATGGGAACTGACCATGTTTATAAAGAGGGCGAGGAGATCCGGCTGTATCTGCCGAAGGATAAACTGATCCTGGTGAGAAGATAAAAATTAACTTAGTGATCCATCGCGGGGGCAGAGATTCTGTCAACGCGAAGAAATATTATCTCAAAAGAGAGAAAGAGGAGAAAAACCATGAAAAAAACAGCAGCAGTTGTACTTTGCGCAGCAATGATGCTTACCGCCTGCGGCGGCGCATCCACAACAGAGACCACAGCAACAGGAAGCCAGGCAGCAGGCTCTGAGGCAGCTTCTTCCGCAGAAGAGACAAAGGCAGCTTCCGGAGACGCACAGAAGCTCGTATTATCCACATACGGCCTCAGCGAAGATATCTCCGAAGAAGAGGTTTACACACCGTTTGAGAACGAGTTCAGCTGTGAGATCGTTACTGAGACAGGCGGCACAAACGACCGTTATACAAAGTTAGCGGCAGACCCGAACTCCACCATCGATGTGATTGAGCTCTCCCAGGCTATGACAGCGAAGGGCACTGACGAGGGACTTTTCGATACGATCGACTTAAGCAAGATCCCGAATGCTGAGAAGCTGATCCCGGCTGCAAAGGAGATTGCAGAGGCAGGACAGGGTGTTCCGTATACCATCAATAGCATCGGCATCATCTACAACCCGGAGCTTACAGGATTTGAGCTCACAAGCTTTGATGACCTTTGGGACGAGCGCCTTGCAGGCATGGTTTCCATCCCGGAGATCACAACAACATTCGGACCGGCTATGGTTTACGTTGCAAGCGACCACGCAGGCGTTGACGTAACAACAGACAACGGCGAGGCTGCTTTCAAGGCACTTGCTGACTTAAAGCCGAACCTTGTTAAGACTTACACAAAGTCTTCCGACTTGATCAACATGTTCACATCCGGTGAGGTTGCAGCAGCAGTTGTCGGTGACTTCGGCGTTCCGACGATCGTAGCCGCTAACCCGACACTTGTTTACGTTACACCGGACGGAGCTTACGCTAACTTCAACACCATTAACGTAACAAAGAACTGTGCGAACAAGGAGCTTGCTTACGAGTACATCAACTACCGTATCAGCGAGGAGCTTCAGACAAAGACAGGTAAGGCATTAAACGAGGCACCGACAAACAAGGACGTTACATTCACTGAGGAAGAGTCCAAGGATATGACCTACGGCGACAAGGCTGCAAAAGTTAAGGTTGTTGACTATGCTTTTGTAAACCCGATCTTAAATAACTGGATCGACCAGTGGAACAGAACGATCAATAACTAATAACGAGGAATTTTATATGAGACCCGATTTCATTCTGAAAAATGTCATGGTCTATCAGACCTTCAGACAGTGTTTTGAAAAGCGGGATGTGGCAGTTGCAGGGGAAAAGTTTTATTGCGTTTCCCCTGCAATTTCATATCCGGGAGTGCGGGAGATCGACGGCAAAGGCAGATACATGCTGCCTGGTCTCGTGGATATCCATATGCACATCGAGAGCTCGATGACATATCCGGGCGAGTTTTCAAGGATCACGCTTCCATATGGAGTGACAACGGTGGTTGCCGATGCCCACGAGATGGCGAACGTGTTCGGCATGGACGGCATCCGGGCTTTTATGGAACAGAAGACGAAGCAGGATATCTTCTGGGCGATCCCGTCTAGTGTACCGGCGACAAATGAGAAGTTAGAGACAGCCGGGGCGTCACTTGGTGTAAAGGAAATTTCTGAGATGGCATCCTTAGATGGAGTTCTCTGCCTTGGAGAGATCATGAACTATAAGGATCTCTCAGCAGAAGGCGAGAGCCGGACGAGGGATCTCATCAATGTGTGCCGGAACGCGGGAAAGAATCTCCGAATCGAGGGACATTGCCCGGGACTTACGGGGGCGGATCTTAACCGCTTTATCTATGAAGGTGTTGATGCGGACCACACCCAGCAGACTCCACAGTCAGTGATGGAGAAGACAGAGCTTGGGATGTTTCTGGAGCTGCAGTTCAAATCCCTGACGCCGGAGGTCGTGAAGACCGTCTGCGACCATGAACTCTATGAGAATGTGGCGCTGGTGACAGATGACACGATGGCAGATAAGCTGCTGACCGGACATCTCAATAAGATCATCGAGACGGCTGTGAGGGCGGGGATGCCGATGGAGAAGGCGATCTACTGCGCGACCTGGACACCGTCGCGGCGGATGCATCTGGATGACAGAGGGATGATCGCGCCGGGAAAGATCGCAGACTTTATGCTGCTGGATAGTCTGGATGGGATCGATCCGGTGGTGGTTTATAAGAAGGGCGAGTGTGTGTACTGCAAGGACGAGGAGGCTTACGGTGCGGCAGAAGCTGCGGCGTGCAGTTTCCCGGCTTCTTTCTACCATACGATCAACTGCCGTCCGGCGGAGATCTCCGACTTTGTGTTAAAGGCGGAAGATCCGGACGCGAAATGGGCGGAAGTCAATGTCATGAAGATCGGTACCTTCGGAACGGCGACCACGCCGGTGAAGCGCAGAGTCGAGGTGAAGGACGGTGTGCTTGACTGGAAGTCGGCGGGACTTTCCCTTGCAGTCGTTTTCGAGCGGTACGGCAAGAATGGAAATGTCGGATATGGTCTTGTGGAAGGAGCGCTGACGAAACCGGGCGCTGTGGCCACCACGTGGTCCCACGACAGCCATAACCTGTTTGTCCTGGGAACAGATGAGAACGATATGAAACTGGCCCAGAGGCGCGTCCTGGAGCTCCAGGGGGCATATGTGGTATTCGCCGGAGGAAAGTCCCTGGCGGAGGCGAGACTTACAATCGGCGGCATCGTTTCGGATCAGCCGATCGAGGTCCTCGGACAGGAACTGAAAGAAGTCCGGGCGGCGATGGAAGGTCTCGGATATGTGAACAACAACGTGATCATGTCCATGTCCACGCTTTGTCTGCCGGTTTCACCGAAGTTAAAGCTCACGGATCACGGGCTTTTGACGGTGCCGGGGCAGGAACATGTGCCGTTGGTTGAGAAGTACGGGAAGTAGTTTTACGGCCCGCCGCCGGTTTTCTCCCCGGATAGTGGAAGAGCCGGATCAGATCGAAATTATGAAGGATGAAATTAGAACGATGAAGAAGATTATCAAAAACGGCATTGTTGTGACGATGAACGCGGCAGGTGATGTCTGGGATCATGGTTATGTAATGTTTGAGGATACGAAGATCCTGGCAGCAGGACCGGAGGAAGAGCTTGAGAAGGCGCTTCAGGAGCTTACTGCGCAGGGGATCTTAAAAGCGGGCGAGACCTTCGAAGAGATCGATGCGAAGCGCGCCATCGCGATCCCAGGCCTCGTAAACACCCACTGCCACCTCGGAATGATCCCGTTCCGCGGTCTCGGGGACGACTGCAAGGACCGCCTGCGGGTGTTCCTGCTTCCGATGGAGAATCAGGCCATGGACGCGGAGATGGCCAGGCTTTCCACGAGATACGCCATCGGCGAGTTGCTGCTTTCCGGCGTGACGACAGTGCTTGATATGTACTATTTCGAGGAAACTGTGGCGAAGGTCATGGACGAGATGGGGATCCGCGGAATCGCCGGTGAGACGGTGATGGAAAAGGATTCCTGCGACAGTAAGAACGCGGATGAGGCAATCCGGCGTGGAATTGCCCTGATCGAGGCGTACAAAGATCACCCGCGCGTTTCCGGAGCGATCACGCCCCACGGAACCACCACATGCAGCCCGGAGACCTTAAAGAGGGCCTATGAGGAGGACGTGAAGGCGGGAACCGTATTTACGCTCCATGTGGCGGAGATGGACTACGAGATGACCCAGTTGAGGGAACAGTATAATATGACGCCCATTGAGTTTATGGAGCATATCGGTGTCCTCGGCCCGAATACGCTGGCGGCCCACAGCATCCGCACGACGGAACATGATGTGGAGATCCTCGCAAAGCATGGCGCGTCCGTTGCCCACTGTATCGCCTCCAACACGAAGGCCGCAAAGGGCGTGGCTCCGGTGTCACTGATGCATAAGCACGGCATGTCCGTCGGCTTCGGCACCGACGGTCCGGCGAGCGGAAATACGTTAGACCTGTTCATCCAGATGCGGATGTGCGAGAACTTCCACAAAAATGAGCTCCACGACCGCAGTGCGTTCCCGGCAAAGGAGGTGGTCTCCATGGCGACCATCGAGGGAGCAAGAGCGTTAGGACTCGGTGACATCACCGGTTCCATCGAGCCCGGAAAACAGGCGGATCTCGTCCTCGTAGAGACCGACTCCCCGAATATGTTTCCGGTATACGACCCGTATTCGGCACTTGTGTACAGCGCGATTGCATCGAATGTGAGAGATGTTTATGTTGCGGGTGAGTGCCTCGTAAAAGAAAAGAAGCTTGTGCGTGAGGACTTCGCGAAGATCAGGAATGATCTGAGGGAGAAGATGGAGCAGACGGCGTTTAAGGATATGAAGAATCTGGTGTAAAATATAGAAAAACGGCTGATTTTATGGTGAATGTAAAAGCAGCCGTTTTTATTACAATGAAAAGTTCATTCTGGCTATTCCTAAGAACAAACTTATTTAGGCAATACGGTATAAATACGATAGATAAAAGCACCGTAATGCAGTCAGTCAGAGCCTGACCGTAGATCATGTTATATGGCAGAACCGGAGGAATGTCAAGGATAGTTCAGAAAGTGAAATATCTAATCCACCAGCTCATTCTGATGTCTCGACAAATGCTCATAGGGCAGGATCAGGCGTCCGCGGTAGAGGCCGCAGCCATCGTTTACGAGGTCATTATTGATGGCGGAGAACATGTTTACGTCGAGGTCGGCAAGGTTTAAGGTTACGAGGCGGCGGCAGCGCTCGTAGGCTTCATCAAAGTAGACGCATTCGCCCACAGGGATCTCGTCGCGGCGGGCGCGCTCGCCCTCCTGGCGCTTCTCGTAGCTTAAGTGGTTGGCGACACCGATCTCCGCAATATCGTCCATGTGCTTTGTGCGGAGCTGGACTTCCATATAGCTGCGGGAGCTGTTGTCGTAGAAGGTGATGTGGAGTGACTGGTAGTCCTCAGAAGTATTTCCACAGATATAGTCGCGATAGTAAGGCTTCACATCATCGTTTAATAACGGCGAGGTGCTTTTCTTCACACCGTAGGCCGGTTCCGCGGTAAATCCCCGCTCTTCGAGAAAGCCCGGAAGTTCGTTGGCGATCTGGTAGAGGTATCGGAGGTCAGCTTCTTCCTGAGATTCATCAGGTTTCAGGTAGCATTTCGGCAGGGAAGTCACGATCCGGTATGCGATCAGGTCCCGAAAACAGCTGAGGCGCTGCTTGAGTTCGGAAATCGACGGGTAGGCCTTATTTTCCATATAGTAATCATAGATATATTCGACGATGTAGCCGTTGAACTTTGCCTCCGCGCGGATCAGGGATTTGATGCGTCCTTTGAAGTTAAAGGCCAAAAGCGGATATTCCTTCGCCATATGGATATAGAATTCCCGGATCTTCTGGGACTGGGCAGTAAGGAAATCATTGTGCTCGAGCAGCTCCCGGATCTGGAGCAGAAAGTTCGCATGCATCAGGTCGATCTCATTGCCGGTGCATTTTGCCTCTTTCTTCAGGTCCTGGCTGTAGTTTTTTAAAATTTTGAACATGGTATCGCCGGAATAAAGATAATCATTTAATGTAACCATGGATGTCACTCCTCTGTCGTAGATAATTACATTTTACCAGAATTACCGTCATTGGCAAGAAAAATCGCTTGCCTTAAAAGTTAGTCTATGCTAACATATCACAGACAACTGTACGACAGCGCATGTTTATGAACGGGAAGGAATTAAAAATGGAGATCAAACAGCTGGAATATTTTGCGGCGGCGGTGGAGTATGGGAGCCTGAACCGCGCGGCAGAAAATATGCTCAGGAGGTGGCAGAAATATGCTGGAGATCGGAATGATCTGTGCAGAAGCAGGAGAAAAGATCGCCAGGGTGTCTGCGAACATGGCAATGGTAGCGGATATGGAAGTGCGTGCCAGTTCCACAGCGACCACCGGCGCGTATAGCAGCGCTTGCCAAAGAGGTCTTCCTGCGATCCTCATGGAGCGCGGAGGCGGCGGAAGATTTACGGACAGCGAAGTTCATGCATATAAGCGGGATGTGAAGAATATTATGATCCGCATGGGACTTCTTTCCGGTGAAGAGGTTCATACAGTGCAGCAGAAAAATGTGACCAGAGCAGAGTATCTGGAGGCAGAGACAGATGGATTGTGGTATCCGGTATTTTCCGCAGGAGATACGTTCGCGGGAGGTGCGGTTCTGGGAACGGTGAGAGATATCTGGGGAAACCTTTTACGGGAGTATCGGGCAGACTATCCGGGAATCATTCTGTACCAGACGGTGGGTCTTGGCGTGAAGACAGGGGATCCGCTGATCGCTTATGGGGAATATGTGGATAGATAAATGATAGATGTGAAATAAAAATGTCAATAAAAAGCCATTTTATGGGAAAGTCCTGGAATTCAGGAGATATCCATAAAATGGCTTTTTATGCTGCCATGTATACGAAAGAAGCTGCCGGCGGCAGGTTTCGCAGGCGCGCATTGGAGCAAACAGGATATTAAATCTTAAAGCATTTCTGCAGCTCTCGATACTGTCCGAGAACCAGGATCGTATTGCCGTCTTCAAAGACGGTTTCCGGCTTGACGGAGAAATCCAGAGTGCCGTTTCGCCGGACGGCAATGATGTTGATGCCGTATTTTTTCCGGATATCGATCTCACCTACGCTCATACCGACCCAGCGTTCCGGAAGATCTACCTCATAGATATCGTAGTCGCCTTCCAGATTGACAAAATCAAGAATGTGGTTGGAGCTGAAGCGGATCGCAGTCCATTTCGCAAGCTGCTGTTCCGGGTAGACGACCTGATCGGCACCGTTCCGCAGAAGAAATTTCTGGTGAACATCACTGGAAGCGCGGGAGACAACGAGCTTTGCGCCGAGTTCCTTTAAGAGTGACGTTGTTTCAAGGGAACTCTGGAAGTTATCGCCGATCGCGACGATGCAGGCATCAAAATTGCGGATTCCCAGAGAGGAAAGGAAGGACTCGTTTGTACTGTCACCGATCTGTGCTTCCGTCACATAGGGAAGGACTGCGTTGACGCGTTCCTCCGTACTGTCAACGGCCATGACCTGATGTCCGAGGTTGTGAAGATGCATGGCAACATGTTTTCCAAAACGGCCGAGGCCGATCAAAAGAATTGATTTCATAATTTTCTCCTTAAATATATTATCCGACGGAAATTTTTTCCTGCGGGAATTTTCCGCACTGAATCTTGTACCCGGACATGGTCGCGTAGATGATCGTGAGTCCGCCAACGCGGCCGATGAACATAAATGCGATCAGGATCAGCTTCGATGGAACGGAAAGTGTCGGGGTGATCCCGAAGCTCAAGCCTACCGTAGCAAGCGCAGAAATCGCCTCAAACAGGCACGGTATAAGAGGCAGGCTTTCCAGAATGCTGAGCGTCATGGCACACAGGATACCGAGGCTTGTATACATGAAAAGGATCGCGATCGCTGTGGCGACAATATCGGGGACAATGCGCCGTTTAAACATTTCCGGGCTGTCCTTTCTGGCAAAGACAGCAGTCGCGCAGGAGATCAGAACGGCCAGAGTTGTCGTCTTGATTCCGCCGGCGGTGGATCCCGGACTTCCTCCGACCAGCATGAGAAGGATCATAAGGAACTGGCCGGATTCCCGCATGGAGGAAAGATCCGCTGTATTAAAACCGGCAGTTCGCGTTGTCACCGACTGGAATAAGGATACAAGGATTCGTTTTCCGACCGGGATATCCTGAAATTCCAGAAAAAAGAAGAGGATAGCCGGGATAAAGATCAGTGCCAGCGAGTAGGAGAGGATGACCTTACTCTGCATCCGGTATCGGGAAATATGGTGCCGGTTTCTGTAAATATCATCCCAGGTCAGAAAACCGATTCCGCCGATCACGATAAGCAGGATAATCACGAGATTGATCAGCGGGTCATATGCGTAGGATGTCAGGGAGGAATATGCTCCCCGGACACCCAGCAGATCGATTCCGGCGTTGCAGAATGCGGATACAGAGTGAAATAAAGACATCCAAAGTCCCCGGAAGAGACCAAAATCGCGGCAGAATACAGGTGCCATCAGGAGAGCGCCGATCAGTTCGACGCCGAGAGTGACTCTTACAATAAAACCGGTCAGGCGGACAATTCCGCTGAGCTGAGGGGCAGCGACCGATTCCGCCATGATACTCCGCTGGGAAAGACCGATCTTCTTTCCGGAGAGGATCGTGAAGGAAGCCGAGATCGTCACAACGCCGAGACCGCCGGTCTGGATCAGAAGCAGAATTACGGCATGTCCGAAGGAAGACCAGTAGGTTCCGGTGTCACAGACCACAAGACCGGTCACGCAGACGGAGGTGACGGAGGTAAACAGGGCGTTTACAAATGGAGTCCAGCTTCCGTCCGCGGAGGATACCGGCAGCATCAGGATGCCGGCACCGAGCAAGATCACGAAGGCAAAGCCTAAAACAATGATCTGAAATGAATTTAACCGCCTGAAAGCGGAAAGAATACGAAACATAATCTGAATCCTTTCACAAAGCATTTGTTCCATTATAAACGTTTATGGATGTAAAGAAAAGCGAAATTTATGAATTTTAAAGTTCTGAAAATTCCTGATTCGCACAGGAAATTATAAAGAGCGGCTGGCTCCGTTCTGGTCTGCGAAAAGTGTGAGAGGTGGACGTGTGGAAATTATTTCCAGGTGGTCTGTTTAAAAATGTTGTAATTACAACATACGAAAGCTGATTTCGCGGATATAATGCGTACATGGTTCGGCGGTGCCGGACAGGGAAACATGATGACTTATCGGTTATGGCTGCCGCAGGGACGGCAGGCGTGTCAGGATAATTTGAGATCGGCAAAACTGCGAAGACAGTGTTGGCTGCTTGTATGGGCTGCCTGGAGTCACGCGGGAAGAGTCGGGGAAATATATGGAGGTATATGAAATGGATCAGAAAATGTTCTGTTATCAGTGTGAGCAGACCGCAGGCTGCGCGGGATGTACCGGGAGCACGGGTGTCTGCGGAAAGACGGCGGAGACAGCAAGGCTGCAGGACCAGCTTGTAGGTGCGATGATCGGGCTTGCGAGAGCGGCAGAAGGCGTGGAATGTCCGGGAGATCGAGTGTACCGCACGGTGATCGAGGGGCTTTTTACGACACTTACGAATGTAAGCTTTGATGATGACGCGATCCGGGCGCAGATTGAGAAGACGCACAGGGAGAAGGAGCGGCTGCTCGCAGCGCCGGTGAAGAAAAGTGCAGGACCGCGCGAAAAGGCAGCGGGAGAGTCAGGTGCGGCAGCAAGTGTGCAAGATACGGATGATTATAATCTCGGTCTGCTGTGGGACATGGACCCTGATATCCGCTCCCTGAAATCCCTGATCCTGTTCGGATTAAAGGGTATGGCGGCGTACGCGTACCATGCGCTGATGCTGGGGGCATCTGATGAGACGGTAAACCAGTTCTTCTTAACGGGACTCCGGGAGATCGCAAAAGACGGCACCGTCGAAAGCCTGCTCCCGACGGTCCTGAAGGTCGGCGAGGTGAACCTCACCTGCATGGCGATGCTGGACGCAGCAAACACGGGAACTTACGGGACTCCGATCCCGGTCAGCGTACCGCTTGTAGTAGAAAGAGGACCGTTTATCGTTGTGACGGGACATGACCTCAAGGACCTGGAGCTTCTCTTAAAGCAGACAGAGGGAAAAGGCGTTAACATCTACACCCACGGCGAGATGTTGCCGGCCCACGCTTACCCGGAGCTCAGAAAGTATCCGCAGTTAAAGGGCAATTTCGGAACTGCATGGCAGAATCAGCAGAAGGAATTTGCGGATATCCCGGCTCCGATCCTCTTTACCACAAACTGCCTGATGCCGCCGAAGAAATCCTACGCGGACCGCGTGTTCACAACGGAGGTCGTAGCATATCCGGGAATGGTTCATATCGATGATGAGAAAGACTTTACCCCGGTGATCGAGAAGGCGCTGGAACTTGGCGGATATCAGGAAGACCGTCAGTTTACGGGAATCAACGGCGGAACTCAGGTCATGACAGGATTTGGACATGGAACGATCCTTTCCATGGCTGATCAGGTCATCGACGCGGTAAAATCCGGCGCGATCAGACATTTCTTCCTCGTTGCGGGCTGCGATGGCGCGAAGCCGGGAAGAAACTACTATACGGATTTTGTAAAGCAGACTCCGGCGGACAGCATTGTCCTGACGTTAGCATGCGGCAAGTTCCGCTTTAACGATCTGGACCTTGGAAATATCGGCGGTCTCCCGCGGATCATGGACATGGGCCAGTGCAACGATGCCTACGGTGCCATCAAGGTAGCTATGGCGCTGGCGGAGGCGTTTGGGTGCGAGGTGAACGAGCTTCCGCTGTCCTTCGTGCTCTCCTGGTATGAGCAGAAGGCAGTGTGTATTCTCCTGACACTCCTGCATCTTGGGATCAGGAATATCCGCCTCGGCCCGTCCTTACCGGCGTTCCTCTCCCCGAATATCCTGAATTTCCTTGTGGAGAACTACGGAATCGGTCCGGTGACGACACCGGAGGAGGATTTGAAGGCGTTATTGGGATAAGATAAAAAGCCCCCGGATAGGGAATGTGCCATCGGTCAGTTGACCAGCTGCGGTAGTTCCTTATCCGGGGACTTTACTTATGTACTTAAATTACAGTGATCCGCATGATCTGCGGTCAACCGAATTTTACAGATGCTGTAAAAGCTCCAGCTGTTCGCCGTTCGGTCCGATAAAAAACGCGTTTCGGATGCCGCCGAAGATCGGGAGGTCAGCTGCCTTGTCGACACCGCCCCGGAAGTTTGTGATCCCGGCTTCCTTTAATTCTGCAATGGCCGCGTCAATGTCGCTGACTTCGATGGCAAGATGCGGGAAGAGACCACCCTCGATCGTAACCTCAGTGCCGTCATGTGGCTCGATGATCTCGAGGTCAAAGCCCGGCATGCTGACGATCTTGATGTGGTTAGTTCCAAGCGGTTTCTGGACATCAGCCTGTCCAGTGACCTTTCCACCGAGACATTCGTAGAATTTTACGGATGCTTCAAGATCCTTTGTGAAAAGTGCGATATGTGCAAGTCCTGTGATGTGTTTCATGATAAGAATCCTTTCCGCGTTCCAGCACAGCAAATCTCCAGATAAAAGCACCAGATCAGAAGCAGATGGCCTTACCTGAGTGATCCTACAGAGGCGGAAACGCTGTTGCTGTAGTTTTTCTATCTCAAACTATGCTTATTATAGGATTATTTGAAACAGAGTGCAAGAAAAAAGTAAGCGACTGATCCCTGCCCGTGTACAGCAACAATTTTCTCAGTGACGGGCGGAAAAAACTGTGCTATACTCTTGTATTATGAAAAATTTTATTGTATTTGATTTGGAATGGAACCAGAACCCGGGCGGTAAAGAAGCGTCTGTGGAGCGGCTTCCTTTTGAGATCTTTGAGATCGGAGCAGTAAAACTGAATGAAGAGCGTGAGAAGGTCGCGGAGTTTCACCGGATCATCCGTCCCTGCGTGTACCGCCAGATGCACCGGATCATCTCTGAGGTGACCCATGTTTCAATCGAAGAGTTAGAGCGGGATGGAGAGCCGTTTGCGGCGGTGATGGAGGATTTCCTTAAATGGTGCGGCGAGGACTGCATATTCTGCACCTGGGGAAGTATGGACCTTACGGAACTGCAGAGGAACATGGTATATCATGGGATGACGATCCCGTTCCCGAAACCGTTCCTTTTTTATGATGTCCAGAAACTGTACAGTCTGTGCTATCAGGACGGAAAGGCGAGAATTTCGCTTGATGAAGCGGTGGAGTCCTTTGCGCTTGATGTGGACGCGCCGTTCCACCGGGCACTGGGGGACGCGGAATATACGGGGCGGGTGCTGCAGGCGATGGATTTTGATTCCGTGAAAGATTATGTGTCCGTGGATTATTATCTGCCGCCGGAGAGCGAGGATGAGGAGTTTACACTGCGGTTCCCGGAGTATACGAAGTTCGTATCACAGATGTTTGACACGAAGGAAGAGGCGATGGAGGAAAAGCGGGTGACGGATATCATCTGCACGAAATGCCGTCGGATGCTGCGGAAGAAGATCCGCTGGTTTTCCTCAGGACAGCGCTATTATCTGTGTCTTGCAACATGTCCGGAACACGGTATGATGAAAGGAAAGATCCGGATGAAAAAGTCGGAGGACGGCAGAGTCTTTGCCGTAAAGACGGTAAAACCGGTGGATGAGGAAGGCGCAGAAGCTGTTTTCCTGAAAAAAGAGGAAGCCCGGATCCGCCGTGCGGAGAAAAGCAGGCAGAAGAAACTCCATGGAGTGGAATAGAGGCGGCAGCCCGGAAGATACGGCAGCAATTGAGCACTTTGCTCCTGAAAAAACGGATGTGAAAAGATAGAAAAAGAGCAGAGGTATTGCTTCGAAAAGCATACATCTGCTCTTTTAGTTTACATAAAATAAAACTTATCGTCTCCGAAGACGATCTCTGAGCTGCTCCCGGAATCCCGGCTGCTTAATCCCAGACTTGGATCTTAAGTGTTCTTCCATGATCATATCAAATTCTGTGGAAGAATATCCCCATTCCTTTAAACGTTTTTCGCGCCGCTGATGACGGAGAAAACGCTCGTTCTGGGCCTTGTTTTCCTGATAGATCATGATTCCGAAGACGGCGCCGCCAATGGCTCCGATGACAGCGGCAGCGATCAGGACTTTCTTAACAATGCCGAAAGCAGGAGAGGAGGTCCAGGATGTCTTATTGCTGCCCGTTTTTTTAGAGGAAGGTTCGGTTTTCTTGTCAGGTGCCTTAGAAGGAACGGTTTCAGCCGCAGTCTCAGTCTCCGCGGTATCCGTGCTCTGTTTCACTGCTCCGGGCACATATCCCTGTGTCACAGTCGCCTCCAGATAAGCCTGTCCCACAAGCTTATCCCCATAGCGGTAATCGATCCGTGCAATCGCCCCATCCGGTGCATCGTCAGTCAGGTCGTAGTCCAGTGTGGAAGTCACATCGGAGAAGTTCCCATCCGCAGGTAAAGTCACTGCACTGTTTTTATTTACCGTGAGTCTTGTAGCACTCCCGGAAAAGATCCCGGAGATCGTCAGGTCATCAGCCACCTTGCTGTAAGTGCTGTCCTGATCCGCAACCGGAACGGACTTGAAATTTTTAAATCCATAGTCAAACAATGCTTTTGTGTCGGAATAATGGGTCTGGTGACCATTGAGAACGACAGCTATGAGCTTCATTCCATCGCGCTCCGCGCATGTCACCAATGTATTTCCCGCAAGCAGGGTGTAACCGGTCTTTCCGCCGATGGCACCGTCGTAATAAAGGGAATCATTCCGCCGCAGCATTCTGTGGTGGGCGTAGTAGCGCCAGCCATCCGGGTACTGCTTTAATTTCCCCGCAGGAACGTCATAGTACGTCGTGGAATCAACCTCTACAAATGTCGGATTATTAAACGCCGCCTTTGCGATCAGTGCCATATCATAAGCGGATACATAGTGGTTCGGATCATTCAGACCGCTCGGGTTTGCGAAATGGGAGTCCGTACATCCAAGCTCCTCCGCCTTCTCATTCATCTTCTCCGCAAAAGCATCAATACTGCCTGCGCAGTGTTCAGCCAGAGCGTTTGCAACCTCATTCGCGGACTGTAAAAGCAGGGCATAAAGACAGTCCCGGACACTTAACGTATCTCCGGCGCGGGCCCCCAGAATGGAGGAGTTCGGCTCAAGAGAGTTCACCGCTGTGTTGGAGAACGTCACGGTCTCATCAAGCCCACAGTTTTCAATCACGATCAGTGCCGTCAGGATCTTTGTGATACTTGCCGGATAATACGGTTCATGGCTGTTCTTCTCGAACAAAACCGCTCCCGAATTGATGTCCATTAGGATCCCGCCGTCCGCTGAGATCGAGATCTCCGACGGCCACTCAGCCGCCGCATATGCCGTCTGTCCCGGACAAAAGCCGAGGATCAGCGTCAGACAGAGAAAAATACTTAAAATTCGTTTCATGGAACTCCTTGAAAAAATTGCCGCCATGTTTACCCGACGTGGCGGCTGTTTTGATGTCTCAAATCCCATCGGCACAGCCGATCAGGAATGGATTTTTGCCTGTAATTGTGAAGGATTGAATGATCACAGTACTCGTACTATGGATTATAGCAGTTTGAAGACAGGGCTGCAACCGATAAATGATATAAAAAGAGCCGACAGATCTATCTGCCGGCTCTTTTATATAATACCAGATTTCCAACAAAAAATACCATAACGATCCCCGCAAACACCATCGCGATCCGGGCGGCGGTATCGAAAAAGAAACCTTCCGGAACGATGTTGATGAGCATATCGGTGCGTGGATCGAGGATCCACAGATCATTGTTGAAAAAGATTTTGTGGAAAACAATAAAATATTTCGTGAAGTCTGTGGATATAATGCCGATCAAAACTAAAGCCACGGCAAAGACTGCGCCGGTGCCGATGCAGAGGGACTTCGGGATCAGGCGTTTTAACGCCGCGGTCCGCTCCGCACTCTTATGCCCCCAGAAATAAGCCAGGGACGCGAAGCATAGGGTGATCAGGATCCCGATCCGGCGAAGCCATAATCCGCCGATGAAGAGTCCCTGCACATCCTCCATATGGGCGATCTCCCGGTCATTGAAGAATTCCCGGTATTCCCCGCCCATGGTGGTGTATACGTGAAGGTTTTCACGCTTTCCGCGAAGAAATGCCATCATTTCATCGGTAACGTCTAAAAGATCATCCATGGTCATCTCAGGAAGATCATTCAGAACCTGATATTTCGTGTATTCCTTCTCATAATATCCCGGCGTCCAGTAGGTGACTGCCTCCACGGATGTGATAAGGAAGGCGATGATCAGCCAGAACGCGGTAAAGATCCCGGCGGCATAAGTAATGGCCGTTGCTTGTTTTGTCATTTCGTGGTACTCCGTTTGATTACTTTTAGTCTTGTGAACTCCTCGCGGTCCTTTTCCTCCAGGGCGTTGGTGATGTCCTTCACAAGTGCCTGGTATGACGGGATCGTGATGTTTTTCAATGCATTGGCCCGCTTCTGGGTCTTCTTAATGCTCTCGGCAAGACGGTAGGCGGATGTCTCCACGGTTGCGAGGTCTGCGGTCAGTTCCTTCACGCGCTCGAAGGCGATTCGTGCCTCGTCCAGCGAATCGCTGGTGCTGTAAAACGAATAAGGCGGTTTTTCATCTTTTGACGGTGTATACTCGACAAGCGGGATCTCCGTTCCCATGATGCTGCGCGCCTTGATCCGGATATCATCCGTGACGGGAAGTGAACCTGCGATCTCCTCCACATAGTGGATTCCCATCTCGATATTGGCCTTCTGGAGTGCCTTGTAGGCGGCGGTAAAAGTGGAATCGATCTCGGACTGGATCGCTTTTGCCTGATCGATCAGGTCCATAAGTTCCCGCAGCAAGATGTTCCTCTTTTTATCCATCAGTCCGTACCCCTGAGTCGCAAGGGCGAGGGAGTTTTTCGCAAGGATCAGATTTCCCTTGGTGGGGAATGTGTTCGGATTCATGAGATCCCCTCCTTATGAAGCGTCTGAAGCGGCGTCTGCAGGTTTATAATACTTGTCTAAGATCTTCGTGTCAATACGGTCGAGCTCTTCTCTCGGAAGAAGTCCTAAAAGCTCCCAGCCGATATTTAATGTGTCGATGATGGTACGGTTGTCATGGATATCCTGTCCGATGAACCGTTTTTCAAATTCCCGGCCGAATTCCAGATACTTTTTATCGATCGGGGAGAGCTCATCTTCACCGATAACAGATGCGAGGGCTCTCGCGTCGCCCACCTTTGCGTAGCAGGAAAACAGCTGGTTTGCCACATCCTGATGATCTTCACGGGTAAATCCCTCACCGATGCCGTCCTTCATAAGACGGGACAGGGACGGAAGCACGCTGATCGGCGGGTAGATGGACTGACCGTTTAAGCTGCGGTCCAGAACGATCTGACCTTCTGTGATGTAACCGGTAAGGTCTGGGATCGGGTGGGTGATATCATCGTTTGGCATAGTCAGGATCGGGATCTGTGTGACAGATCCGTTGACTCCGGCGACGATTCCGGCGCGCTCATAGAGAGATGCCAGATCACTGTATAAGTATCCCGGATATCCCTTACGGGACGGGATCTCGCCCTTTGAGGAGGAGACCTCACGCAGCGCCTCAGCGTAGGAGGTCATATCCGTCAGGATGACCAGGATATGCATGCCCTTTTCAAATGCGAGGTATTCGGCAACTGTGAGGGCAACCTTCGGTGTGATCAGACGCTCGACGACCGGGTCATTTGCAAGATTGATAAACATGGCAACATGGTCCAGAACGCCGCTCTCGCGGAAGGTACGTTCAAAATATTCGGCAACATCGTACTTGACGCCCATAGCTGCGAATACGACGGCGAATTTTTCATCGGAATTGTCTCCCAGAGAGGACTGCATGACGATCTGTGCTGCCAGCTGGTCGTGGGGAAGCCCGTTTCCGGAGAAGATCGGGAGCTTCTGTCCGCGGATCAGGGTCATCAAACCGTCAATGGCGGAGATACCGGTACGGATGTAGTTACGCGGATATTCACGGGCCACCGGGTTTAACGGCTTTCCGTTTACATCCATTTTTTTATCAGCTAAGATCGGTCCCAGACCGTCGATGGGATTTCCAAGACCGTCAAAGGTACGGCCTAACATATCGGCGGAGACGCCGATCTCCATTGGATGTCCGGTGAGACGGGTATGAGTGTTTTTCAATGCCATGTTTCCGGTGCTCTCAAACACCTGGATCACGGCTTTATCCTCGTACGCCTCGATAATGCGTCCGAGCTTCTTTTCTTTTCCGTCGACGGTCATTTCCACGATTTCATCATAAGATGCCCCGGAAACGCCTTCGAGGACGGCAAGAGGGCCGGTTAAGGAACTAAGGCCAAGATATTCGACTGCCATTGTGATCTGCCTCCTTATGCGTTGCGCTCGATGACGGAATTGTAGAAGTCATCGATCTGCTTCTTATAGTCGTCAAACATGTCGAGACGGTCATTCGGGACGTCATATTTGATGGCAATGATCTTCTCAAAGATCTTTTCTTCTTTGAGGACGGATACCGGCATGCCCATGGCAACGAGGGCACGGGATTTTTTATAGAGATAAAGGATGATCTCCATCATCTTAAACTGCTTTTTCAGCGGAACGCAGGTATCTTCCTTATGGAAAGCGTTCTGCTGAAGGAAACCGAGACGGATAACCTTGGCGATCTCGAGGACGAGCTTCTGGTCATCAGGGAGAACATCGGATCCGATCAGTTTTACGATCTCCATCAGGCTGCTTTCCTGATTCAGGATCGTGACGAGCTGGTTACGGTAATTGACAAAGTTTTTATCCACATGCTCAGAGTACCAGGAAGAAAGATCCGTGAGGTATTCCGAGTAGCTGGTCAGCCATTGGATCGCCGGGAAGTGTCTCGCGTAGGCGAGGTTCTTATCAAGTCCCCAGAAGCAGCGGACGAAACGCTTGGTGTTCTGTGTGACCGGCTCGGAGAAATCGCCGCCCTGCGGGGATACGGCTCCGATGATGGATACGGATCCTTCCGTTCCGTTTAAGTTCTGGACCATTCCGGCACGCTCATAGAACTGGGACAGCCGGGATGCCAGATAAGCCGGGAAACCTTCCTCGGCCGGCATTTCCTCCAGACGGCCGGAGAGCTCACGGAGAGCCTCTGCCCAACGGGAGGTGGAGTCTGCCATGATCGCTACGTTGTATCCCATGTCGCGGTAGTATTCTGCAAGTGTCAGGCCGGAGTAAAGACTCGCCTCACGGGCGGCAACCGGCATGTTGGAGGTATTGGCGATCAACGTAGTCCGCTCCATCAGTGGGTTTCCACTCTTCGGGTCGATCAACTCGCTGAATTCCTCCAGAACCTGTGTCATTTCATTTCCACGCTCGCCGCAGCCGATGTAGATGATGATATCGGCATCGGACCACTTGGCGATCTGGTGCTGGGTCATGGTCTTTCCGGTACCGAATCCGCCCGGGATCGCCGCCGTGCCGCCCTTTGCGAGCGGGAACAGGGTGTCAAGGATACGCTGTCCTGTGATCAGCGGTTTGGATGCCGGATAGCGCTTTACGGTCGGACGCGGGATGCGGATCGGCCATTTCTGTGTCATAGTGATCGCTTTTTCCGCTCCGTCCTTTGTCATGATCGTGAGCAGTGTATCATTGATCGTATATTCACCGTCGGAGACAACGGAGAGGACATCGCCCTCCAGATCCGGCGGGATCATGACTTTATGGGTAATGGCTCTCGTCTCCGGGACCTCCGCGATGATGGTGCCGCCGTAGACATGATCGCCGCGCTTTACGGTCATGTGGGTCTGCCATTTCTTTTCTGTATCAAGGGATGTTACATGAACACCGCGGTCAATATAATAGCCGCTTGATTTTTTGATAGCGGCTAACGGACGTTCGATTCCATCAAAAATATTTGTGATAATGCCGGGGGCAAGTGTGACGGAGACAGGAGCTCCTGTTCCTGTGACCGGCTCTCCGGGCTTCAGACCTGTGGTCTCCTCATAGACCTCGATCGTTGTGCGTTCGGAGGTCAGTCCGATGACCTCGCCGACGAGGTTTGCCTCTCCGACGTAGACCATCTCATTCATCTGAAAACCGGAATCACCGGCAATATAGACGATCGGGCCGTTGATTCCGTAAATTGTGCCTTTTGCAGCCATGTTGATTTCCTCCAAAAATGTTATAAAAAGTAACTGTCCGGCAGGTCTGCGCGTGTACCGCGCTGCCCGCGGAAACGTATCGTACAGTTACAGTGAGAACTGGAAGTCCTGTTCAGCTTCTTTGAGCTTCGTTTCAAAGGAGTTATCGATCAGGATATTTTTCGAGGCGATGACGGCCCGCGTGCCGCCGAGAAACGGGTACTGGCTGACGCGGATGTCGCAGTCGGTCCTTAAGGATAAAAGATTCTGCTTTTCCTTGTCGGACGGGTCGATATAGATGTGGATCTCACTGGATCCTGCAAATGCTTTTTCTTTTTTGATCTGCGCCTCTAAGAGTGCGTCATATTTCGGGGTCTCCATGAACCGCGCCAGTTTGTCGCGAAGCTCAGAGAAGACTTTTCCGCGGAGTTCCTCATCTTTTCTGCTGTAGGAACGGCGGATCTCGATCTGGCCTAAGGACAGGTTTTTGTTGGTCTCCCGTGCGATCCGCTCTTTTTCGGCAGCGATCTGCAATGCTGCCTGCTTTCTGGCGTTTTCTTTATGCTCATTCAGGATCTTTTCCTCATAAGCAGTATAATCAGAGACTGCCTGCTCGTATTTCTTTAATGCGTCGCCTGTGCAGATGTCTTCAAAATGCTGTAATTTTTCTTCGGTTGTCAAAGCAGCCACCTCCTTGATTCCAATATCGATCTGCAGCGGTTCCGGATCGCTGTCGCCTGCGGACGGAACCGCTGTGTGCATACTATAACTTTAGTCCGATCGCGTCATTTACATATGTCGTGATGAAATCGGGCCGCCGTCCTGTTCCGTGGCGGTCCGGGATTTCGATGAGAAGCGGCTTTTTATGTTCTGTGCGTACCGTCTTAACCAGCTCCGGATACTTCTTTCCGAGCGTTTCGGTGAGCAGGATGATCCCGATATTTTTGTCTTTTAACACTTCGTTCAACGCCTTTTCCAGCGTTCCTTTTTCGTTTGCGATCACACCGTCCACGCCCGCCAGCCGCATGCCGGTCAGCGTGTCAGTGTTATCGCTGATCAAATACATTCTCATAGCCGGTCTCCATTCCTGGTAATAGTTCAGCCATGTTGTCAGGCATTAAAGTTTACCGATGATCATGAAGGAAATGATAAGTCCGTACAGGCAGACACCTTCGGCAAGACCTACGAAGATAAGAGATTTACCAAGAATGGAGGAATCCTCGCTGATAGCGCCAAGTGCTGCGGATGCTGCCGCGGAAACGGCAACGCCGCCGCCGATACAGGAAAGTCCGGTGGAAAGAGCAGCTGCGATGTAACCCATACCGGTGGAGATGCCGCCGGCTGCAGCTGTGGACTCGGCTGCGAATGCAGTGCCGCCAAAGAGTACGCAGACGGCGAAGAGCATGGTTCCGAAGAACATTACGGTGTTGGCTGCAAGGGCTGTTTTATAGCGTCCTTTTGTCTTTTCACCTGCGGCGAAAGCTCCGAAGGGGACTGCAATACTGAAGATAAGTGCAACGGTTAAAAGAAGTTTTACTGCGATTGTCATGACGATGACCTCCTAAAATCTGTATTTTACCATTTATTTTTATTTCTCGTAGAACGGTTTAAATTCCCGGCCGCTTCCTTTATAGAACCGGCTGAACAGCTCGTAGTACTCGAGACGGAGTACCTGGATCCCGACGATCAGGCCTTCCATTCCGCACACGAACAGGTTTCCGAGAACAATGACCGGTATGGACTGTGTTCCGGACTCCGCGCCTGCGAGCATTAAAACGACCTGCATCATGGCTGCGTGGCTGACGGCGAAGGCGCCCACACGGACGAAGGAAAGCGTGTTGGAGAAGTAGCTTAAGAGTACTTCAAACAGCTCGAAAAATCCCTGTGTGATGAACATTCCCACGCCACCGGAGATCTTCTTAGATTTCTTTTCCAGAACTGCTGTGAGCGGTTCCTTAAAGAACATCACGAGAAGCGGCAGGACGAACATGATGATCAGGACCGCTGCCGCCGGAAGTGTATGTCCGCTCATGAACATCACGATGGTGGCTGCAAGACTGAAATAAAAGACGAAGCCTGCGAGACCGTTTGTATCGAACCAGGTCTTTTCGGTGTCATGGTTCTTAAAGCTCGTAATCATGTTTAAGATCATCGTAAAGAGGATGACTCCCATGCCGAGAGCAATGGCAACGACGAACACGGTGTTCAGACGACCCACAAACGGAAGATCCGTCATGGCTTCGGTCGGCTTTAACCACAGCGCCGGAATCACATCTTCAAATCCGAAGACGCTTCCGAAGAGGCATCCGAAGATCGTCGAGAAGAATCCGCAGCAGGAGATGATGGCTGCCAGATCGATTTTTTTGAACTTATAGAGCAGGAAACCGCCGATCAGAAGGACAAGTCCCTGTCCGGCATCTCCGAACATGAAGCCGAAGAAGATGGAGTAGGTGATGGCGATCAGAAGCGTCGGATCAAACTCGTCGTAGGACGGAAGTCCGTACATCTTTACGAACATCTCAAACGGCCGCAGCAGCGGAATGTTTTTTAACTTGGTGGGCGGAATGCTGGTCACGTGCTCTTTGCTGTCCTCTAAGACGAAGAATGTATCCGCGTCCTTTGCGAGATCCCTGTGGAGAGCTTCCGCGTCCTCTTTTGTCATCCAGCCGCAGAGAATGTAGAACGGATGATTCTTATCATGGGTGCATGCCGCATACTTTCTCACATTGAAGTTTGCTTCATAGGATTTCAGCACCTGGCTGGCATCCCAGAGACTGGTCTGTCTCGTCAGCAGGTACTCGGAATCCTTTGCGTCCAGGGCCTGTTCCTTTGCTTTCAGATTTGCAAGCTCGTTTTCCAGACGTTCGACCTCGGTCTTCGGGGTTCCGGCGTACTCATCCGGGAGATAGATCCTCTCGAACTGTAGGGACGAGAAGACGGTGTCGATCCGGTCGGAGGTGATATCCGGTGTGAAGTAGAGCAAAGAAATATAGTGGTCTGATTCGTGGCATTTGAACAGGATCGTCTCATCCGAGCGGTCGGCGAATGCCTGAAGCTGCGGGAAGCTTTCCTTTCTGATACGTCCGAACCGGTATTTGATGTGCTTCAGCTTCAGAATTGCCGGAATATCGAAGTCCAGTTCCACATACAGGCGTACCTGCTCCAACAGGGAAGAGACTTCTTTTTCTTTTGCCTTTAAGGACTCCCGCTCCTCATCGGAGGCGGCGAGCTCCGTATCCATGTCATTTACAAGTGTGATGGCGTTCTCCACAGGCATTGTTCCGGTGGAAATCTCCTGCTGTTTTGCGCCGGGACAGGAAGCGAGAAGTTTCTGCGCTTTCTGAAGCGGTTCCCGGTATGGATTGGTTCCGGGATATGGTTCTAATTTTGATGCGGATCTTAATTCGGTCAGCGCGTTTTCCAGCTGGATCTCATAGTGGGAGAGATACTGGTTGACCATTCGGTCCAGATCGTTCTTTGGCCCGGAGATGCTGACGAATTTCATTTTTTCGATCACAGAGCATACCCCCTTTTCTAACTTTCTGCCAGGCAGGTGAGAATTTCTGAACTGCCAAGGCTGTAACGGATCCCCTCAACGGTGGTGATGATTTTTCTGATCTCCTCTTCCTTAAAATAGAAGTAGCTGTTTAACGCAGCCGCGGAATACGGATCATTCCGTCCGGATTTGCTGTACACAGCATCCAGAAGCGCCCGGAACAGGGAATGCAGTTCCGGATTCTCCTGCTGTTCGCCGGATGCCCGAAAGATCCGGTTTCCGTAGCGGGTCCCCTTTAGGATCCGGTCGAATTCCTCTATAGACGGCGCTTCGGCAAGCTCTCTTGCCTGAGACTTTTTTAAACGGTGCCATACGGGGATCAGAAGCTCCATAATGGCATCGGCAGATAATTTGTAGTGGCGTTTCGCTCTTGCGAGCCATTCAATATTTAAAAGATCGATCTTTTCACCGGCACAGTCGGCGATGGCCTCCCGGTCGTCTTTTGAAAGCTGGTCTTTTAAACTTTTCCAGAAACGGATGAAATACAGGATGTCCAGAGCAGATTCGAACTCAGACAGGGAAGTGATGCCCTGATCCTTTAAGTCCTTTAACGGGCCATAATAAGGGGTGTTCTGAATGCTGTCCAGATATTCGTCCAGATCTTTTGAATCAGTCAGGGCGGTGAAATCCAGGTGGGAGTGCTTTCGGAAGAAGGGCTCAAAGCTCTTAAAGTTCAGATCTGAGCGTTTTCCGGAAACCGCGTCCCTCAGACACCGTTTCATGACATCGATCTCGAAATGGAGAAAGTAGAGATCCAGAAATTTTCTCTGGGTTCCGTTTGCGAATCGGAACAGCCTTGAGAAATCACCGTAGAGGGAGTGCCACAAAAGCTCTTCGATCTTACTTCTGTGGAGTTCCTCATTTTCGACACCGGAAAAAACATCCCTGTAGGCGGGAGAACTTTTCAAGTATTCGACGGCAGCCGGTACATTCTCCATTCCCGCGAGGACCGAGAACTCATCATCCGTGAGGAAATGCCCGCGCATCGCGGCAAGCTTGGCAGCGATCGCACTGTAAGTGATGAGACTTCCCATAGATCACACCTCGGTCATAGAACGGAAGAGGGAGTCCACATACCAGGAATGCTTTTCTTCGTAATGCTGTTCCAGGCGGGCGATCTGGTCACCGGCGGCGGTTTTCTGCCTGTCAAGCTCCGCGGCGGCTTCTGCCTCCATTTTCTGGCGCATGGACTGGATCTCCAGTTCGGTTTCATGGTTCAGCTCCTCGTCAAACTGTTTCGTCTTTGCCTCATATTCTGCTGCAAGAGTTTTTTTCTTGTCAGCAGCGCCGTCTAAGATCGCGACAGTCTTTTCTTCAATCTGGGAGAGCTGATTGATGATATTGTTCATTGATTTGTCTCCTTTCTGAGAAGGATTTTCCCTCATCCGGGGGATGGGGTCAGATACCCGGGAATTTTATGCGGTAAAATTCAAGTCAGGTTTTCCTGGGTGTCTGACCCCGATAACATCATAATATAACTTGAAAATCAGGAATTTCAAATATATAATAATTATGCTGTTATAACATGAATGTTATAATGAAACGAAAATGCCATAAATGAACGAAAAATTAACACAAAATTAACACTGTAATTAAGTGATGTCAGGAAAGAGGGGAGAGTAATATGGAGATCCAGCAGTTTCGGTATTTTTTGGCGGCAGCGCGGTATGAAAATCTGACAAAAGCGGCAGAAGATCTGCATATTGCCCAGCCGGCATTGTCCCAGTCCATCAAGCGTCTGGAGACGGAGCTCGGCGTAAGCCTTTTTGACCGGAAAAATCACCGGATCGAGCTCAACGAACAGGGGAAACTCCTGAAAAAACGCCTGATCCCGATTCTGGAATCCATCGATAATCTAAAGGATGAGCTCTGGGAGTCGGTTTATTCATCAGAGCGCACGATCTATTTAAATTTCCTGTCCGCGTCGAACCTCATTACGAACAGTATTATTTCCTATCGGGTCCTGAAACCGGATGTCCAGTTTCAGGTATCCCAGCTTGAGATGACGGAGAACTGTGATATCCATATCGAATCAAGGATCGCTATATCTGTGACGCCTCCGCATCCGCAGGAACTTCCGGATGGTGTGGTAAGACGGGAATATCTGCGGGAGGAGATTTTTCTGGCAGTGCCGCCGGATTCAAAGTTTGCGAAGCATAAGACCGTCGATCTGCGGGAAGTGAAGGAAGAAAATTTCATCCGTCTCGGAAACGGCTGGCAGCTCCGCGGGATCTGCGATGATTTCTGCAGGAGAGCGGGGATCCGTCCTCAGGCGGTGTTCGAGAGCAACAGTCCGGAGTCGGTGCGAAACCTGATCGCGGCAGGGCTTGGAATCGGCTTCTGGCCGGAGAAGGCCTGGGGCGGAAAGCCGGGGCACGGTGTTGTCCTGATCCCGATCCGTTACCCGAATTGCAGGCGTGATCTTGTGGTCACAGTGTTTGAGCAGGCAGGAAATAAGCCGGTGGTGGATGAGTTTGTGAATTATTTCTGTAAGTATTTTGAGAAAGACCCGTCGGGGATGGGAGATGTGACGGTGTAAGAATGTAGTATAAATGAAAAAAGAACTCTGAAGTCAGCAATAGGGCGGGATCCATCGGAATCCCGCCCTAAATATTGGCTTTAGAGCTTTTTTGAATTTGATATTCCAATAAGTTATTACTCCGCTATCAGAAATTCCTTCGCGACATAGGCTTCCTGTCCGTTGTACTTGATGACGGCCCAGGTATCGTCGTGGTCGCGGAGATATTCAACGGATGCGCCCGGGTCCAGTTTTCCGATGCGGTCCGCGTCGGTGGACGGTTCTTTGCGGACGTTTAAGGTCGTTGTTGTCTTGTAGGAGGAGCCGGAAGCTGTGCTCTCCGGTTCGGTCTCCGAGACTGTGGTCTCTGCTGCTTCCGTTGTGATCACTGGTGCGGAGGTCTCCTCTGTAGCCGGTTTCTTCGGCGTGAGGACACGGATCAGGACGATCAGGATGATCACGAGGACGATCGGAACGACAAACTTTAAGAGGTCTGTGGGCTGGATGCCACTTCCGGAGCGCCCGGAAGCGGAAGCCCGTCTTGATTGCTGGGTGCGGGCCCCGGACGGGCGTCTGCCGCGGGCCGCTTTTCCGTTGTCTGCAAAGGAGTAGATCTCCTGGGACAGCACGTGGTAGGCCTGGTTTGCATTGTAGGCACCGTTATCGCCGTTTTTGGCGGCTTTTGTGCCGATGTCGTAGATCTGTAAGTAGTGCTCGGCGGTGGACTTTGAGATCCAGCCGTTGTTGTAGAGCTCGCGGATCATAGAGTCCATGGAGCCTTCCATGATTCCCGCCTGTTCACATTGGAGCTTAACCATGTATTCCACGGTCTGTTTTGCCTTGATCATGGACTGGTTGTATTTTTTCTGTCCCATGAGGCGCTCGGTCTCCTGGACATTCAGGCGGATCTTATCCCATCCGCTGGGGATGTCGGTTCTTGCCATATAAATCCCTCCGTTTTATGTATTTTAACGGTCTGTGAGGATGCCAGATCTCATAGGCCGCTTTTCTTTGTGTAATGCTGTGCATCTGCGGAAACCTCCGCGGACACGAAAAGAGCGATTTTGTCAGCCATTATCTTTATTATACTGGAATAATAGGAAAATTGCACGAAATATTTTTGAACAAATTAAGAATTTTCTGTTTCCAAAATATATATTTAGGGTATATAGAGGGAAAACATAGTCTCCTTGCAAAATAAGGTTTTCAATGATAAAATGAGACACAAGCAAAAACAGGATCATTATGCAGGAGGAAATATATTATGAGATTACGCCATATCAAAGGCGCGGAAGAAGAGATTGCTGAGAGCCCATATGTGGTCCAGGATCCGCAGTCACTGAAAGGAAAGTGGCATGAATTCTTCGGAAACGATAACCCGATCCGCATCGAAGTCGGAATGGGAAAGGGGAAATTCATCATGGAGCTTGCCCAGATGAACCCGGATATCAACTATGTGGGAATCGAGCGCTATTCCAGCGTCCTGCTCCGCGGACTCCAGAAACGCGCGGAGCTGGAGCTTTCCAATATTTATTTTATGAGAATCGATGCGTTAGAGCTTGCGGACGTGTTCGCGGAGGACGAGGTGGAGCGGATCTACTTAAACTTTTCTGATCCGTGGCCGAAGGACCGCCATGCGAAGCGCCGCCTGACATCAGACCGTTTCCTTGCGGTGTATGATAAGATCTTACAGCCGGACGGAATCATCGAGTTCAAGACGGACAATCAGGATCTGTTCCGCTACTCCTTAGAATCCATCCCGGAAGCCGGATGGCAGGTCACATCCCATACGTTTGATCTTCACCACAGTGACATGGCGGAGGGAAATGTCATGACAGAGTATGAGACAAAGTTTTCGGCGGAAGGGAAGCCAATCTGCAAGCTGACGGCCTGTCGCGACAAGAAGGTTACCGCAAAACAGGCTGAATAAGCCGGGAATGTCTGCATATATTAAATGAGAAATGGCAAAAAGGCTGTGTGACGGATGAGTATGTGGACATGTCTGAAACGGTGGCTCGCGCAGACAACCTGCGACAAGACAGAACTGAACCGGAAGATTATCCGGGTCAAGAAGTGTTTTGACGAGGCGAACGCTGTGGTCTGCGGCAAAAAGAAAAAATAATAAAGGAGAAAAATAAGATGGAAGCAGTATTTACAAGCGCAAATTTTGATACTGATGTTCTGGGATCCGATATCCCGGTAGTTGTAGATTTCTTCGCAACATGGTGCGGCCCGTGCCGTATGATGGCTCCGGCGATCGCTGAACTCGCGGGAGAGTACGCTGGAAAAGTAAAAATCGGAAAACTTGACGTGGATGAGAACAGCGATATCGCTGTCCGCTACGGGGTGATGTCCGTCCCGACGATCATTCTTTTCAAGGATGGAGAAATTTTTTCCAAGAGCGTAGGACTCCAGGATAAAGAAGTTCTGGAAAATGCGATCAAGGAAATGTTGTAGGAAATATAATGGAAAAGCCGGCAAACCCGCATGTTTGCTGGCTTTTTTAATCGTTTCATTTGTACCTGTTTTTTGAAAAACAAAAAAATTAAAAAAATTTCAAAAAAGGTGTTGACTTTTTTCTTGGTTTATCCTATAATACAAAACGTGCCACGGATGAGGCAAACAAAACAAAGAAAAACAACAAACCAAGCACCTTTAGCTCAGCTGGTAGAGCAGTAGACTCTTAATCTATTTGTCCAGGGTTCGAATCCCTGAAGGTGCACGAAAAAAAGCACTGTTTTAGCGGATGATAAGCCGCCGGGACGGTGTTTTTTGTTACACTGATATCGAATCATTCAATAATCATATCATTCGTTCAAATCTTGTTACCTGTTATATATTCCCGATTTTATGATTTTAATTTAATTTAAAAATGTGATATACTATATAAATAGAAGAAGTGTATGAAAAATTTACCAACAGGATCCTCATTTAGGGGATCCTGTTTCGGAATCACAGGTAATTAAAGGGAGATTAAAAGGATGAAAGAAATCAAGATCACAGAGATCGAAAACATCAGGATCGGCAGCGCAGAGAATAAAGAAGCGGGGACCGGGTGTACGGTTATTATCTGCGAGCGTGGAGCGGCAGCTGGGCTGGATGTCCGCGGGGGCGGTCCGGCATCCAGGGAATCAGAGCTTTTAAAGCCTATGGCGGCAGCTGACGTGATCCAGGCAGTTTTACTCAGCGGCGGCAGCGCGTTCGGTCTGGACGCGGCAGGCGGCGTTATGGAGTATCTGGAAGAGCGCGGGATCGGCTTTGATGTGGGAATCACGAAGGTGCCGCTTGTATGCGAGTCCTGCCTGTTTGACCTGATGGTCGGGGATTTTAAGACGAGACCGGATAAGGCCATGGGATACGCGGCGTGTGAGGGCGCGGAGAAGAATAATTATCAGGATGGAAACTTCGGCGCGGGGACAGGAGCTTCCGTCGGGAAGCTGGGGGACAAGTCTCTCTGCATGAAGGGCGGAATCGGAAGCTATGCGGTGCAGATGGGGGATCTGAAGGTCGGCGCAATCGTTGCGGTGAATGCGAGAGGCGATATCTATGACTGGAAGAACGGAAAGAAGGTCGCCGGTCTTTTAAATGCGGACAGGAAGACATTTGCGGACACAGAAGAAGCCGTTTATAAGAGCTATGAAGTGATCAAGAACAAGTTCACCGGCGCGACAGAGAATACGACCATCGGTGCGGTGATCACGAACGCGGCATTCCCGAAGAGCAGCCTCTGCAAGATCGCCGGGATGGCTCACGACGGCTATGCGCGGGCGATCCGCCCTGTTCATACCTCTTCCGACGGAGACAGCATCTACGCGCTGTCTGTGGGCGATGTGAAGGCAGATCAGGATATGGTCGGAACCCTCGGTGCCCAGGTTATGGCGGAGGCGATCCTGAGGGCTGTAAGGAGTGCGGAGTCGGCCTACGGACTTGTTGGAGCGAAGGATTTGTAAAAAAGAGCGAAAAAGAGCGGCTGCCCGGCAAAGCTTTGCCGATATGACAGCCGCTTTTACTATACGATTACATCTGCCCTGTCACGCGCAGATACAGCCCAAGCTCCATCTCAAGCGCCTTTGAAATTCCGCGCTCATCTAACTGGAAATTCTTCCTCCACCGGAAGCGCGTCGATGTCCGCGCGGAACGCGATGCATGGACCGTTTTTTTCACCTTTTATGACAGCGACCGTGCTGGTTCCGGAGATCCCTTCCATCAGCGGGACGCCCAAGGCATTCAGGTTGCTGCGGATGTAATCGGCAGTGTCTGTCTCCTGAAAGGAAAGCTCCGGGTGTCGATGCAGGTAACGGCGTATTTCAATCAGTTCTTTTTCATAAGGGCTTGTGATGGACTTGACAAATTCTTTCATATAAAACCTCCGTTTTTCTCGTTTATACTATTTATAGGAACAACAGCTTATTGGTCTGTGGCTGGATCAAACGACACATTTGCGATCACGACTTCATTGTTAGTCCCGACCCGCATCGCCGGTCCCCAGACACCGGCACCGGAGGTGACAATAGATGTCATAGACCCCTTTTTCAGGACTCCGCAGGCATTTTCCCAGAGAAAATGGACCACAAGGTTTGCCGGAAACATCTGACCGTCATGGGTATGGCCGGAGAGGTCCAGATCGACACCGGCATCGGAGGCTTCTGACAATTCTCCCGGCTGGTGATCCATGACGATGATGGGAAGTGAGGGATTGAGTGATTCGGTGATTTCAGCAAAGGTTTTCCGCGGGAGTTGTTCTTTTTTTGCCATATCCTTATCCCGGCGGCCGACAAGATAGAAAGCATTATCGATGCAGACGGTCTCGTCCTCCAGCATCGTGATACCGGCGTGGTGCAGAAATTCCGTAAACCGCCCGTCCCGGACGATCGTTTCCTTCTGCGGAAATGTGAATCCGGCGAGGATCTTCTCGCTTACGTCATGGTTGCCCCAGCAGGCGTATGTGCCGTACCGGCTCTTGATACCGGATAGAATGTCAGCCACCTTATCCGGGTCCTTGATCGCGTCGTAATCATTGTCGAAGAGATCTCCGGCAATGCAGACGAGATCGACATTTTGGGAGTTAATGGTGTCTACGATCTTTCTTACATGGGACTTCGTGGAGTTGTATCCAAGGTGAAGATCCGCGATCAGGGCGATCTTAAGTCCCGGAAGAGAAGAACTCTTTTCGATGACGACCGGATCCTGCCGCACATAGACCCGTCTTGCATGCAGGACACCGTAAATGCTGACCATAAGGATCAGGCCAATGGCAAAGCCGCCAAAGATCACGAGATTTTTCGGCATGGTATGCAGCATGGCCGGATACCGGTATTTCATAAAGAAGGAATGGCCGGTGACACGGCGGATCACGTCGAAGGTGATGATAAAAAGCAGGATATATTCCAGAGTGCCGAGCCAGTAATTGCTGATCACCCGGAGAAAATGGTGAAGCGGTTCTTTTGTGATCAGAAATCCGGTCAGCGGGCTGACGGCAAAAAACAGATAGAGGACTGTGACAGGGATCCTGAAAAACAGTGAATGAAGCGCCGGGGAGCAGGAATCCGCCCAGGCGTAGAGCCATAAAAGAATGTATGCCTGAAATAACAGGTAGATCGGAGATAAAAATACAGCTAACATGAGATACTCCTGATGCTTCGTGGACAGGAATGGTGTATAATGATTCCTGTACGGTGGTTTATGGTGTAAGTATAGCGAACACTTTAACAATTTGCAATGGGAAAGAAGAAAGAGGTTGTTATGATCGATCTGACAGGAATGATCTCCATTCCATATTTAAAGAAGACAACATTTACCGGAAGTGAAAAGGGAACGAATTTTATGATCCGGAAGATCAGCGGAGAGGAAGGCGAGCCGGATAAGATCCAGGCAATCACCTGGCCGGGGCCGTTTATTTTTTCTGTGACGGAGGATGAAAAAAAGACGTATCAGGAATTTGAGTTCAGCGAGGACGGGATCAAAGCGGCTGTGGCCTGGCTGAATGAGGTGACATAGAGAGGAATCCTGTATACAAAAAGGCCCGGAAGTTTTCGGGGTGAAAAAAATTTTAAGAACGAGTATGACCGGTGAAGTTAAGCCGGTTATACTCGTTCCCTGTTTTATAGACTTTAGCCGATCTGCGTATACAGAGCATTAGATCTGATGTACAGATGTGGGAGACATTCCCTACATCGACGGTGTTCTCGCCACAAGATCCAGTGTCACATCCGTAAATCTCTGCTTTAAGAGCGCGCAGATCTCCTTCCGTTGCTCCATAAGCTTTGGGATCATGTCCTCGGTGAGCTGGAGTTTTGCGCACCACGGCGCATCGGCCTTTGGGTCCGCGGCAGCGGGATCCGGGTACACGCGGACGCGGAAATCGCGGAATCCAAGGTCGGAGAGGGATTTCTCCGCCCATTCCACATCCTTTAACACAGAAGCTTCGATGGAAATTCCCGACGGAACTCTCGTCGCAAGACAGGCGTAGGCGGGCTTGTTCCATGTAAATAATCCGGCATTTCGGGAATATTCCCGGAGTGCCGTTTTTGTTATTCCGGAAAGGCGCAGCGGGGACAGTACCTTCATTTCTTTTAAAGCGCGCATGCCCGGGCGGTCACCGGCGTCATCGGAGGCATTCGTTCCGTCCATGATCTCGGTAAAGCCGTCCTCCTTTGCGGCTTTCAGGATTCCGCCGAATACCTGATTCTTGCAGTAGTAGCAGCGGTCTTTCGGGTTGCTCTTTACGACTTTATCCGTCAGCACATCAAAGGGCAGGACCGTCATGTCCGCGTGTAATGATTCAGCGAGAAGCTTCGCGTCATCTAACTCAGATTGCGGCTGGAACGGCGTGGAGACGTAGTAGGCATGGACGTTTGCTCCGCAGGCCTTTGCGGCATAGAGAAGATAAGAGGAATCCGTTCCGCCGGAAAAAGCCAGAGCGATGGTAGAATGCTCCGCAAAAAATTCCCGGAGTGCGGCTGGAACGCAGTCTATGGAAACGTTGATCGTGTTGTTCATAAGGAATTCTCCGTCCTTTCATATTCTCAAGTTGAACGTCCGTGAGACTTGCCGCGTGATTCTGGTCAGAGAAGCTGACATATTTCTATCAAAATCACTGCGCATCCTCGCGGAGCGTTTATCTTAGCAGCCTCGTACGGGCGGCCATATCTTCATAGTAAAATGGTAGGTTTAATTTACTCATTATAATTCGCAGAGACGCAGAAGTCAAGCGTGTAACCGGGAAGGTGTTACCGTCGGGCGGAATTCCCGATTTTTATAGATTTTCAGTATTTTCATTTCAGTATGTTTGTTATATCATAGATGAATAAAATGACGAGGAGGATGCAGGCTATGGAAGACAGAGAACTAATCGTGAAGACATCCGCGTATATAGACCGTCACAGGGACGAGATGCTGTCGCTATGGGAAAAGATCGTTTCTATCGAAAGCGGAACTCCGGATAAAGAGGGCGTTGACCGGGTAGGTGCGGTCTTAAAGGATGAACTGGAAAGTGCTGGAGTGGAGACAGCTGTGATCCCGATGGAACGTTTCGGAAACCTCCTGACAGGCGTATGGAATAAAGAGGCAGCAGGCCAGCCCATCGTCCTGATCGGACACATGGACACGGTATTCGCGAAAGGCACGCTGGAGAAAAATCCGTTCCGCATCGATGAGAACGGAAATGCCCACGGACCGGGAGTTCTGGATATGAAGGCGGGACTTGTGATCGCTGTCTATATTTTAAAAGCGCTCCATGAATATGGATATGGGAAACGCCCGATCCGCGTTGTCTTTGCGGGAGATGAGGAGAACGGACACCGTCAGACAAATGCGGAGTCAGAGATCCGGAAACTCTGCGCGGGATGCGCGGCGGCATTCAACTTTGAGACGGGATTTATCGATGACGGACTCGTTGTTGGAAGAAAAGGTTCCTGCCGCGTGACACTCACCGTTCACGGAGTCGCGGCCCACGCTGGAAATGATCCGCAGCGCGGAAGAAACGCGATTTTGGAGATGGCGCATAAGATCATCGAGATCCAGAAGCTTCATGACTTTGAACATGGACTTTTTGTGAATGTAGGTGTGATCCAGGGCGGAACGGTTGCAAACGCAGTGGCTGCGTCCTGTGAGGTTGGAATCGACATCCGCTACGACAGCTTTGAGCGCCTTGAGGAAACACTTCAGGCGATCAAAAAGGTTGCAGAGACGAGAACTGTCCCAGACACGACAGCAGATGTGACCTGGACGAAGCCGAGCACGGTAATGCCGGTATCGGAGAAAAATCTGGAGCTTTTCCGCCATGTCCAGAAGGCGGCAGACATGATCGGTTATGGAAAGCTGCAGACAAAGAAAGTCGGCGGATGGTCCGATTCCTGCCTGGCTGCGGCGGAAGGCGTTCCGGTAGTTTGCGCCATGGGCGTCAAGGGCGCGAACAATCATTCAATGGAGGAGTCTGCGGTAGCTGAGACACTGTTTTCCAGAGCGAAACTGGCATTGGCTTCCATCATTACGTTTTGACAGACATGAAAGAGACAAGAAAAAAATATGACATGCTGACGGATAATCCGGGAAAATCCCTGCTTTTCTTCGTGCTTCCGATGATACTCGGAAATCTATTTCAGCAGTTTTACAACATCACGGACTCAGTAGTGGTAGGAAAATTCGTCGGGGAACAGGCATTAGCGGCGGTTGGCGCATCCTATGCGATCACGAACGTCTTTATTGCCATCGCCATCGGCGGCGGAATCGGAAGCTCCGTGGTGATCTCCCAGTTTCTGGGAGCGGGAAAACTCGCGAAGATGAAGACGGCAGTCTACACAACGATGTTCAATTTCCTTGGGATTGCGGCGTTTCTGGCAGCAGTGGGGATCCTGTTCAACAATCGGATCCTGAATCTCGTCAACGTACCGGAGGATATCTTCTCCGACGCGGCGCTGTATCTGGCGATCTACTTTATCGGACTGCCGTTTCTGTTCATGTATAACGTTCAGGCATCGATTTTCAACGCGTTGGGAGATTCAAAGAAGCCGCTGTACCTTCTGATCTTTTCTTCCCTGTTAAACATCGCGCTGGACATGATCCTTGTGATCGTTTTCAAGCAGGGTGTCCGGGGCGTTGCGCTGGCGACACTGATCGCACAGGGAATCTCGGCGGTGATCTCCTTCCTTCTTTTGATGCGGAAGCTAAAGGGGTATTGTACCGAGGAGCCGGTGCGTCTCTACAGCGGAGAGATGACGGTCTCCATGGTGAAGATCGCCGTTCCGTCCACACTGCAGCAGTCCATCGTACAGATCGGAATTTTGCTGGTCCAGTCTGTGATCAACAGCTTCGGCTCCACGGCAATCGCCGGATACTCCGCGGGCATGCGGATCGAGTCCTTAAGCATCGTGCCGATGCTGGCCATGGGAAATGCTATGTCAACCTTCACAGCCCAGAATATGGGGGCTGGAAAGATCGACCGGGTGAAGGAAGGTTACCGGATGTGCTATGTGATTGTCCTGACGGCGGGTGCTGTGCTCTGCGTGATGTACCAGCTGGCAGGAGGCGCGTTCGTGTCCCTGTTCCTTGACAGCGGCAGCAGTGAGGCATATTCGGTGGGGCTCAGTTATGTGAAGTTCTTATCGTTTTTCTACTCGTTTATCGGCCTCAAGGCGTCCACGGACGGTCTGCTGCGCGGCGCAGGTGATGTGACGGCATTTACGGTGGCAAACCTCGTGAATCTCGCGATCCGTGTCAGTGTGACGAACCTGTTTGCGCCGATTTATGGAATCCAGGTAGCATGGATGGCGGTTCCACTTGGCTGGACCGCGAATTATGTGATCTCGTTTGGATGGTATCTGACAGGAAAATGGAAGAAGGTCCGCGTGATAAAGAAGTAAGATACAGATAGGTATACAGTATCAATTACAGGAGAAAGGACAGAAATCATGGAACAGAAAATACTTGCTTACTTAAAAGAACATGAGACGGAGATCTTTGAGGACTTAAAATCTCTGGTCCTGACAGAGGCCAGCACTTCAGATATTGAGGCTCTGGCAAAGGTGCGGGAAAAGCTGGTCATGCTGATCAAGGAGCGCACAGGAGAGAACTGCTTTGTCTACGAAGCGGAGAACGGACACTGTCCGGTGCGGTTCCAGTACGGAAAGGGTACGGAGAAGATCCTGTTTATCGGTCATTATGACACCGTACATCTCATCGGTGCGCTGAAGTATTATACAGAAGGAAATGAGCTCCACGGACCGGGTGTTTATGACATGAAAGGCGGACTTATTTCTGCGATCTGGACTGTAAAGGCATATAAGGATCTTGGGATCGATCCGGGAAAGAGGCTGGAATTCATCTTTAATGGTGACGAGGAGACCGGAAGTGCTGAGTCCACCGATATCATTTGTGAGCTTGCGAAGGACGCGAAGGCGGCGCTTGTCTGCGAGCCGTGTACAGCGAACGGAGATTTAAAGACAGGAAGAAAAGGCCTTGTCCGTTTTACCGTAAGGATTCACGGAAAGGCATCCCATGCAGGAAATGCCCATAAAGAGGGGATCAACGCCATCGAGGAGCTGGCACATGAGATCCTCGCAATCCAGAAACTGACAGATTACGAGGCTGGAACTACCGTCAATGTGGGCGTTTGCAGCGGCGGTACAAAACCGAACGTTGTCCCGGCCGAGGCAGAGATCGAGATCGACTGCCGCGTAAAGACAGCCGCCGAGGGCGACAGGATCCGCAAGGCGATCAACGAGATCAGGACGACGGTTCCGGGAACCACAAGGGAAGTCATCGAACGGGACAGCAAGATGCCGATGGAGGAGACGGAGGCGAACATGGCGCTCTTCGAGAAGGCGAAGATCTGCGGCGAGAAGGTCGGGCTTAAGTTTTCCCATCAGTTTGTGGGCGGCGGCAGCGATGGAAACGAGGTGTCTGCTCTGGGTATCCCGACCCTTGACGGTCTCGGCGCAGCCGGTGACGGGGCCCATTCCGCAAACGAGTACATTCTGATCGACCAGTATATTCCGAGGATCGCGATGCTGGCTTCGTTTGTGCTGACGATCTGAGAGATTTCAATACATAAGATATAAACAGAGAGCGTATTGCCTAAAAAAGGTGGTACGCTCTCTGTTTATAAGAAGCTATTTAGTTTTTGATCGGAAACGTGATCTGCGCCTTAAACAGGTCGCCATCGATGATCAGCTCGAACTTTCCGCCCTGAAGAGTTGTCAGGTCTTTCGCGATGGAAAGCCCAAGTCCGCTTCCCTCGGTGGTTCGGGAAACGTCACCGCGGACGAATCGCTCGGTGAGCTCATCCGGGCTGATGTTTAACGGGTTCGCGGACACATTCTTGATCGTGAACACAACGTCGGCGCCATGGTCCTCGATCGTGACGTAGACGCGGGTTCCCTCTAACGCGTACTTGAAAGCGTTATTATAGAGGTTTTCAAGGACACGCCATAGCCTTCGTCCGTCTGCCTCGATCATGATGACCTCGTTCGGAAGTGTGTTGACGATCTCCAGATGGCGGATCGCGTATTTTTCCTCAAATTCTCCGGTCGTCTGCTGGACAAGTTCTACGAAATCGATATTTGTGATCTCCAGCTTGATATTTCCGGAGCTTGCGCGGGAAGCTTCCACAAGATCCTCGGTCAGTGTCTTTAACCTCTGGGATTTCTGATCCAGAACCTCCAGATATTTCTGAACCGTCGGGTCTTCAATGTGCTGGCGCTTGATGAGGTCCACATAGTTGATGATGGAGGTCAACGGTGTCTTGATATCGTGGGACACGTTCGTGATCAGGTCGGCCTTCAGGCGTTCGCTCTTTACCTGTTCGGCAAGAGCTGTCTCCAGACCGTCACTGATACGGTTCAGTCCTTCGGCGAGTTCCGCCTCCAGACTCGAGAAATCATTGACATCCACCTTGTAGCTCGTCTCCCCGGAGGCGAGTTTTTCGATAGCGGCATGGATCTTGTCAGTCTGGTCCGCATTCCGGTAGATAAAGTAGAATACCAGAAGGTTTCCGGCGATCCAGGCGATCATCACGAAGATGAACGGCATGAACTGGAATACGGAATTTTCATGATGGAAGATCATGAATGCCCCTACGGTGATCATGAATACGTTGTATGCAAGATACAGCACAAAGCCTATTGTGATCCGGTAGCGGAATGTGCTCTCGGAGAGTGTTTCTGTAAGATCATGCAGAAAGCTGTTTTTCCAGAGGGTTTCCGCCTTGTATCTGCGGATCAGGCTAAAGAAGGTCAGGATGACGCAGAAATACAGGTATCCGAAGGCCACTAAAAGGTTTGCGCGATCCCAGTAATCTGATACCACTACCAGATGCAGGAGCTTTGATGTCACCGGCGCCATGATGTGGATGCAGAGGTAGGACACGAATGCCATCAGGAGCAGCATGAAATCCGTCTTTGTCCGGTCAAATGGGTAGAGCGTGATGGTCCGGTCGGAGATCGACGCATGTCCGGACAGGAATAACAGGAACGCGAAGGTCACAAGGGAACCTGCGAGACCTGCGATCGTAATATAAAGTCCGTTGGAGAAATCCATGCGGGACTTATTGTAGGCGGTATATGCCTGGGCATAGTCATCGTTCGCCTTGTAGGATGTGTCAAGACCGATGACCACATAGTAGTTGTTGCCGTTGTACGGGTTATTTTTCGACATCAGCGCCGGGATACTCGGAAAGTTGGATTCGAAGTTCGTCCGTACCGCAAGGTCGTTGGAGTCTCCGGAGTAATAAATATATTTTCCCATCGCCATGATATCATCGTTGGACATTTTCGGCGCGTTGGTATGGATCTCATAGATCGCGTCATTTTTCGAGTAGTATGCCACACGGAAATAGAGGTTTGTAAAGTCGCTCATGAGTCTCGAATAGATCGAGTAGTAGGAAGAAAAGCGTTTTAAGATCTCATAAGTCAGATCCGGCATGGTCGAGAAGGACTGATCCGGGCTCGTTAAGTCTTCCTCAGACTGGTAGCAGCGGTAGCGGACATAGACCTGATCCTGATCTTCCTCGGAGAGCGTCTCCGGGCCGCCCTTTAACGCGTAGTTGCTGGACTCGTCCATATAATAACCCAGAGATTTTCCGTACTGGATGATATCGTCCAGGGTGTAGGATTTTTCCCCGCCGGGGCCTGTCGTGACTTCCAGAACGATCTGGGAGTAGTCGACCTCGCCGTTGGATTCAAAAATATCCTGATACTGGACATAATCAAAGATATTTGTGATATCCGCCTGAACCTTTTTGCTGAAATCCGGGGATTGTTCGAAGGTCTCCGTCTTGATCCAATCCAGACCGCGCCCGTAGTTGCTGTTTAAATACATGAACCCGATCCCCACGAGTGTCACGCAGGCAAAGAGAAAGTGAAGGAAGCCGACGAGACGCTTGAAGAATGAGCGTGTTTTTTTTTCTGTCATCTGGATTCTCCTTACTGTTTTTCAATTTTATATCCGACGCCCCAGACTACCTTTAAGTAGCGGGGCTCTTTCGGGTTGATCTCGATCTTCTCGCGGATGTGGCGGATGTGGACCGCAACGGTATTATCCGCGCCAATTGCGTCTTCATTCCAGATTTTTTCATAAATTTGATCAATAGAAAAAACTTTTCCCGCGTTCTTTACGAGAAGAAGCAGGATGTTGTATTCGATCGGTGTCAGCTTGATCGGTTCGCCGTCAACGGTGACTTCCTTGTTCTCATCATTGATCATCAGGCCGCCGCACTTGTAGACCTGTGAGCTGCCCTGCTGGTTTAAATTTCCGAGCTGTGTATAGCGGCGGAGCTGAGATTTTACGCGGGCTACCAGCTCTAACGGGTTAAACGGCTTTGTGATATAGTCGTCAGCGCCGATATTTAAGCCTAAGATCTTGTCGGTATCCTCAGATTTCGCGGAGAGGATAATGATCGGGATACTGCTGGTCTCGCGGACCTTTAATGTGGTGCGGATCCCGTCGAGCCCAGGCATCATGACATCGATGATCATTAAATTCACTTCGTTTTTTTCCAGAAGCTCGAGAGCTTCATAGCCGTCGTAAGCCTTGATCACGTTGAAACCTTCGCCGGTCAGATAAATATTGATCGCTTCCACGATCTGTTTGTCGTCATCGCAGACGAGAATGGTTGGCATAATTGTTTCCTCCTCATATAAAACTGATTTAAGATGAAAAATCGTAACTGACCATGTTTCCAGTTACGAAAAATCGAATCAAAGAAAAAAATATATCATAGTCCAGTATAGCATAAAAATGACGCAAAAACATAAGGAACGTTCTTAAATTTTTATGTAGAGCTGTAAAGGGGTTACTGTATTGTACGAAATTTTCGATTCAGAAAAGCTTTTGGTACGACGCGGCGCTTTGATGCAGTGACATAGGTAAAAAAATACGAACGTAAAAATTTGTGTATAATGTTGTGAAATAGAAGAATAAATAATCGCGCAAGAGGTTAAAACAATAAAAAAATATAGAAAACTTTGTGATAATTGTACAAAATATATATTTTACCGCGAAATGGTTGATAATAATTGTGCAATGTGCTATGATTGAGTTAACTTAAAAAAGAAGCCGTGATAGGAGAGCAAAATGTGATCAGCTAACGATTAGCTGTTGCTTGGTGCGCTCCTTTTCTTTTTGAGAAATGGAGAAAAGTTTAGTGAAACATTATTTTTATCAGGCATTGGAAGAAACCCCGATCATCGCAGCGATCAAAAACATGGATGATCTGGAACTTTGCTGTTCTCTGGAAGAGATCCGAGTGGTATTCGTCCTGTTCGGCGATATCTGTACGATCCGGACGATCGTAAAACGCCTAAAGGACGCTGGGAAGATCGCGATCGTGCATGTAGACCTGATCGTGGGCTTAAGCAGCAAGGAGATCGTGGTGGACTTCATTAAAATGTCGACAGAGGCAGACGGGATCATTAGTACAAAGGTCCCACTGATCAGAAGGGGAAATGAACTGAATTTCATAACGGTCCAGAGGTGCTTTTTACTGGATTCCATGGCGTATGAAAATTTAAGACAGCAGCAGCATCAGGTGAAGCCGGATTATATCGAGGTTCTTCCGGGAATCATGCCGCAGGTCATCTCAAAGATGTGTAAGGTGTCGAAAGCGCCGATCATCGCGGGTGGACTGATCTCCGAGAAAGAATCCGTTATGAGCGCCCTCTCAGCAGGAGCGATGGCAGTTTCATCTACGAATCATGAAGTCTGGAAGCTGTGAATAGACTGATAACACAAGCTGTTTCAATGCCGGGAAAAGGGCAGTTGAGATAAAGCATGGGAAAAACTATATTGAAGGAGGAATTGGTATGGCAAAGTATGTAATGGCACTCGACGCGGGGACAACCAGCAACAGGTGTATCCTGTTCAACGAAAAAGGTGAGATGTGCAGTGTAGCGCAGAGAGAGTTTACCCAGTACTTCCCGAAGCCGGGCTGGGTAGAGCACGATGCAGACGAGATCTGGGCAAGTATGCTGGGTGTTGCCGTAGAGGCGATGAACATGATCGGTGCCATCGCAGAGGACATCGCGGCGATCGGTATTACAAACCAGCGTGAGACAACGATCGTCTGGGATAAGAATACCGGAGAGCCGATCCATCACGCGATCGTCTGGCAGTGCCGCAGAACATCGGAATACTGCGACACCTTAAAGGAAAAAGGCCTGACCGACAAGTTCAGAGAGAAAACAGGCCTCGTGATCGATGCATACTTCTCAGGCACAAAGGTAAAATGGCTGCTTGACAATGTACCGGGCGCGAGAGAAAAAGCGGAGAAGGGCGAGCTGTTATTCGGTACGGTTGAGACATGGCTGATCTGGAAACTTACAAAGGGCGCGGTTCATGTTACAGACTATTCCAACGCGTCCCGTACAATGCTCTTCAATATCAATACTTTGCAGTGGGATGATGAGATCTTAGCGGAACTCGATATCCCGAAGTGCATTCTCCCGGAGCCGAAGCCGTCAAGCTGCATTTACGGCGAGACAGATCCGTCTTACCTCGGCGGACCGATTCCGATCGGAGGAGCTGCTGGTGACCAGCAGTCCGCACTGTTCGGACAGACCTGCTTCAATCCTGGCGAGGCAAAGAATACATACGGAACCGGCTGCTTCATGTTAATGAACACCGGTGAGAAGCCGATCTTCTCAAAGAACGGTCTTGTTACAACAATTGCATGGGGCTTAGACGGAAAAGTCAACTACGCTCTTGAGGGCTCTATCTTCGTTGCAGGCGCTGCGATCCAGTGGCTCCGCGATGAGTTAAGAATTATCGATTCCGCACCGGATTCCGAGTACATGGCAAAGAAAGTAAAGGATACGAACGGCTGCTATGTTGTACCGGCATTCACAGGTCTCGGAGCTCCGCACTGGGATCAGTACGCGCGCGGAACGATCGTAGGAATCACCCGTGGTGTCAATAAGTACCACATTATCCGCGCGACTCTGGAATCCCTCGCATATCAGGTAAACGATGTTTTGGAAGCGATGAAGGCAGATTCCGGTATCGAGCTTGCGGCTCTTAAGGTTGACGGCGGCGCAAGTGCCAACGACTTCTTAATGCAGACACAGGCCGATATTATCAACGCGCCGGTGAACCGTCCACAGTGCGTAGAGACGACAGCTATGGGTGCTGCTTATCTTGCAGGTCTCGCAGTTGGCTACTGGAGCAGCAAGGAAGACGTCATCAAGAACTGGGCAATCGATAAGACCTTCGAGCCGAAGATCGAAGCCGCTGAGAGAGAAAAACGGATCAAAGGCTGGAATAAGGCTGTGAAATACGCTTACGGATGGGCGAAGGAAGACTAAACGAGATATAAAATGAGGAAAAGGTTTCGGGTAAGAATTGCGGCTTGCAGAGAACGGACTTGAATGGAATAATTACTCAAAGTTGTTGAAACAAAACAGAAAGTTTAAAAAAAACAGAAAACTGTCTCCGGCTTTTGGGGGGAACGAAAGCCGGAGATGACTAAAACAACAAAAAGGGGGATTTTTTATGCGGCCTTATATTGCAGAGTTTCTTGGAACCATGATGCTTATCATCCTCGGTGATGGTGTTGTTGCAAACGTAAACCTTAACAAGTCCGGAATGAAAGGTGCAGGAGCTGTCCAGATCACACTGGCATGGGGCCTTGCAGTTCTGGTACCGGCATTTATCTTCGGAGAAGCTTCCGGTGCGTCCTTTAACCCGGCGCTCACGATCGCTCTTGCGGTTGACGGAAGTTTCGCATGGTCCATGGTGCCCGGATATGTGATCGCACAGATGGCAGGTGCATTTGTCGGCGCATCGATCGTTTACCTACTCTTCAAGGGACAGTTTGACGCTACAGAAGATCCGGGAACAAAGCTTGGCGTATTCTGTACAGGTCCGTCGATCCCGAACACTGGATTAAACATTTTAAGCGAAGCAGTCGGTACATTTATCCTCGTTTTCGCGATCAAAGGTATCGGCAATGTAACAGGACTTTCCACAGGTGTTGATAAACTCTTCGTATTCGGAATCATCGTTTCCGTAGGTATGTCCCTCGGCGGACTTACCGGTTACGCAATCAACCCGGCAAGAGACTTAGGACCTCGTCTTGCACATGCAGTCCTTCCGATCAAGGGCAAAGGCGATTCCAACTTCTCTTACGGTCTTGTAGTTCCGATCGTTGGACCGATCATCGGTGCGATCGTGGCGGTTCTCCTTTATGGAGCGATTCCGTGGTAGGATAAAAACAGAGGGCTGTGCCCGGTGCAGTGCAGCTTAACAATCAGATAATTATGGCGTGAGATGAGAGAGCCTGACAGGATAACCGCATAAGGGTATGCGTTTACTTGGCGGGCTCTTTTTTCTCAAGGACGGACGCCGCCGACTCCTCAAGGTTGTGGGATATGGCGGAAAACTTCTAAAAGAGACAGGATGTAAAGGAGTGAACGGTAAATGTATGATGTGATCATAATCGGAGCAGGAGTAGCCGGGGCAGCATCTGCGAGAGAATTGTCGCGCTATCAGGCAAAAATCTGCGTGCTGGAGAAAGAGGAGGATGTCTGCTGCGGTACTTCCAAGGCAAACAGCGCTATTGTCCATGCGGGCTATGACGCGGCGGAAGGCTCCCTGATGGCAAAACTCAATGTACGCGGAAATGAAATGATGGAACAACTGTCGAAGGACCTGGATTTTCCGTTTAAGAGAAATGGTTCACTGGTAGTCTGCCTGCATGAAGACGAGATGCCGGGGCTTGAAGCTCTTTATAAACGAGGAATCACAAACGGAGTTCCGGATCTCAGGATCTTAAACCGGGAAGAACTCCGGGCAATGGAGCCGAATATTTCCGATGAGGCATGCGCAGCTCTTTATGCGCCCACGGGCGGAATCGTATGTCCGTTTAACTTAAATATCGCGATGGCGGAAAATGCCAACGCGAATGGAGTAGAATTCCATTTTGATACGGAGGTCACCGACTTAAGACCGGTGGAAGACGGCTGGGAGATCCGGACAAGCAAGGGCACGTATAAGACGCGGTATGTCGTGAACGCGGCGGGTGTCTACGCAGACAAATTCCACAATATGGTAAGCAACAAGAAGATCCATATCACCCCAAGACGTGGAGATTACTGTCTGCTCGATAAAACTGCCGGAAATCATGTGAGCCATACGGTGTTTGCTCTTCCCGGAAAATACGGAAAAGGCGTTCTCGTGACTCCGACGGTCCACGGAAATCTGTTGGTGGGACCGACAGCGATCGATATCGAGAATAAAGAGGGAACCAATACGACGAGAGAGGGCTTAAATGAGGTTATCACAAAGGCAGAGATGAATGTGAAGAACATTCCGATGCGCCAGGTGATCACTTCCTTCGCAGGACTCCGTGCCCATGAGGATGGACATGAATTCCTGATCGGTGAGCTGGAGGACGCGAAAGGCTTTATCGACTGTGCGGGAATCGAGTCTCCGGGTCTGACAAGCTCCCCGGCGATCGGTGAGATGGTGGCGGATATCCTGAAAGAGAAGATGGATCTCAGGGAAAAAGAGAACTTTATCGCGACGAGAAAAGGCGTTCTGAACCCGAATACTTTAAGCAAGGAAGAACGGATCCAGTTAATTAAGGAAAAACCGGAGTACGGAAATATTATCTGCCGATGCGAGATGATCACGGAAGGCGAGATCATCGATGCGATACGAAGACCTTTAGGCGCAAAATCCTTAGACGGAGTAAAGCGCAGAACGAGAGCTGGAATGGGGCGCTGCCAGGCAGGCTTCTGTTCCCCGAGAACGATGGAGATCCTTGCAAGAGAATGCCATAAGAGCATGTTTGAGATCACAAAATCCGGCGGAAACTCGCAGATCGTCAAGGGAATCAATAAGGATTCGTTATAAAAGGGAGGTGTCAGAGCATGAAATCGTATGATATTGTGATCATCGGAGGCGGACCGGCGGGTCTTGCCGCTGCAGTTTCCGCGAAGAAAAACGGAATCGAGAGTATTCTGATTCTGGAACGTGACAGGGAGTTAGGCGGAATCTTAAACCAGTGCATTCATAACGGCTTTGGACTCCACACCTTCAAGGAAGAACTCACGGGTCCGGAGTACGCGGGACGGTTTATTAAACAGGCAGAAGAATTAAATATCGAGTATAAACTGAATACCATGGTCATGGATATCAGTGAGCAGAAGATCGTGACAGCCATGAACCGGGAAGAAGGTCTCTTCGAGATCCGGGCGAAGGCAGTGATCCTTGCAATGGGATGCAGAGAGCGGTCGAGAGGCGCTTTAAATATTCCCGGATATCGACCGGCGGGAATCTTCTCTGCAGGTACGGCTCAGAGGCTTGTAAACATTGAGGGATATATGCCGGGACGCGAAGTTGTGATCTTAGGTTCCGGAGATATCGGACTTATCATGGCGAGACGAATGACGCTTGAGGGCGCGAAGGTTAAAGTCGTTGCGGAGCTGATGCCGTATTCCGGCGGATTAAAGAGAAATATCGTCCAGTGTCTCGATGACTATGGAATTCCGCTAAAGTTGAGCCACACCGTTGTGGACATCAAGGGAAAAGAGAGACTGGAAGGAATTACACTGGCTCAGGTAGACGGAAAAGGAAAGCCGGTTCCCGGAACGGAAGAGGAATACAGTTGTGATACGCTGCTTCTCTCCGTCGGATTGATCCCGGAGAATGAGATATCCAGAGGAATGGGTGTGGACATGAACCCGGTGACATCCGGACCGAAGGTCAATGAGAGTCTTGAAACGAATATTGAGGGAGTTTTTGCTTGCGGAAATGTACTTCATGTCCATGATCTCGTGGATTTTGTATCTGAGGAAGCGGCGATTGCCGGAAAGAATGCGGCATCCTATGTGAAACAGGGCGAGAACCGTTCGACCGGCGGACATGAGATCGTCTTAAATCCGATCGAAGGTGTGCGCTACACAGTTCCGGGAACCATCGATCCGGCGAGAATGGACGAGGAGCTGACCGTCCGCTTCCGTGTTGGCGGTGTCTATAAAAACTGCTATGTGAGTGCGTATTTCGGTGACGAGCGTGTGATCCACAGAAAACGTCCGGTCGTGGCACCGGGGGAGATGGAGGAACTGAAATTCAAAAAGGCAGATCTTTTGAAATATCCGGATCTTGAGACGATCACGGTCAAAATCGAGGAGGCATAGACGATGGAGGAAAGAAGATTAACATGTATCGGCTGTCCGATGGGCTGTCCTCTTGTCGTAACGATGGACGGCGGTGAGGTCGTAAGCGTGACGGGAAATACCTGCAAGCGCGGCGAGATCTATGGACGGAAAGAGGTGACAAACCCGACAAGGATCGTGACTTCCACAGTCCGGGTATCCGGCGGAAGTATCGACATGGTGTCGGTGAAGACGAAAGAAGATATCCCGAAGGGAAAGATCTTTGACTGTGTGAAAGCGTTAAAGACAGTCGAGGTTACTGCTCCGGTGCATATCGGGGATGTGATCATGAAGGACGTCGCCGGAACGGGAGTTGATGTTGTGGCGACGAAGAACGTGGAGTAAGAGTAAGTAAGGTCAATAAATGCAAGAAATATAGGTGATGATTGAGGCGCTGTCCGCTTACCGTTTTCTGAGGAGAATGGGAGGCGGGCAGTGCCTATTTATGTGGAAAATTAGAACATCCGTCCTGAATCTGTTTTAGTGGATTCAGGACGGATGTGTTACTTGCAAAACATATATTTTTAGTTGAACTTAAAGATCGCAGCCCCGTATGCCGGCAGCGGATACGCGAAGGAATAGGGCTGGCCATCGCACTCGCTCTTCTTGGAGCGGGCGGAGAATGCATGCTCGCCGCGCTTGTAGAGCCCATGCTCGGAATCCAGGATCAGGGAGTAGGTTCCGGACTTCGGAACGCCTACCCGGTAATCGTCGCGTGCAACAGGTGTGAAATTGATGACAAATAAGAGGTTCTTTTTGCCCGTCTCGTCTCGGCGGATAAAGCTGAAGATACTGCGGTCGCCATCGTTGGCGTTGATCCACTGGAAACCGTTCCAGTCGGAATCCAGCTGCCACAGTGCCGGATATTTCTGGTATACATGCAGCAGGTCGCTGTAATATTTCTGCAGGTCTTTGTGAAGCGGCTCGTCGGCGAGATACCAGTCGAGGGAAACTTTTTCATCCCACTCATGATACTGACCGAAATCCTGTCCCATAAAGAGCAGTTTCTTACCCGGATGTCCCATCATGAAGGTGTATCCGGCTTTCAGGTTCGCGAATTTGTCATCGTTTAAGCCGGGCATCTTGTTGATCATGGAACATTTTAAGTGAACGACCTCATCGTGTGACAGAGTCAGGATGTAATTCTCGCTGGTTGCGTATGTGATGCCGAACGTCATCTTATTGTGGTTGAATTTCCGGAAATACGGGTCCAGCTTCATATATTCGAGGAAATCATGCATCCAGCCCATGTTCCACTTGAAGGTAAATCCGAGACCGCCCTCTTCCGGCGGTTTTGTGACACCCGGCCAGGCGGTGGACTCTTCGGCGATCATCATGGCACCGGTGAGATGCCCGGTGAGGACACTGTTTAAGTGGCGGAAGAACTCGATAGCCTCGAGGTTCTTGTTTTCACCGTATTTATTCGGAACCCAGTTTCCGTCGCTGCGGCCGTAGTCGAGGTAGAGCATGGACGCAACGGCATCTACGCGGAGACCGTCAACGTGGAAGTTTTCTACCCAGTAGAGAGCGTTGGCAATTAAGAAGTTTTTTACTTCATTTTTACTGTAATCGAAGACCTTGGTTCCCCAGTCCGGGTGTTCGCCTTTTCTCGGATCCGCGTATTCATAGAGCGGCTGTCCGTCGAAATCCGCAAGCCCGTGGGCATCCTTCGGGAAGTGAGCCGGAACCCAGTCGAGGATGACACCGATTCCCTTTTTATGGAGGTAGTTCACAAAGTACATGAATTCCTTCGGGGTACCGTAGCGGGAGGTTGGAGCATAATAGCCGGTAACCTGATAGCCCCAGGAACCGTCATAAGGATGCTCTGCGATTCCCATGAGCTCTACATGGGTGTAGCCCATCTTTTTCACATAATCAGCCAGCTCATGGGCGGCTTCCATATATGTATAATAACCTTCCTTCTGCGGGCGGTCTTTCTTCCGCCAGGAACCGAGATGGACCTCGTAGATTGCCATTGGGGATTTTACGGGATCGGCTTTCTTTCGTGCCTCCATCCAGTTTGCGTCATCCCACTTAAATCCGGTGATGTCCTCCGTGATAGAGGCAGTTCCCGGCCGGAATTCCGCATGGACCGCATACGGGTCAGCTTTGAAGAGGATCTTTCCCTCCTGTGTGGTGATCGCGAATTTATAGAGCTCTCCGAGGCCGATACCCGGAATAAATGCCTCGTAGATCCCGGAGTCCGCCAACGGAGACATCGGTGCGGCATCCGGATCCCAGCCGTTGAAATCACCCACAACGCCGACCGCTTTTGCGTGGGGAGCCCAGACGGCAAAATACATTCCGGCTTTCCCCTTATAAGTCTTTGGGTGTGCGCCGAGTTTCTCAAAGATTTTATAATGGGTGCCCTGTCCAAAGAGATAGCGGTCCAGTTCGGTGATGAAACCGAGACCGATCTCCTTTGTTTTTGCGGGAGCCGTAGTTTTCTTTGTTCTTGTCATCACTTAAACCTCCTGAAGTTTAAAGATAGCGCCGCCGTTTGCCGGAAGCGTAACGGAAAGTCTGCCGTTTTCGAGGGAGAATGGGATCTCCCCGGGCAGCAGGCATACGGCATCTGAGGCTGCGCAGGGCAGCGGGATCAAGATCGATGCCGGCTGTTCATCATTATTTACAGCGGAGATCACAGTTCCGTGTTCCCCGGACCGGCTGAAGGCATACTGTCGGTTTGTGAGGAGAAGCTCCTTGTAGGAACCGGTGTGGAACGCGTCATTCTCCGCGTGGATCTTTCCGAGTGCCGCGATATGGGACACAAGCTCCGGAGCTTTTTCATCCATGTCGGACAGGCAGAGCGCCGGGCGCAGGACCTCATCGGATGTTCTGGAGCGCTTTCCTTCGATGCCCCATTCGCTTCCATAATAAACAGAAGGGATCCCGGGGAGCGTGAAGAGAAGCTGGTATACTGGAAACAGATTCGCCTTATTATTTAGTTTGCTTGCGATCCGGTCTTCGTCGTGGTTGTCCACAAAGGTGTAAAGGGATCTTCCCACCGCCTCCAGCCGCCGCACATTGTGGGCGATTTCGAAGTAGTTGTGATCATTGTGACCGGAGTAGAATGCTTTGTGAAGCTCATAGTTTGTCACAGAATGCAGCATTTCCGGGTTTACCCAGCGGCTGTATTCCCCATGGATTACCTCGCCCATAAGCCAGAAATCAGGCTTCATGGAGGAAGTTTTTTCGCGGAGCTCCTTCATGAATTCGAAATCCAGAACATTTGCGCAGTCCAGCCGGATCCCATCGATATCGAAATTGTCGACCCAGAACCGGATCGAGTCGAACAGATACTGGCGGACCTCCGGATTCCAGAGATTTAAGCAGGGAAGTTCAAAGTGTCCCTGCCAGGCTTCATAGCTGAACGGATCACCGAGAGGACTGCCCCAGCCGAAATTAACGCCGCGGTACCAGTCCTTATACGGGGAAGCTTCCCGTTTTTCACAAATATCCCGGAAGGCGAAAAATTCCCGTCCCGTATGGTTGAAGACGCCGTCCACCACGACACGGATCCCACTTTCGTGGCAGAGCCGTACGAAGCGGGCAAAGTCTTCATTGGAGCCCAGACGCCGGTCCACGAGGCGGAAGTCTCTCGTGTCGTATCCGTGGGTGGAAGATTCAAAAAGCGGCCCGATGTAGATCGCGGAACCGTTTAAGGCGTGGATATGCGGGATCCAGTCCTCAAGCGCCACGAAACGGTGGGCAGTTTCTGTGAGCGTATTTGTTTTTTCAGCCCCTAAAAGTCCAAGGGGATAAATATGGTAAAAGACAGCCTGTTCGTACCAGGTATGCATGGTTATCAGACCTCCTGAAGCTCCCGTTTTTTCAGGCGGCGGAGAAGAAACTGATACCGGAGCTGCGCGGCGTTCAGCTCATAGATATAGCAGTCGACTAAGGTCGGGTCAACGACCTGTTCGAACTGGTTCTGGGCGGATAAGATCGCCGTTTTGCTGAGCTCGATCTGGCGCTTCAGTTCATTTGTTTCCCGGCGGTAAGCCTGTTTGGAAGCATTTTTTTTCGAAAAAAACATAAATATCATACCCCAATTCCTTTACGGATAGTGCCAACAGCAGTCTGTTTCAGGCGGCCGAAGGCTGTTTTGCCGAATTTTGTTCACAGATGGGCTTTGCCGGATCGCGGCGCGTCTGTCTGTGGAGAAAACCAGAAGTTTCTGTAATTGGTAGTATGAGGATCATTCATCCGGAATATTCAGGATTCCGGATATTTTTCAAGCTCTTCTTTCAGCCGGCCGAGCTTGTCGATGGCGCTTTTGTTTGTGAGATAATAATAATTACACACGCCTTTTCTTAAAACATCGATCAGGCCGGTATCTTTTAAGATCTTTAAATGGTGAGAGACAGCAGGACGGGAGAGACTTGTCCGGTCCGTGATCTCGTTGACATTTAAGCCGGGGATCCGTCTTTCACCAGTGGTCTGTGTCTCAAAGAGACACTGCAGGATCGTCAGTCTTGTTCGGTCACCGAGCGCAATAAATAAAGGAATGCACTCTTCAAAGATATCGCCCAGAAGATTTTCTGAGATCATGAATTCTCTCCTTTCCGGAATGTTTTGGTTTAAAAATTTAAACTTAATTGCATTTTACCATTTTTCCTGAATTGCGTCAATGAATTGTTCAACATTTCTGGAAAATGATGGGCGACATAATATTTTTTGGTAAAATTCGACGAAAAATGGCACCTTGATTTTACGAAACTGAAATTGACTTTCGGCCAAAATTCAGAGATAATAGGGGCACATTCAGAAATGAGTTCTTCATTTCTAGATAGCAGATGTATGACCGGCAGCTTCGCCGGATGCCCGGATTCAGGGCATGAAATCCGTTTAACGTATTGATTTTTGAATTGCAGTAACTGGGAAAAGGCTCTTTTTTGATCCTTTCGGGAGAATTCTGTTCTCCGGGGAAGGTGATTGGAAAAGATGGCTGTGCGGGAGGTGATCTTATCGTGGTATTGTTTGCAGTTTTGCTGTCCGCAGCGGTGACAGACTGAAAGAAAGAAAAGATCTTTCACATTCAGATCATAGCAGGGATCGCGGCTGGAATAGTCCTTGCTTTTGTAGAAAGCAACAAGTCGTCGGGGACGCAGCCTTTGGTGACTCTGGCGTTTATCGGGGTTGGATCATTTATCCTGCGGTTTGTGGGGACATGCGCGGTCTTTTACCCGTTTTTCCTGTGCCGGACCATCGGTGCGGGGGATATCAAGCTTATGGGAGTAATCACTGGATTTCTGGGAGTCTGGGACGGCGTGCTTGTAATTGGTCTTGGAATGGTCTTTGCTGCCGCAGCGGCGTCTTACCGGATGATCAAGCAGGGAACCGTCTGGTTCCGCCTGGAGCGGGCCGCCAGATTTGCGGTGGAGACGGGAATTAAAGGACGGCTTACGGAATATCCGGGTATTTTGAAAAAGAAAGTCTTTTACGGCTGGGGCCGTATCTGTTTGCGGGGTACTGTCTATTTTTACTGATCCAGTAAAGGGACGGGAACGCATATCTTACAGGACTGCTTAGCGGTCTGATCGAACGTATGCCGGAGTCTGATTCCGGCGGGGGAAAGGAAATGAGAAGACATGAAAAAGATGATGGCGGTTTATGACGCGGACACGAGATATGCTGAACGGTTGTCGGATTATGTAAACCGAAAGGGAAAGGGAGTTTTTACCGCCCAGGCGTTTACTTCAAAGGAAAAGCTGGCGGAGTACGCGAAAAAACATGAGATCGACGTCCTACTCTCGGGGGAACGGACGGATTCCGGGGATATTTCCGGAATCCCGTCGGCCCAGAAGATCTATATGTCTGAGGAGACAGAGAAGCAGATGGATTCTGGAAAGGAGATCTATAAGTTCCAATCCGGGGACGATATTATCCGGGAGGTGATGGCTGCCTACAGTGAGATTCCGGGGATTAGGCCCAATACTGCCGGAGCTATGGGGCAGTCCAGGCGGATCGTCGGAGTCTACTCGCCCATCGGAAGATGCGGGAAGACATGCCTGGCGTTAGCAATCGGACAGACCCTTGCTAAGGAGGAGAAGGTCCTGTTTGTGACACTGGATACCTTTACGGGGTTTACAGGACTCTTAAATGAGCGGTGGAAACGTGATCTTTCTGACCTCATCTACTACTATAAACAGGATCGTTTTCATGTGATCCGGCTGAATTCCATCGTCTATTATCTGGGGGACATGGCGTGGATTCCGCCGATCCGCATTCCACAGGACTATACGCAGCTGTCGGTGCAGGAGATGGCGGATCTTTTGGAACGGATCCTGCAGGAAGGAAATTATACGACGCTGGTTCTCGACGTGGGGGATTACGGGCGGGATGCGCTGCCGTTACTGGAAAAATGCCAGGTGATCTACACGCCGATCCGGGAGGACCCGTTTTCAGCAGAAAAAATGCGGGAGTTTGAGGAATACCTGGAGGCAGTGGGAAACGGCGCGGTCATGGAAAAGATCCAGAAGATCCATGTGCCGATGGTGACCGGCGGGAGAAGAATGGAGCATTTTCCCCAGGAACTTCTGTGGGGGGATATGGGTGATTTTGTGAGGAGCCTGCTGAAAGGACAGAGGAACTTATGGGACAGCTGAAACAGATGTTACGGGCGCAGATCCTGGCAGAGATGACATATGACCGGCAGATGTCGGACGAGGAGATCGCGGAGCTTATTGATCGGAGGATGGATGCCTGTATGGAGGAACAGCCGGAGGAATTCCCGCAGACACTTGGGGAGCGCCTAAAGCTTCACCGGGAACTCTTTGATTCGTTCAGACGTCTGGATATCCTGCAGGAGCTGGTGGACGATCCGAGGGTGACGGAGATCATGGTGAACGGGCCGGACCAGGTATTCGTAGAGACAGGGGGAAAGATCGGGCGGTGGGAAAAGTCTTTCGAATCCAGGGAGCAGTTGGAAGATCTGATCCAGCAGATCGTCAGCAGTGTGAACCGTATCGTCAACACGTCGATGCCGCTGGCGGACGCCAGGCTTTCAGACGGATCCCGAGTTCATGTGGTGTTGGAGCCGATAGCGTTAAACGGTCCGATTTTGACGATCCGGAAATTCCCGGAGCCAATGACGATGGAACGCCTTTTGGATTATGGAAGTATTTCCCCGGAAGCCGCGGACCTCTTAAAAACACTTGTAGCTGCGCGGTACAACATTTTCGTCAGCGGCGGAACCGGGGCGGGAAAAACGACCTTTTTGAATGCACTCTCAGAGTTTATCCCGCCCGGCGAGCGCGTGATCACGATCGAGGACGCAGCGGAGCTGCAGTTAAACCACATCGAAAACCTGGTGCGGATGGAGACGAGGGAAGCCAATGCGGAAGGTGCCGGGGCTATTGGGATCGGGGAGCTGATCCGGGCGGCCCTTCGTATGCGGCCGGACAGGTTGATTATCGGTGAAGTGCGTGGAAAAGAGGCGCTGGACCTTTTACAGAGCCTCAACACAGGACATGACGGCGGCTTTTCCAGCGGACATGCCAACAGTGTGAAGGATATGCTGTCCAGGCTTGAGACTATGGTGCTGATGGCAGCTGATCTGCCGCTGGCGGCGATCCGGAGCCAGATCGCGTCGGCGGTGGACATTATGGTCCATGTGTCAAGAATGCGGGACAAGACGAGAAAAGTAACGGCGATCGAGGAGGTGGACAGATTTGAAAACGGCGAGATCATCCTCAATCCCCTGTTTACCTTCCGTGAAGCGGAAAAAGCAGGAGACGGTTTCGGAAATACAGGGAAAGTGGAAGGAAGTCTTGAGCAGATCGGAACGCTTAAGCACCGGGAAAAACTCAGACTTGCAGGGTATCGAGTATGAGACGTATACGCTGAGCCGAAGGGAGTGGGTGCTTTACGGGGCAGAAGGAATTCTTTTGGCAGCGGTGCTGGACTATGTGTTTTACCGGAGTTTTCTTTTGATTTTGCTTATTTTTCCGGCGGGGATCCTGTTTCCGCTGGCCTTAAAGAAAAAGCTGAAGCAGAGGCGGATGGAAAAACTGCGGGGAGAGTTTAAGGACGCGATCCTCGCAGTGGCATCAGGGCTGAATGCGGGGTATTCGGTGGAGAATGCGTTTGCGGTGAGCTTAAAGGAGATGGAGGAGATCCACGGGAGTGATTCCATGATCGCGAAGGAGATCCGGCTGATCCTGCGAAAGGTCCGGATGAATCTGACATTTGAGGATGCTTTGGGGGACTTTGCGGCGAGAAGCGGCCTGGACGATGTGAAAAATTTTGCGGACGTGTTTCTTGCGGCGAGAAAAAGCGGCGGAGAACTGATGCGGATCATCACCAGGACCGCAGAGATCATCGGGGAAAAGATCCGGATCCAGGAGGAGATCCTGACGGCAACGGCATCAAAACGCATGGAACAAAGGATCATGAGTGGGATTCCCGTCTTGATCGTAATCTACATTGAGCTGACGTCACCGGGGTTCTTTGGGATTCTGTATACAACGCTGATCGGACGGATGCTGATGACGGTCTGCCTTGCAGTCTATCTTGCTTCATGCTGGCTGGCTGATTATTTCCTGGAGATCGAAGTATGAGAGAAAAAACGCGAAGAGGCAGGTTGAACGAGTACGGAAACGAGTATGGAAAGTATGCGGCATGTGTGCTCTCTGGTTTTGTGCTTTACGGGTTATCGGAGGCGGTAGGAAAAATAGGGGATCCTGTCCGTGACGGGGTTCTCGCCCGAAATGAGTATGGCGGCGGGGACCGGCAGTATGAGCTTCTGGTGGAAGGTCTGGAAAACGGGGAGGAACAGGTGAAAGTCACGGTTCCTGAGAGGAAAATGTCAGACGCGGAGGTTCAGAAAGAACTTCCGAGGATCATGGAGTACCTGAAGGGGGAGATATTAGGGGGAAATTCGTCTCTTTCGAAGGTACAGAGTGACCTGAACCTTACCAGGACCCTCGTAAAGTATGGACTTTCTGTTGAATGGGAGTCCGGGGACCCCGAGACCGTGAGCGATATGGGACTGATCGGATCTGAGATGCCTGAGAGCGGGAAAACGGTGACTCTGCGGGCAGGACTTATGAACGGATCTTCGGTTACCTGGGTGGAGATTCCTGTGACGGTGTTTCCAGAGACCGAGACGTTGGGAGAAACATTTTCCGCGTTTTTGGGGAAGCTTGCGGAGAAAGATCTGGAGACAGGACAGGTGGTGCTTCCAGAAACTTTTGACGGGAGAACTCTCCATTATCGGTCGGCAGATGGAGGCGGAAATGGCGGACTGATCTTTCTGGGGATCGCTGCGGCGCTCTGTCTGTTCCTGAAGGAAAAGAGTGACGCAAAGGAAGCGAAAAAGCAGTGGGAAGACCGGATGATCCTGGACTATCCGGAGCTGCTGTCGGACTTTGTGGTCCTGACCGGGGCCGGTTATCCGGTCCGCCAGGCATGGAAAAAGCAGGTCGTGGATGCAGAGAGCAAAAATACAGTGCTTCTCCATCCAGTATATCGGGAGATGAGGACTGCCTTGAACCAGATGGAGACAGGGACACCTGAGATCCGGGCATACGGGGAGTTTGGACGGCGGATCGGTCTGGGATGCTATATAAAATTTGCGTCCCTGCTCGGAAACAGTGTGAGTACGGGAGGAAAAGATCTGAGGCGGCTTCTCGAGGAGGAGATGGAGACGGCATTCCGTCAGAGAAAAGAACTTGCGCTCCGAAAAGGCGAGGAGGCGTCCACAAAGCTTCTGATCCCGATGTTTCTCATGCTGGGAGTTGTGATGGTCATGGTGGTGGCACCGGCATTTTTGTCACTGTAGAGACTGAAAAAAGGATCCTTTATGTTTTAGCCGCACGGTGGAAAATGCCAGCGGCAGGAATGAGAAGATCCAGAAGGGATATGGGAGGTGTATGTATGCAGTTGAAGAGATTTCTTATGGAAGAAGATGGCGTTGGAGTTATTGAGGTGGTTCTGATCCTCGTAGTGCTCATTGGACTTGTCATTGTGTTTAAAACCCAGATCAACAAGCTTTTGACGGCAATCTTTACGGAGATCAACAAACAGGCGAAAGAGGTATATTAGATGAGGTACCGGGGAGAGATTACGGTTTTTCTGAGTCTGACGCTGATATGTGTGCTGTCGCTTGTCCTGGGACTTGTGGAATCGGCGAGAACGGCGGGAGCGAGACTGTATCTTCGGATGGCATCGGATTCGGCGGTGTCATCGGTGATGAGTTACTATAACCGGAATTTATGGGATCGCTATCAGCTCCTATTTCTGGAATATGAATCGGAGGCGGCGATCAAGGAGACCTTCGGCCGCTATCTCGATTTCTATCTGGAACAGGCAAATATGTATCCGGCAAGACGGAAAAACGTAACACTCTCCGGAATGTCCCGTATGGTGGATGAGAATGGGAGATGGCTTGAGGAGGAGATCGCTGCCTATATGAAGTACCGTCTCCCGGAGCTTGCAGTGTCCGGAAGCGGGGGTTTGAAGGAAGCGGAGCAGGTAAAGAAAGCGGGAGACTTCCATATTCTGTATGATTCCTGCTGCGGATCCGGGCGTTCGGTGCGCAGGCTGGAAAAGGCGGGGCAGGCGGTTGAAAAGTCACTGAAGACGATAGAAGAAATTCGGGAAAAGCTTTGCGATGCGGCAGATGAAGAGAGAGCGGCTGCATTTAAGAGGCATGCGGCTGTTTTAAAGCGGGAACTAAAAGGATTTCCGGGTCTGGTGAAACAGTTTCAGAAGGAACTGGAGCGCCTGGAAACAGAGAACAAAAAAATGGATTCCGGACAGTTGGAAGATGAGACAGCGTCCGGGACATTGGGACAGGAAATATCAACATGTAATGAGGTGGTCAAAAGCGCAAAGGAGCGGCTTGCGGGATATCTGCAGAATGAAACGCAAACCGAGCGGAACCTGGAGCTTCTGGAGGAGGCATGCGGGCTTCTCGATATGGAATCGGATGCGGAGGAGGAAGAAACAGAATGGGAGCAGATCAGTCAGTGCGTGGAGGAGATGGAGAACTTGGAGTCAGTGGATTCTGGGTCGAAGGATAAGAAGAAAGCGGCTGCATTGGACCGCCTGGAGGAGCTTTTTGACAAAGAACTGCTGGATATTCTTCTTCCTGCCGGAACGGCGATCTCGCAGAACGCTGTTTCCTTAAAAGGAATTCCGTCCGCGTCGAAATATCAGAATGATACGGAAAGCCCAGATACAGAGGGAACCGGGCTTTTAGAGGCGGCATCGAGACAGATGGCTGTAAATGCATATGTTCCGCTGTATTTCTCTTCATTCTTAAAAGAAAATGAATCAGAACCATCGGCATTGCGATATGAGATGGAATATCTTCTTGCAGGGAAAAAATCGGACCGGGAAAACTTAAAGGATGCTGTGAACCAGGTACTTACACTCAGAGGAGCAATGAACTTACTGTTTTTGCTGAATTCTCCGGATAAAAAGGCGGAGGCGGATGCCCTGGCGGCAGCAGTGTCGGTGGGAATCGTACCAGCGCAGATGGCGTTGTCCTTTTTTATCCTGACGCTGTGGGCGTTCGGGGAGGCAGTGCTGGATGTAAAAACGCTGTTGGCGGGCGGAAAGATACCGTTCTGGAAGACAGAAGGAACCTGGAAGACCTGTCTTTCCGGGCTGTTGGATCAGTCGTTTTTGAAGGAGACAGGGGAAAGCTCCGGGGCTGGAAGAGCATATACGGAGTATTTAAGCTGCTTGATCTTTCTCACGGATCGGAAAACAAGAAATTTCCGGATGATGGATCTGATCCAGTGGAATATCCGGACGGAACAGGCGGATTTCTCGGTGGCGAACTGCGCATACCAGATTGAGATCGAGGCGGAGGTTTTGCAGAAGCATATGTTTTTTCAGAAAGAGGAATATAAGGGAACTGTGTATGTGGCGGGATCGTATTAATGCTGTGGAAACAGCCCCCATCATCTGACTGTAAGAAAACATAATCTGGAAGACCAAAATCCCATCGGCGCAGCCGATCTGGAATAGATTCCTGATTGTAACTATGAAGGTAATGAGTAGTTACATTTAATTTAGATAAAGGAGGTGTATGGCTGTGCTCTTCTTTGCCAGTTTTGATGAAATGAATAAGCAATGCCATTCTTATAGGAAAAATATGTCTCTCCAAGTACATGATCCCCTGCTGGCAAGGAGAGCGCATCCATGCACCTCCTCACTCCCGGCCTCCATGACAGTGGAAGCTGCGCTTGTTCTTCCAATTGCCCTGTTTTTCTTTCTGGCACTTCTCCAACCAGTCATCTGGCTTGACAGGCAGAGAAAGGTTCAGACTGTCATGGAGCGGATTGGCGAGGAGATCAGTCAATATGGGATCTTGGTGGAGCCGGTGGAAACCGGAGACAGTGAGCTGCCGGCATTCTGCACGGACGCTGCGGCAGCTCTTTGGATCCGGGGAAGAGCCGGGCAGTACGCGGATCATGTGATGGTGAAAAAGGCAGATGTATACGGAGAAAACGGTGAGATCGAGTTTGCGGCGGAGTATCAGGAGGAGATTCCATTCTTTGAGGCAGTTCTGGGGAAACAGACAGAGATTGTGGCTGTGAAACGGAGGTCCTGGATCGGAATTTCCGGGAAATTAAAGGGAGACGGGACTTCTCGAGATGGTGATGGGGATGAGCAGACGGAGATGGTCTATGTAGGGGCTGGAATAGGGAGATATCACCTGTTCCGGGACTGCCATTATATTTCGAATGAGTACATGACTGTCACAAGATCTGAGGCAGAAAACGGCAAGGTTCCCGGAGAAAAGCGAACGCCCTGTGCTGTCTGCGGGAAAAAGGGAGATGGATCGGAGACCGTCTATATCACGACGGCAGGCGAGCACTATCACTGCGATAAAAATTGCAGGTCTATGATATCCTATGTGCGGGAAGTACCGAAGGATGAGGCAGAATATCTGGGATTGTGCTCATACTGTGTGAGGAAAAAGGGGGAGACAGAATGAATCTGTTTTTTGTTTTTTTAGGAACCGCGGCCTGGCAGGATCTCAGAACGAGAAGCATCAGCCTGGAGGTACTGGCAGGCGGAGCGGCGGCAGGGATCATAACCTGCATATGGAAGGAACGGCTTCCGGGGGAGATCGTTCTGGCGATGATTCCTGGAATTATGCTTTTGCTGATTGGAATGTTGACAAGGGGGCTCCTGGGTGAGGGCGACGGGTGGTTTTTTATTGTATCCGGATTTTTCCTTGGGTGGCAGGAGTGTGTGATGCTATTGATCTCCGGGCAGATTTTCTGCGGAATATTTGGGCTTGCGATAATGGTCGGCGCACAGATCGGAACTGGAAGGGAAAATATCCGAAAACTGCGGCTGCCGTTTTTGCCGTTTCTTTTACCTGCGTCACTGTGGATAGTGCTTATGAGGATGATATGAGAAAGACGACTTGCATAAAGAAATATTACAGCGCCAGCATAACGGTAGAGGCATCCATAATTCTTTCTGTGGTCTTACTATCCCTGGCGGCGTTTATCCGATATGCCTACACGGTCCATGATACGGTGACTGGCAGTATGATCCTGGAGGAAACACTGGAGCGGGCCAGGAATAACGTCAATGAGAAAAAGACGATAGATTCTTTTGAACAGGAGGGAAGCCAGGTAGGGAACCCAAGGCTTTATCTGGGAGCATATGAGCTCCATCTGAATCTGGGAGCGCTGACGGCAGAAGGTGACGCGGCGGCGGGGGACTGGAGTCTTCATATAGAGCGGGCGGATATCCACCCGGAGACTTTTCTGCGGCAGCAGGACGCCTTGAAGAAAATAAAAGACAGGATCGATGACTGATGAAAACAGAATTTAAACGAGAAATGAACCGAAATTACATGGTACTGCACCCGGAAAAAGAGATCGGGGGATCCTATGCGCTGCGGATGCTGTCGGAAAACAGGATCAACGGACTTCTGCCGTTTCAGGAAAAAAAGATCGATGGGGAGACATTCCTGTATTTTAATATCACGTCGAGACAGTCGTTAGCCAGAATGATGGAATACCGGTCATTTAAGGCAAAGGAGATCCGGCAGATCACCAGTGATCTGGTCGTCACCATGATGGCATTGGAAAGGTTCCTGATGGACGGAGACCAGCTTTGTCTGGAACCGGATATGATCTATGTGGATCCGGATGACCTGAAAGCGAATTTCTGCCTTCTTCCAGGGAGTGGCAGTCAGTTTGAGGAGAGTTTCCGGAAACTGGCACGGTATATTCTGGACCATGTGGATCACACAGACGGAGACGCGGTAGTTCTGGCATTCGCTCTGTTTCGGGCAGGAGAAAAGGAAAATCTGGGGATCCGGGATCTGGAAAAATGTCTGCGGGCGGGAGAAAGAGACGGGAAAGAAGATATTTTCGGGGAAAACACTGGAAAGGAAAAGTTATATGAAGCAGAGAGAAAAATGGTCAGGGAATATGGGACAGGGGCAGCAGGAGAGCTGCCGCGACACCAGGGAGAAAAGCAAAATGGATCAGAAGGAAAGTACAGATATTCTGAGATCAAGAAAACGGATCTTTCAGGCGAGACAGAAGAACTGGCAGAGGAGAAAGGGCTGAAGAACGGGAAAAACTTGTTTTCAGTGCTGTTTGCGGTTTTGATGGCAGCTATTCCGGTGGCAGTTTACTTTATTGTCGGAATCGATCAGATTCTGGAATGGAAATGGGGAATCCTTGCGGCGGAAGGTGTGCTGATGGCCGGCGTGATATTCTTTCGTGTGAGAAAAGATGAAGAAGAGACCGGGGAAACAGAAGAGGACTGGGAAGTTGAGTTCCGGGAAGAAGAGGACAGGGAGCGCGGAGGAATGCCGGACAAAATTGAATACCGGAGAGATATGGCGGAAGTGTGGGGAGATGCAGAAAATAATGAGAATGGCATTCATACTGATCCTAATGACTTAAGAACTGATGTAAGACAAAGAGAATCTGATGAAATGCAGACAGTGCTTCTTACGGGAAGACAGATATACCCGGCGACAAGACGTCTCGTCCCGGAAAATGGGGGCGAGGACGTCCTGGTCCGATATTTCCCGTTTATTATTGGAAAGAACCGGGAAATATCGGATTTCTGCCTGAATCTGCCTCAGATTAGCCGGATCCACGCGAAAATCGAAGAAGATAAGGCCGGATATATGATCACGGATCTCAATTCAACGAATGGAACCAGTGTAAATGGGCGGTTCCTGGAGACAAATGAGAGTATTCATATAGAACCAGGGGAAATGCTCTCTTTTGCGGATCAGAGATACCGTTTTTTGTAGGATCTCCTGGGTAAAAGTTCCGTTAAAGAGAAAGTAAAAATACAAAACAGGGGTGGTGTTTTTCGGACATTTGGTCTATGATATATCCATCAATGATGAAAGGAGGGGTATTATGGCTTTTCAGATGCCAGAATATCATCAGCCCGATTTTTCAAAGGAACAGTTTATCAAGGCCCCTGACGCGAAATGGGAAATCGTGGAGATCGATGGGGTTGCCCCAGAATACTTTCACAGCACATCTATGTTCCCGGAATATTTTAAGATTCAGGGCAAGTGGGTGTTAGCGGAAGAGAGCCGCATGGATTCCAGCGTTGTGATCTGCCCGGACGGACATTTGGAGGTAGTCGAAAACAGAAATCTCAAAAAAGGTGACAAGGTTATTCTTGGACGGAGCGAAGCCTGTGAGGAGGGAATTTATGTCCACAGTACAGGATTCCAGACAGAAGCGGACGCGCTTGCGGATAAATTTGTGTTCCGCCAGGGACGAAGCAGGGAGACCTCCTATGCGAGAGACTATGACCGCCTGATGGATCTTCTCCGCTATGAAAAAGAACATGGGAAGATCGTCTGGGTCATGGGACCGGCGTTTTCCTTCGACTATGACGCGAGAAACGCAATGCAGTCCCTGATCGATAACGGATATGCCCACGGTCTGATGGCAGGAAACGCGCTCGCGACCCACGACCTGGAGGGCGCGCTGCTGCATACGGCACTAGGACAGGATATCTACACGCAGGTATCCCAGCCGAATGGCCATTACAATCACCTGGATGTACTAAATAAGGTCCGCAGAAGCGGTTCCATTCCGAAATTTATCGAGGATAATCACATTGACAATGGTATTATCTATGGATGCGTGAAGAATCATATTCCGTTTGTTCTGACCGGTTCGATCCGCGATGACGGTCCAATGCCGGAAGTCATCGGAGACGCGTATAAAGGACAGAGCGCCATGCGCGATATGGTGCGGGATGCCACCTGTGTGATCTGCTTAGCTACAATGCTTCACACGATTGCCACGGGCAATATGACTCCGTCATTTCGCGTTATGAAGGACGGAACGATCCGCCCGGTATATCTCTATACTGTTGATGCGGACGAGTTTGTGGTAAACAAGCTGATGGACCGCGGAAGCCTCTCCGCAACGACTATCGTGACGAATGTCCAGGACTTTATCACGATCATCGCAAAAGGACTTGGGGTCATGAAATAACAGAGTAGAAAGGATGAGACCCATGGGAAGCCGATATGGAAAGAAGGCTTATGTAAATGGACTTCTGATTGCTCTGAATGTGCTGTTTTTCCTGTATCTGGAGATCACCGGTTCCTCGGAGGACGCGTATTTCATGTATACAAAGGGCGCGATGTTTGCACCTGCAGTCCTGGAGGACGGTGAGTATTACCGGCTTTTGACAGCGATGTTTATGCATTTTGGAATCCGGCATATTATGAACAATATGCTGGTCCTGTTTGTGATCGGGGACAATCTGGAACGGGCACTGGGACATGTGAAGTACCTGATAGTTTACCTGCTCTGCGGAATTGGCTCGAACTGGGTGTCTATGATGGCGCACACAGCTGATACAATGACAGTATCAGCCGGGGCATCCGGCGCAATTTTTGGAGTGGTCGGCGGCCTGCTTTATGTGGTTACGGCCAACAGAGGGCAGTTGGAAGATCTGAATACAAGACAACTTGTAATCATGATCTTTTTCTCCCTGTATTTAGGATATACAAGCACCGGTGTGGACAATATCGCACACCTGTCTGGCCTTGTAATAGGTTTTGTGCTTGCTATAATTTTATATCATAGGCCTGCCAGAGACCGGTGGGCGGACGGAGGTATCAAAAGATGAAAGACTGTAACTGTATTTTCTGTAAGATCGCGAATGGTGAGATTCCTTCCTCAACTGTATATGAGGATGAAGATTTCCGTGTAATTCTGGACCTTGGTCCGGCTGCGAAAGGTCACGCCCTGATCCTTCCGAAAGAACACTTTAAGGACGTTACCGAGCTGGATCCGAAGATTGCTGCAAAAGTACTTCCGTTAGGAGCGAAACTCGGAACCGCAATGAAGAAATCCCTGGGCTGCGCAGGCTTCAACCTGGTACAGAATAACGGTGAAGCAGCAGGACAGACGGTATTCCATTTCCATGTACATGTGATCCCGCGCTATGAGGGCGGTCCGGTGATCGCTGGATGGGAACCGGGAAAAGAAGATCCGGAGGTTCTTGCTGAGACAGCAGAAAAGATTAAAGATGCACTGTAATCAGAGAGATTTTTAAAGGAGAATTTATGCCGCAGGACAAAGATGAACTGCGGCAAGTACTGATTACGAAATATGCTCAAATGTATATGAAGCTGGCTTATGCGATCGGAGTGCCATATGATGATGTGGAAGACATTGTCATGGAAGCATTCTGGTCGTTCTACCGGGCGGATTATGGCGGGAAGCTAGAGAGTGAAAAAGCTATAAAAGTGATGCTGGCGCGTATTGTCGAGAATAAATGTATCGACTATTTTAGAAAAGAGAAGCGAAGCATCAAGCCGAATGAGGACGAAGATGTGAGTGAACTGGAGTATATCGCAGATCTTTCCAAATACGATCCGCTGCAATCCGTAATTAGCAGAGAAAGCTGCGGTCAGATCTTCGAGGTCCTGGATGGTTTAAGGGAATCGTGGAAGGATGTCACGGTGATGTATTTCATCCAGGGATTTACGACTGAAGAAATTTGTGAGCGTCTTGAAATCACGAACGACATGTGTCGTTCGCGAATTTCAAGAGCAAGAAAATACTTAAGAGAAAACCTGAAAAGTCGTATCGACCAAGGTCATTTGTGATCAGCACAATCGTTGATCAATTTCATGATCGTATCAATTGCATTATTTAAATGGCTCTTTTCCATACTATCAATGAATGTCCGGCGGTTCTCGTAGGTATCGTGAATCGCGTCAAAAAGAGTGGCGTCAGTCACTTTCTCCTCTTCCAGAACCGTGGAATACCCCTGTTTTGCAAAAGAATTGGCATTCAGGATCTGATCTCCACGGCTGGCCGCTGCGGAGAGCGGAATCAGGACATTCGGCTTCCTGAGTGCAAGAATTTCACAGATGGAATTTGCACCTGCCCTGGAGACAATCAGATCAGCTGCCGCAAATAAGTGCTTCAGCGGACTGTCAACATATTCATACTGAACGTAACCGGGAGTTCCAATCAGGGACTCATCCAGGTTCCCTTTTCCACAGATATGGATCACCTGGAATTGTTCTAAGAGCTTTGGAAGAATACTGCGGACCGCGCCGTTTACTTTTACGGAGCCCAGACTTCCGCCGATTACAAGAATAATCGGTTTTGCCGCAGAGAGGTTTGTGTACTGCAGACCGGCAAGACGGTCACCTTGAAGGAGTTCTGCACGGATCGGGGATCCTGTGAGGACTGCTTTTCCTTCCGGAAGATACTTTAAGGTCTCCGGGAAGTTGCAGCATACCCATTTTGCAGACGGAATGCAGAGTTTATTTGCCAGACCTGGAGTCATATCGGACTCGTGGATGATCGTCGGAATGTGGTAATGCTTTGCAGCGAGGACAACAGGAACCGCAACAAAGCCGCCCTTAGAGAAGAGAACATCCGGTTTGTATTTTTTCATCAACTTTAAGGCCTCTGCGTAACCTTTTAATACGCGGAATGGGTCGGTAAAGTTCTTTAAATCGAAATATCGGCGCAGTTTTCCGGAAGAGATTCCGTCGTAAGGAATACCTGCGTTTTCAATCAGTTTGCGTTCCATACCATTGTAGGAACCAATGTATCGAATATCATATCCGGCTGCCTTGAGAGACGGAATCAGGGCAAGGTTCGGAGTAACGTGACCGGCTGTACCACCGCCGGTGAGAAGAATGGTTTTCATAAAAATTGCCTCCATGGAGCAAGAATTTCACAGCTGCTGACTATTTAATAGTAACGGCTGAAAGAGAAATGTCAACCCCTAATAGATACAAAGGAAGAAGCGAGGTGCTGAATCATGGCAGACACGGAGAATCGTGAGGATCAGAAAATAAGCGAATGTCTTCGGGAAGCGTTTGGCTATTCGGATGATCAGCTGTTAAAACAGCTGGATCAGGCAAACGAGACTTTCAAAGATGTAAACTTCACTGGCGCCGAAGATCGACTCATGAAGCGTTTCCTGGCACGAAAAGCCGAACATGAAAAGGAAACCGCCTCCCAGACACCGACTCTGGTTCCACAGAACGAATCAGCCAACATTCAAATTGCAGAAGAGCTTCCAAAGAAGACGGTAACAGTAATCTCTGAAGCGGAAGAGAAAAAGAAGACTGAGAAGAAAGTGATACGATTCGGAAAGAAGAAGGTCCTTGCCACTGCGGCGCTGGTGGCAGTGATTGCAGGGATGCTTGGGGGGACGGCGATTGGGAAGAAAAGTTATTTCTTTAGACGTTCTGAATCTGGTCAGTATTCTATTTATATTGATAATGACCGGAATAAGCAAAATAAATCTAAACTAGAAGAAGTATATGTAGAGATAGGTAATAAATTAGATATTCCTGTATTAAAATTAAAATATTGCCCAACCCAAATGAAGCTTGATAGTGTGGAATATTTCAAAAATGAGGTACAAATTCAATTTTTATATAATGATAAGGTGATTAAATTATATGAAATAGAAAAAAATACAGCAACATCAGTTGGATATGAATCAGATCGTCTTAATAAAGGAAAAATATTTAACCATTTTTTGAATCAAGATATTGAATATTCATATGGTCAAAATGAAAATGGAGAGCAAGAATATGAAACAATTTTACCTTTAAAAAATGCTATATATTGTTTTTTTGGAGTGATGCCTCAAGATGAGTATGAAGAAATATTAAAAAATTTATATATTTTTTAAATAAGCGGTCACAAATTTTCTTTTTTTACGTTCATATTGATAAATAAAGAAAAGGAGAATTTGTGAAATGAAAAAGTTAAGAAAAATTTTTGGCACAGTTGTACTATTGGTAATGTTAATGGCCGGAACAGCATATGCTCAGATACCGACAATAGATTCATTGCCAGGGCATTATAATCAGAGTGTATTATTAAAAAATGGGGAAACAACATCACAAGATAAAATAGAATCATATGAGAGAGGTACAATATTCTCGGCTGGTATGATACAAATTACCAATGAGCAAAATGGAAATCTCTACATAAGCGTTGATACAGCGGCTCATGTAAAAGTAGATAGTATTTACCAGGCAGTATATTTAGAAAAGTGGGACGATGAATCAGAAGATTGGGTTCAAATTGGACACTGGGAATTTGAAAGGACAAAAGAGGAGGAAGATAATAATTTAACATCGTATCATGTGGGATTTACTGTATCAGGATGTGAGGTTAATCGCTATTACCGAGCAACTGCAATACATCTTGTTCAGCTTGGTGATGATGCAGAAGGAAAAGCTACATCAACAAACGGTGTTCTTCTCACCGACCATGCAGTTTAACCTTTAATACTTTAGTATATTATTCCGGCCGGATAATATAGATACAAACTGATAAAGGGAGATGGTTGATGAGAAGACACCGTAGATAAAACCGGTCGAGGCCGGTGAGAATAATGATTCGATAATTCATGAACTGAATAAAAGAAATAGCCCCGCGCACAACAAACCTCTTGCGGGGCTATTTTTACGTCTGGAAATGACTCACTTTTGATGTTTAAGCCTGCTGCTCTTTGTACTGCTTTAAAGCTCTTGCAAGCTGGTCTGGACATGAGGTTGGGCGGCCATTACAGCTTACACCTTCGACTCTCTTAATGACATCATCGATATCCATGCCTTCAACGAGAAGGCCGATACCTTTTAAGTTTCCATTGCAGCCGCCAACGAAGCTTACATTTTTGAGTTTGTTGTTCTCTACATCAAAATGGATTTCTCTGGAGCAGGTGCCCTGTGTCTTGTATACCATATAAAAACCTCCGTTTGTAAAAAATATGACCTTGCGGCCAGTTTGAAAGTATCCTTATTATACTCACAGCAGAGAATCATTGTCAAGAGAAGCACGGAAAGAGCTGAGGATAGGCGACAAAGCAAGATTTCCAGACGGAAAAAATAAGTTTACAGGTTACAGACGAAGCAAATATCGGAATTATTAAAAAAGGGTCAGCTTAGTTCGAGGTGAGTAGAAGAGCGAGCGAACTTAGTGACTTGGTCATTCTGGAGATCGACGGATGAGTTGAGGATTTTGTCGGCGGATGAGCTAAGGATTTTATTTGACCTTCCGCTCCGT